>ERZ1106923.267-NODE-267-length-22889-cov-18.743978_pt1 | contig 22889 bp, 46 predicted proteins | sample MGYA00403657_ERZ1106923 | MGnify/ENA primary metagenome ERZ1106923 (study PRJEB35170, sample SAMEA104062425) | human gut metagenome | biome: human gut; feature: human-associated habitat; material: faeces | place: Denmark | collected 2012-06-19 ...
GGGTTCCTTGAAGTGAAGGACTGCAAGAACTTGAAAAGTGTGAGTATCGGCGACACCTCGTGTCGCAACTGGACTGGAATTGAGTTGAACAGTGGAAGTGTGAGTGAGGAGTGATGAATAGACTTGAATACGTTGAGCGAGCTGTCTGTTGGCGAGATGTGCTTCACGAAGAGCAGTCAATTCGTGTTGACGAAACTGCCGCAGTTGAAGAGCGTGACGATTGGGTCGGGATCCTTTGAGGGAGAGGAGAGAAAGAACGGTCGTTTCGTGTTGGAGAACCTGAACATGTTGAGCGAGTTCAAAGCCAAGATGCGCTGTTTCCGCTTTGTTCAGAACGTGACGATCGAGAGTGCGTCAGGGTGAGTAGAGTAATGGATAGACGTGCCTTCTCTGAAGGTGCTGAAGCTGGCGATGGCGTTCAGTGGGAATGTGAGGGGAACGATAAAGAGTGAGAGAGAAGGAATGAGGTGAGGAATAGATGGGAGCTTGTTTGAGAAGGAGAAGGCGTTTAGTGGCATCATGGAGGAGGAGAGGAAGAAGAAGGAAGCGGAGGAGAAGAAGAAGAGAGATGAGGAGAAGGCGAAGAGGGAGAAGGAGTTGACGGTTGTGCTTGGGACGAAGTGGTTGAAGAGTGAGTGAGTGATGTGAAGACCTGTGAAGGTGTATTGCAAGCATTGCGATAAGATGGTCATGAGTAAAACGAGAATGGCTTGGTACTTTTGGATGTATGATTTGGATAGTGTGAATGACAAATAGTTTTTGCGTATTCATGGCTGCTGTTGTAGTACTTATTATTATTGGTTGTACTGTTGATGTGTATGCTGCGCTTGCATCATTGTTACCATTTTGCTTTGGTTTGATTCCTGGCGTTTTTTCATGTATTATGCCAAAGTCGTTCACCATCCCTTTCGTAACAACTAGAGATCACTATTGTCCACTATGCAAAAGAGGGATAGGATTCTCTACTCAAGGTATTCTCACCCCCGACCATCTCGCCGACATGGCTTAACCCTCTTCTCTTTTCCCCTTTTCCTCTCTTCATTTCTCCCTCTTTCTTACCAATCACTCCTTCCCTCCCATTTCTATTCCCATCCCCCATTCTCAACCCATTCCCGCGGTTATTCATCATTCTCGTCAGGAATACGTTTCAACAACCATGATCATTCCATTCTCTCTACCACATTCATGACATCCGATCCAGAACGAGAATTCACCATTTTAGGAGAGATCGGAAGGGGGTGAGTGAGAACCGCCTCTCGTAAGCACTAGTCCATCTGGTCGCGTTGTTTTTGCGAAGAGAAATGTGGACAGATCCTCTGTTGCGATCAAGATCATTCCTGTGACTGAGAGCACTTCTTCGTTGAGTAAAGAAGTGGATGTATTGATATCCTTCAAATCCATGTTCCTTGTTAGATATGACGACGTGTTTGTGAACGGGAATGAGATATGGGTACAGAACAGGACCATTCATTAAGAATAGATAGTGATGGAGTACTGTTGTCAAGGCTCGTTAGAGCAATTCATTGGGAAAGGAAATGGAATGGATGAGAGTGTGATTCGCGCTGTCTTGGCTTGCAGTCTGTTGGGCTTATCCTATTTGTATTCGAAGAACATCATTCATGGTGATGTCAAACCGACGAATCTGTTCTTGTCAGAGCGAGGAGTGATAAGAGTGGGAGACTATGGATTGTCTGCGCAGTTGAATTCACATGGTTGCGTGCAATACATGGCTCCTGAAGTATTCGAGAATAGAATGAGTATGGCTTCTGACGTTTGGTCGTTGGGCATCAGCGCGATCGAGCTGGCGGAGGGCAAGCAACCGTTCGAGGAGTGCAGTCAGTATTCTGTATTGTTGAGAAGAGCGGATGAGGCGTAGTTGATGCAGAAGATCTGTAATGAAGATCCTCCTTCTCTGAGTTCATCGAAGTGGTCTTCTGACTTCGTTGACTTCGTGAAGAAGTGTCTGACGAAGGACGTGGAGAGGAGACCGTCTGTCAATGTGCTATTGAATGTGAGGGATAGAATGTGAACTGATCGATAGCATCCGTTCGTGAGGGACGCTGTGAGTGGAATTTGGAGAGATGGGAGGTTGGAGTGCTTACTGGGGTTGCTCCATCCTCCGAATGAAATGAATCGTGTGATTGTGCCCACGACGAGGGAGCTTGGGAATGACTCAAGTGTGGGCAGAGTGGAAGTGGAGATGACGCCAGTCGATGTGTCAAGAGCAATGAGTATACAAGAGAATGAGGACTTCGCTAGTGTTGAGAACGCGGAGACGCTTGAGAGTGGGGATAGAGTGATTGTGATGAAGAGTAGATAGAAGTGAGATTGAGGCGAAGGTACTGAGGGATGCGATGGAGGAGGAACGAATAAAGGAGAAGGTGATAAGCGCCATAATGCGTGATGTGAAGAGAAGATTTCAGAGTAGGAGTGTTACACTCGGAGAAGAGTACTTGAATGAGGAATAGCTGACGAATAGGAGCGCAATAGTATATTGCGATCATTGTAAGAGAGATATCAGAACTGCCCAAAGGTTATCTATATTTCCTGTACTGTTGGAGTTGCTATTGTTAACTCATTTGTAGTGTTATTGTCACTCTAAGCATTGATGTGTACATAATCATTCATCTCATTACACATAATGATTGTGACTTTCTCATACCTCTACAGATCACCCTTTTTATGTCGATCATATTCTTGCTTTCCTTCGTGGCTTTTTGTTGCGGGTTTCCAATGTACTCTCAAACGAAAGTGCTGACGAGTAGAATCCATTACTGTCCAGTATGCAACAGTTCTATTGGTTATAGAGGAGAAACTATTCAAACTTCCGTTCCTGTCTAATCCCTTCCCTTTCCCCCTCTTTCTTCTCATCACCTTCTTTCCCCTCTCTAATCAATCCAAGCGCATCATTAACAAGAAAACCCACGTTCCTCCATCGGCACACAAATGACCCACCCAAAACAAATGCCCCCAATCCCATCCAAAACACAGATGAATACTCGTGCAATCTTCTTGATTCTGGCCTGTGCCTCCGCTCAAATGTACGTCACTTCTTCACAAACCATTACTCCCAAGATTGAGCCTGAACGGTGCATGGGAAGTGACGAATGCGAATGGCAGCATTGTCATACAAGGAAACGTTCCCGGAGAGGTCCACACGGATCTCATGCGAGCAGGCATGCTCGGCGACCCTCATTATCGCTACAATGACTTCGTGTTTGCATTGGGATGTGTCTTCATTTCCAGATTCGAATGGGTTGGACGCGATACATGGACCTATTCTCACACTTTTACTGTTGATTACGACCTCACTGGCAAGGTAACGTGGATTCACTGCGATGGAATAGACACGGTTGCCGAAATCTTGTAATCCTGTTACATTCGTCTAAGGAGTAGTGTCAATTCCGTCTCCGTCGCTCACGTAGACAACCAGCATCGCATTTACTGGATCAACGTCAGCAGTGCCATTCGTAGAGGCCAGAACACCATCGTCGTTGCTTTTGCGAACCAGGCAGCGTCACCCTAGCCCAATATGATCACGTCATAGATGGGCAAATGCACAGCGCGATGCATACCCCTACGAAGTGAATGATCAGACCTGTTGGGCGCCGTTCAAAGACACGCACCGCGCGTTTATCCGCAAGGCGCAAAACGGCTTCGGATGGGACTGGGGTCCAGCATTTGTAGGTATTCCGTCTTCTGTCAATCGCAGGGAACGGTGGGCATTTACAGAAACATTGAGCTCGTCTCCACTCCGTCTGCCGTCATCTCCTTCGTCGTTCCCCAAATCTTCTTGACCAAGGATCAGAACTGGGATGTGCAGATTGCTGCCTATCTTCAGTGCAAGGAAGGAGCAGAGGGAGAGGTGACTGCCACTCTCGAAACGGGAGTCGCAGCGAGCGGTCTGCTTCATTGCCATCGCGATGGAGAAGAGCGTGTGGACTTGCGATTCACCGTCCCCGGAGACAGTGTGAAGCGCTGGTTCCCAGTGGGCTACGGAGAGCACCCGGTCTACAAGCTGACCGTTGCGTTTGAGGGAAGCGAGAAGACGGTGAGTGTGGGCTTCCGCACGGCCGATCTGATTCGCGAGAAGATCGGCGACGATGAGGAGAGCATGTTCTTCCGCGTGAACGACATCGACGTGTTTGCTCGCGGCAGCAACTTCATTCCGATGGACGTGTTCGAGTCGCGCATCAGCGACGAGGACATCGCGGTGCTGCTCGACGCTGCCGTGAAGGGGAACCAGAACGTGATCCGCGTGTGGGGCGGCGGTCTGTACCAGCGCGACTCCTTCTACGACATCGCCGACCGTCTTGGCCTTCTGGTGACGCTGACTTCGTGGCGTGAGGGATAGGTGTGGCAGGAGTTCATGTTCGCGTGCTCGCTGTACCCGCGCGACCACGCCTTCTTGGCGACGGTGCAGAGCGAGGTTCGCGATGTGGTGAGACGATTGGCGCCACACCCGTCGATCGTGCTGTGGTCGGGGAACAACGAGAACCAGGGCGAGGGCACGTCGAGCGTGCAGCGCCAGCTGGACTACGTGCTTCTATACGACACCACGGTGCAGGAGGAGCTGCGTCGCAACGACCGCTCCCGTCCCTACTGGCCCGCCTCGCCGTCGAACGGCGTGCTGATCGACGACGTGGACCTGGGCGTGTTCGTCCAGCGCTGGGGCAAGGAGAGCGACCTTCGCTACGGCGACATCCACCGCTACGACTACTACAGCGTGTGCACCGACATCAGCCAGTACCCCGCGCCCAAAATGGCGTCGGAATTCGGCTACCACGCGCTGCCGTCATACTTCTCGATGAAGCGCGTGACGGCGCCGGAGGACCGCGCCATCCAGTCGGAGTGGATGAACAAGCGTAACCACCACATGGACAACAACCAGGGCATCATCGACCAGGTGGACAACTTCTTCAACAAGCCGGTGGCGAAGCCGGAGGAGGACGCGGAGTTCAAGAGCTGGATTTACCTGTCGCAGATCATGCAGGGTTACTGCATCGCGACGCAGGCGGAGCACTACCGCCGCATGCGCACGGAGCACAACACGATGGGCTCGCTGTACTGGCAGCTGAACGACATCTGGTCGGCGCCCACGTGGGCGTCGATCGAGTACGGCAGTTGGAGATGGCGTATGCTGCACTACATGAGTTGTTTTGTGCGCGTGCAGTGATGTGTAGTGATGCATGCGTATGAGCCGGTTCAGATATCCGGGTTCACGATGAGCGGCAATGTGTACTTCTACTCGATTTCGGACGCGCTGAAGGCGATCGAGAACGTGACGATGACGATCGCGGTGTACGACTGGTTCGGCAACAAGGAGCGCGAGGACAAGCGGACGATCACGTTTGCGCCGCAGTCCGCTGTCAACCTCTTCGACCCGATTTCGATCGAGGACTTCTTGAGTGGGTGGAGAGGCGTGGCGATGATCCACAGGCCCCTTCACGAAGGAGGAGGTGTTCGTGCAGTACGCGGTGGAGTTGCCCGCGTCGTACCCTTCGCAGAAGCGATATCTGCTTCCGAACCAGGACTACGGTGCGTTCAAGTCCATTCATTTGGTGAATCCGAAGATCGAAATCGAATCCATTGAGGAGGTGAGTGAGCGAGGTGAATCAGGTGTGGGTGGGTGATGTGTAGAATGCGACGTCGTGCTGACGTCGAAAGCCGTTGCTGTTCATGCGATGATCGAGACGGACGAGAGTGGCTACTGGTCGGATAATGCGGTGATGATCCTGCCTGACCAGCCCCTGACGCTCCGTTTCCACGGGTACAGAAAGATAGACATGGCGAAGTTCAAGGAAACGCTGACCGTGATGTCTCTGTGGGACACCTACAATTGACTGTGTAGTGTTTGTTTCAGCATGAGTGCCGAGAGTGATATCATGTATAGCTCCATGCGGATCGACGAAACCTTTGAATACAAGTGGAAAGAACGACGACTCCTTGAGAACTAGATATGTCACTGTAAAGGGAGAGAAGGCGAAGAAAGTGGCGGACGGTAGAAAGCTGCATTACAACGAATGGAAAGCACTAGACATTTCGCTTGGAGAGGAGTGGGAGCACATATCAACACATATGTTGCAAATTGGAATAGAGCGTCATTTCATAGACCGTCGAGGAGTGTTCTGATCTTTCGGAAACCCCTTCCTCATGATCGAGGCACAGAATCCGTTGGTTGTTATAAAAACGAGTATGAGTTGGAGCAATATAGCAAACGGGAGATATAGCGCTGTTTGTTGTCTGTGATGCCTCTCCACGAAACCAATATTGCTACCTTGCTGTTTACACTGTACTGAATAGAACTGGATGGGTATGTCCCTCCTTTCTGTAGCTGACTGTGAGTCGCCTATCAAGGAACCACTGCACGCGCACTCCTCTTGACACAAAATAGTGCTTGTCTCTTGCTCCTCATGCGTCGTGCGGCAGTTCTGACGCAGAGCACCAAGAAGAGACCCTTCCGATTGAAGGAGAGTCCTTTTCTGGCCATGGAGAAGTGCATGAAGGAACTGAATAGCATACTGAACGACGGCGATGAAGAGAGAACGAATGTTGGAACGTGGATGGCGGGTGATGTGTAGCTCTCTCTCTGCTTCCGAGACATGCGGTTCTATTTGGAAAATGACGTAAAGTTAGTGTTGGATTCATTATGGAACAGAACAAGCAGAGAGAGCTGCTCATCAGGGTGATCCACGACAGTCACTTCTTGTACCTGTTTGTGAAGAACCTGGGGAAGCTGTATCCTGACGTGGTTTAAACTGTGCGGTGTGACGCATAGGAGCAGTTGGAATTCGCCTTCTTCTTCAAGTACTACTTGCACAACAATATCGGCAATTGCATCGACACGTACATGCTCGAGGAAGAAGGGATAGGAATTCTGAATCTGCTGCTTACCAAGTCTCCCCAGCTGTTGCTGTTTACCTCTAGTTATGCGAGCAAAGGGATGTGCACCATCTATGGATCGATTCTGAGGGAATGTTTTCACTATGACGTTCTCCTAGCTTACTATCTCATTCACCTGAACAAGCTGCTCACTCTTCTCATCAAGTATGCGCATCACGATAACGAAACAATGCAGACGGATGTGCTCTACACGTTGCAAGAGCTGCTGCTCAACCACAGGGAATGCGGAGAGCCTCCATACGTGGACAGGATCTTAGCTGGGTTTGACGCACTCTTGGACACGAAGTATGTCAACGTTCAAGTTGGAGGACTGGAAGTAGTGGTTGTGGATGATTGTTGATCGTAGCTTCTCTATCAGTTTTTGACTCTTCCGTCCACCCCAGTTCACTTGTACGTGGACAGTCTGCCGTCTCTTGTCACCGTCCTTCCATTCATCTTGTCCATGAATGTGCAAGTGCAGAAGCAAGCCTACAACGTCCTGAAGCTGTTCATTAGTTGTCCGCACATGAACGAGTCCATCCACTCCTTCCTGTATAGAAACAGACAGAAGCTGATTATGATCATTTCGACGATCCCTTGCTCTCAAAGTACTGGCAATTGTCTTTGCTTCAGGAATAGATGACAGTAGTTTCTTAAGCGAAAGAAAGAGAGTGATTGCCATATTACAACGATTGTTACCATACCAACCCGTTTCATGATTCATGCCCATTGTTTGTTGATTCGTAAAGCCAGTGAGCGTACTACACATCACAGTGACAGATCACGAGTACCTTGAAGATCCAGTGGTCATGGAACCATCTTCCCGAAAACGAGAGTACCTGCAGCTCGGATTCATCCATCGGGGACAGTTCCCACTGTCTATACTCGTTTTGGTAGAGATGCAGGATCGTTCCCGGCAGGTGAAACTGGGTTGATGATACATCGCTTACAAAGAGCGAGTTGAAGATGTCGTTGTGTCCCGTTCTGATTCGTTTGCACTTGTTTGAGATGGAATGCACTATGATTCACGTGATGGGGAGAGAAGCACAGAAATGGTACCATCGCTTCCTCTACGCGTGAAACTACATAGAGTGGCACACTCGAATCCAGTTCTCCGTCGTGTAGAGAGACAAGTGAGGGATCACGTCATTTCCGACAACAACACACACAATGTTCCGCTGGTGCGTATTGGGACAAGCGTCAAGGATGCTCTGACCTACAAACACAGCGCGTCCACAGAATAACCTGGAGGGGAGAATGCGATGCAAGTATTTGCAATAGAGGAGTGCAGCAAGTAGGACAGCACGATGGCAGTCCCGGCGCCCAATGAATGACCGGTGATCACGAGACGAGTGTTTCGGGTAATCTAGATGAGAGCATTCGGTAGCGCTTTACGGAGGAGTAGATATACTCTGGAATCGAGTCCAAAGACGGAGTCCGCGGCAGTGAACGATGGAACAGCGTCTCGAACAGTTCCAAATCATGGATCTCCCGAAAGATCTGGAGTGCAGACGTAGCAATGCCCTATTGTGAACACCAAATGGCGAACCGACTCGATGGGTGAGAACGCTCTTCTCCTCATTTCCATCCGTGTAGTACAGAGTGATGCTTCCTATGCATGGTAGTGACTCGCCAGAGCAACCCGTCTTCAGATCAGTTGAGATGTCCTTTGAGGTTTTGGATCCCCGTATGGAGAGGACGATGAGGTCGTGATAAATGTCGTATGCGATAAACCATGGGGTTTGATACACCTTAGCATAAGGATGAGCAGAGTATCGTATTTGTTTTTCGTATTTGAGTACAGCAAATAGCCCCCGATGGACTGAATCCGTCCCTTCAGAGAATGAGTGGGAGAAGAGAAGAACGGTACCTTCTCTTGAAGAGACCAGCTCTACCTCTCACGAACCAATAAGGAATACAAGAAGTTTCCATAGGCGGCATTGGCGTAGAGCGCGAAGTGGTACAAATCCTTGATAATCGCGCTATCCATTCCTTTTCTAGTGATCCAGCAGCATTGTCGTGTCATGCGTTGTCGTGTTCCCGAAAGAGGAAGCAACAAACAAGGGTACACTTAAACATTGATGGTGATCATATTGGCATTGGGGTTGCGCATTTCCTCGATGAATTCGCCGAGTCTATCGCCAATCTCCCATTCTTCTTCCCACTGTCGTTAAGGAAGATCCATCGAAGTTGAAAAAGGATATGAATTCCATGTTCACCAGATAGGCGAGGAAGTCTTCAGAAGAGATGCTGACTTCGCAATCCTTGGTGAATTGGTCCATGACGTCCATATCAAAGTCCAGCTTCAGGATCTCTTCCTCAACGTCGTCCTCAGAGCAGCACTCGCACTCACCATCAGAGCAGCAGCAGCCTTCTTCTTCCTTGCAACAGCCCTCTTCCTTGCAACACTTGCCTTCCTTACAGCAACCACCCTCCTTGCAACAGCACCCCTCCTCCTTCTTGCAGCAACCACCTTCCTTCTTGCAGCAACCACCTTCCTTCTTGCAGCAACCACCCTCCTTGCAACAACACTCACCATCCTCCTCACAACTCATACACTCGCTGTCACAGCAGCAATCACCGGCACCCGGAGGATACGGGCTTGCGCGAGTGAACTCGAACTCCACGATATTCTCTACGCATCACGATCAAGTCGAAGAACAACGAAGAGCCTTTCCCGCCTCGCCAGCCTTCAACACATAGTGAACGTGAGTGCGCACGCCCTCATCGTCGTCTTCCTCTTCCTCCTCCTCCTCCTCCTCATCATCATCCTCTTCGTCTTCCTCTTCCTCTTCCTCACTATGGGTCACGACGCACCCATTCACCCACTCGCTCTCGAGGAAACGCTCGTACACCGTCAACATCTGATAGTGCTAGAGATAACCAACCAACGCGAAAACGCACCTTCTCCTTGCTGAGATCGATGTTCAGCAGAGCAGAGAAGTGGGAGCTGTTCATATCCGAGAAGTTGGCAAAACGCACGACAGAAGTCGCCTCCGCCAGTCTCTTCATGTCCGGCTTCACTTCGTTCGTCTCCTCGTTCACAATCGGCTCCGAAGCACCATCAATATTCGACGTGAAGAGATGTCTACGCCATCACGATAACAAGGCAAAATAACCTGACATTGGATGTGGCCAGAAGCAAGTTCGTCTGAATAATGATGTGCTTGAGCACCTCCACCTCCGAATTGTCGCCCTTAAACTCCTTCACGATCTCCATGATCTTCTCGCTCAGTCCCTCCACGCCCTGATCTTCAAACACGCCGGACATTTGAAAACAAGAATTCAATGAACTGCGAGAGGACGGCACATCAAACAACTCAAAAGAGAAACACAAAGTCTATCCATGGGTTTCCGCTCTTCCCACAGCACTTCACCCCGGTTGGAAAAAGAAAGAAAAGTTGGATGAGACGGGCATCGATCCCGTTACCTATCCCTTGCGAAGGGATCACTCTACCATTTGAGCTACACACCCATTTCTGTTTCTCCCACTCCACTACTGCATTTCAACCACAGCACTCACGTGAATCAGCGTGTAGACAAAATGAAAAGCGGGGAACTCAATATTGTCTGCATCGTGCTCTCTGCTCTCTTCTGGTTCGCGTAGGGGAATGGAGCGCTTGTGATGCCCAGGTTCGATTCCGTCCATTTGCAGGCAAATCGTTGCATCCAAACGCAGAACAAGTTTTTCCTCATCGTGTACCCCTCCGTACTTGCGTTGGAAGACTCTCATCGCACTAGAGTGCAGACCGTACGAACGCGACTTCTCCTCCAACGTACAGCACTCAGAGCTACCGAAGGGAGATAGTGCCGGAGAAGGAATCTCATGTGGTCACTCTCTTGCCCTCCACCTCCTTGTTCCGGCCGGTTGTAGTTGGAAACAGCAGTACTACGGAGTCCGCACCCGTTCCCACTTCCGAATTGCCGACAAGCGATGGTTTCAGCAAAACGGACAAGGAGGATGTGGACAGTACGCCAAGGCCTGAGGTGCAGAATGCGGGAAAGAAGATACCGAACAATCCCTTGCAGTTTACGACCATCTCGGAGCTCATTCCGAATGCATTGGCGAAAACGGCTGCTTCCATATGGAATGCCGGCAGAGACGGGCTGCTGCGGAGGGCGTCGCAGTCGTTGTCCGCGAAGGAGAACGAGCTGGTCCAGGGCTATCGCCACAAGTACTTCGCCGTCCGCAGAAAGTCGCTTCTTTTGACGAAGGACTGGCGCATCTACAACTCCCGAATGTACATGTACGAGAAGAAGAAGAAGCAGGGCATCACGATTCCCAAGCCCGTTCCGCCGAAGCCCACTCCCATGGTGCCCATTATCGAGGATGCCAACTTCAGCGGAATGGACAACGCGACGGTCATTTCCGCGACTCCCGTATACCCCACCTCCGACTGGAGCGCGAACACCAATATCATTGTTCGTCGCTTCGTTGGCAACAGCGAGGTGCCCTACGACCCGAACCGCAACACCTACCCCGCGCCCGACGCCCCGCCGTCCTTCTCGCTTGTGGCCGTCGGCACGTGGGCGTCGTGGGATGTCATCACCCATAGCTACTCACGCATCTTCTTCATCACCCACCTGCAGCGGCGCTGGCAGGGCGACCTGTCGATCGTGCTGTTCGGCACCGACACGGAGGAGGCCAAGTTCCTGTCTTACCTGAGCGCGAGGACGTACGAGCCGCGCGTGTCGATCGTTCTCTACCTCGTGCGCAACGGCACCAAGGAGGCGAGCGTGTTCCCCATCAACAAGCTTCGCAACATCGGCATCCGCAACACGCGCACCACGCACTACGTCGTGTTCGATTTCGACATCTGGCCGGCGAGTGGTCGTGCGCGCTCTGTATGACCCGTAGGCACGCTCTTCGCCTCCCTCGCTCGCTTGAGTCCCGCCGTGCTGAACCGCGAGAAGGTCGCCATCATCATCCCCGTGTTCTTCTACGACCACAGCACCATCCTGCCGCAGTGCCGCGCGCTCAGCTCCTGCATCCGACTGTCGCTCTCCAGACGGCGTTTCATTCGTAGAGGGAACGAACTCTTCCCGGAGGACCGCTACCAGATGCTGGGGTGTATTCGCGCGCGCGTGTGTTCCATAGAGAAGACGAACGTGCTCACCCACGTGGGCGTTGGCTGATGCAGTGACGACTAGAACTATATCCGCCCCGCGTGGTTCCTCTGGAAGAAGGGCGATTTGGCTCGGTTGAAGTGCGTGATCAACTTTTCGCAAGAACCCTATGTGCTGCTGAAGCGATCTCCGTCCACGCCCGTTTTCGATGAGAGGTTCGTGGACTACGGATATAACAAGATCCAGCTGGTAGAGCATCTGCGTCATGTCGGCTACGACTTTTTGGTTCTGATGACGTCGTACGGCATGGACATGCCTCATCGGAGTTCCAAGCTCAGATCGAGCTTTTTGAAGCGTGTGAACGACACGGACTCGATGAGCAGTCTCTTTATGCAGTTTAGACAGGAATTGGCAGAGAACTTCACTGCGCATCCCTCGATTACGTTGTGTGAGAAGGCGAAATACAACAATGTTTATTTGCCGCTTGGCGATCAAGAATTGTGATTTTTCCCATTCACTTTTCCCCTCTGTTTGTTCGTTGTGCTATTCGTTATTGCTCACGGAACTCATCTGAGTCGCTGCGTGCGTCTCTCCCTTCCAATCGTGCTCTGAAAACATCCCCGCAACCCACCGTTCAGCAGCAAGGCGTGAAGCCTAGCAAATGAGCATGAGAGACTACACAATTCCACAGTTCTTCCCCCTTTTGAACACAAATCATCTCATCCAAAAATCGCATGTGCAAAAAGAGAGCACCGAATAGAATCCCTTTGAGAAGAGGTGTTGTGCATTGATTTGCGATGATTCGTATCCTCGATTTGTACAACTTCGGAGATGAATCGATTATTGCGAATCCAATATACAAAGCCATCTTCTCATCCATTCCCGTCCGTGCTCGCCGCTCCTCCGTGATCCGTAGAGAATGAAGGAAATGGGGAAGAATAAGCTCCTCATCCTGGCAATCCCCATTGCTTCTTCGCTAACGACGGAGCACTTTTCACTTTCGTTCATTCGTGCGAAGTGGGAGTCATCGGTTATGCATAGAGACGCACGTTCTTTCGGAATCGACGATCTACAAAGACGAGTACATGACGCTTTCTGGGAAGACGGTCGATGTGAATTCGAAGTACGTGCAGACAAAAGTAACACTACTTGTCGTCAACGAGTCGTAGGTGGACAAGTGGAACGGAATTGGGTTTTCGGAGGAGAGGCACTGTCGCATCCTCTACAACGACATCATCAACGTGGACGGCGACTCTGAGTTCCGCATCCTCCTTCTCGACAAGCCCCTGGAGGGTCCGTTTTACCCGCTGCAAGTCATTCCGCAGTCCAACGTTCTGTTCCACTCCGGCCACATTTCAGGTATGTCCTGCACATAGCGCATCACGAGCAGAGGTGTTCGAGTACTTCGTCGGGGCGCAAGCGGCGAAGGACATCCTAGTCTCTCTTCAGAAGGACATTCACATATCCTAGTATTTGCAGTTGAATGCAGCCTTCACCGCTACTTTTTCAACAACAACTACGTGATGAACAGCACTGATGATTCCATCCGCGATGCCATGATGAAGATCAAGTCCTGGATTCTGCTGGACTACAACAAGATCAAGGTGGAGCTCGTTTCTAGCAACCAGTACTACGCATCGTCCCTCATGGTCCAACTGTTCATTCGTCGCGTGGTCGAAATGTCCCTAATCGAAGGGTGCTATAACAAGGTTGGGACGTCCTTCTCCTCTCACACTCAGATCATGCAGAATCTGATCGATAACGCGATGACGGAGGAGATTCAGATCCAGTGCGTGCTCTCCGCAATTCAGGTAGATTTCGTCACCCCTCACGATAAATAGAAAAACGGGGGATTGCGCCCAGCAGACGTGTGCTTGTGTCCGATGTGCTACTACCCGGACCTGATCGCGCGCGCGTCGCGGATCCTGCAGCGAATGACGGAGGAGCGCAGCGTGCTGGGGAAGCTGAACGTGATCTGGAAGACGATGAAGTCGTTGTCGATGGAGATCCGCGACCGCATCCTGGTGCAGCGATGTGGGCGTGAGGGCGTGGAGTGAGGTGTAGCGTTGGTGTACGAGGTGAGCGGCGATGACCAACTGCCGTTGCTGATCCTTGTGGTGAGTGAGCGTGTGGAGGGTGAGGCATAGATCACACAAAGCAACCTGTCGAACCTGGTGGCGCAGATGCGGTTCATCACCAACTTCGACTTCATGCACTGTCGCAACAACGAGCTGGAGTCGGGGTATGTGGTGATGGTGATGGTGTAGTTACTGCTACGCCTCCTTCTCCACCGCCATCGACTTCCTGAAGCAGTTCAAGGTCAGGCGCAACCAGTCGGTCCCCCCGTTTCACCTGAACCGTCCGTCGGTTGCGCGGTCGCTGTCGGACTTCGGGCTGGAGGGCTGGTCCCAGAGCGACCAGTCGATCTTCAACGACATCCTGACGCAGTCCTCGCTGGAGCAGCTCAGTCGCGAGATGATCGCGCGGCGACCGTCCTCCGCGTCGCTCTCCTCCACGCGCTCCGTCGTGTCCCACGTGGTCAAGAAGACGGAGCCGCAGTACTGGTGGAGCGACGAGCTGGAGAGTCGGCTTCAGTAGCCCTGCTGCGTTGGTGTGACGCGTAGGAGGATCGAGCAGTCCACCTTCGACCTCTGCTCCTCGCAGTCCAACTCCGTTCGGAACTCGCTGTCGCAGAACCCGCCCACGGAGCTGTCTACGCCCGAGCCGTCGGAGAGCTCGCTCGGCGACTCCACGGAGCAGCTGACGCTCTCGCAGGCCTCCTCGCAGGAGCTGGCGAAGGTGCCCGAGTACTCCGCGCACACGTCGTGGCTGGGCTGTTGTTGCGAGGACAGTTGCGGTGAGGCGAAGCGGCCGTGGGACGCGGGGTATGTGCGCGTGGCGCAGCCGACGGCGGAGGCGGGGCAGGACATGGTGGTTCACTTTGAGAGCGCGCCGCAGCCGCCGCCGCCCGTCGTGGTGGCGAGAAAGGTGGAGAAGGAGGTGCCCCAGAAGGCGCAGAGACAGACCTTTCCCCTCCCGACGACGTCGAGCACGGAGCTGGGGGGAGACAATGACTGGAGGCGGAGTTACGCGGAACCGTCAGTGCGAATATCGACAAATGACAACGGAATAGGTCCTTTCCTTTCCTCGTTAAAGATGAACCGGCGGAAGGTGTTGCGCAGTAGTGATTTCAATTAGTTGCGTTGTGTCAACGCGTGTTTGTTCAGAATTGCGTATTCTTCAGAAGTCTTTTCTTAGCGCGATGGCAGTACGCTGCTTGTCGGTGGTGCGTGATGAGTGTAGGAGCAAGCAGACATTTCGTCGGCGAGTGGATGGAGTTTTGGAGGTTCGTCGTCTTGCAGCGGAAATGACGCAGTAGGGTTCCTGTCGTCGATCAAGAAGGTGTCTTCGGGAGTAACCAAAATGGCAACCGACTTTGTGGATAAGAGTGCCAATGAAGCAATCGTTCATATTAGTTAGACGTAATGATGGATAGAAGATTATTGGGGACATTAAGACCAAGGGGGAGCAGATGTACAAAGAGATTGATGCGAAAGAGATGGAACAGAAGGGTTGCAGCGTATTGCAAGTCATGAGGAGTAGAAGAGACCACGACGGTTGTTCCCTGGATGCTTCCCGAGTTCGTCTCTTCGCCGGTGTACCAGGACATGATCAAGTGCGATATTCTACTGCTGTCGAAGGATCCCGAAACATTTCTGAAGTCCTGCGAGGGCTGTGAGGATCCGAAGTACAGTCCTAACAACAATGCAAAGCTCGTCGTCCTTCTTCGTCAGCAGGATGAGCAGTTGCAGAAGATCCGATTCCAACTCGTTCAGCGTGACGCGAAGATCGATGTCCTCCATTCGCGTTGTGTGTTAGCGTAGGATGACCACTTTTGGAGGAACTATCTCTTCCGCGTCTACCAGCTGATCGACAACTACAAGCGCACCATTGCGAAAGAAGAGAAGTCTCAGGCGGAGAAGGAGGAAGTGGCTCGCGCTGCTGAAGCGTCAGAACCCGTGGAGGCGAAGGAGGAAGTGAAGGAGGAGGTGAAGGAGGAAGCGAAGGAGGAAGCGAAAGAAGAAGTGAAACAGCCAGTGGTCGTGTCGACGATTCCCGACGAAGTGAATACAGTGGAAGACATCTACGACTTCGACAGCATGAGCGGTTAGGGCTAAAATGCAGAGTGACGAGTAGACATCGAAAAGGAAGTGGAGGGCGTGGATATCGACAACAAGAGTTTTGATGATTCGAGTGACATTGAAGCTGAAATCCTTTCTGCGTTATAACAGTAGTGTATTCTATTCCTGTTTGTTATCGAACAACACTTACGGTGCTTCCATGGTGACCGCCACAATCTACGTTGCGAGAATCACACAGACGGGGAATCCAAATGGAGCAGATTGTAGAACGCTATGGAGAAAGATTCAACGACGAAAACTACGAGTACAGGTCCATGGCGCATTTCCTTCAGTAACGATGTAGACAGGTGACGATAAGGAAGGAGTATGCCAAACTGATTCCAAAGGGGCGGTTGCTGTCGGAGCAGGAGTGGAGGCAACTCGGGATCCAGATGAGCCTGGGCTGGGAGCATTACTGTGAGTACAGGTGGTCAACGGAGTGCGAACGTTAGGAATAGGCCCCAATCGAATGTGTTGTTGTTTCGTCGACCCATCGGCACGGATGGAAGAACGGGACTCGTGGATCCAGAATTGGCAAAGGCAATGAAGGAAAAGTTCAGGAAGGAGTATGGTCTCGAATAGGTCGTTTTGCTTGTGATTTAGCTTGTCTCTTGTTTGTTTTGGCAGATATCCCACCCCAACCCTCCTTCTGTCGAGTGATTCCACCCTCTCCTCCGCGTTACTCCAATGCATCCTTCGTGATAAGTGCATTCCAAATGCATAGGAAGTACTCACAACCTCCTCACTCTCCAAGCCGTCCAAAAATGCGTCGATTTTGCGCACTCTCTTTGGGTTCAAAAGATGGTCAGCAAAGAGGGTTGTATTGCCGGAACGGGGTTTATTCTGCTGCTGGGATGGGTCGCTGTCTTTGTCAACATCCTTGCAACACAGAAGGTGGAGCCCTCAGCCGACTGGCACAAGCGATTTGATCCCTTTTCAACAAGTGACGGTCCTGTGTATAACGACGACGACCATCTGCTTGTTTTGGCAACGTCGCTCATGTCCACGGATGTAGGCAACGGTGGGGCGTATGACGCGTAGGACCTTCACAATCCAATAGCGGAATTGCAGCGAAACACCCTCTATTTTCTATCTACGATGCCCGGTGTGTTGGGCGTTGCTTACGTGGATGACGAAGTTTGGATGAAGGAGTGTCAACAGTTCAATTTAAAGTGCTATGACAACTTTCCGTGAGTGTTCGTGTTGCGTCTAACGTGAAGGAAGGCTCCTTTTGGCATGCCGTTCATTTTTGGCCTTTTAGAAACGTCGATGGAGCGACACCCCGGATATCCGTTTTACGGTTACATCAACGGAGATATTCTGGTCGAGAACACGGTTTCCTCCGTGCTGAAGAAGGCGCGCGACGACATTCGTTCTGGGAGACTAGGGAATCGCGTATCGCTATTCACGCACAGAAAGAACATGTTCGCGAACTTCCCCGACGATTTGTACTCGAATCACAAGGAGTCGCGAGAGTTCGTTTTCATTCCTCTCATCATGTGTAGCGAGCTGTTCACGATGTTCAACCAGCGGAGCGTCACCTACTGGGACGTTGCGATTGTCCGAGTGCCTGCTCCTCGTCATTTCTAGGATCTGTTCATCTTCACGCCCTCCGTGTTCCCGTGGCGACTCATGCCGAACTTCGTGATCGGTCGAACGAAGTACGATAACTACATCATCCAGGCGCTGGCGCACGATCCGAGCCAAGTCATCGTCGACATGAGCAACTCCGTGGCGATCGTCCACCAGACCGTGGACGGCGTGCGCTCCGGTCTGCGGAAGCAGCGAAGTGAGAAAAAGTCCTGTAAGGTCGACTCGAACCCGTAACCCCCAGCGATCAGCATGCTGTGGAACGAGCTGGTGCTGAGCATATCGGGGATCAAGGACTGCTGCCAGGACATCTGGTTCGCGGAGCAGAGCTCGCACATCGTGGCTCCCACGGAGCGCGGCGTGTGTATCGAGGAGAAGTTCGCGCGATCGTACATGGAGGACGACTTCCAGCTGAACGAGATCGCGATGATGGAGAAGTACGTCCGCAAGGAGGACAAGCGACGTGGACGCGAGCGGATGGCGTGAGGCGTAGGGTGTCTGTTCGTGGTGGAGGGCGCGGTGACTGGCTTCATGACCCATCTGTGCGACCACTCGTATTACCTGTGCACGAACCGCCAGCAGTGCCAGTAGCGGTGAGCCACGCGAGTGAGGAATAGACTGTCGAAGAAGCGCATCGCGGAGTGCGGACTGAGCGACAGAATCACCATCATCTGCACGGAGATCACGCGCGACCGTTACATGAGTCAGCTAGTGGAGTACCTGTCGTACTACGACGCGCACTTCGACACCGTGGTGTCGCTGCTTCCGTCCGGGGATGGGCTGATTCACTTCGTGGGCGCTGGGGGTGGTTGTGACGACTAGCTTATTCTCTATCAGCAGAAGCACCCCACGCCCTGCAAGAAGCCGTTTTTGTACTTTATCCGTGGATTTAACCGCGTGCAGACGCGCAACTCCGTGCTAATGAACGCGGACGTAGATGTGGTCGATATGTGCGTGTTGCGGTTCGGTTCTGAGGAGTAGACTTCAATACAAGTACTACTTCGACGGTCCTCATTTTCCCGAGATGGGACTTGCCGTGTACTGTGAGAAGGGTCGTAAAGGTGAACTATCGTGAAACAAAGTGCGTTGCTGTGTTTGTTCCCAGTAATTGGTATTCATGTCAAAGGAGTTGGAGATTTCTCTCCAGAAGCTTGACGACTGGATAGTGGATGTGTCGGAGTGCAAGCTGCTCGCGAAGCCCGTCGTGGAAGCGCTTTGTGAAAAGGAACGCGTTCTGTGCTCCGGTAATCCTTAGGCGAAGGAGATACTCGCGGACGAGTCCAATGTTCAGCCGATCCGCTGTCCAGTGACGATTTGCGGCGACATTCACGGGCAATTCCGCGATTTGATCGAATTATTCAAAATCGGGGGTGTTCTTCCCGATACAAACTATCTGTTCATGGGCGATTACGTCGATCGCGGTTTTCATTCAGTCATGGATTCCTCCGCGTCTAACGCCTAGGTGGAGACCATCACTCTCCTTGTGCTGCTGAAGGTGCGGTATCCAGATCGGATCTATCTGCTTCGCGGGAATCACGAAACGCCGCAGGTGAATCTGTCGTGGGAGGTGAAAGCCGCTTGCTGAGTAATAGAAACGGCTTCTTTGACGAGTGCATCCGCAAGTACGGAGACTCTTCCGTGTGGAAGTGTTTCAACGAGCTGTTCGCCTTCTTCAATCTGTCGGCTCTGGTGGAGGAGGAGGTGTTCGTTGTGCATGCCGGTCTGTCTCCCTCCATTCAGTCGATTGACCAGGTGCGCGAGTTGGAGCGTTCTGTGGACGTCGGGAACATATCCTTGTTGTCTTGTGTTGGCCGTTCCTTCACCGAGCACGAGGGACCCATAACGGATCTCCTCTGGTCGGATCCTGACGATCGTGAGGGATGGGGCGTATCGAGTCGAGGCGCGGGCTACACGTTTGGCGAGGACATAAGCGAGAAGTTCAACAAGGACAACTGTCTGAGTCTGATCACCAGAGCGCATCAATTGGCAATGGAGGTAGTGGATGTGTGCGATCTCAACCGAAGGGTTACAACTGGTGCCACAACCAAAACGTGATCACGATCTTTTCGGCGCCGAACTATTGCTATCGTTGCGGCAATCAGGCTGCGATTCTCCAGATTGGCGAGAACATGAACTTCTCCATGTAGGCGTGTGTCGTCCCGATGAGCGTGTAGCATTCAGTACAACCCTGCTCCTGTGCCGAGAGACCCAGAGCTGCCGAAGCGAGCGCCCGCGTTTTACCCCGATTACGACTTCGCACTTCCAGATTCGCTGTATCATTAGGGGTGTTTGTTTGAATGATTGAAGGATAAAGAGTTGACTCTCTCAAGAACCAATTGGCTGATGAAACAAACACCTCACTCACTCTTTCTCTTATGGAACAAAGCTCTCACTTCCTGAACGGTCTTCTTGTCGCACACGAACAACAGGATCAGCACACTCACTCCTGCGACAACTCCTACTCCCAAGTGAATGCACAGACGTCGCAACGAGTACGGGAACACCCACGTCTCCTCCAGAGCGAGTCCGCAACCCACGAGAATCGTGTACACTAGCCAGGGACACGACGGCACGATGCGGGACAGAGTGGGTTGCTCCATGTAGTGGTCGAGGTACCTCCAGTGGTGGACGCAGCGACAGAGCATGTTCACGCAGTTCGCCACGATGTAGCCGGCGGAACCGAGGAGCGGCGTGGGGTCAAGACAACGCGACGAGGACGGTCAAGGATATGTCATCAGGAAGGACACAGAGACAAACACCACCGAGAACAGGATCATCATGCGATTGTACTTCTGCAGCGTGTCGGTCGGCGCTGTCGCCTACGGTTCAGCAGAGGAGTTGATCGTACCATGAAGAATGCCTCTGAGGTGCCGTTGAGTCCGAGGAGGAGGACGTAGAAGCAGTACACGCGGAACATGCGGATGGCGACCGGAGTGGCGAGCGCGCTCCCGCCGTAGAGGAAGAGGAGCGCGGAGGTGTAGGGGTAGCCGAAGGAGACGACGAGCGCGCCGAACTGGGAATGAGGGGAGCGAGACAACTCAACGTAGAAGAGACAGCGAAGGAGGAGCAGGCACACGGAAGAAGCCTGTTGGTTGCGGGCAGTACCACGAGTGGACTCCTATACGTGAGACGCTGAGGAGAGAGGGACCTGGGTGAAGAAGAGATAGCAGCCCTCCTCGAGCGGCTGGAAGAGGAAGCGAGCGAACAGAGAGCCGAGGTTGTTGACGACCTCGTAGACGCCCTGGTCGTGCATGGAGACGGAGCTGAAGGAGAGCAGGTACTTCTCGCCCTCGGTCAGCAGCTGCTTCAGGAAGGACTGGTTGAAGAAGAGGACGATCAACTTGAGCGAGCTGGACGAGATGGGCTGGAAGGAGGGTCTGAAGTCCAGCAGTGACTGCACGGGCATCTTCTCCTTCTCGTCTGGATTGCGCAGCAGCTTTCGTATCTTCCACAGGTACCTAGAGGTGAGCGGGAAGAGACGAAAGGCACAGGACTGGGTAGAGAAGTGCGTAGACGATCTCGGAGATGCAGAAGACGGTGAGTTTGAGCGAGGGGAAGAGGATGACCAGAGCGCAGTTGAGCAGACTGCGGATAAGGAGCGTTTCGCTCTCGACGTAGACCTTGATGTCCGTGTGAAGCGTCAGCTGGGTGAACACGTAGAAGGGTTCAGAGGCGAGAACGATAAGGGCGGATGCGGCGTAGACGAGAACGGACTAGATGATAGGAGGAGAGAAGGAGTACCGATTTGTAGAGGGGGATGTCTGGATCTGGGAGAACCCGAATCCAGATGAAACACAGAGGAATGGACAAAAAAACACCGATAGGAACGCTGAACGATGAAAGTATGAAGCATGGAGCTACCTTAACCAAGCGAGTTGACACACCTCCTTCCAGTTCTCCTTTCCCTTGTCGAAGCACACTTTCCGTATCGGTTCTCTCGAAAGGAATAGGATCGAGGTTGAAAGGAGCATCAGTCTGTGTTTTCAGTCGATAGGAAAGATTGCTTACCGTACATTCACGATTCCGATGTATTTTAGAGATACAAAGCGAATGATGATGGCGTTTACGAGGAATGAAAGGAGGCGGATCATCACCTGAAGGGAAGGAAGCTACGAATTCACTACCTGTGAAACCATGTTCAGTCCTGTTGAATGCGCAATTCTGTCCAGAGTGGTGTTGTCGCCCATTGTGAAAGTGAGGTTGCCCTTTCCTGTGAGTTTGTAGCGTTTGAGCTCATGCTTTTCGTTGTGTTTGCATTGCTTCTCTTCCATTCATCCATGATGGCAGCTACGATCCATGCCTTCTAGCAAGTGATTTGCGATTTGTGAATCACCACACGAAGAGAGCAAAAGAAAGGATGTGAGTCCAACGGAGAAAAAAGCAGTCCGAGGCGGGACTTGAACCCGCAATCTTTTCCTCCGGAGGGAAATGCCTTATCATTAGGCCACACGGACTACTTGCGAAACTCGAACATCCCTCATATGAGTAGGGTGAGTGTCTTGGGATGATGTCACTCAAACACGTTGGATGGAAAGAGGATGTGGTATGCAACACAGTCCAACAGAATTCAGCAATGGGGAGTGAATCACTCTTGATTCCCTTCAGGAGCAATGAGTAGTGAACTAGAATCGTTACAGAATGACGAAGAGAAGAGAAGCAGCCAAAGAAGACGATGGCATCACCACTCTTCTCAATAACACCGAATTTGCTTTAACGATGTACTCTTCTACACAAAATCGCATTCCTTCCCTACGAAAGCGTTGGTTCCACATGATGGACGAGAAAGTGCTCATTTCCGTTCTTTCAAGAAGCATAACTACTATTTCACCTATATCCACTCTCATTAACTCCACTCTGATGGAATTGAAATCACGTGAAGGGTACAAAGGAGTCCTATAGTTATCTCCAAGCTTATGGAAGTGGATCCCCTGGGCACTCTGATTCCCTTCTTTTTCGATTGCCATAGATCACCTTTACTACAGTACTTCTAATGGCTGATATTCAGGAACAGGTAGGTTTTGTAAAATCACTCGACTCCGCCGCTTTCTACTGCGATGGTGTCGTTTTCGATGTGTTCCGATTCTAACTGTATGCTTAATTATTGTTCGTAGAACCAAGCTGCCTACCAGAAGCAGGATAAGTTCTCCTACCGCAAGGTGCACGTCCTCG
>ERZ1106923.268-NODE-268-length-22883-cov-16.939898_pt1 | contig 22883 bp, 39 predicted proteins | sample MGYA00403657_ERZ1106923 | MGnify/ENA primary metagenome ERZ1106923 (study PRJEB35170, sample SAMEA104062425) | human gut metagenome | biome: human gut; feature: human-associated habitat; material: faeces | place: Denmark | collected 2012-06-19 ...
TAAGGAGCTCGCTATTCGCCGTCTGGTGTGCGGTGGAGGCGTGTCTGCTTAAGTGGAGATGGGAGAACTTGGTTGCATCATGCGGTGTTTTTTTGAATACGTTGAGGGTTTTGAGCAGTTTGAACACTTTGAGCTTGCTGATCATCTTGAACATCTTGAACATCTCAAACAAACAGAAGAGTATTCTTCACTCTCCGCTTCCACGAGACCTTCTTTGGTATCCTCCTCGTCCTCACTGACCGGAGGCAGTTGGCAGTGAATCGCGCCTTCAATCACGAACTTCTCCGTCACGCACGTGCCATTCAGCTTCTTATCACCCGCGTGAATCACACAAATCGCGGCTTTGCTCATATCGCGCGTGACCTTCCCATCGCCGCCTTCGATTATCGCCTCCAAGTCATCTCGATTCGGCGTCGTGTGCTTATCCACGTAAATCAGGCCGCACTCCTTGAACACGCCCCACTTCTGGCTGCGACGTCTCTCCAACCCCTCTTCGGCGATCGCATCGATGAAGTCCTCCACACGCGCCCACTCGCCCTTCTCCAGACTGGCATACAGCCACTCTTTCCTCACAACGGAAACACCGCGAGCCACGGCACACAACACCTTGACACTTCGCGCACTCCGTCCCGCGACAACCACGTCACCCACTTCTCGCGAGGTGCGGCGAAGGAGAACGCTGTTCGGGAAGGACGTCACCAAACTGACGAGAACGTCCCGATCTGCCTCCGAGAGCATGCTGCCACACACGCGGAACGGTGCCACGCTCTTCGCTCTCTTTGGGGATGGAGTGGATTTGCTTCTTCGTTTTTCCTTGACGGGTGTTGATTGCTTTTCTTTTGGGGGTGATGTCGTTTCTTTTGAGGGTGCTTGTTTCTCTTCTTTTGAGAGTGCTCGCTTCTCTTCCTTTGAAGATACTGCCGTCCCTTCCGTTGGAGACGATGATATTGCTTCTTTGGAAGACGATGACTTCATCTCCTTTGAAGACACCGGCACTTCCCCTTTTGAAGATACTGACACCGCCGTTTCGCTCTTTATAGACGTTGACAACCCTCTTGTTGGCAATGACGCCACCTCCTCTTTTGCCACCACTTCTTCCTTTGATACCACGACATCCTCTTTCACACTTGACGACGGTGTCACTCTCCCAGACAGGGGAATGTCGCTCTCGGTCACGGATATACTCGATTCTACGATTCACGGCACCACCACAGCCCATACGCAATGTCGATTTGCGCGATAATCCGACCGATCGTTGTGACAGAGTAGAACTGCGCTTTGCTCCCAGCGTCCTGCGCACGGAATTTGACTTGCTCATATTCACCGAAAAGAGGCGAGACGACTGCTGGGAGAGAACGCTCGCCTGAGAGGGCTCCATCGAAGGCGTCTGACTCACGGTGGCCTCGGAAGACTGAGTGTCTTGTGCATCGGGGCAGACCGAGTTACAGAGACTGCATCGCGTAACGGAGGACGGGTTTGTGTAGGAACCTACGCATTCACACGACACGAGTCAGATACACGAAGGACACACCCAGGTCGGCATAGCGGTTTCAATTTGGATTTTGGCGGTTCAAATGGACGGGAGTTTCATCCAACAAAGAGGCAGCGAATTGCGTTATTCAACAGTTCGGTGAAGCTTAAAACCGATGGACTTTCCGTCCGGACCCTGCGCCACTCGGTTGCAAACGGGCGCAGCGTGCGGCAAGCCAATCGGCTTTCTCACGGGCACATCGGAGGAGAAGTCGGGACACGACATCCGCCGCTGTCTTCTGGGAGGCGTGACCTCAATCTCTCCGGAGACAGACCCGGATCTCGATTTCCTCCCACTTGCCTTCGATTGCTTCTGCGACACGGGAGCGCTTGGCGGAGTCGCCGCGATCAGAATGTGCTTGTTCTCCCCCTCTCCCTGCGTGAAGTGGCACAGACCCAGCTTCTCGGTGTACGTGAACACGATGGACTTCTCGATTCTACACTTCACACGCAACACAGCGCCTACGGTGACAGGGAGTTCGGGAAGACGAGCGCGGGAGACGACGGCGAGCGGTTCTGGAGATAGCTCGCCTTGAATTGCACCATCTGCTCCCACAGCTGCTTTGCGGTCTGGAGCAGGAACACCGTGTTGCTGCTGTTGTCAAATTCTCGCTTGTCCTGGCGGCGCTTGAACTCCACCGTAATGCGGTGATTGTTGAATGATGCGTCCTTCAGGTATCCCCACGCCTTGCCCGCGTCCTCTATGTTCCTGTACTGGACGAACACGACTCCCGTCGAAATGGGAACGGAGCGGCGCGACTTGGAATCCTTCTTCGTGTTTATGAGAGTAAATGACAGCGGCTCGATTTCCTGCTTGGAGATCCACTCCTTGAACTGATTTGACGTGACTGTGAGAGGGAGGTTGGAAATGACGAGGGTTGTCTACAGTGGAGGAGAATCGATGCGCGATACGCTCGTCGGCATGCCGCCCTTGTCCTGACTGGGCTCGATTCGCAGCAGATCATCTCCGAACTGAAAGGTCTCCATACTCACGCACTCCTCGTAGCCGAGCAGCGAAGAGAACGTAACGAAGCTACGCGTCACTGTCGTCACAAAACAACACCCGTAGAGACGGCCCTTCTCGTTGTAGCGAGGCTGGAAGTCGATGCTCTTGACGTCCGAGAAGTGCGTGTTCACCAACTCAACAAATGCCGTCTTGTTGAAATCGGGACTAAAGTTCGACACCCGAACGCGCAGCACCTAATCCATAAACCCTGTCACAGAGCCGCACAGGTCGTCTCGCCTCCAGCTGGATTGACAGTGACTGTGACCGGCGGCGCGGCTCTGCTGCCATTGCGAAAGAGGAGGAGCGCGCTCTGTTCGTGAGACTGTGCATTGCAAAGCACATACCGCTCGTTGTTGGAACGACGCGCATCGACTGGAGTGAGCTTTCCTCCAGAATCGGGCATGCTCCATGGACTGAATGCCCTAGCGTTTATGTTCTACACGCATCATCCCCGAACACAGTATAATGTACAAATACCATTCCTTTAGTCTTTTCCATTCTGCAGGAAGAAAGATATGGTGTATCCCATTTTCAACAAAAAGAGTCACGATAAGATATAGTATAAAGGATTATGTTACAAAGACCACGACGGATCGTCCATATCGGGAAGCGGCATCCCCTGCATTCCCGTTTCTCGCAGCTGCGTTTGGTAGCTGGCATCGCTCTCCTCCTCCATCGAGTTGTCCTCCGGATCCTGGACGTCCATTCCCGAGGGTTCCGCGTTCGACCCGAACGATCCCGCACTCTCCTCCGTCCTCGAGTCCACAGGACCCTGGTAAATTGTTAGCGCCTGGTTCTTATACGCCTCGCTATTCCTACACATCACCAACCCTAACCAACTCCTACCGATAGGCCTCTTCTTTCATTTCTCTGACGGCCTGAGGCGGAAGCTGCGAGCTCACCCCGTTGTACATTTCCTGTCCGAAGGTCAGCTGCCGCACGACAGCATCGGGAAGAGTGGGACGGAACCCGCCATTCGCCGCTTCCGAGCAGGACCGTTTGCCCTCGTCCTCCTCCATCAACGGGTCGTCGCGCTTCAGTCGATCCACGGGCGAGAGGAAACGCGCGCGCATACTGCCGTTCTGAAACGGACGTAAACACCTCTTTTTCGCATCTTCGGGAATCGAGTCCTCCTACATCATGACGATTGCCGACAAAGACTTACAGAGTCGAACTGGAAGGTTCTCTTCATCGAACTGATTGTCATACACAGCTCTATCAGTCAAAAAGAATTAGTGAGTCCTCGTATCGAATTTGGAAGGGATATTCCAAACGAAACTCCCCTTGAGGAGCGGTCCATCGCCTCTTCTCGCTACAACTGCACTGTGTAGTGTGAGAATGCCCATGAAGGACGGGAAGAGGGAAGAGGGAGATGGTGATGATCGTCAAGTTCGAATCGTATTTCCGTCTGGTAATTGTGTGACTACGTTGCCTTCGTTACGGGGAGCGTACTGAACGCGTGAATGGAGAGTCATGAGCATCCTCTGCTTTTCAGTGCTGCCATCGACGCCAGTTATCCTTCTTCATTCACCCATCAAACAGGAGCGAAGAAGAAGGGAGGGACGGCACCCATAATCAAAAAGCCTGTTCTTTGGAGAGTAATCCCTTTTCTGGCTGGGACAGGGCAAAAGGGCAGTTTGCCTAATGCACACTTCAGCGCAAGTGGTGAATCGTCAATCAATAGATTTGCTCTGCGTAATTTTTGTGTCGGTCGGTGGTGTTGGCATCTTTGCTGATACGACCGACTCCCCGAATCGAATTCAATTTGACACTCCCTTTCTCCACAATGAAGGTCTTGCGTGTTCCGTGGATAGGACATGACGGTACATAGAACGCAACTCCCTTTGCTCATTTCCATAGTCACCTCGATCTATTCCGTCGATTTCCACCCGAAGGAGCCCTACGTCGCTACCGCTGGAGGAGGTTGGTTCCCGTCCCATCTGCTTAGCGGTGTAGACTCGAATGTGTTCATCTGGGCCACCGATCCCATTTTCTCCGAAGAGAAGGAGGACGACGAAAACACGGATCGTCTGTTGAGTACGTTGAGGGGACATACGAATGAAGTCACGTGCTGCCGGTGGTCTCCTGATGGACGGTATGCCTCCCGTTTCTGTCTCATTCGTAGCTATCTCGCTACTGCTTCAGACGACGAGACAATCCGCATCTGGATACAGGACATGGACTACGTAGAAGTCTACTTCGTTTGTGACGAGTAGAAGAAGCAAGCGAACGAAGGTGCAAACGAGGAGGAAAACAAAGAGGACGATCAGGAGTCGGACGAAGAGCAGGAGGAGGATGTGATTCGATTCAAATGCATTCGTGTCTTCAAGGGGCATCGTTCCGGTACCCCTCTCCCTTCGCGTTCATTGTAGATGTGTCGGACGTTTCGTGGAGTCCCGACAGTCGATTTCTCTGCTCCTGCAGCGTTGACTGTCAAATCCTGGTCTGGTCGCTGGAGGAAGAGACGTCGATTCACAAGCTGGAGGGCCACTCTGCGTGGATTAGCTGCGTGTCATGGGATCCTCTGGGCGCCGTAACGCTCTCCACACTCGCTGATTCCGTAGTACATCGTTTCCGTGAGCAAGGACAACACGTTGAAGGTGTGGTCGACGGAATCCTGGGAATGCATCTACACATCCACCCAGCTCCAAAACGACAAGTATGGCAGCGGTCTGTACAAGTGCGCGCGCTGGTCCCCCGACGGCACCATGCTCTGCGTCACACACGCCGTTTACGTACGATCATGCGCATTTCCTGATTCTCAGAAACAGTTCCCCGTCGCCATGCTTCTGAACCGCGGGACGTGGGCCCCCCAAATCGTCTTCGCCGGACACGCCGGAATCGTGGGCGTGTGTCGCTACGCGCCGCGCCTTCTCCAGAACGATAATCACGCGTTCTTGCAGCTGGTCGCCGTGGGCTGTGACGTGCGTGCGCGTGCAGTGGTTAAGGCATAGGATGGATCCGTGTCCGTGTGGAGAAACGACCTCGCGCAGCCGCTGGTGGTGGTGCGCAACGCCACGCACAACGTCGTGTCAGACATCGCGTGGTCGTCGGACGATCGACACATCCTGTTCACTGCCGGCGAGTGCGTGGTGGCGGTGGAGCTGGAGAGCGCGGAGGTTGGTGGGAACGCGCTGACGGAGGAAGAGATGCACAGTCACGTGGCGCGTCGAGAGAACGCGTCGAAGAAGCACGTGAGCATGATCGCTCAGCCCTCCGCCGCCCTCGCCAGCAAGGCAGTGGCTGTCTCTTCGCTTCATCCGTCCCAACCTCAACAATCCCAACAATCCCAGCAACCTCAACAACCTCAACAGCTTCAACAACAACCCCAGCAACTTCAGACTCAACAGCTTCAACAACAACCCCAGCAAAGCCAGAGCCACAAGCGCAGCGCTGAGACGGAGGAGGCGCACGAGACGGCGCCCACCACGCGCAAGAGGAAGAAACAGCAGGCTGCCCCAGCGCAGACGCCATCCACCGAACCGGTCGTTGTGGCCCCCACTTTTTCACTCCCTCCTCTCACGCTCACACTGCCCTGTTCTCTCCCTCTCCCTTCTGCCAACAACACGCTTTCCCTCCAACTCGTTCCCACCACCCCTCAGCCCAGCAACTCCGACTGCACCAGCGTCACGCTCGTGCAATCCGTTTCTCCCTCCAACACCATTCAGTGGTCCTGGGTGGGGCAGGGAGCCGTCGTGGCGGGAAGCTCCACCTCCAGGTTCTTCTTCGCCTGGACGCGAGACGGCTTGATGCACACGGTCACCACCGACGGCAGAACCGCGGTTCCAGCGCTGTTCTTGGGCAGTGCGCCGGCGGCGGTTTGCAGCGCGGGAAGCGAGGAGGGGGACCGGTTTGCAGTGGTGACGACGCAGGGCCGGCTGGTGGTGGGGGCGATCAACCCAGGGGGTCGAATGCTGATCGGGAGCGACATCGACATTTCCGGGTTTACGAAGAGCGAGGTGATGGGCATTCGCGTCCACTTCGCCGATTATTCGGTACTGCGCTTGCAGCTGGACACGAAGGAGAGAAAGGGGGAGCAATTCACGTACGATTTGAATTCGCGCTGCTGGTTCGTCGAGCAGCAGAACGTGTTTGCGTATTCCTTCTACAACAGAGACGGAAGGTCCTCCGGACTGAACTCGCCCTTCGCAACGAACTCCCTGCTGACCGTACGTTCCCTCCTTTCCGCTCACGGATAGCTTCACTCGACGTTCGCGCAGCTGGAATCCCAACTGTACATAGCGCGCTTCGTCATGAAGGATCGCCGAGACTACTGCCGCGTGCTGACGTCGTACGCGACGCTTATAAACGAGAACGACGATCTGGGCCGACTGAAGGCGCTGGCGATCGAAATGAAAAACCACTTGGTGTTCGTAGGGGTGGATCGATGCGGTGAGGTGTAGGAGCAGGAGGGGTGGGAACTCTTCAAGTCCGTCGTTTTACCCGTCGTGAAGGAGAATATCCATTTTGTTGAATATTTGCAGAGTATCGTTTGTCCTGTTTGCTGAACACAATTCCTCTATCATTTGAAAACGACGAGTAAGCACTAACGCATCGGACCGACCATGGAAGATACAGAAGTCTGGCCCACGGATGCCAGTGAATACGAGTTGATGGGCATCATTGGACGAGTAGTGGATCTGACGTGATATTCACCGTAGGGAGCGTTCGCAAAGGTGTACAAAGGAAGGTGCAAGAAAAACAACAAGCTGGTGGCGATCAAGGTCATCTCGCTAGAGAGTTCGTCTCCAAATATAATCGACATATGGAGGGAAGTGCTGTCTATGAAGCTGTGCAATCACCGGAACGTTCTGCGCTGCTACTGCTGTTTCAGCATCGAAGACCAACTCTGGATCATCAGTCCCCTCATGTCGAAGGGGTCGCTTCTTCGAATCTTGCAGTATCTGCGTAAAACAGATCAGTTGGAGAACAATGAGGGGCTGCCGGTACTCTCGACGGGACGCATTCACGAATAGGAAAGAATCGTGAGTGCCGTCATAAAACAAACAGCATACGGCCTGCAGTACCTCCACTCCTCAAATCTCCTTCATCGGTGGAGGTAAACGCTGGATATCACGCGTAGAGACGTCAAAGCGGGAAACATTCTCATTGATTCGGAGGGCTGTGTGTGCCTAGCGGATCTCGGCGTGGCGCGCGTTCTGGAAGGTTCCATGAAGAAGGCGCGAGCCAACACGTTCGTAGGAACGCCCTGCTGGATGGCTCCCGAAGTCATGAATCATCAGAATTACAATGCAGCGGTAGATTACCCCGAGCTCAAGTCATTCCGTAGGCGGACATCTGGTCGCTGGGAATCACAGCGCTGGAGCTGTACAAGGGCTTCCCGCCGTACGCGCGCTGTGAGCCGATGGAGACGATCATCCGAACTTGCCAGGGCGACCCGCCCTCGTTCGACACATACGCGCCCTCGATCCGCACGCCGAGCCGGGCGTTCAAGAGCTGGATCAAGATGGTGTTGAAGAAGAATCCAGAGCAGCGACCCTCCATCGCCAACGTGCTGAGTCATCACTTCTTGAGCAGCATGGACGACGAAGAAGATGTTGCATTGCTGAAGCGATTTGTCGCCTGCATTCCCGATCTCGATGCGGTGGAGCCGGCCGAGGTTGTTCCTGCGGAAAGTGAAGAAAAGGATATTCAGTATCCAAAGTGGCGTTACGAGTAGCTGCTGTTGCTGTTTCTTGGAGAAAACAAGAATGGGTATGTTACACGGAGCTGTGCGGATTCGGAATCAGCATCTGCTGTTCCAGCTCCTTCATTGTGATTGCCATGAGCTTGGAGAACAACGCCTAGAGATCACCACGATTCTCAGCACACACCTCGTTCTCCTTCGGGAAAATACTCTCAAACGCCAGTTCGTCCTGCTTCAAAAGAGCCCGGATGTTTCCTGCCACAAACCCTTTCGCGATTCGCATCAGCTGCGGCGACGTCTCCCACCACGCGGGAGGTAGCGTGGCAGTGATGCCCATCTCCTGCAGCACTTCGTACGACAGTTGCTGCAACAGTCCGTAGTGCGCTATTATGAAGGCGGCAGCCATCATGAATCCCTTGTCCTTGTCCTCGTCTGAGGAACCCCTCTTGAGCGACAGCGACGAGCTCGCTCCCAGCAGGTTCTGAACATAGGACACCATCTCCTTCCGCTGTCCCCACCCATTCTCGCGCTGAGGAATCGACAGGAACTTGCTACGCATCAATTCCACACTCGTCTCGTACAGCAACTCAGACAATCGAACGGGAACCGGCCAGGACGATCCCTCGGAATGAAGGGTGTAGCGCAGCGTGCCCACGACTTCGGCCAACGAGATCAGATGCGACGCTCGCTCGGAATTCTTCCCAAACACGGGTGGCTCTTGGTTGTAGTAGGAAACCAGGGGAAGCGCTTTTCCCTCTCCCGGCTTGCAAAACTGATGGATGGCGTCCTGCACCTGCTCCGCGATGCGCACGGAGGAGCCCGTAATGGTTCCCTCTCCCCTCCCGTCTCCCGAAAAACTGTTCAGCGTCAAGCACTTGTCTACGTCTTACGAGCGCGCATAAGGAGACAACTCGAAGAGGAGAGAATGCAGAAACCAGCGTGCTGGGTGCCAGGATACAGTCCAATAATGCGCTTGCTGTCCGTTTGCGACGCCAACTTGTTGAGAATCCCCGGCATCAGGAAATCGTGATGCAGCCACATCTTCCGGTAGAAGGCGATCTCCTCCTTGCTCGTGAAGAGCGTCGACTTGCTGAGGACGTCCGAATACAGCTTGTGCATGAATTGTCCGCCAACTACACCCCGAGGACAATTACTGGCAGTGTTTGGTGATTCGTGAAGCAAGAGATGATAGCAATTACTTATGACGATCACTCATGACAATTACTGACAACAAACACAGCGAAAACAGCAGTTAGTCCATAGTTCCATTGATCGCATCGAGCCACTGCTGACAGACCTCCTTGTTCATCTCCAAGTCCTCCATCGTCACCTCCTTGTTCTTCAACACCCCCTTGATCTCATCGAAGAAGCCCGCGATCTGCTGCTTGAACTCGTCGTCCAACAACTCCTCGCGGTCCTTCGCCGCCTGCTTCGCGGCAAACACCAGCTCCTCGATCTCGCTCTTCTTCTTCAGCATCTCCACCTTCCGCTCGTCCTCCTTCTGCAGACGCACCGCCTCCTCCTTCATCCGCTCGATCTCCTCCGCACTCAGGTTGGTCGCCTTGTTGTCGAACACGTGTTCCGTCACGCGCTGCGACGTCGTGTCCAGCACGCTCATCTTCAGCACGCCGTTCATGTCCACACTCATCGTGATCACCACACTCGCCTGGCCCTTCGGCATCGGCGTGATGCCCGTGATCTTGATCACGCCGATCTCGTAGTTGTCCGCCGCCACGGGGCGCTCGCCCTGGTACACGTGGATCTTCATGGACGTCATGTTGTCCTTGGAGGTGACGTACTCGCGCTGACGCGACTCGCCGTAGGGCAGGTTCTTCTCCAGGATCACCGACATCATCTTCTCGCTGTTCTTCACGCCGATGGGCAGCGGAATCACCTGGTTGATCACGATGTTCTGAATCGCGATGGGCGCGTACTGTGCGTCGTCATCGTCATCATCACTATCACTGTCACTGTCACTGTCCGACTCCATGTTGCTGGCGTCCACCGACGGGATCTTCTCGGGATCGATCGACGTATTCAGCTCCTTCATCTTCTTGTCCATCAGACGCACCGCCTCGATCACCGCGCCCTTGCTCACCGCCTCGTCGGGGTTGATCTTCTCGAACACCTTCTCCTCGCCGAACATCGCGATCAGCATCTGCTTCACGTACGGGATGCGGCTCGAACCGCCGATCAGCACAACGTCGTCGATGTCGCCGGCATTCATGTTCACGCTCTTCATCAGACGGTCCAGGATGGTCTTGGTGCGGTCGAAGAGGTCCATGCAGCGCTCCTCGAACTCCGCGCGGGACACCTGGAAGGGATCGACATCGAACGATTCGCCATTCACCTCCACGGAAGGAAGCGTGGACAGCTCGATCTTGGTGCTCTCGGCGATATTGCGCAGCTTCTGCGCGTTGCGCTTGTCGTTGAAGTTGGTGTCGCAGCCGAAGTTCTCCAGCTTCTCCTTCAGAAGCGCCATCATTCTCGCGTCGAAATCGTCGCCGCCGAGGTGGCAGTCTCCGTCGGTGCCCTTCACGGAGTACACGCTGTCCTCCACGCGGAGAATGGTGCAATCGAAGGTGCCGCCGCCGAGATCATACACCAGGATCGTCTTGTTCCCCATGTTCTCGAATCCGTACGCAATGGCCGCCGCCGTCGGCTCGTTGAGCACCTCGAGCACGTTGTATCCGGCGAGCGTGCCGGCGTCGATCGTAGCCTGTCTCTGGCTGTTGTTGAAGTACGCGGGGACGGTGATGACGATATCGGTGATGTCCTTCTCGCTGTACTTCTTTGCAATACTGACTAGGTTCCCAATCACGTAGGAACTGATCTCTTCGGGAGTAAACTCCATTTGCTGTTTCATGTACTCCACCTTGATCACCGGACGGCCGTTCGCGTTCTGCACCACGGTGAAGGGCCAGCGCTTGATATCCTCCTGCACGGCGGGTTCGTTAAATGAATGGCCGATTAACCGCTTCACGTCGTAGATCGTGTTCTTGTAGTTGCGGATGATCTGATTCTTGGCAGAAACGCCGAACAGTCTTCCGGTGTCCGTGAAGGCCACCATGGAGGGCGTTGTTCGTGCTCCAAGCGCATCGACCGCAACCTCGACCTTCTCGTGCTTGTAGATGGATATGCAGGAATTGGTCGTTCCAAGATCAATTCCCGCAACGTGACTTGAACCAGCGAGCATCTTTCTTTGAGAAAAGCATGGATTTACCTGGACTCGAACGGGCTTTTCGTGCGCCAATGGGCTCGCTCCTTTCGTGATTCATGCAATAAACAAGCCAAACAACTCATCGAGCCCGTTTCCTCGGGTTCTTTTCCATTTTCGATAGTATAGCATAGGCGGAGTCGTCGCGGCCCTTCGGCTCCTGGCGAATGGGAATCGAGGGAGCGTCGTTCACGTACGCCCGCAGTTCGCCCCTACTCGTCACCAGCAAGAAGTGCACCCACTTCGGCATCATCGCGAAGATGGACCTCTCCTCCTGCTCCTCCGTAACTACGAATCACTGGAAAAGCCAGCGCCCACAGCCCTTGTTGCGACGACGGTTGACGGCAGACAAGTAGTCCTTCTTGGCCGACGCAATGTCCTCCAAGCCCTCGTTCGCCTCCTCCCGGAAGGAATCGGACATGCCCGTCACGAGTCGCAGCCACTTCTCGATGATCTGGTGGAGCAGCGCGTGGTTCTCCTCCGTCTCCTTCTTGTTCATCCACAGCTTCACCAGCAATTCGCCCATGTTCCCCTCCTTGATGTTGTTCTTCCTTACGGGAAGGTCCAGCAGCACGTTATACACGCCCGAGCGAATCTGTAGAGTTACACTACACACCGATGACTACGCGGCTGAACGGAAGGTCGCCGTGAGCGCCCGGCCGGATCCAGTTCGCGAGCACTGGAATCAGGTTGCACGACAGGCAGCTACGAGTGAGAGCGAGAACAAAACGCCACCAGCGAGCGAAATCCGTGTTCTTCATGCTGCGCTCCACGTCCTTGATCATCTTCAGGCGGTTGTCCACCACCTCTCCGTTCGAGAAGGCTTCGAGGTCCTTCACGTACGCCTCATCCATTCTGTGTACATACTCCTGATGGTCACGCACCACATCCGCTCCTACAATCGCTCGCTTCACAAGAAGACGCTGCTCGTCGTCCGAAAGCTCGCCATTTCGCTTCTTGGGCTTCTTCCCCGGATTGTCGTCCTTATCCTCGATCGCGGCCTCGTAGTCGTTTCCGAACGCGTCCTATTCGTAATGAAAACGCGCCCCTGTCGAAACATACACTGCGGATGCGGTCGTACTTCTCCTTTTCCACGGGAGTCATCTCCGGCTTGTTCTCTGTTGTGTGTGTCTTGGGCGTGCTGTCCTCGCTCTCATCTCCAAACACGGCGTCATCCTCGTTCTTGTCGTCCGTCTTTTGATTCTCCATCGGTTTTGAAGAAGAGGGATTCATTCCGCGTGATCCGTCCTCTCTTTCTGCTCGTCTTGTGATCGCATTCATTTTTGGTAATCCCCAATCGGAGCCGATATTTCGTCAGCGAAACGGCAAAAATGGGCTCCGAATGCGGCAATTCGCATTCCATCGCGTCCATCACTTCCAACCATTTCCAACAAACAACCCAGTCCTCCTATTCCGTGTGAGGAGTATGTGTGCGAAGACGCTGCAGTCCGAAATCAGTCGTCATGAGGTGAGGCTCCTCAGTCTCGGCGGCGCTGTCCGCGACCAGGTCCTCGGGCAGTTCGAGGGAGTACTGGAAGGCGTGGTTGTAGGGACTGTCATCTACGCATCAGACTCGACACAGAAACCGACCGTTCTTCAGCTGATTGCCGAGATTGTTGACGATGTTGTAGTTCTCGCGGAGCCCCACGAAGTACTCCACCGTCGTGTACTTCAGCGTCGAGATCGACCTCTTCTCGCAAATCACGCACGCGCGCTCGTGGTACTGGAGAACGGACGCGGGGAAGAGATTGGACACGGACTCCTCCAGCACGTGGTGCAGCGAGCGCGCCGCGTGCGCTCCAACGAAGAGGGCACAGACTTCGTGCGCCTCCATAATAGTGCCTAGACCCATGGTGAGCACGTAATTGCTGCCCATCGCGGCCTCGTCGACATCGCTTTCGTCGTAGTCATAATCCTGAAGGCCATTTCGGGTATGAAAACGGTCATTAATAATAAACGAGGTGCGCGTCTTCTGACGCGTCTTGCTCGTCAAGCAACTACCCGGGGCATTTCCGCCGATAGCCGCTTCGGAATCCACCTCAGCACACACGAGTCGCAGACCGCCCACGCTCTGGATCGCCTTCTCGAATGCCTCGCATTCTGCCTCGTAGTCCACGGCCGTGCCGTTCAAGAAGAAAACGTTCTCCGGCACGGCATCCACGTAACGGAAGAAGAACTCGTACATGCGTGACGCAAAACTCCTCGGATCGTCCTTCGCAATGCCTCGGAACTCCTCAAGCTGGAAGAAAACGACGTGCTGAAACGACACGTCTCCCGACTTGAACGCGGCCACGAGGTCGTCGAACCTACCCGTTAGAACCCATTGGAACGACTTACAGGGGTTTGATGGAGGGGAGGGGATTCGGAAGAACGAGGGTAAACTTGTTGTCCTCGGTGGGACCAAACTCCTTGATCTTTCTCACGATATAATCTGCGGCGAAACGCAGCGCATCAATACTGTTGTTCTCGATAATCACTCTCATACTCGGTGTTCAATTCGCACGGGGATTAGGATACAGTGGGATCGGATTCTATCCAGAATCGCCTCAAAGGGAAAAAGAATATGACAATCGGGGAGTTACAGCAACTGCTTTCAACTCCAATCTCCCTCTCCCCTCACCGTTCAAAAACGAAACAGCGACGAGACAGCGATGTTCCATCAGGGTTATCGGCGAAGGAGAAAAAGAAGGGCTCCGCGGGGAATCGAACTCCGGACCTCTCGCACCCGAAGCGAGAATCATACCACTAGACCACAAAGCCTCTGGAAATACGCCCAATCCTAAGGTCTTAGAGCCTCCCAGTCCGCGCATGACTATCGCATCAAAATGAACACGAAGAAGAAGAAGAACTTCGTGTGCGCGCACTGCAACAAGTCCTTCATCGACAACGCGCATCTGAAGGACCACGAGGTACGATCTCCCTTGCGACGCTGACACTGCAGGTAAAGCACACGGGAATCAAGCCCTTCGTGTGCGAGCTCTGCAACAAGCGGTTTGCAAGGAGCGGCTCGCTCCGAGTGCATGCCAAGAGTCACACGGGTTTGACCCGGATAGAGGCTTTAAGTGTAGGCGAGATGCATGAATATGTGTGCACATTCGACGATTGCAACAAGCGGTTCACATCGCGCTCCGGGTTTGTCAACCACCAGAAGAAGCATACGGAGGAATTGAAGAAGAACGGGGAGTCGAACGAAGCCGTGTCCGTGTCTCCACCTGTGGAGCCGCCGCCGCCGTGGCTTTATCGCTTGGTCGTGATGTATAGAGCAGTTCAGACGGAAAGGGAGAACGAACAGTTCGTGTACACCTGTCCCATTCCGGGATGCTACAAAACGTTCAACAACAAGAGCAGTTTGAACTTCCACACGTACCGCGTGCACCTGGGCATCGATGCCAGCGTGTGCTCGAAGTCGCGATGGTACGTCCTCTTTTCAGCGGCTGATGAGTAGCATTCGGTTACGCGAGTCCTATCTGAAGCAGCAAATACAAATACAGAAGATGCGGGAGCGAATCAAGGAATTGGAGTCGCTGACCTCGCTCATCTCGAAAAAGGAACGTCTCGAGTTTCAGCGCGAGTATCACCGACAACACGACCGGGAAGACATGATGGACGGCACCGATGCCGTTTCTCCCGCTCATCCTCCTGATGTCTAGGCACCCGTCATCCCCGTCCCCTACCTCGAAGAGGAGAAGCCGTACATATGCGGCAGACCCGACTGCGGCTGTCGGTTCTCCACCTACAAGCTTCTTCTGTACCACGCCAAAGTGCACCAAGACACGAATCTGAGTCAAATACTGGGCAATCAGCTGGTCATCTCGGAGGGTCGCGTGCACTGCCCTGTGCTGGGCTGCGAGGTGCGAGTGGCGGCTGGGTATGAGTCGTAGTACGGTCCGGGTCACAAGAGTCTGTCGTCGTATTTCGTTCTCAAACGCCATTACCGAGTGGTCGTGTGAGTCGTTGCTGACGCGTAGAGAGTTCATATGGCGAACTGCACCTCCACAGCGCTGGCTCCCAAGACGGCGGCGATTGGGAACGCGTCGTCGACGCTGGAGTTACTGAACGAGCTGGTGAAACAGGGCGCGATCGTGATTCAGAACGCGACGATCCTGCAGGACGTGACGGTGAACCACTCGAACATCAGCGTCGCGTCGAAGGACTGCCACCAGACGATCACGACGCATTGCATGGGAGAGAAGCAGATGGAGGTGGAGCAGACGATCTGTCCCGCGGGACACGAGGTGACGACGAGCAACGAGGCGAGGAGGGACGTGCCGTCGACAGCGTGGAACTACGAAGTGCCGACGCCGACGACCGACGCCACCATTCAAATCATACCGAATATCGACAGCGTGCCAACGGAGAGCGAGTTGTGGGGAGGCTTTTCCTATGGTGTTTGTGGATACGAAGCCGATAAGCACAAGTCCAGAACAAACAGAACAGAGAAGGATCACATTGTCACACGCACCGGAAGTCCGTAACACACCAACGCGTCGCCCACCAAATGCCTCAGCAAACACGTCTCACGCGCCTGCTCCGTCAGCGCGCACACATCCACTTCCTCGCTCGCGTCCTACGAGTCACACGCACCTCTCTCGCCAACCATCACCGTGTTCAGTATGAACTTCGTCATGCGGTCCAGGTCACCGTCACTCACATCCCACAAACAACCCACCACCACCGGCGCCGCGTTCATCAGATAGTACACGGGCGCCCCGATATACACCCAGCCCGCCTCGCTGCCCATGCGCACGCTGCTACAACCCATCAACAGCGAGATGGCGGAAAACGGCTCGTTTTCGGTCAGCATTTGTTCGTAGGAGTAGTACTTGCACCCCGAACCGTGACCACTGAACAGAAACGCCGCGCCGTGAAGAGCGAGACTATGCATCAAATCCGGCAGTCAGTTTTACTGAAGGAACTCGGCGGAAGGGAGCGTTCGCAGCACGCCGTTCCAGTGGAAGTGAGTGGTGAGTCTGTGAAGCGTATCCATCAGTTTATTCTCCGTTTTCATTAGGTCGCCCTCAGGGTGGTGTGAAGGACCCGATTCAGCACGGCATTAGGATATATTAATCACGAAGTGACCGCTATTCATGGAGCGAACGCGTTGGCTTGACTGGTCGCGGATGCTCTGAAGACAGAGATGGCGGGAAAGAGTCACGTGACCGCCCCTCAGGAAGGAAACGGATTCAAACGGGACGTTCTGAAGGTCGGGCGACAGACAGAGAACGACTGTGGCGGGAAGCGGAGATGGAGGGAGAAGTTGGTTGTAACGGTCGAGCAGCGACTGCGCGGAGGCGGCAAGGGAAAAGGCGGGAAAAGACATGGACTGGAACACGTGATAGAGAAGAGAGAGGGAAAGGGGCTTGTCGTTACAGTGGAGAAACAGGGACAAAATCGGCGCTACTTCGGGAGAGTCGCAAATCACCCTTTCTTCCAAAGCGCTGACAATTCCCTCCAACTCCGCTCCTTCCCTCCACGGCTTGAACAGGAAGGAAAAGGGTTCCATCACATGAGAGTCCAAAAACAGGAGGGTTTTCGACAACTCGTGATCGATGCGTTTGCGATTGCTCCACCACTCCTTCACGTACTCGGGGTCCTTCTGACTCTCTGGAATGACGGAAAACGAGGCGTTATTGTCCATCTCGTGTTGCTGGAGTTCCCTCAACACACGATCCATATTCCCGCCAATGGCAGACGAGCCGAAGAGAACCGCGGGAAAGGGATCTGTGCGGCAGAAACGCCCCAGCACGAAATCCTGCGTATTCCTGTCAAACGCCATCTCGATCACAATTCCCTCCCACTCGCACGTCTCTCGGTCCGACGCACACGCCTTCCGCTCCTTCTCCTGCAGGTACGACATACTCAGAATCGAGTCCAACATCTCACCACGTTCTGCCGGGTCGCACGAATGGAGAGACAAGAATAGGGAGTGGCGTTTCGCCACGGGGTGCAGAAAAGACGCCGATTTCTGGAAATCCCCTTCCAGGGCGCTCACATATCCCTCCACCAACTCCTTCAGAACGAACTGATGCGACGATTTCGGAAGAGTTGACTGGAATAGGCGCGTTTTCTGGAAATCACCATAGCCCGAATACGGGGGTATTTTGGCGGCGATCGGTTTCAGGACGGAAGAATGCACCGTACGCGTGCGAAATCCGGCCAAAACAAGGGCGATTTCCTTCATTCCGGAAAACGGGGACAATTCGGCCAACTCGATCATCTAGAATGAAACTCCCCAACGAATCTCACCTTCAGGAGGTAGTAGTCACTGTACGCGTACAGTTCGAGGAAACAGAAACAGAGCGCCAGCTCCAGCAGCAGGAAGAGGAGAAGGAAGAGTTCCCTCCATTCCTCGTTCTCCAGAAAACTCACCGATTTCTGGAACATGGTGGTAACCAGGGGAACGAGCTGCGTCACGGCGTGTGCGAAGTCCTTCTCCCGTGCGAGGGACCGCAGAAGCGCGTGCACGTCCACCCAGCCCTGCGTGTCGAACGGCTGCATCATCTGATCCACGGCGAGCATGCGCGCCAGGTCGCGCTGTTTGGAGGTGCGTGGCGACTGACTCGCTGGGTGCTGGTAGAACTGCAGGTGGGGCTGTCCGCGCGGTGGCAGTGATGCCAGAGCGGATGCGACCCAGGACGACGACTGACTTGACAAGAAGAGAAAGTGAACCAGAGCGTCAACAGCGTCCTCGGACAACCCGGGGTCTGTGAACACGGAGTACAATGCATCGGGCGTTTCACTCTATCCCTCATTCCCTCCAAGTCGCCCTACCGCCTTCTCGCAGAGTCGCACATAGTCCTTGATGCATTGTATGTCGTCGCACCACCGCAGTGTCCGACGCGCCACCGCCACCGCCTCCCTCATCTGATTGGCTGCCACGTAGAACGCCTTCAACTGACCGAATTTCTGGGTAATTCTGGAATTCCGCACCGTCTCGCCTGACGAGTGATTCAGTTTGTGGTACAACTCGAGACAGTCCAGCGATTGCGTCAGGAGTTGGGGTTGGGAGGGAGAGCGATAACCGCGGTTAAAGAGACAGTTGCTGAGGGCGTGGAGCTATGGGTGACAAAGGGCGGGAAAAGATGCCTCCTCGATTTCCTTCGGATCCTCCAGGTCGGCGAAGACGGTGGTCATCATGGAGGGAAACAAGGGAATGGAGGGAGAATTCATGGCGAGGATTCGGTACGCACTCTGACACCGAATTATGGTTCTGCGCAGCAGGTTCTTTGTTGTGTGGGATCTCTCAAAGTCGTAAGCCACGAGATAGAGAGAAAGCATGGACTCGATACATGCGAAAAGTGGGGGTGTGAGGGATGGGAGGTCATCCTTGATTTCGATGAATAACTACACTGAAGAGGGAGAGGAAACAGTACGCGTTGAACGAAGGAAAAGTACTGCCAACACTCGACGAACAAAAGATACACGGATTCTGTCATGACCAAAGAAGCCAGGTATTTCTTCGCAATGAGGTGGCTTGTACTGAGGTCGTGCTGCACGCGATCCTTCCGGGTCTGCTTCCACTGGGTTTGGAGAATGGACGCAATCTCCCTGAAGTAGTGAATCACCTTCATGAGATAGAGAAGATCGCGATTCGCAATCGTGTCGTCCTCGTTCAGCTCTACCTGTGAGGAATGCGAGGTGAACGTACGACGCGTTACGGCGTTCATAAACGACTTGTATTGCGCAGCTGACGGATTGACCCGTGTCCACGCCAGATAGAAACGGAATGCTCGGACGAGAAGCGAAGGATTCGGCAAGCAGGAATCCAGCGACAGACAACCCGAATAGGCGGAGAAGAGCAATTCGAAGAGGGGCGCCAGAGAGGAGGAATACTGCAAGTTCTGTGACAGTGAAAGCAGCCGCGAACAGAGGAGATTCATCGTTTCCTCCGTCTGTGCCGATTTGGAGGCGATACACAACCGAAAGCAGTAGGAAGCGCACTTCACAGCAACCAGAGAGCGAAGAGCGGTCGAGCTCGCGGATGCTACGCAACAATTCCATAGCAACGCGGACCAGCGATTTGAATACTTGAAGAAAATCTCACGGTCCTCTTCATAGAAATAGTCAAAGAGCACGAGCTGCTTCTCGAACAACGCGACGACAGACACTCCGTCCTTCTCATGAATCGCAACACAGTGAGAATAGCTAGTCGGTGATCTTTTCTCATGGACTATACATGGAACGTAGTAGTTTGTACAACTGAATGCTCCAGTTCGAGTTCCCTCTGAGGTAGTTGGACACGTTGTCTATACTTCACAATGAAGATGATATCCCTTTACCTTGACGATGCATGAGAGAATTCAGCGCTGCACCCATGTCCTCGAGAAAACGCTTCTCTCTGGGAGTGAGATTGGATCGAGTGAAGGATACTCTTGTTTGCACTGCGCGGTGTATAGAGTGATGCAAGAGAGCAAGGAGTTGTAATCGACACTCACATCACCGAATACTATGAGTTAGTTGGGTGGAGGGTGGTGTACAGCGTTGTGTGAATGATGAAATGGGGGCATTCTCCATTTCTGAGTTAGGGAGTGAATGGGAGTGGAATGGGGTGTTTGTAACAAAGAGTGGAGTGGTTGTGGGTTTTTATGTGCCTTTTGAGAGCGCTACTTGTAGTGGAGGCGTAATTGCATCCTTCATATGGACACTTGAAAGGTCTTTCACCTGTATGTGTCCGTATATGCCTTTTGAGACTACCACTTGTGGTGAATGCCCATTCACACCCTTCAAATGGACACTTAAAAGGCTTCTCTCCAGTGTGGGTTCTCATATGTTTTTTAAGACTATCACTCTTATTCGTCGCATATCCACACCCCTCATACGAGCACTTGAACCTCTTCTCTCCACTGTGCATCTTCACATGCCTCGTCAACGCACTCTCCAAACAGCACGAGAACGAACACCCCTCCACAGGGCACTTCAACACACTCACGCTCCGAACCACATGCCTCAATGGATTCACCACCACCACCTTCTCCTCCTCCTTTTCCTCCTCCTCAGACAGCGACTCCACCAAGTCATCACTCTCTTCATCACTCACCAACTCGCTATAGTCCACATGGGATGACACTGCCTTCACACTCCGCAACGATCTCCTCGTCTCTGTTGTCTGGAATCGTTGCTACTCTCTGACACCACACTCTCACCCAGACCTGAATCAACAGCACGTTCTCTTCGAGCAGACGCTGAAACGCCTTGTCTCCTTGCTTGTACGCCTTCACCAGCTGCTGGAAGCTCACTTGGATGTCCTGGTTGAATTCGTGCTCGCTGTTTCTCACAAACACGACACACTCCCACCTCATTCCTCGCAGAAGCACGAAAAGACGCTGAACTACCGGCTCATCCAACTCCTCGCAGCGATCCACCAACTCTGACGCCTCCTCCACCGCCTCGTCACACACGGGAATCGTCGTCTGCGTGAACAGCAGCTTCTCTACCATTCATGGAGTGCGTTGGTAGTACCTTCGTGAGAGAGGATTCGCTGCAGCTCTGGGGAATAGACAGGATGGGCGAGCGCGTCGTATTCGGGGTAGTCGATGTCCTATGCACTCATTCTGTGTTCATAACCAAACATAGGCTTCCTTGATGAATTGCCTCACATTCGTCCACGCCCTTCTCCTCTCCTCCTCCGCGTGCTTCCGCTGGTAGCAACTAGCGTTGACACGCACTGTTTTCCCCACCTCAAACACGGACAGTCCTCGAACTCCAGCGCGTGGGTGTTGGTGGCACTGTGGGTCAAGAGAGGGCGTTTCACACACTTGAGAAGATCGAGGTGGCGAAGATCCACATCGAGTTTCCTTTCTCGGATGGCTCTTTCGTACCAAATCCTTCTTTCTTCAAGGAGATGCTAGATCTCACAACCACTCCATTCATCACACGCGGTTTGGCTTCAGCGTCATGTTCGATGCACACAGATGCTAGTTTGAAGGGAAAGAGAAGGAGCTACGTCGATGACGCGAAGCGTGACGGAGACGGGAGTCGACTAGCCATGAATCGTCACGGTGACAACTACCTGTTGACAGGCAACGAACAGGAACTACAGATGAGAGGAAGAGGAGGCGCTCACATTGTCTTGGAGGATGTATTTCCAGGAGAGCTCCTTCGATTCGATTCCACGGATCTACTATTCAGTTTCATTCACTTCCATACAATGGCATCACGAATGGAAGGGTGGATGATGGATCGAAGCATGCCTCCGACCTCCTTTTGCCTCCAGTATTTATAGACAACTGTGTCTACATGTGTCTGCGGAAATTCTGGACTGTCCGGGCCCTTCTCGAGGATTTCCCTTCTAGGGGGCAATTCGATGAAACAATCATACTTGTAGGAACTGACGTAAAGAGCCATTCACTTTGGTGCTGGAAAAAGTGAAAAGGAGAACCGCCTAAACATGGCGGGAAACGAAGTAGTGTTGCTGCACGGTTGATAGTGTACCCACTGCACTAATGAATGATATGTTGATTGATTTATGAACACAAATGAGCACGTCACCAGGGAGCAACGTTTCTGAATACGAGATTTCGTTCATAAAGCGATTTATTGCATTGAGGAAGATTAGAAAGGCGGGTTAGTTTCTTTCAATGTCGTTCACACTAAGGGCACAAGAAAACAACTACAGCCGATATTAGCAGGGTCGTAGATGGATTATCGTTAGGGGGTTTCTCCTTACCGTGACTGCTAGTGTAAATGAGTACCAAGACGTAGTTGACTTCTATGGAAGTGCCATTTGTTTTTCTGTGTTATGTCGTAGTGGCAATGGAAGATAGGAAACGTATTAACGAAGTGTTGAAGGATCCGTCACCTTTCCTGTAGAATATGCGACTGCTTGATTGTGAATCTCTAGGAAGAAGTTGTTTAGTGAAGTACCACCTGACTACAAGCTTAAGCTTACGGTTCCACGGTTATTGCTTCGCCTTCTTCTGATTTTTAGCATCAGGTGCAATTTTCCAAAAGCAACAGACACGGAGTCCGATGAGATGGACATGCAGCGTGATGATGGGAGAACAGACCCCTTTAGTCTTCCTTCTGTTGGTACAAACAACAATTCAGTACGGACATGTGTATCACGTCATGCCTAGACCAACCGGTTGCAACCATCAATTCCTGTACTACCAAATGGGGAATTCTCTTCTTCCGTATCAGAGACGACAGGCTCGCTTCTCCCACCAGCATCAGCAAAGGACTGTCCTAGTAATGCAGATGTTGTTCTGTTCTCTGTTCCTTAATTGACTAGGAGTTGAGCGAAAGCCAGGATGCCGTTTCTATAAAGCGAGAAGGTGGACCACTCCCATTCCTCTCCAAAAGGTTGAACATTAACGGGGGCATCCTTTAGAAGGACTCTAATCAGGTATTTGTCAGTGTTATAGTAATGTGCTCATATGCCATTTGTTTCCATACATTTGTCAAACAAATCATCTTCAAACAAGACCACATCAAACACCCTAATAGGCATCTCTCGTGGAGCAGATGTCAAGCGAGATACCCAA
>ERZ1106923.269-NODE-269-length-22836-cov-17.559282_pt1 | contig 22836 bp, 29 predicted proteins | sample MGYA00403657_ERZ1106923 | MGnify/ENA primary metagenome ERZ1106923 (study PRJEB35170, sample SAMEA104062425) | human gut metagenome | biome: human gut; feature: human-associated habitat; material: faeces | place: Denmark | collected 2012-06-19 ...
TAAGGAGAAGGGTGTGCTGTTTTCATGTCGCTGGAATAAGTGGCGTGTTTGTTGGTGATCATTTCTGCTTTGGAATCGCTAGGATGAGAGGACTCTACAAGCTGGTGTGCTTTCTTGCCGCGGCATGCGTGCTTACGATATACCTAACCAGGGTGCAGAGTCAAGGAGCGTCATCTCAGTCTGTGAGAATCAGAAGTGCTGTGAAGGAAGAGACACAGGAAATTCTTCCGCAATTTGGACAGTATAAGGAGAATCGTCGCGCTTTCGTGCATTTCGATGAGCAGTAGAGTATGACTATCCATATATTACCTATCCCATCCCTTTCAACGAGCTGTACGCAAATAAGGGAAAGCGGTACGTGAATTCTGGTGGTTCGTTTCCCAATCTTCCGTCTGGCGTGTTAACTGGAGAGGTTCCGTCCTTTTCTGCGCACACGAGCGATCTCCTTTTCATGACCGGAGCCTCCGATAATCATGTGTTTTCCTCCTTCAATTGCCTGTACTCTATGGTTCTGGCCGATCCCTACGCTTCCTACGTTTACCTGGACTTTGGAATCCAAAACAGCCATCGGCTCAAGCTCTACTCTCACTTCGAGACCATTCTCCAGATTCAGCAAAAGATGAAATCAACCGGCATTTTGGCGTACAGGCGTTTTAACTGGGCGCACTTTCCTCGTTGGATGTCACTGGAGCACAACAAGAAGTAGCGAGGCACATACGCGTGGAAGGTGATCGCCGAGATGGACGTGTTCAGGGAGTGGAAGGCCATGTACTACTGGGTGGACGCCGGCGACGTGTTCCGCGAGGGAGTGAGTCGAGAGCTCACGCTGGCGCGACATTACGGTTTCTATTCCCCTTACTCTTCAGGAAATGTGCAGAGATGGGTGTACAAGGATATGCATAAGTGGTTTATGGAGAACGGCGTGTTTAAGCACCCCGTTCCGTTGAACACGATGATGATTATGAGCGGCGTGTACGTGCTTGATTACTCGAACTCAACGATCCGCGACTTCATGGCGGACGCCTTCCTGAAGTGCGCGTACACGTGGAAGTGCATCGCGCCCCAGGGGTCAGATCTGTCCAACCACCGCTTCGACCAGGCAGCGATGACGCTTCTTATGGGTTACCTGCAAGTCCCGTACGCTGGCAATTTGCGGTATCGCTATTTCCCTGTGGTGCACTCGGATCTGGGCAATCAGGAAGCGAAAACCCAGGTGGTGCTGAACAATTTGTTTTTGAAGATTCAGCACACCTACAGTATCACCATCACGAACAAGTTGTACAATACGAGGGGATTACGTTTTTCCAAGCACTTTTTCAAGGAGGTTTCGCGACCTCAGGATCCCGCCTGGCCGGATTCTGTGTAGCGTTCTAGTAGTACGTACAGTCTTTCCTGTTTGTTGCGCATTGCATGGGGATCGTTGTGGGCAATTCTGTTTGAACTGACACAGATAATGGATACTGGAAATGGATTTGTTTCGTATATAAGGACTGGACTGTGATGCACTAGGACTCCCCATTCCACGGATCTGATTGTCTTCACGACGCTAATTTCCGTCAATCTAGCAAAGAATCGGGACTCTTTAACGAATGAAAGGTAAACAAAATCGCTCCCCTCATTCTATCTCTGTCACAAGTGTTTTCTCGTGTTGGCAGTATATGAGAAAGCACTTCTTCCTCTTTGTATTGTGCTTCATACTGTTCGCAGGTAATCTGCTCCAAAGCAGGTACTCCTGTTTTTCTGCTCATCCAAATCCGACTGACACCAATTCCACGTTCATTCCTGTGTCCTATAGACACAACGTCAGCGGGAATAGCTCAAGAAAGGAACGCTGTAGGCTTTGTCGTCCCTAATGTCATCTAGTTGTTGCTCGTTCCGTTTTGCACTCTACAAACTCGAGTAAGTCCGTGGACTACTTCCCCTGGGGAGATGGCGTGGGTTTGGCCCAATTCGCATGGTAACATTCAGATTACGACAGACTGTGTCACATTCTCGTGAAGCGATTGAACACCTCTTCGAGCGGGTACACCATTGTCCACAACGCGAACAGAGGGGGATTAGGACACATGCACGTATCCATCTTGTCCAGCATAACCTATGCTCTTCTCTTGGGAAGACGATTCCGGCGTAGGTCTGCGTGCACTGCTTGAGAGTAGTTTATATGGACCCCGTGTACTGGAACAACCTGAATTCGTGTTTTAGAGAGCTGCGCTATGATGGGCGTATGTGGCGCCATCTGTGTGTCACATGTAGCGATTAAAGCGATTGAGGGCTGCGGATACTACAGAAGTTGTTTGACAACAAAGCACGACATCTATTCGATGAAGAAGGCGAACCTTGTGGTCACCGATCTTCGAGAAGGAATTCCAAAGCAAGGAAGACAGAAGATTCTTCAAACCCTGCGAGCCATCGGATTCCTGAAGCGCGACGAGGGGTACAATAAGTTCTATCGCTATGCCGTGCGCATTCTCCTGAACCCCTCGAGCGAAGTCATTTCGATCATCCAGAAGGAGAGAGAGGCCATCGGGCTTCCGCAGTACCAGGTCGGCGTCCACGTGCGGTGTGGCGGCACGCTGTCGGACGTGCCCGAGGCGGTGGCGATGGTTACGCCCGAGATTCTGGAGACCATCCCGGGTCGAATCAGGCAAATCATCAGAGATTCCTCGATTCCCCGCGAGCACGTGTTCGTGTTTCTCGCAACGGACTCCTCCGCTGCCGCCAAGCAGCTTTCGCGGCGGCTGGCGCCGATTCAAGTGAAGACGGTCAACGTGTATTCGCGTGGACACACCGACAGCAGGATCATTCGCGAGGACGGACTGCGACGCTCTCTCATCGAAGTCTTTCTCATGGCACAGTCCAGAACGCTTCTGTTGTCGTCAAATAGTGGCTTCAGTGGACTGATCAACTGGATAGCGGAGCCGGAGGGTGTACAGCGGATTCAGGCTCCTTATGTGCTTCTCAAAGGTGTGAAGAGTCCTTTTGCTCGGCGGTCTGCGTAGTCGGCAGCCTCTGTTTGTGCGTCGTGTATCTTTTGTGGATTGTTTCATGGTTCGAAATACGAGTAGTATCTTGGCTTGGAGTGATTATGCGCGATCCCGGCAATCATTCTCTCTTGTGTGATGGTACGTCACTTACTGCATGCACGGGATCGTGTGATTGCTTTGGAGAAGGAGATGGATTCATTAATCCGGTTATGTAGTTCATTCTGTGAGTCTATAAACAAAGGAATGACGTGTTCATATGTTCTATTCTCCTTTCTAGAGAATGGAATAGTCTGAATCACGAGTGCCACTGTTTTCAATGACCAAGAGACATACTGCACTCTTTTCCGTAATCTAATGATCTCTACATGTGTAAGTACATATTCTACTCATGGCATAACCCTTTCTCATATCGGGCTTGATCATCAGAACGAGAGGATTTAATCATGCCCTCTCGATGAAAGCGTCTTTCTATACCAATACCACTTCTAAAACGAACAAATCTGATGTGTAACTATCCGTCAAGGATAACACTCACAACCGATTCCCTTCGTGCGTGGCAATTCATTCAACTAGGTAAAGGCACAGTCCCCAGTGATCGGGGTTCTAGTGATAGTTCTGTTGGTCTTATTCCAACTATCTCCAGCGAAATGGGGATTGTTCCGCCATTATGGGTTGTGGTGCTGTGTTTTTTGTACCTACTCAGCACATTCAACCCTGTCTCACCGTCTCGCATAAGAGTTCCGTTATTATCGAGGATTAAGGCTTCTTCTCCTAAAGTGAAGGCTGAGAAGCACATGGTCTTCTTCTCTCCGGACATTCATGACGGGACGAGGAGGGATCTTGCCCTCACCCTGTACAACTTGAATCAGTCCATCATTTTTGCCAGTGGGAAGTGCACTCTTCCCGGGTACTCCGTCGTGAGCAAGATGCAAATCAGTGACCGTGTTTCTCCCATTCCTTTCCCTTCGATCCTGTATGCTGATCAGCGTACGTGTTCTTCCGTCACCACCAGGGTGTTCAAAGAGAAGGCGGCGAAGAAGGCCTTCAGAACCCTTCAGCAGTACTCCAAGGCCTCTTCTATCGATGCAATTGTGTGCGTCTTTTACCCTGCCGAGTGTCTAAACTACGTGGCGACGAACAAGACGATCATCTTCCTTCCCGCCCATCGTTTCTCCCTGCTCTTGTGTTCGGTGCCCGCGATTTCCACGGCGTTGTATTGGATGTTTCACTCGGGTCTTTCTCACATCCACGTGGTTGCGATGGGCACTTACGACCGCGAGTTCATCAACTACTACACCGGAAAGAACGTGTCATTCATTTACCCGTCTTCCATGCTCGAGTTCACGCCGCCGCGGAGAAGAGTCATTCGCTTCAACAGCGTTCTCGTTGCTCCCTTCAAGGACAGAGCAGTTTCCCTGGCTAGCACACTCAACACCATTGCGAAGAGCCACAACTCAAGCGTCACCTTCACCACCGTCCAACAGGCGATTAAGGGTCCGTTCTCCATCAGGCAGCTAAACGAATTCATAGCGGTTGTCGTCTTTCCGTACGCTATGCTGTCCTATTATTTGTGCGACTTGATGGCAGCGGGCATTCCCATGATTGTGCCGTCACGGCAGTTTTTGGCTTCTTCCAAGTATCTATTGGACTACCGGAACAGTGGTTCCTATTATTGCAAGAAGAGAGTCGAGACAGCCAGACATCCTTCTTCGCGGCATCCCATCTCCCCGGAAGAAGACAGTTATGAAGCTCGCTATTACTGGCTGCAGTATGCGTCGTTTTATACCCCCTGTTCCGTCACGTTTGACTCGATGGAAGAGATTCCCGCCCTTGTGAAGAACATGAACGTGAGTTCGGTGTATGAGTGCAACCTCCGTTTCATTGCCGAAATGAAGAAGCACAACAGGAAGGAGTGGATGAGGATCATCAACAAGGTGGAGCATCGCGATATGGCGAAAAACTATTACGACATCCTTCGACAAGTGAACAGGACAAGTGTGTACAATTAGCGTGTGTTTGTTGGAGATGAAAGGGTCGTTCAGGAACGAAACGGGTATCTCGTCGTGCAAGCTTTCACGCTTCTCGATATAGAAACGGAAAAGCGCTTCTTCACTGAACGCCTTGTGATTGGGATGAGAAAATGGAAATCAAATGCGTTTAAACACAAACGAAGAATAAAGCAATCCTCCCTGTTTGACGTGGACAATGAGACTTGTCATTTCATTTTCTTCTTTGTGATCGCCGTTATTCTTCGCAAACGATGACCAGGCACAAGAAGAAGCAGTACACATTGATGGAGCAGTTGGGCGTGGGGTAATTGCGAACATCGATACCTGAGGCATAGTGCGTTCGGAAAAGTGCATGTGGCGAGAGACAATGTATCAAACGACCTGGTTGCGATTAAGATCGTGAAGTGGAACCAGAATACTGAGTCCATGGAGAGAAATCTACAGCTATTGCGAGACTGGATGTCGCGATTCATTGTGAAGTACAACAAGGTGTTTCGGAGAGGAGACGAACTATGGGTTTGACTCCATCCCACTCGTGATGGGTAGATTGTGATGGAGTATTGTCACGGAGGTTCGATAGGATCCTTCTTGAGGAAGGGAAATCGTCTTAACGAGACCGAGCTGAGAGACGTCTTGAGTTGTGCGTTGCTGGGGCTGAGTTTCCTTCACAACCAGAACGTGGTTCACAGAGTGACTTCCAGTTGCACAGAGTCACGGATAGGACGTCAAGCCGGACAATCTCCTCATATCGGAGAATGGAGTGGTGAAAGTGGGCGACTTTGGCCTAGCCCTGAAATCCGGTTTGTCCCAAAACAAGATGATTTGTGGCACGGCGATGTACATGGCTCCAGAAGTGTTTACCAGAAAGGCGAATCGGAAGTGTGATGTGTGGTCCCTCGGGATCAGTGCGATTGAGATGGCTGAGGGCAGGAATCCGTTCCAGAACTACACTCTGGCTCAAATCGAGAACGCGATACGAAACGGCAGTCCTCCTTCTCTCTCTTCTTCTCGCTGGTCTTCCTACTTCGTGAGTTTCGTTCAGAGGTGTTTGGTGAAGGACGTGAACAAACGCGCCACGATTAATGAGTTGTTGAAGGTGAGTGATTCTGAGACGGTTGATGGTTAGCACCCCTTCGTGAAGGACGCTGTGGACAGGATCGTGAAGAACGGAAGGTCAGAGGCGATCACGCAGTTGGCGAGTCGTGTTGGGAATGCGACGAGTGCTGTGCCTGTGCCCAGCAGCGTCAATATCGTTCCGATGACGGTGATGGGAGTGTCTGCTGCTCAGAGGACGAATCGCGAGGTGAAGTCGGCTTCGAAGCCTTATGTGGTAAACAAGCATGTTGCAAAGCCTGCTCCTTCTCCGTCCCTAAGGGCGGATGCCGAAGCATTGAGAGTGAAGGTGCTTCAAGGATCGGCGTTGAATGCAATGCCTTCAGGTATTATGACTCAGTCAAGTCATTCAGTTAACGCGAGTCAGTCAAGTCACTCAGTTGATGCGACTCATTCAGCTAATGCAACTCAGTCAAATCATTCAGTTAACGCGACTCATTCCTATACGCCACAACATATATGCTCCGTTACCGTTACATCACATTCACCGTCCTCTTACGACCGAGCTCGTTCAGCACCCTCAACCAATTCAGTTCAAACAACTCATTCAATCACTCCTCTTTCTTCTCCCATTACGCAAACGCCCCCACTCCGAGCATCCGTTCCAGTGCCCACAGTCCCGAAGAACTCGTCAGTCGCTAAGCCCTATACGCAGAACGACCGCCCAGTTGTCATTACGCCACAGACCGCTCCATACAACAAAGATCTCTGGTTCGAGCGCCATGCCAGACGGCGCCGAAAGAGCTGCTGCGAATGCTCTGACGACTGTTGCGTGTGCTCTGACGATTGCTGCACGTGTTCTGGCGACTGCTGCGATGCCTTCATATGCACTCTTATCGTTTGCCTCCTCCTCGGGTGTGTTGTGGGTCTCGTCTGGGGACTCGTGTTCTTTGTGTCTCTGTTTGGAACAGTAAAAAACAAAAGCGACTGGGATGCTCTGAAGCCGAACATCATCAGTCTCGTTGTGAAGGACAGCGTCTGGTCAGGATTCACCTTGCTGGACTTCTCTCGGTTCCCAAGCCTTCGGAGGCTGAAGATTGGGAATAACTGCTTCATGCACGTGACGGAGTTCAACCCCACTGGACTCAACAAGCTGAAGAAGGTGGAGATTGGAAGCAGTAGCTTCACGCAATACATGGAGAACCCTCCGACGCAGAAGGAGCCGAATCGACGATTTGTGGTGAGCCGCTGTCCAAGCCTCCAGAAGCTGACGATTGGTCGGTATTCCTTCTCTGACTATGCTGAATTCCATATTGATGCCGTCCAGTCGCTGGAAGAGATCAATGTCGGTATCTTGAAGGAATGGAGCTACAACTTCTATTACGCATCGCTAGAATTGATAGGTGAGAACAGGGAAAGGAGATTTACGAGTAGCGTTGTCTTCGTTGAAATCGGTGATGGTCGGCGGATACACCTTCTGGTACTGTAACCGTGTTGTGTTTGATAGTACGGATGGTTGACCATTATGAGTGATAAGGACTGCCCTCATTGCAGAGTATTGAGATTGGATACAGCGCGTTCGAGTACTACCAGAGTGCCAGCAACTCCACATTGATCATGAAGGGTGATAATTATTCATTTCCTTCACTCTTAGACTTGTATATGCTCACAACACTAACCACCGTGAAAACTCGCAAATATCTTAGCTCTACCTTTGCAAATCCACATCACATTGTTGTTAGCAGTCATGCCAGTTGAAGAGAGTGACGATTAGACATGCCTTCTCTCAAGAATGTCTATTTTACACGCAATGCGTTCAAAATCAAGGATGACGTCAAGAAGCACAGTACGAGCGTGTTTGAGCGGTGATGCATAGATATTGGCGCTCTTGCGAACTACATTTAGAACTAGTGTACGATAGGATAGTTATGCTCCTCTTTGTTGCAACCGAGTGAAAGGGACTATCGACCCCAATTGTCAGTCTGTTTGACGCCAAACCATTTTCATTGCAGTACAAACTGCACAAACAGTCTGTTGAAACACAAACCCACTCCCCATTATCCTTCTCTCACTCCCACCCCTTCTTCTCTTCTATAACTCCACACACTCTTTCCAGCCATGCCCACTCCTCTCCAATTGCTGAATCGGCGACGAATGAAAGACAAGTGAGATTCCCTCATTCCGTGCATTTATCACCAGGAAGAAGCAGCAGGAGCAGCAGCAACCCTCGATCCGCGACTCCATGACGAGCCAGAACACGCAGACCTCCGATCGATCGGCAGTGCCCACTCCGCAAACGCCCGAAACGAATCAAGTGAATGTTATCGTGTTTCCCTCATCCGCTAGACGTCGGATGTCATTTGGTCCTCCTCTCTGTATCAGTCTGTATCTTCTGCACGTATCATTTCATCCATGCCATTCCAAGTAGAGCCAAATGCGGCGAATCACCAATTCCCGGTGGCAAAGAATTTCGGCGAGACGCGCCTGTACTTCCATTCCTCTACATTCTCAAACGCACTGCTCTTTCTCAATTCCTCCTATTTCCCCGGAATCGAAAAGGGAGACGTGATCTATCTCCTGACGGACAAATCGGTGAAGCCGACGATCTATCTGGAAGTGAGTGAGCCGCCGTCGACGAGAAGCAACGTCGCGATCAGCATTGAGGAGAAGCTGGGCCATTTCCTGAATCTGACGCCGCAGCAAGTCGTGCAGGTGGGTTCCTGTTCCCGTGAATCCACCGAATTGAAGCGAATCGAGGTGACCATTGTCGATGGCTGTCTTCCTCGCCAGGAGATGTGGTCCCTGCTAGAGAGTCTCCAGAACCAGTTTGTCTACGTCAAGCAGCGACTGACCATCGAGCAGTGTGTTGTCGAGATTTCCAAGCTCTTTCAAGGCGACATGCCTGTGAGCAGCGGGTTGATCACCGCCTCGACGGATGTGTTGTCATACCGCAACAACTGCCGCATGTACGTGGTCGTGCACATCACGCGAGAGATCCTCGTCGTCGATGCGAGCGGGTATTTGCGAAGCGAGATCGTGGCCGACTTCTGCTTCAAGAAGATCCTCGAACTGTGGAAGCAGGCGAACACGCATCATTTGGTGACGATCATGCTGTACATGGATTTGGACCAAATTCACCAGGGGAAGGTGTTCCCGCAGCGCGTACCCTTCGTAAAGCTGCTGTGCAAGGACAGAACGCAGGGCTTTGAGGAGGTGAAGAGCGAGATCAAGCGGTTCGTCAGTTCGATCCGCACCGACTTGTACTTTTTCTCTCTCCTCTCCATTCTAGCACGATTCCGTTCGATTGTCCGGACGTTGCAATCGCCTCCAATGACACCTGTTCTCGCTGTCCCTTTCATTCACATATAGTCGCGATTAGCCACTCCGAGTACTCGACGCCCCTCACCGCTCTCAACGCCATCCTGAACGACATCAAGTTCAACAAGCAGACCTCTCGCTTCACCGTGAACGGCTCGCACATCATCGTGATCACGCCCTCCGTCCCGATCTACCGAGCGGACCAGGACTACTACAACGTGGGATCCCCCACCACCCCTCACGTCTAGCTCACCAAAGAGAACTTCCACGAAGCCGCCGTGGGCGTGGATCTTGTTTCGGTGGCTCCGGTCACTCCGTTCAAAGCGCCCCTATTCAAGTATTCGTGCGGCCAATCATTTCCTCTAGACTCGCCGAGCCCAGCGGACAGGAAATCACGCCTCCGACCATCTGCGGCTTCATGCCGGCCATCTTCTACTCGATCGACCGCAATGGTGGGAATCATGTCGATTTCTGACAATCCAGATTTCATCCAGTCGATCGATGTGAAGGACTTCAAGGAGAACGTGCTCCACCTGCAGAACCATTTGCGCAGCTTCTACGCGCAGTGCCGTCTTCTCAAGAGCGTGTTCCGCGACCTCCCCCAAAGCACGCATTCCAAAAACAGCGTCACTTTTAGTCCTGCCGCAACTGCCGTTCGCCGTGCGGAGCGCCGTGTCGACGGGCGAGAGCGTGCTTCAAGAGATCGTTTCCGGCGACGAGGGCAACGCCACGTACAGTTTGTCGCTGTCGAACGAGGGTCGGTTGGAGGGAGAGTTGAAGTGCGACTCGTCGCCGGGACAGTACAACCTGCGGCACATCAACAGCCACGCGGGGATGGAGTGGGCGAGTCTGGACAGCAACTACGGGTCGATCGACCACTACCAGCGCAGCTCCGATGGACTGGAATTGTTGGGGTCGTTGGGGGCGCTGACGTGTAGCGAGAGCAACCTCGAGTCGCTGAAGGACCGTTCCTCGTGGCACAACCGGCCCGGACCTGTGCTCACCACACTCAACCCTTTCTCCTCGCCCGACTTCGCGCTGTTGTCGACGGTCAGTTCGCAGGACGACAGGGCAAGAGAACACGTGCAGCTGCGCATGCAACAGAAGTGGCGATTCCCGCGGTTATGTCAGGTGTAGTGTCCAGTACGACGACGATATCATGTTCTGGCAAGGACGGAATTACGATAATCGGGTCTATTTCTGTCATTCGCATGAGTCGTAGTACGCGATCCACTTCACGCGCTCTCTGGTCCGACCCGCCATCTTCCCCCTCCTTCTGCCCGGACAAATCCACCTCTCCAACGTGGGCGACGAGAACAAGTCCGCGTACTCCGTCGTGAGCGCGCGCGCAGGGGACCGGTTGTTGATCGACTTCATTCGCCTGCGCCTCGCGTTCAACTTCCAGTTCGAGGGCGTAAGCAAGGTGGGTGTGGGTGTTCGCGTAGGCGATCCCGTCGTCGTCCTCGCTCAAGTCGGTCACGATGATTCTGCGACGTCGCGAGAAGCACAGACTGAACGTGTTGGGGTCGCGCAACGTCAGCTTCGCGATGCAGTCACGCGGGCGCCGGCTGGAGGAGGTGAAGAAGGAGGTGTGCTTCCAGTACCCGTCGCAGCGCACGATCTTCTTCAAGCAGATCGATATGAACCAGTCGCGCGTGGACTGGAACAAGATGGACAACGTGTGTGTGTGTGGGAGGTGTTATGGGTAGTCGTTGGACATCTGGCAGTTGAAAGCGGCGACGATCGCGGGGCTGCGCCAGTACAACCGACTACACTTCGCGATCGTCTCGCCGCACGAGCGTCCCGGCGACGTGAGCGAGTTCTTCGCATCGCTACAACAGCGGTATCCCTCGCTGCGACCGCTCTCCTTGCGCTGTGACGGAGCTGCCGCGCCGCTGCTCACACCACTCACCATTGTGGACGAGCCATTGGTGGTGGTGTGCGAGACCGCCTGCACTGCGCCGCTCTGCCTGCACTACGACATCTACTGGGCTGTGGCGTCGCTGAGCGCGATTCGCCGCTTCATCGACGATTTGAAGCACGTGGCGAGCCATTGCGGGTTGTTGTGTATCCGGTACCCTGACGAGCTGAAGCGGTCGTTCCGAGAAGCCACATCGCCGCTGTTCGACGCGTGTGAGGTGTGTGTGAAGGGCGTGCGCATGGAGTACTTCAGAGGTCTGTTGGAGGCGCTGTTGTACTCCGTGATCGTGGTGGACGACCGGTTCGTGGGATACACCGACACGGGGCTGAAGGACTTCGTGCAGTTCGACGTGAAGGAGGAGGTGGTGCGTGTGTGTCAGGGGAGGAGTGAGACGATGAACACGCCGATTGCTTCTCTGGTGAGGGATGCGAAGGCGATTTGCGAGTGTGTGAGCGAGATGGTGGATTCGCTGAAGTAGTCGTCATTCCAATCAGATGTCGAAGTCGTTGAGTCTTTAGTGAAGTCATTGTATCATGGTGTCCTTGTTAAACACGGAACATTGTGTCTCTGTTAAAGACATATCGTTGCGTCTCTGTTAAACACGGAACAAGTCAACACTCTTTATCGCCAGTCGCAGCTGCGAAGCAGCCACACGCAGTCCCTGCCCCGCCGCCTCGTTCTTCTTGATGACGTCCATAATGCCGTTCTTCACCAAGGCGTCCTCGCACTCGTGACAACAACTCACCAAGAGACGCGTAAGAAGAAGACCCTTGAGCTGAATCGTCGCCGACTCCGGGAACTTCTTCATCAGCTCCAAGCACACGCGTTCAAAGTGGTACTGCTCCACCAAGAGACGCTGAATCTCCGTCTGTCGAAGACTCGCCGACACCAGCGCGTCCACCAACTACACGTCACTCCGCCTTACGGTCACTACAGCACCCATCACGCCCCTGTTCCCTCGATACGCCTCCAGCAGAGAAGGCAGCGACGGCGACAGCAGGGTGAACACGGGCTGTTTCATGGAGTCTGACTGCGCTAGCCTCGCCAGCAGCTTCAGCGCCGACTGCAGCAAGGAGTCACACGAGTCGCGGGCGGAGGCGGCGCTGATGGCACGAAGCTGGTTTTCGATGACGAGAAGAACACCCAGGTTCTTGAGCGTTTTGCAGCCATTCTCTGACGTGGCGAAGAGAGCGAGGAACTGGTTCAGGTGCTTCTGGAGGTCCAGATTGGCGGGGTATTGCTAGTGTGAACGCAGGACAGAAGGAATACGGAATACAAGGCGAAGCACGTGTCAAACACGCCGTCGATTTCGGAAAGACGACGCAGTCTGGAGAGACGCATCTGCTCCATCGTGTCCGCTACCCGTGAATCGATAAAGAGGGAGTGACCATTGTTGAACAGAAGCAAACAATCCAGGATGGGAATCAACTCCTCTTCTGTGGCAGTGCCGAGTTGCTTCACGAGTTTGTCACCCACTCCCTTGTCAAACAAGGAAATGCATGCGAGTTCGGTCTGAAGAACGATACTGAGACAATGCAGTGATTCCAGTTTGTATCGATGATCTGATGATTCAACACCATTCAACAACGCATCGTGAAGCTTGGCATTTGTTGAAATGCTCTTTCCACTCGCTACACGTCAACGAGAGACAAGTCCCTCACGATGCTTCATAAACGCGGCGACAATATGGCACAGTGAAGTGGAATCATCTACAGAAGCATCGTCCTTCAGCTTCTCCACGATCACATCAAACGCATCTCTATTCGATAATACAGTTCCACTGGATGACGCACGGTATTATATTCTTGAAATCGGGAAGAGGACCTCTCTCTGTCAACATGTGATCCACATCCCTCATTGTTTCCGCCTCCTTCAGTTCCTCCATGATCAACTCTGCCGTCTCATCTGAGAAGAGAACGGCATTCTTGGAAAGGTCCACTGAAGACAAGTCATAGTCTATTCGTCATACAGAACGGATAGTCCTTCACGTTGCAACTGCGCCTGCTTGACCGCTTCTTCAATGGCTTCTTCCACTGTCATCTCGAAATCGGTCACGTTCTCGTTCACAAGTTCGTTAAAGGAACTCTGACTCAGAAACATTGTCAACTGTGTGATGCCACGTCCTTCCCGAAACAACAATGACACAATTCCCTTTCAAATCCCTTCAAACTGTAGGGTTTGCTTTGGCTCTCTTATTTACTCTCTTCTCATACAACAGAAGCGAACGACCCCACCAGTTTATGGTTTCAGCACTAACGCGTTCTCTAGATCGCATTTCTGACATATGAACAAGGACGAAGTCCAGGTAGATTACGGGAATGACGAGGAAGAGAGTGACAGCGATGATCGTTCTCTGACGCCTAGATACGCAGCCAAAGGCAGTGGAGGAGACAGAGCAAGTGCCAACAACCCTGTACATCGACGGATTCATCAAGCCCTTCTCTGTGGAGGAAGTGAAGGCCCTGGTGTCTGAAATCGTTTCACCGATCAACATGGAAGAGGATTTCTACATGAATGGAATAAAGACGTTCTGCTACGTCACATACAGGTCCATGGAGGACGCAAAGAAGGCGATGGAGAACCTGTTCGCGTCTACTCTCTCCGTAAAGTGTAGAAATGGGAGGCAGTTTCCCTTGCGTTTCGGGAATCGCTTGCATGTGCGTATCACCTCGGTAAGTGCAAAGTCGATGAAGAGGGAGAACCCATCGCGCAGCAGCAACACACATGATGCAGATTCTGCTCGCAACAACGAAGAGAGAGCCAAGAAGAACGAGCCCGAGGTGGTATCGATCGAGGACCTCTTCAGGAAAACGAGAGCGAGACCTGAGATATTCTACAAGCCGCTCACGGAGGAGGAGGTGCTCGTGCTCTGTGATTGTCATGTGTAGGTGAAGGCGAAGAAATCGAAGAAATAGCTCCTGTTTGTTCCAACAAGCATTGAAATAGGCCTTCAGCGCCGCGAGAAGATCCTTCTCCCAGGATTCAAAGTCGCCATCAATATCTTCGGCGGCATCGCCCTTGCGCAACTCCATGATGGGATGCGCTCCCATCTTCTGCAGCTGTTGGTCAGCCAGCTACGAATGACACTCCACACCCACGTAAACGATGGAAGCGGCTTGGTAGCGAGGATAGTTGTGGTCTCCCAGGCCGAACATGGCGTAGTGGACCTTTTGCATCGCCGTGTTATCCCCGCAATTGCTCTTCATCCACGCAAAGAACGCCCGCGATGAACCTATCCGAGTCACACGTCACACGAAGGAAAAACGAGTAGGCATTCCATTTCCGTAGGTGGAAAAGAAGAAAATGCACAATTCCTGCTTCACAATGTCCTCCTCCTCGAACTCATCAATGTCCATGACCGTGTTGTTGATTCCGTTCTTCGTCAGGAATTCGCCCAGATCCTCCGCAAATCCCTGGCCCGTTCCCATTTCGGAGCCGTAGTAAATGTAAACCGTTTCAGGAAGCGTCATCGTCAAAGGAAAGTGAAAAGCGAAGGAATTCCTATTGTTCGATGGCGCTTTTTCCCCCGATTTGTGTTCTCTTCTCCGCATCCTTCAAACACATCGTTTCTACACCTGCAGTGATAGATCTTCCTTTCCTCAATCCATTCACAGCATTTGATTCCTTCAGTTGAATGATGGGGAGTCACCGTCCCGCTCCGTTTCTGTGCACAGCAACCCACTCATCAATTGTTCCACGCGGAATCCACTTCGTCGTCTCACTCTGCAGTTTCGATACTCGAGTGCACTCTCGTTTTCCCTTTCGTTTGGTTCACCGAACTGTTTTCTTGCTTCTCTTCGTGAATGAGCTGCTTCTCCGGAGCAGATGAGAGTGTGGTCGTTATCGTCGGGGGAATGGGTCCTCTGGCGGGCGTGAAGTGCTTTGAATACGTTACGCGGAACTGCTCCACGAACGGGACCGATCAGGACAATCTCAGTGTCCTCGCAATCTCGTATCCCAAGTATATCGTAGACCGCACGGAGTACATCGTGGGGAAGGTGGACCAGAATCCGGCAGAGTCTGTGCTCCAGTTCTTGGTTCCCCAGTTGCGGTTCCTGTCGTCGTGCTACAAACGCATCGTTCTCGGTGTTCCGTGCATTACGTTTCACTGTCCGCCCATCTTCTCTGTCTTTGAAAGGAGCCTTCGGGAGTCCTTTCCCCAAGTGTCTCTCGTGAGCATCGTGTCCGAGACGGTGCAGTACATTCGTTGCCACCATCCAGATGTCGTTCGAGTCGGCATCATGTCGACCAACGGCACGCGGCAAGCGAAGCCGTTCCAGAAGCAGATGAACGCGAACGGAATCACAATGGTCTATTTATCGGATGAGCAGCAGGACGTGGTCTCACAGTGCATCTTCAATACGGAGTGGTAGTCTGTCATTCGGCTCTGTGAACTGTAGGGGCGTGAAGTCGCAGCAGTTTGATAAGGAGCATGTCCATCGTCTGTTCTGTGGGATCATGGACAGTTTCGTAGAGGAGAAGTGCCACGCAATCGTCCTGGGGTGTACGGAGATTCCTTTAGCCATCGAGGAAACGGAATACAAGGGGGTTCCGATCATCAACCCGCTTTGGATCATGGCGCGCGCGATGATACAGAGAGCGGACGAGAGCAAGTTGAAGGCGCTATGACATAGTTGCTTCTGTTTGTTGCCATCCCTCACTTTCCTTTTCTATCCGTAGCGATTATGGATATTGAGGACTATAAGAATCACGCGGATTCGTTCCATTCCTTCAGTGATGGTGAGTTGGAGGCGATCACAAAGGGAATCGAAGCGTGGTACAAGGCGAATCGCAGAAAGCTGCCGTGGAGAGGAGATCAGCCGCCCTATTCAAAGACGGCGGAGGTGAAGACGACTGCCAAGCAGAAGCCGAAGCAGACGTCGATGACCCACTTTTTCGCCTCCAAGAAGCAGCGTCTTTCGGCACCGCCGGAAGAGGAAAAGACGTATGAATTCGTCAAAGCGGGCATTACCGGCTATTCGGAGTATGTGTCCGAAATAATGCTTCAGCAAACACGCGTAGATACCGTCATCGACAAGTATATCCTCTGGATGCAGCACTACCCCACAATCGAGGCCCTGGCCTCCGCAACGGAGGACGACGTCAACTCCATCTGGTCCGGCCTCGGTTACTATCGCAGAGCGCAGTATCTCCTGAAGGGGGCCAAAGTAGTCGTCGATTTCTCTGCTCATGGATAGTATATTGTTCAAAACTGCAACGGCGAAATCCCCACGACCAAGGAGGAGCTGCTGAAAGTGCCGGGGATCGGGGACTACACGGCCGGCGCCATTCTCTCCATCGCCTTCAACAAGCCGGAGCCGGCAGTGGACGGGAACGTGATGCGTGTGCTGTCGAGACTCCGCGCAGTGTACCAGGTCAAGAGTCAGAAGGACTTCCTGACGTGGTGCTGGTAGGTCCGTTCCTCTCTTATTACTGGCAGGCAAACAGCGAGTCTGTTGGTGGCGAAGTCCAGCCCCTCGGACTACACGCAGGGCATCATGGAGTTGGGGGCGGTGGTGTGCACGCCCACCTCGCCGTCGTGCTCGACGTGTCCCGTGCAAGTGAGTGTTGTGGGAGGGGTTCACCATCAGCGTTTCTGCAAGGGGTACGCGCTGACGCAGAAGCGAACTCAGTCTGCGGAGGAGATGGTGGCCAACACGGCGTGTTCGGTGTGCTGTGACTATCCTGTGCTTCTCTCTCACACGAGTGACGTGTAGCGTGTTGTGCCGTCGGTGGAGGTGTACCCGGTCGCCAGCAAAGCGAAAGAAGTGCCCACGGAGTGGTACTCGGTGCTGCTCGTGCGTTCTGAAGAGGCACATAACGTGTAGCTGGAGAGTCAGGACCACCCCGGCTCGTTCCTTCTCCACAAGCGCACAGCGAAGATTCTCACGGGTCAGCTGGAGCCGCCGATGGTGGAGATGGAGGAAGCGTCTTTGAAGGAAGCGTCTTTGAAGGAGGAAGCGTCTTTGAAGGCAACGGCAGTGTCGCTCCTGCAACAGCGATTTGGGTCGTCCATTCCTTCTCTGCAGACCTCCCCGCCCGCGTACTGTGGCGTGGGAAAGCATGTCTTCTCGCATCGCATCCATCAGTTGGTTGTGTGTCACGCGATGGTGCCGGAGAGCGGCGTGCAGCGGATCGACGACTTCGAGTGGTGGAGTCCGCAGCGCATCCAGGAGGCGGGAACGACGTCGTGGTTGCTTCTCGTAACGCTCTCTCGCTGAACTGACGCGTAGATGCTCAAAACGGCGAAGAGGACGATCGCGGGGTTGAAGAAGACCATCAAATGCCCTCTTTGTTCAACAAACAGATCCTTAGAAGTCAATCTCAGGGACACCCCATCCGCAGTCACTGCCGATGCCGCTGTTCTTCTCCATGTCGATACGGAACCAGCCGTACTCGCCCCAGTACTCACCCCAGGAGTTGCGACCAATCCAGTACTCTCTTCCGTCCTCGTCAGCGTCCCAACCAGTGATCTCCACAATGTGTCCAGCGAGCACCTCGGAGTCATCCTCGTAGTAGATGCCGCCGAGGTAGTCCACGAAGGACTGGCGCACCGTCATCGTGCAGGACACGGGACCACGGGCGAAGATCTCCGCCTTGATCTTGTCGATGCCGCGCACTCTGCCGTACTCCGTCACCTTGTACGCCTTGTAGTCCTTCACAGCGTGGCAGCCGTTGCGGTCGCAGTCGCGGCAAATGTTCTCGGGCGTGCACTCGTTGTCCTTCGCCTCGTAGGGCTGGCAGGTCTGGTCGGGAATACCCGTCTTGTGCGCGAACTCGTACACACCGGAGTCGTGACCACCGTAGCAAGAGCCAGCGTTACCGCAGTTCAGGATCACCTGCACGGCGAGGTTCACAGCGGGCCAGGCACCCTTGCGCATCAGGTTGATACGATCGGAGATGGCGGCGCTGGAGCCCTGAGCCCAGCAGGAGCCGCACCACTGAGGAATGTGCTGGTTGCGGTTCCAGGTGGCGTAGTTGTGACCGTCGATGTTGCGGATGTCCCACTTCTTGGGGATGTCCTCCTTCTTGATGTACGTGTAGGGCAGAGGCGACACCACGTGCTCGGCGTTCGACTGCTTGCTCATATCCACGCAGCCCTTCATCACCGCCATCTTCAGGCTGTGCTGACGGAACTCCTGGCTGATCTTCTCCTCGGGCACCTTCGGCACAGCCCAGTTGCACGAGTCCTCGATGCGCAGGTTGTTCTTGCCGCGGACGATGCGGAAGAAGCCGTTCTCGCCCCAGTAGTTACCCCAGGAGTTGCGACCAATCCAGTACTTCACGCCGTCCTCCTCGCCCCAGCCCACGACGGAAATGGCATGCGACACCATGGAGGCGCCGGTCTTGTCCTCGTAGATACCGCCCTTGTAGGCCTTGAAGGTGTCGGGATCGGCAATACCGCAGGTGATGGGACCACGAGCGTAGATCTCCTTCATCATCTCCTCCTCGCCAGAGACGCTGCCGTACTCAGCAACGTACACCTTGGTGTAGTTCTTCACGACGAAGCAGCCCTCGCCCATGTGGCAGTCACGGCAGATGTTCATGTCCGTGCACTCCATGTCCTTAGCCTCGTAGCGCATGCAGCCCTCGAGGGGGAGACCCGTGGACTTCATGTAGCTGAAGACGGAAGTGGGATGACCACCGTGGCAACCCAAGCTGCTCACGCAGTTCACGGCGACCTGGGTCGAGATATCGTACTCGGGCCAAGCACCCTTGGTCATGAGACGCAGACGATCGGAGACAGAGGAAGTGGCGGAGAAAGCCCAGCAAGAGCCACACCACTGAGGAATATGCTGGTTCTTGTTCACGGACAGCATATTCTCGCCGTTGATGTTACGACTACCGGTGATTGCCGCAGATCGGCCCTTACGGATCATAGCTCTTAGGAAGAGCCTCGCTGCGGAGGAAGTCCTTGGGCTGAGGGCTGACGACGGAGTCAGGGACAGCAAACTCGGGTCTGTAGCAGGCTTCCGCCTGGATCAGAGCCACGATAACTATCGGTCACGGAACACCACCAGGAACACACGCATGAAGCAAGTAAGGGCCTTCATTTCGTTCACAGAATAAATGTGAGAAAAAAACGGTGACACATCCTCACGGAATATAGGGGGATAACGGACATGATGTCCTAGAAAACAAACAGAACACAATTCAACTTTACTATCTGCCTCCGAGATAGAGTCTGTCCATCGTTGGAATCGACACCTTCTTCATTTTCTTCATCAGCTCGTCCACCGAGCTGTCTCTCGCATACTTCGTCTTGGCGATGGGCAGCTTCTTGAATATCTCCTTCAGCCACGACGGCAGCTCCGTCTTCACGCGTCCTATCGCCGACGTCGTGTTCAGCGGGACGAGGTCGATCGAAGCCTCGAACGTCTTCAGCGGCGGCTCCTCCTCCTCCTTCTTCACGAACGGGAACTTCCGCTTCATCAGCGACTTGTCCTCCTCGGAATCGAAGGAACACTAATCATCAGTCCGCCGCGCCACGCCGACTCCCCACAACGTGTACCGCGTCAAATCGCTCAGCACACATGCGTTCTCGTCGTTCGGCAGCTCCTTCCGCCACTCCTCCTCCAGCGCCAGCATCTCGCCCACGGGTCTGGTGACTTGAAACCGCGCGCTCACCTCCACCAAACGCTCCCACACGCGCTGCTTGTCCTCCGCCTTCTCCACCCGGGCAATCGACTGCCGGAGCAGGCGGATCGCCGCGTCGACGTTCCTCGCCTCCACCAGACACTGCGCGAAGCTCAGCACGAACCGCGGGTTGTCGGCGAACTCCTTCATGCCCAGCTGGTACACGCGCACGCCCACGTCGGGCAGGTGGTTACCATCACGCTCCAGCTCCGCTACGCCTCACGCCTCACTCTCTCCCCCACCTGCCGCAATGTAGATCTCGGGGTCGTGCATCGCCTGACACGCGCGTTTGAAGACGGCGCGCGCCGCCTCCACGCCCTTCTGTCGGCGCACGAAGCGCTGGTACAGGATCCACGCCTGCGCGCAGGGACACTCGCGCAGCAGCGCCTCGTACATCGTCTCCGCCTCCTGGACGTGCTCGTGGACCTCGTAGAAGTCGCAGCACGCCAGGCGCAGGAACACGGACTGCGGGATGGCGCGGATCCCCGTGGCAATCACCTCCGTGGCGCGCTTCCAGTCGTACTGCGCCTCGAATGCCGCGAAGTCCAGCCAGATGTCGGGGCAGTAGTAGCAGCACGACAGACAGCGCAGGTACGTCATGTGCACCTGGTGGTACAGCTGGTCCAGCGGGAGTTTCATCGGGTTGGTTTCGTCGTATCTAACAGTGAGGCGGAGTGGAAGCAGAAACTCGATCGCCTTCTTCCAATAATCGACCTGTTTTTGGCCCTCGGGTGTGAGCGTGTGCATGGGCAGATTGTCCAGCGTGAGGAACTGCCAGAGTTCGCTGCGCAGTTTGTAGCTAGGCGTGAAGGAAGGAAGGCATGGAGGACACATCCGCCGCCAATTTGTGATCATCGTCGACAAGCTGAATCTGCTTCGCCGCAATCCGCTGCTTCTCCTCCACGTTGTGCTCGCGGGAACTGATCACGCTTTCCTCAAAAATGGCGTACTCGTTCCAGATGCCCTCCAATTCTGTTCCATGATCGAAAGGAGTGATTCACTACGATGGAAGGGCACCACTGCCGCGCGGTGGTAGAACTTCCGCTTGAGACTGATGAAGCTCGCCATCGCGTTGATGTCGCGATCGTCACGCGGCTGCTCCTCCAAGAAGGAGCGATACGCTGTCCACAGGTCATCCGAGTCGATGAAGAAGCCAATGGTGTCTGCAGCGTAGCTGAATGCCTGCTCCACCTGCGAATCAACATCGACACTCAGCATTACTTCGGCTCGAGCCTGCAGCAGTTCGCGACCCACCTTGCGAGCCAGGTGATACTTCTTGAAGAAGTTGCAGTAATACACCCACAGATCGATGCTCACGCAGTACGGCAGCTTCTTCTTCAGCATCTACCGTGAAGGGAACGCACAACTACTACTTCCTTCACCGCTTCCAGGTTCTTCTCCTTCTCCTCCATTTCGCAGTACATCTTCACAAACAAGCCGGATAGGGGAAAGCGCTCGAAGAGGATATCGAAGCCCTTGCGCGCCGACTGGAGGGGAATACTCCGGAGACAGCTCGCAAATGTGCTCCACGCATTCTTGTCATCGTCGTTCTCCAGCAGGAACTTCATCACCTTATTCATCTTTCCATTACCGTTTCCGCTCCACGCTTACGTTTTCGTTGATATTTGCATCCAATAGCTCCTGAATGTGTGCCTTTATTACGTTTTCATTGCCTATTCCCAGTCAGATGTGCTCCAGCAAAAACTACTCGCCTTCGGCAGATCTCCCACATTGGACTTGAGCAGATCGTTGGCGTCGAACGTGATCTTCTACGAGTCACCCCTCTTCTCAAACACGCACACTGCTGGGCACATTGTCGATCACTTCATCTTCAAATCCGCTTGAGTCCGATTCGACGTCCATTTACTCCCCTCTCACTGAAACGAGAAACTGCGGAAGTGGAAAGAAGTACATGAACAAACACACCATCTCGACAATAACCACTAACCCCACTTCGTAGCAGAGTGCTGTTCAAATGAAATCGGAACCTTCTCAAAATTGTACTCCTTGCAGATGCTCGCGACCTTCTTCTCCAAACGCTCCTTCAGCTCTGTGTTTGTCCACGTCTTGAACCAGACCTCCAGACGGTAGCTGATGGTCTTCTTCGTGGGCTTGCTCTACGCCTCACCACCGCTGACAACGCAAACCTTGTCCAGAATACGAGCGCCGCAGATGTCGTCGCTCTCGTCCATGGTCTCGCCAATCATGGAGAACACAATCGTCTCCCAGAACTTTCCGAGCTGGTCGTGGGCACTGACTACACGTCAACAAGTGAAAACTGAGCCACCGTCGAACTGCGCTCTCAGCTCTCCTCCCTTGGCGTTCTCGGGGTCCTCCCATTTCGGCTGAATTCCAGCCTTGAATATGCTCTGGCCTTCGATCTATTCCCAATGACATCCATCGCAAAACACGTACTCTGATGTCCTTCGGTTTGTAGTCCGTGAATCGTTCATCCACTCTCTTGATGATTCTCGTCTCTCCGTCGTAGAACAGTTGTCTGCGCCGTCACATCAAAGCAGGGGTCGCTTACGTTACAGTGGGAATGCGGTTCCAATTCATCCAGAAACCCTCAACGGTCTTAAATTTGCAAATACTTTCGAAGGAGTTGGTGTAACCAGCCTTCTTATCCTTCTCCTGGTGAAACTGCACCTGCTCGTAGATAACCCACTCATTCTGAAGAGGGTGGACTTTCGGACCTTCGGGAGTACTCATACTCGATTGCGAATGGAAAGGAACCAGAGTTCTGGTCAGAAAAAGGGTGAGGGGAAATCGGGGTGTTTTCTGGCAATTCAGTATCGGATGGAATCGTGGGCTTTTGCACTCGTGGAAGTGTGCTGCTACAACAGTCGAGTTTCCTGACCAACAAACACGCCAATGCCTTCCCTCGTCAGGAACACGCTCGCGCGGAGCACAC
>ERZ1106923.272-NODE-272-length-22504-cov-17.181612_pt1 | contig 22504 bp, 28 predicted proteins | sample MGYA00403657_ERZ1106923 | MGnify/ENA primary metagenome ERZ1106923 (study PRJEB35170, sample SAMEA104062425) | human gut metagenome | biome: human gut; feature: human-associated habitat; material: faeces | place: Denmark | collected 2012-06-19 ...
GATTACACACTTCAGGGGCAAAACGGCTCTCGAGATCGGAACCAGTGCAATCCCATGTGATATTTGAGGTCTTTTCCATGATTCAACAGCTGCAAAAGGATTTGTATCCAAAAAACCGTTACGAAAACAAGACGTCTGAATTCGGCCCCATTTCTGGCACCGACGAACAACTAGCAAAACCGGGAAGCGGAGCACAATTACCGAGAGTCCGCACTGCCGTCACACAGGGAGTAGTAGTCAACAGCGGACATGTTGATCGCATCTTCGGCTTTGACGAGGGCTTCAGGGTCGTTGTAGAACGCCTTGAACTGATTGCTCGCGTACGTTCGCAGAATGCTCAGCGACCTGGCCACGTTGAGCTTTGTGGGAATGAGCAGCAATGGCGAAGCGATCTTGGCCAGACGAGGGAACCGCTTCGCTCCCTCCCCCTCCCAGAACTCCCCCGGAGACACTTTGCCGAATCCGAGAGCGGCTAGTTCGCTGAAGGAGGCGATGAAGGCGTCGAACTCCTTCACCACCGCCTTCCTTCTCGCCTTCACCGAGGGAATCAGCTTGCGCAGGGCGTTCTTCGCGCTCTCCTCCGACATGGTGGCGCTGAAGCCGTGGTCGCCGCAGTAGTTGATGAAGTACAGCAGCACGGTGATGTCCTCGTCGACGGGAACGAAGCCCCACGTGTCGTCCAGCATCTCGTGAGTGAAGCACTCCGCCAGCGTGGTCAGAATGGAGGGAGGAAGCAGGAGAGAGGCACACTCCTGGGCGATGAGGCGCTGGCAGGCTGCCGGGGCCTTCTTCTCGGGGAGGGCGTTCCACTGGGTCAGGATGCGTCGTCGCACGGAGAGGACGAGGAGAGAGCTCTTTGCGGTGGCGAACGCCTTGGTGTCGGGGCGCATCTCCAGCGAGGTGAAGTACTCGAAGCCCTCGGGGTCGACGGGTCTGAAGGCGCTCTTCCTGCTCTTCATGTGCGCCTGCATGTGGCTGAAGAGCGAGAAGTAGTTGAAGAACGAGGCGCCGCACTGGAACCACTTCTCGAAGAAGTTCTCCTCGTTCAGCTCCTCGCGCCGAAGAATCGTGAAGTCGCTATCGCTCACGCCATACCCACTCCCCAACTCGATCTTGTTCACCTGTGCCGCCGTGGTGATCGTGTCGCAGTACAACGGGTTGCGCGCCAGGATGTCCACCACCTTCAACACCGGCTCGGCCAGGTCGCGGAACTCCTTGCTGTTGGACAACGTCTTCATCCAGTCTTCTTGGATCCTTCTCGCCGGCTTGATCTCCACGAGGCCCTCCACGTCCTCGGGGTGGCGCGCGCGCAGCTGAGGGAGGTAGTCACTGCAACATGCTTCCGAGACTGCCAAGAACCCAAGCACGGTGACGCCTTCCTGTCGGAGCGATTGCATGACCGTGTGGACCGCCTCCTGCACTTGAGCAGACACAGGAGCCCCCTTCTTGTAGGTCGCATGACCCACTGCATACAGCGTGCCCGCGATGTCCATTGCGAGAATCAACAGACCCTCCGGCTTGTCGTACTTGTTGTGGAGACAGTGCGGGAAGAGGTACACTCCCTTTGACGATTTGAGTGTGCGGCACACCTCGTGAAGGAGAGGAGCGTTGAGCGCAGTGAGAGGATTGCGATCTGACTCCCACTCTGGAGAGTCGACGCCGATGAGGTGGAGGATTGTCTTTGGACGGTCTCTGATGCGAACAGAAGAGGACACGGTCATGAGAATGCTGAAGTAGTGAATCGACCAACAGTGCAGCAGGAATGTTCTCCGCAATAGCTGCAATACCCGCTCGTTCTCTTCCGGCTACAGGTGAATGGAAATCCGTGTTCTTCACATCCTCTCCCTCGTGAAGCCATTCTCGAAAAGGAGCAAACGGAGAGGACTACAGCTGAGAGTAGCAACAAGGCAGTACTTTTCCGGGACAGTTGTACACATGCTCACCGACGGTTGTCAAATCGTCCGTAAAGTACTTCCCACAGAACCTTTGCAATTATCCTTTCGCACGAACAGCAAACAAGCAGAAAGCCCTCTTTCCCTCGGGAACTTGAAACACGTACAGCAGACGACTGTGTCCGCAGTCCACCCAGTCTAGACTCTTGATCGTGTTTCGAAGCAGAGCCAACACTTGTCCATTCCGGTCTTTGACTGAACGAGGAATGACAATCTGTTTTGCTACGCGTGACGTCTTTTGAAGGAGGTGTACGCGCCGTTTCGGTGGAGACAGACTGCATTCAAGGGATGGAAGACAATTGTGGCAGTTTGACGGAGGATGTGCATAGAATCGCATCATTCAACTGAAATCACACCGGGGCGTCTTCCTCGCAGATGGGAGTCATGTGTGGAGTTCACTCGACGAAATGAACAGACGAACTCATTCTACTTCCTCTAGCTCATGGGACACGAAACACGCACCCATTCTTCATCTCTTCTCTTTCCGGAATCACTCGCGAGTGCATTCCATTTTCATACTCTTAGTGCATTATTTCAATCTGAGTGTTGGACTCTGCAAAGGCGCCAATGTCTCTGAATACTGTCTTTTTGGTGTACATGCACTTTGATACATTCCAAAACATCGGAATACGGCAAGAGGGGTAACAAATGGCTTCAATAATCATCGTACTAGGATCTTGAAGTACCGCATCCGCCTTCTGTCCGGACAACCCTGCCGAGTTCTGTTTTGCGACTCGAAGCCGTGCGTCAAATGGAATGTCGCTAATAATCACTACGTCGCTTGTTCGTGTAGACGCGTGATTTCGTAGATCCGCGAGTCCGAGTCCAATTACAAACCGTGCTACATCGATTATAGCACGAACGAGTTTACATCGCGCGAGTTCTGTCTCTACTCTGAGGTGGAGGAGATATCGCTGCATGACAGCGTGTGCTGGCGAATCGAGAATTCAAAGGAGTCTCTCGGGTCCGTCCACTTCGAGTTTGGAATCGATCTCGTCTGCTGTCCTCCTCCGACTTCCATGCCGTTGGAGGGAGACAGTCAAAGCGGATTTCTTTCCGAGGCGGTCCACGAACAGGGAGGCGGTGAAACCGTGCTGGTCTCCATTTCCCTTCACGATTAGCTGCTCGGGTCTCAGCGCATCCTGTTCAGTGACGTGGGCGCCGACACGGTCCTGAAGGGCACGAAGTTCCTGTTCCGCGACCGCGGTCTGGGCGCGATTCGCGGCGTGTCCACCTGCACCTTGGTGGACATTCGCTACGACCACCACATCGAGCCCACCTCCATCCCGAAGCCCTTCGTGTCCTTCTTGTTCGACGACGTCAAGGTGGGCGCGTTCCCCGCGGATGAGGCGTAGACGGCGGAGGACGCGCGCAAGGTGTTCAAGGAATTCTTCTGTCTGGTGCAGAAGTGCATGGAGCTGTCGTTCAACAGCATCGTGAGTCTCATCGAGCGCATCGAGAAGGTCGAGCTGGGGGCGGGGCGTGAGCACTAGGACTACGCGCTCTCCGACGAGGTGGACCGCGAGGACCAGAACGACACGGAGTTATATCCTTGCTTGACGCGCCACGTCGGTCCTTGACGCTCACCGTCTCGCCCTCCGTCCACTACCAGAACCTCTACGCGGAGCGCATTCCCGAGCCCTGCACGACCCACTCTGCCAGCGGCACGCCGTCGAAGCACCGTCGGCTCCATCGCCTGGTGTGAGGTGTAGACACGCACCTCTCGGACAGCCTCCCCTCGCGCCAGTCAATCGGGTCGCCGCTGCCATCGCGCCCGCGCTGCGCTGACGGCTTCAAGACGGAGCTGCCCGCGCAATCCACGTCCTCGCACGCCCTCTCGCACGCCTCCGGCACCATGTCCTCGGCCACCATCGCCTTCGCGAAGTCTCAGACGCTGGCGCTGGCGGAGATGGACCGTCTGCAGGAGGAGGGCAAGCTGATTCAGGAGACGCAGGACACGGACCTGACCTCCACGACGCCGCGCGACTCCGAGTCGCCTTCTGACGGGTGTGTGTCTGAATCGGAGGAGTGCGTGGCGCAGTGCGAGGAGAAGAACGCCGAGCCGAGCAGCTACGGGTGGTACAGGACCAACGAGGACTCCGTGCTCTCCAACGAGCCCACGGGCTACAGCGAGTACAACGACTTCGCGGACGAGAGTGACTCTGACGATATCGTTGATTCCCACCGCAACTCCAACGATGTGAACTGCAACTCTAATGACGTTGTTGACTCCCACCGTATTTCCGATGATGACATGAACCCACACAACTCCAACGACGTCGTCGACTCCCACCGCGACTCCTTCTGCCAGCTGAGCCACCTCCTCGGGTCGAACTGTTCCTCGGAGTCAGCCCTCTACCCATCGACGAGCGAGGCCAGCGGGCAGGAGCGGAGCGTGTCCGACCTGTCGCAGCTGAAGAACAACCTGGCAACGCGCCTGTGTCTGAGCATGACGGCGTGGTCGTGCCAGATCTGGGCCGTGTTCTCGCGCATGACGGACCTGCTGAGCGAGTGCCTCGCCGCCACGGTGTGCGACCTGCTGAAGAAGTCGGTGCAGGAGGCGAAGGAGCTATTCCGTGGCCTCATCCACATGAAGGTGGTGCCGATGAGCGAGGTGGAAGGACGAGTGCGTGCGATGTAACGCTCTCAGGCGTAGGGACGCGATCGCGAGAAGGAGCACAAGCAGGACTTCGTGAGGATTCGCGGCAACCCTGCGTACCTGTAATGACACGACCTCGGAGTCAGTCATAGACCGGCGCTGAAGGAGCTGCGTCGCCTCTTCGCGATCCGCATGGGCCACAAGAAGACGGAGGCGATTCAAGACGACACGTTCTCCTCCTATTTGTGCGAGTGGTTCCGACGCGAGAACGAGAGTGCGTGCGAGCCGCCGCGTGGGACAAGCGAGAGAGAGTGAGGTGTAGAAGTCAGCAAGACGCCGTGGGTGTGCGAGAACCCGTCCTGCCACCACACCAACCACTACCTGCTGCGGACGTGCGAGTTGTGCCTGATGCGCCGCGACGTGTCGCACGACGTGCACATCGTGTTCATTCTACACGGGTACGGCGCGAACCCGATCGACATGAAGAAGGTGGAGAACTTCATCAACTACATGTACCCGCACGTGCACTGTCTGCTCATCCACAACTGCTTCTCCAACACCAACAAGAGTCTCCACTTCCTCTCCGAGAGCGTCGTGCAGGAGATGCTCGCCGCCCTCAGGCGGTTCGAGGAGAGCGGCTGCACCATCACGCGCATCTCCTTCCTCGCGCACTCCATCGGCGGGCTCGTGTTCCGCCTCGCGATGAACGACGCGCGTCTCCAGCCGTACTGGGGCCTCTATCACTTCTTCCTCTCGCTGAACGTGCCGCACCTGGGCATCCTGTTCGCGAGCTACGGCACCGACCTGGGGACGCGGCTCATGACGCTGTGGTCGAAGTCCATGCAGCTGGACGAGCTGTCCTTGCGCGACCAGCGCGACATGCGGCAGACGACGCTGTACAAGATGGCGCACCACACGGGTTGGACGCGCTGTGGAGGAGTGAGGCGTAGGACTGGACCGATTCCGATTCGTGTACTTCTTTTCGTCGTACCAGGACACCTTCATCCCCTTCTACTCGGAGCGGGCTGAGGTGTTCCCGGCGATGAAGGCGTCGACGCGAGAGGCGACGATCGTGTCTGAGATGGTGGAGGCGTTCTGGAAGGAGTTGAAGCAGGAGGGCTGCAAGACGGTGGTGAAGAAGTTCGACGTGGAATATGATGTGCGGGGTGGGGCGTGGCGTGACGTGTAGCTCAACCGGTTTTCGATTGACACTCTGTTTGGATACACTGCGCACACTCATATTCTGACAGACATGGATATGATTTACACTCTTCTGATCAAGATAGACGAGTGTTTTGGATGACGGCTCTGTTTACTGCACACACCCTTGTCATTCTTTCTTCGTCGCTCTCTCCCCAGTTTTGTCCATTCACCGATGAGGCTGTCTGGCTCCGTCGTGTTTTCCCTCGGAATCCTCTTGTTTCTCGCAGGGTATCTTTCTATTGAGTAATCCATGCCATTATGTGCTACTCGTTAGCAAAGTGTTCACAGAGCAGAATGACGTACTCTTCTCAACGAATGCAACGACATCAGGGGATCCCGCCCATGTGGGAGATGCACTCCGTACAAATGTTACGAAGCAACGGTGCATTCTGTTCCTGGAAGATGGGGCTCGTCCTGGGTTCCTCTTCGGCAATTCCTCTTTTGGAGAATGGCATCCAGTGTTCAACGACCTTCTTCGCGGGAAGGACAACCACACGGTGTGTACGGAGATGAAGGTCGATCCCCCGACATCGACCACGCAGGGGATCAAAACGCTGCTCTCGGGGTCCTATCCGGGATTCATAGGGCTTGGGCAGACCTTTACGTCGTCATCCCTAACGAGTGATCACCTGTTGAAGCAACTCCACCGAAAAGGTCTTGTGTTGGTCACGCCATCACTGTCTCATCAGTAGCATTCGCCATGTGGGAGATCCGGTGTGGCGTGAGTTGGGAGGAGATGTGTTCTCCAACGCCCAGGACGCCGTCGATTCGTTCAACGTGTACAGCGACGATTCGGACGTCATTCAGGCAGAGTTGGAGGCCTTCGTCTCCTCGTCTTCGACAGACGTGTTAGTCGTTCATTCGCTGCTTGTCGACCACAACGCTCACAAGACGGGGACGTCTTCCCCCTCCAACCCGCACATCCGCTACGCGCTGCGGCAGTTCAACCGTCACATCGAGTATCTTCTTCACCACCTTCCTCCCCACACACTTCTCCTCGTGTTTGGCGACCACGGACTGAGCAAGTGGGGCAATCACGGGGGAGCGACGCACGACGAAGTCACCACGGGGCTGTGCGCCGTCTCCTCCTCCTGTTCTCTTCATCCCTTCGCTGTGAGAGCAGTCCGTTCAGTTGACATCTAGCACGTGCCGCATATCCGCGATCTCACGCCCACTGTGAGTTACCTCATGGGCGTGCCCGTGCCCTACTCCAACATCGGCTTCCACTGTCCCAATCTCCTCCCTCCCAGCCCTTCTGATCGTGTTGTGGACAACGTGGAGCAAATCGACCGCTTCTATCGCCATTATCGCCATACCAAGGCTTCCTCGCCCTCCATACCCTCTCGCTCCTCTTCCTACGAAGAAGGTTTCCAGTACAGTCGAGAGGTGCAGCGCGTTGTGGACAACACGCACATTCGCTACTCGTGGTGTGTTTTCGGGCTCGTTTTCATGGTTGGGGGAATGAGTGTCGTTTTTGCGAGGAGCGTTGCTTTCAATACAGACGCGTTGAGGAGAGCTGATCATAATACAGACGCGTTGAAGAGTACTGCTTCACAAACATCACCCTCATTCACAAGCATCGGATTTGCTCTGTGCCTGGTCCTCTATTGCTCCTGCTTCACGAGCTACACGCTCATCACACACCCATCTTCCTACCCGCTCTTCTTCGCGCTCGTCACAGCCGCCCTCCTCTCGCCAACCACGCCCGCCACCACGCTCGGACTCGTGTTCCTCCCCATGCTCTTCACTCCCTCTCCTCCCCTCCTCTGCTTCCTGTGCTTGCTCTGCCTCCCTCTTCTCTGCTCCACCACACTTCTCCAATACGCGCTCGCTCTCCTCCAGGACCTCAGCGCTCTCTTCTACTTCCTCCAGCCTGCCGACACTCCCCATCCATTTCCCGCCGTCTTGTGTCTTGTCCTCACTCTCGCTCTCCACGGCACTACTCCAAGCCTCTCTCTCAGCTCCTTCGCTCTCTTTGTCGTCGTTCTCAACGGCTTCTTCTCCGCGTCCGTCGTGCTCTTTCTCCTCCTCTCTTGCGCGGGACTGCAGCAGCTGCCCAAACAGTCGATGCTGTCGCCGTTGCTGGTGGTGGAGGTGGCGCTGTACTACACGTACCTCACAACACCCTCGTTCTCGTTCACATCCATTCGATGGGCGCCGGCGTTTGTTGTGACCCATGCTTCGCACTTCGTGGTGCAAGGGTTCTGCGTGGTCTGCAGCATCTTCTACCCGTTCATCGCGGTTACCAAGATATGGAGGAGGGAGTCGCTGTGGCTTTTTCAGATGCTGGCGGTGGTCGTGGCTGCCGTGTCGGTGCTGTACAACACGGCGAGTCCGGTCGTGTGGTCCGTGTTCACTCCGCTTCTTCTCTTCTTGTGCGTCCTTTGGTTCGTCGTTGTGCTGTGTTCCTGTGTTTGTTCGTCCAAGCTCACAGTATTCTTCATGGATCTGTCGGGCATTCCCAGCGAGTATTTCGATACAAAGAGCTACTTTCGACAGCAGGACAAGAAGCTCAGGAAGAAGGGATACGTGGTGGATCGGTATGGACGCCCGATTAAGAAGAGGAGGATCAAAAAGAACATATCCGTGTCTCGGACGGCCTGCTACGCGGCCGCTATGCTCCTCATCTTCCTCTGGATCGTTCTTTTCCTGCTGGTGTATTTGGACGTCGTCACCTGGGGAAAGCAACGAGTGTGTCCCCCAGGCTTTGACTATGGGGAGTGCGAGAGAACGGACTTCCTGGATTCCTACATTTGGAAGCCGATGCGAACGTACAACGTGAACGGCGTCGACTGCAAGTACGGCGTCGCCTTTCGCATCTGGTCTCCCGTGGTGGACAAGGTGGAAGTGTCCATAACGGACTATGTGAAAACGACCGACTACGACATGAGGTTTGCATTTCTGGAAGAGTGTGATGGGTAGGAGACAGAACGACGGGAGTTGGTTTGTGAATGTTTGCAACGTGGACTACGCGAACAGCTACGTGTTTAAGCTCTACTCCAACAACTTGACCAAGGTTTGCAACCGTTTGTCGCTGGGAGCCCAGGGAATGTGAGTTTGGCGTCTTATCCTCATGGGTAGTCTTTACTACAAGGAGCCGAACGAGCGCAATCAATTGATAGCGTCCGTGGAGGGCGACAAGCTGCCGCTTCTCGATTTGAGGAGCATGGTGGTTTACCAGGTGTTTATTCCCGGCTTCATCGACATCATGGACTCCGAGTACTACTTCTTCCAGCTGGTGAACAGAATCCCGTACTTCACGTCGCTCGGCATCAACACGATCGAGCTGTTCCCCGTGGAGCAGTACACGTGTCACACGCTCTCCTCCGACTGCAACTGCTGGGACAAGCTCTCCATCGAGTACCCGGGCATCGTGAACTTCTACTTCGGCTCGTCCTCGCTCTTCCGCGACTTCGTCTCCCGCCTCCATCAGAACGGCATCCGCGTCCTCCTAGAGGTGAGTTGGGCGCTCTTCGACGCCACCTCCGTGCTCTACGACAACGACTGCGCCGACGACTGGGGCAGCTTCTTCAAGGAGGGCGTGAGCAGCCGCGTGGACGGGCGCGCGAAGCTGGACCTGAACTCGCTGAAGCAGACGGGCAACTACGTGAAGAAGGTGCTTGCTCGCTGGCGCAACGAGGTGGGCGTGGACGGGATTGTGTGGAACGACGCGGGGTGCTTGCTCTATACAGGACAGGGCTGTCTGGAGGGCATGGGCGTGATGGACCTAGACGCGATCGCGCTGCTGCGAGAGCTCCAGACCTCCTCCGACTACGTGCACGTACAGTGGTTCTTGGTGATCATGACGGTAGATAAGCGACTTCAAGGACGATTTGTCGTCGTCTCTGTTCTCCGCCGTGTATGACCACGACCTGTCCGCTCTCTTCGATCTCGTCACCTCTAGCACCGTCGCACTCCAGAGCGCTCTCAAGCAGTCTTCTCCCGCGCCCTCCTCTCTCGCACCCATCATCGCGTCGCTCAACGCCGGCTCCGCCACCACGGGTCATCGCATCTTCTGCTTCGAGGACCGTCACAGCAGCGATGTGGTCGTCTCTCTCTCCTCTCACGCGTAGCCGCGCTTCGCCAGTCGCTCCAACACCACCGACCCGCTCTATCGGCGTCCGCGCCTGCAGGCCGTGGGACTGGCGATCGAGCTGACGGCGCCGCTGGTGCCCTGTCTGTTCATGGGCACGGAGTTCTTCAACGACGGCGCGTTCAGCAGCACGCCGACGCCCGTGGACTGGGAGCTGGTGAGCGATGGGGCGAGTGAGAACAGTCTGCTGCTGGGGTTGACGAAGACGCTGATCGCGCTCCGAGAGCGGTACGGGCTGAGTGCGGGGAGCGTGGAGGTGAGCTGGTCGGACGATAGTTTGGGCCTTTTGTCGTATGTCATTAACACGGCTTCGACGACATTGCTATGTGTGATTAATACTTCTTATGTGGATTATGCGTTGTGTTTGCACGGGAGTGTCACGCGTAGCGCCAACGATGTTACTATTCCCACTCCTTCGCTGGAGAACCGTAATTGGGAACCCTTGTTTTCAAGCGAGAGTAGTAGTTATTCGCACTTCTTTTCGGACGAGTCCGAGGAGGTTCTCGGAGTCAAATGTATCAACACTACAGCCGCCGACTGTATAACAACATCGTTTCATAGTGCATCAATCCGCATATTCACCGCTTTGTGATATAGCTGTTTGGTTTGAGCGCTGTTTGTTGGATGAGCGTGCACTCTACACGTGCTCCTCCAGGGATTCCAGAAGAAGGGGGTATTTTTCGCGGAACTGGATCTCGCAGTTGTTTTCTCTTTCCTCAATGCTGTCTCGCTTTTACTCGGAGGACAACGAGGACGAGGAGGAACGTGTGGGAAGAAGAGGGATGGAGTTGATTCTTAGTATATTCCGCAGGGAGCATTGCAGTCCAGCGAGTCGTCAGCGAAGGAGTACAACCAGATGCTATGCGACACGAACGCGTGGATTCGTCAATTCCTCAAGGATATGAAGTTGAATTCAAATGCCGACGATTTGGTATCTATGCATGTTCGCTGTGACGATTAGAAGGACAGCAACGCGACTCGGAACACCCAGGAATTGTAGTCCTTCCGATTGGCGTGTGACTCTAGGCTCGATTCGTCCATCGTGCGGACGATCACGATCAACGTTCCGCTAATTCCTGCCTACACGGACATTCGCACGCTGCTACACGAAATCATCGAGAATCAGTGCGGCTTCGTTATTCTTTTCACATTTTAGCATCAACTGCTTCCTGATTCGAAAGAACAAGTACGTTGAGCTCATTACCGCGCAATCCGTTTTTGAATACATCGCCAACGGCTATGACCCGGAGGACACGATAATGGACAACATACGGCGCGTTCGTATCCCGTTCAAGTCGCGATCGACGACCATCGGCGATGCGTTTTATCTCATGATCGAGAAGGCACTTTCCGCAGCCGGCAGTCACCCCTAGAACATCCCCGTGATCCTGGTGGACTGGACGGAGGAGGAGATCGCGAAATACGCGAACGTGAAGAAGTTCATGTACCCGAGCGTGGTGACGCTGAGCCAGATCAACTCGATGATCTGCCAGCGTCTGGTCTACGTGGGTACAGAGGGGGCGAGTGACGCCTAGGACAAGCTGCTGCCGTCGTCGGTGGACACCACGGACTTGGAGGGAAAGGATGACGAGGAGGAGGAGAAGCCGAAGAAGCCGCTGTTGTTGCAACACCGCACGTCATCGGTGTCGGAGAGCGAGGAGGCCGAGGTGGTGGTGGATGTGGAGAAGAAGGACAAAGAGAAGGACAAGAAGAGCAAGAAGGAGCAGTGGAAGCGACGCCTCGCGTCCTGCGGGCGAACGATCGCGTCGTGTTTGGGCGTGGTGGTGATGAACTGGCGTGGGTGAAGGAAGTGGGGGTCACACGTAGTCTACCGCACGGTGCTGGCGGTCCTCGTGGGCGTGGACATGCTGTTCTGTCTCTTCTACATCCTGGACTACAACAGCTACATCGCCAGGTGATTTCCCCTCCTCTCTCTCACCCACAGCGACTTCTACTACTGGATCAGTGTGATCATGATCGTGGACTTCTTCCTCCGCCTCCTCCTCATTCGACAGCGATATCTCTGCGTGGGCGACGTCACAACTCTCTTCGTCTGTCACGTCTAGACCTTCGAAATCATCGCGCTCTTCTCTTCCTCCATCTTCTGCTTCGTCCTCCACAACACAGTCTCTCTCCCTCCCGCTCTCCGCGCCATCATCAAAACCACACTCCTCCTGCGTATGCTTCGCTCCTATCTTGTTGCCCTTCTTCGACGCACTCACGGCTAGTTCTTCGTGAATGAGAAGGCGTTCGTGTCGAAGACGGTGCGCCGATGGTTCAACCGCAACCGGAGTCAGAAAGAGGAGGAGAATTTGGATATGAGCGATATCACGAGTACGGGGTGGTTGTGGAATTCCACGAATAGAGAGGATTATTGCGATGTCGTGGCCAGGCAATAGTTGGGAGTCGGTGTGGCGAAATAACATGGACGACGTGGAGCGGTACCTGAATCGTACCCATATGGGCCATTATTGGGTGTATGTCCCATTTCTTCTTCTCACCTCCAGTCTGAATCTGTGTGCGGAGTCGGGGTACTCCAAGTCGTCGATCAAGTGCTTTGGCGGTCGCAACACGCGGTACTGCATCGAGGACCACAACCCGTGTTCGCTGAGTGAGTGTGGTGTTGGGCGCTGATGGACAGACCAGCTTCTCATGATTGTGAATCAGAGCAACGCGTGGCTGGTCCAGGACCCCTCGAACGTGATCGCCATCCATTGCAAGGGTGGGAAGGGTCGCACGGGGATGGTGATATCGTGTCTGCTGCTGAAGCAGGGCGTCACCGACACGCCTGAGGCGGCACTGCGGTACTTCGCGGAGCGTCGCACGAAGGAGCACGAGAACAGCGACAAGGAGAACGTGAAGATCCAGAAGGTGTCAAGTGCGTGCTGTGATGTGATGTGACGCGTCAGGTCCCTCGCAGATTCGCTACGTGTTCTACTACCACTTCATCCTGAACCACCAATTCGTGCTGAAACCGTCCCTTCACCTGACCACCGTCGAGATCCCTGTTGGCACGGAGAGCGGCGCTAACCCGCAGATAACCGCGATTCAGTGGAACGAGAGTTACGCGTCGCTGAAGTTCGAGATCTCGATTCAGAGCGTTCTCTCTCTCTCGTCTTCTCATCTCTAGAAGGTTTTCGAGTCGGTCACTGACATCACCAACACAGAGGACATGGCCCATCGCACCTTCACCGAAACTACCGCCGAGCTGGTGCACTCCGTGGAGATGGTGGTGGACCACAAGCGCCAGGTCGCCGTGTTCGAGCCGAAGGAGCCGTTGGAGCTGAGGGGCGACGTGAAGATCATCATCCAGTCCACGGGAAGCATCACGGACCAGACGTCCTTCGTGTGGTTCAACACAAAGTGGGTGTGGTGTGACGCGTTGACTCTAGCTTCGTCACGCGGAAGGAGCTTCTCTTCCTCGACAGCGAGATGGACACGAGTGGACAGATCCTGCCCGCGCCCTCCGTCGCCAAGGCGCGTAGTCGGCTGTCACGCACCTTTCAGAGCGAGCGCAGCCTGGCGAACTTGCACCAGGACAGCGCGAACAGCTTGCGTCGCAGTCAGGTCTCGCTTCAGCCCTTCACCGACGACGATTCTGTACAGTGATCTCTTGATCATCAACGGTAGGAGGACTCGACGGACGCTCCCGACTACGGCTCCTTCACGTCGTTCAGCTCGCCTCGCTCCAACACCCTGTCGCAGCAGGGTCCTCCTCCGCCTCAGCCACACAGCCACGAGGACGACGTGTTCTATTTGCGGTGCTGTTTCAGCGACGCGTTCCTGTCCGACGACCCCGATCCGGACCGGAGCATCGTGCACGACTACGGGTACCACCTGACGCACACGGCGAAGGAGGCGAACAAGGCGCTGAAGGCGTTCGGGGAGACGCGGAAGAAGGCGATGGACTTCGTGGTTGGCGGGACGCAGTTTTTGCGGAACAAGACGGAGAGAATTAGCTTTTCTCTGAAGTCGTATATGAACGGAGAGGGAGAGATGGAGGAGAACGGGTCGCGGTCGACATTGCTGGAGACATCTTCGACGACGTCGACGAACAACTCGCAGAAACCGAAATTTAGACTGGAGGTGAAGCCAATCCCGCTGATTGAGGAGCCTTCGTCCTCCGAAGCTTCGACAATTGTGTACGAAGTGAGAGGGAACATTGATGATGACTCAAGTGATAACGCTACTGATGACGTCAAAAGTGCTAGTTCTATTTGATTCGTCTGTTTGTTCATCACCATTCTATGCAGGGAGTGCTTCGGAGACCGGTAATCGGGTTGGATTTGGACGAGGTACGGAAGCGGAACGGAGTGCGAATTAGTGCCTCGGCGCCTTCAATGCCACCATCGTCCAGTTCTACAACCAGCTGCACGGATCCTCACTCACAATCGATGACTTTCACAGCTACAAGTACTGGGAGGTCTGGGGCGGGACTCCCGAGGAAGTACGTGCTCCTTCTCCCTTCTCATGCAGACGTCGGAGGTTGTTCGAGCGTTCTTCAAGAGTCCTTTGTTCTTGAACGGAGTTGGCTTTGGGTGTGACATGGACTGTAGATCCCGGTGATTCCTGGGTCGCGCGAGGCGCTGCAGGTGCTACACACGAAATTCGACATCAGCATCGTCACTTCTCGTCATCGCGTGGTCAACGCATCGACAAATGATGGGTAGGAAATTGAGACGGTGACGCGGGAGTGGATCCAAATGAACTTCCCGAATCTGATCGACCATATCATTATCGGCAACTTCATGGGCGACAGCGGCGTGCGTCTCTCCAAGCAGGACATGCTCAAGCAAATCCACGCGGATGTGTTTATTGACGACAACTATGGATACGTTCACGATGTGCCCCTTCTCCTATGAACCTAACGCGTAGTGCAAAGACATCGTCAAAGTGCCCATTCTCTTTGGCGATTACGGATGGAACCGAAGGAAAGACGAGGCGGATTACGCGGGCATGTACCGCTGCTCGGACTGGAAAGCGGTCGTTTCGCTGCTCATGAGCACGGAGTTCAGATAGCGAGTGCTTGTTGAACAAACTCAGAAGTGCATCGAGAATTGACAAAACCAATTAAGCCTTGAGAGCAAACTTTCTCGCGGGGAAAGCGCGCTCCTTCTTCTGCTGACGAAGAGTCTTCTTATCAGCCTACACTCACATTCGCTCTCCAACTCCCACCTGCTCCTTGGTAAGAGCACGGCGCATGGCACGAGTGGTCTTCACACGGAGGTCAGTGGGAAGGTACTTAGCCTTGGCGTAGTGTTCCTTGAGCTAGACATCACGGTTCCAAACTAGCGCCAACGGCGTTTCTCTTCTGCTGGCTGAGAACGGTCAAAGCACGAGCAATGTTCTTGCGCACGACCTTGATCTGAGCAAGCTTGGCAGGAGCTCCTCCTGTGACCTGGGCAACACGGAGCTGGAAGGTGAAATAGAGTACAGCAAAAATACTTGAGAAAGCTCCTTCTTGTAGTTCTCAATCTCAGTGAGAAGTTCATCGCGGTTCTTCTGACGGAGTTCAACAGCCTTCACCTTGGCTATGCGATAAGGAGCGCCGCCGACAAAAGACTTACGCATTATTCAATACCGATGTCTTTCTTTTGTATTCATTGTAGAGAGAAACTGCTTGATAGAGAAGGACAATTCGATATGAAATGAAACACTGCACACTCTTTGCACCCCACCCATTATCGTATTTCGTCCAATTCTCCTTCTTTTATAACCATATTGCAGAGTCCAATTCTACTCATGGGTCTAAGGATGCTACTCGCATTTTGTAGTAACAAAGACTTGAATTGGATCGAATAATCCTTATAATCCAAAATGTCCTAATTGATCCTGTGGACGTCCCTATTGCTGCTTCTCCTATCCTATCTCCGGGGTTTTGGACCATCTTTTGCAAGCCCGCCGTTTGTCTCTCCAGAATGAACTACGTGAAGATCATCATTTCGTCTGTCGTGGCCTTCTTCATGTCGATTATCGTTGCTTTACTGATCGAAACGTTTGGAGGCGCTGTTGGCAGCATCATCGGCACGGTGCCGACTACGATTATCCCCGCCATCTACGTCGTGCTGACTACGGATACGCTCTCGAAGGAGGAGAAGATCAATTCCGTGGTGGCGTGCTTGTTCGGTATGCTCGCGACGGACATTCTCTTCATGCCTTCCTGGAAAGTCATTCCCCCCAGATTGCCAAAGAAGTGGGCAAACGGCTTGAAGGTGCTCGTCACGACTCTTCTCTCTCTTGTGGTTTGGTTTGTCGGTGCCGTTGTTATGGTGCTCTTACAGCAGGGGGCGGCGAAGATCGGTATGAGTATGTATGCTTTCGGTGCCTGTGTCCTGCTGGTTACTATATCTTGCGGCGTGTGCTTGTCCTGGTCACTGCCGCCGACTCCTGCGGGGAAGAACAAGGTGAAGTGGTACACTCATCTCACGCGTGGCGTGGCTGCCTCACTTGCGATTTTCGTGAGTGGCTACATGAGTCAATCGGGTATTGGTGTCGCTGCCGGCGCCATGATTACCTTCCCTGCCATTTTTGGAACGACAATGGTGTCCGTTTCTCTCGCTCAGGGTGCCGACGTGTCTACGGGAGCAATCGGTCCGCTGATGATGGGCGGCATGAGGTGAGTGCGTTGAAGACGGATCATGTGTAGTGTGGGTTGGTACTCGATGATGTGTGCCCTGCTCTACGACTTCACTCCCATCTATCCGATCTGGATCGTGATCATTGCCTTTTTCGGCGCCGTCTGCATTTGGAGCATTCCCGTGTACTTCTTCATTCGCTGGCGAAGAGACGTGGGCTGCGGAGGCGATTGGTGAGGAATAGACCACAGCGAAGAAGACGGACAAGATCATTGCCGCGCTGGAGCAGGAGAACGTCCTCATTGAAATGAAGACGGTGGACAAGATGAACGATTCCGACGTGAAGGAGGTGCCGACTGTCCAGGGAGAGGTGACGAATGAGGCAGGAGTCCTCGCTGCGACCGTGGTGCCTCATTCTGAGGTGATCGTGTCGCCCTCGGAGAAGTTCACTGAGAGTGCTTCTGAGGGTGTGAGTAAGAGTGGTATCCCTGCTTCTGAGCGATTCACCGAGCCTGCTCTCTCTTCTGAGAACCGTAACGGGGTTGCTCCTGAGAGCGTGAATGAAGTTGTTTCTGAGAGCGTGAATGAGGTTGCTCCTGAGAGGGTTATTGCGGTTGCTCCCTCTGAAGGGGTGAATAGTACGGCTTCTGAGAAACTCAACGAGGTTGCTCCTCCTGAGAAGGCAAATGCAACTACTCATTCTCCTGATAAGGCAAATGCAACTACTCATTCTCCTGAGAAGGCAAATGCAACTACTCATTCTCCTGAAGAGTCGAATGAGAGTGCATCTGCCCTGAACTCTGAGAAATAGAATGCTGTCATTTAGACTGCCTGTTTGTTGCAACAAAGAGCAGGACTATACTACAAAGAATGGAGAGAGACGATTGTTGCGAGAGAGCTTCATGTAACACACGACTAGCGCCTGTATGCACGCCATATAGAAGGCCCGCCTCTTCGTCAACGAGTAGGGAACTGAAATGTACACACCGGCAAGCACGGCGGCTACGCATGACTCCATCCAACTGGACATACAAAGAGTATATCCGTAAAAGCATCCGATAATGGCTCCGAAGATGGCATACAGGAATGGCAAGTAGAAGAACTTCCATTTTCGATTTACGATAAACATGAGGAATCCGGCGAGCGTATAGAGACCGGCGACCACAATGGATGTGTACAGAAAGAGAGTGCTCTGGAGCTCTATTGCTCACCGCATCTGCGATGTCTTACCGCTGTAGGACAAGATGTAGTCCTCCAGAGGTGAATCGTCCAAGGCCATGACAAATAGTGAGTGGGAACAAACAGACCCCAGTCGTGGAGTGTACGGACAATGCGGCTGCATGCGATACAACGGTAGACAATCAGAAGCATCAAGAACGAGTTCAAGCCCAATGCACTCAATGCTCTCTTCTCTTACGGTGCTTGATTTTCTTGTCCTATTCGTCACACGCACCCCACACTCCCACAATCGAATGACACACGTGACAGTGCTTCTCGCTTCTGCTATTGGGCCAGGGTCTGTCTTGAATCTACTGGTAAACACACAACGATACAGAATACGCTCTCAATGAGACGAAGGAGAGACTGGTTGCTCGACAGAGTGATGAACACGTAGCCCAAGTTTCGGTTCGTGTGTTCGTCCTTCGGAAAGCTCACAATTGTATAGCAGTCTACGATCAACGCAAAACAGCACAGCTACTGGCGACATAGCCATCCAGGACAGCACGCAGATCATCAACTGAATAACGATTCGGAATGTTGCGTATCATTACTGTCATTCTCGTGTTGGTATTGTTCTTTACACTTTCCAGGTCTATTTCCTCTACGCGTGACACCAACAGAAATGCGGGCACTAGAAGGAGTCCCCTGATGTTGCGACTTAAAACTAGCCTCTAAGCCGTTATTCTCGCAACGCATTCCGTGTACTAGTCTTAGGAGTGGAGTTGGGAGAATCAGAGGAACGAGAATGAGATGCTCTATCTGGAAAGGATTGCGTCTCTCCAGAGGATACGGAAGGAGATAAAACATGTCCAGAATCGTTTGCATTAAAACGGTACTCCCCTCTTTCGGTGGCTGGAGAAATCAGCAGTGGAGAGCCGCTCTCCAACGTACTGAAGGTGCAGAGGGGGTTATAATAATAACCATCGCCGTATTGGCGGAAATAAAAAGCCGCGGGTGATGAATCAATGACGGGATCACGCAGCTCTTTCTGGAAGATTTCTCTCCCAGAGGAATAATAATTACGCGAACAAGGCTGAAAAGGGTAATTAAACCCGTCGCAAGGAGACTGTGGTAGCAAGCCCTGTCTTTCCATAAAACTCGGCTCAGTAGGAGACAAAAAACCGCCACGGGTAAAATCCGAGTCCTTCGAACACAGGTGTGGATAATCCTGCATAGCTAATAAACCTCTATCATCTCGTAGAGGAGTGGAAGGGTCTACGCGAGTTAGGCACGTCCAGGACCGGCTACAACGCAAAGGGTCTACCTTACTAGGATTCCTAACCTATCCATGAAATAGCAAAACCGCCCCTAACCTGACTTCCGAAAGAAGAATAACCCTTCTCTATGGGTGAACCATACATGTAGGAACGAGAATAATGAGCAACCTCCAATAAACTGGGGCAAAAAGGTGAAGATTTCGGTCATGTGGCCGTCACATGTTCGGTACTCGGCAACCCGGGGTCGACGGTGGACAACAAACACCCAAATGAATACACAAACTACACAGCGTATATGATACTTAGAACAGACCGTGATCCTTTTTCATCTGTATACGCTTCCATCCAGGATACGTTTCATATTTCTTCTTCGACATTTTAAACACCTTCTCGAACTTGTCGTCGGAGAGGTGGTACTCCTTTCTCTTCTTGTCCACATCCGCAGGCACTTCCGATTGCTAGCCCTCACTCCCGCTCACAGCGCCTACCTGCAACACAGACAGAGGGTACACACGCAGCTCGTCCACAGGAAGCTTCTCCACCGCCTTCTGCTTCGCAATCGCCTCCTCGTCCACATCATCTACAACTCACCCTCCGTCGCCATTCACACATTTCAGCACATTCTCCTCGTCCTTCTGCTTGTCCTCCTCGACGAACACTATCTTCCCCGTCAGCTCCGGCTCCTCCTGCTTCTTCACCTCCTCCACAGGCTCCTCGGACTTCGCTTCAGGTTCCACAGGTTCCACAGGTTCCACAGGTTCCACAGGTTCCACAGGCTTCTCCGACTCCACAGGCTTCGCCTCAGCACGCTCCGCCTCGGTGGGCAGGTCCTCTTCCTCCTCCTGCGGGGTCGGCGCGTCGATCGCCTGGTAGTCCGTGTACTGGGGGTTCTCGAACAGCGAGCTTCGCGCCACCTCCTTCTCGCCCACCTCCGTCGGCTTGTCACCACGCTCCTCCACCACCTCCGTCGGCTTCGCGCCGCGCTGCACGGGGGCGTAGCTGGCGCCCAGCAGCTCCGTGATGGGGAGCACGGGCTTCGCGGGCGCGGGCGCCACCTGCGGGACGGCGGGCACCACCGGCACCACGGGCTTCTCGGCGGGCGGCTGCGGCTCGTCGTCGGAGTCGGCGAAATCGACGGAGCGTTGCTTGGTCTTGTAGAGGTCGAGCATTTCGCGGCGCTGGCGGTTCTCCTCCTCCTCCTTGCGCAGACGCTCCTCCTCCTCTCGCTTGCGCTTCTCTTCCTCTTCCTTGGCACGCTTCTCCTCCTCTTCCTTCTTCTTCTTCTCTTCCTCCTCGCGCTGTTTCTCCTCCTCACGCTTCTTCTTCTCCTCTTCGCGCTTCTTTCGCTCCTCCTCGCGCTTCTGGTTCTCTTCCTCGATCGCTCTCCTCGTCTCCTCCTCCATTCTCTCACGCTCCTCGCGGATGCGCGCCTCCTCCTCTTCCTTCTTCTGCTTCTCCTCCTCGATGCGCTTGCGCTCGTCCTCCTCCACCGCCGCTGCCGCGATGCGCTCCTCCTCCGCCTTGCGCTCGGCGGCGATGCGCTCCTCCTCTCTTCTGCGCTCCTCCTCGCGCTTCTTCTCCGCGGCGATGCGCTCTTCCTCCGCCTTGCGCTCCGCGGCAAGACGCTCCTCCTCCTTTCTTCTCTTCTCTTCCGCGGCGATGCGCTCCTCCTCTCTCTTACGCTCCTCCTCCTCGTGGCGGGCGCTCGCCTCACGGAGGAACTCGCCGTCCTCGTCCTCCTCGGGATGGGCCTTGATGTAGCAGAAGTCGTGGTGGAAGTCATGACCGTCGAAGGCTCTCTACGAACGTCACACATCTCTCATTCCGCGTACCACTTGTCCCATGAGGTGTCCACACGTCGCGCAGGCCATATGCTTTGTTTTCTTGTAACACTCAATGCAGAACGGACGAGGCGCCTGTTCCCCGTGGTAATAGATCTCACGACGGACGTATCTCGAATCCGGGAAGGGCTTCTTGCAGTAGAAGCACACGAAATGGTCCTATTCGTCAGATCGGAAACACTGCAGGGATACACAGTGGTACGTCTGACCGAGCGTCTCAATGTACTTATCATCCAGAATATACTCTCCGCACTCGGCGCAAATGTGTTCGAATGCCTTGCTATAGCACTCTATACAGTAGAAGCGGTCCTAGCGCATGAGGCAACCGAACGTTACACATACGTCCCTCATGCGGCAATCTTCCGCGCAGAGAGGCTTTCTGCACTTACAGCAGTAAAAACAACGGCTGTGATAGCGCTTTCCTCCCACCTCGACAACTTTGCCACAGAGCTCAGAATTGCAGAGATAACAATTACCGTAGATCCTTGTCGACTCCATGCTGTTTCTACCAATCACAGTTTTTAAACTATCCTGCCCCAAACACCAAGACCGTTTGGGAGTTTCAGACACAAAATCGCCATTTTTCATGTCAAAGAAGCCGTTTGCGCTTACGTACATTGAGTATGACGAGGAGAGTGGCGTCTTTGGCTGGGTCATGGCCCTGATGTCGCTGTCCCCGGTGTACGCCCTTCGACGATTGTCTCACGATTCAGCTTCTTTGTGTGCATTATCTGCTCCTCCATCCTCGTCCATCGCGATATCCACTCCGGCTTCTTGCTTCTGGAGATGGTACGATTCTCTCCTCCCCGTGTTCTGTAGCTCTCCTGCACCCTACTGAACTTCGTGCTGAAAAGGATTCTCAAACAGCCGAGGCCTTCTGGTATCTGTTGCTGTTGCGCCTCAACGGTAGACACGGGCGTCCAAACGACCTACGGAATGCCGTCCGACCACTCTCAGTTCATGTCCTGCCTGTGCATCTACATCACGCTCTGGCTGTCCTTCGAGTCACTTTACGGATGTCCCGTGACTTGTAGTGTGTGCATGTCCAGCAACGTTCAGCGCTATATCGCCATTGGGGTCATGTGGGTGGTGTGGGTCTTTGTAGTATCGAGTCGGTGGGTCTTCTCTTCTCCAGTTACCTGTAGACTGTACTTAGGAGAGCACACTCTCGAGCAGGTGGTCGTCGGAATTGGGATTGGCTTTGCCTATGGGCTGACGTGGTATGCCGTCAACAAGAGGGTGTTTCGGAAATATTACCAAGCCATTGCAGACTGGCCTTTCTTCAAATGGCTTGAATTCAAGGTGCCTCTTCAAATCGGGTGATAATGCGTAGGACTGCTCGAACGTGCCGAATGTGCTTGCGAAGGAGAGGGAGATGGTGAGAGCGCTGAATCAGAAAGAGGAGTAGTTTTGAGCGTGTCAGTCTTTTATTGTCGAAGGCTGTTTGCATTGTAGTATCCGAATCTCCTTCGTCTTGAGAGAATGAAGGGTCGACCCATTCAACTCTCTTTCCGCCTCCTTCCCTTCGCATCGGACGTGCTTCCCACCGCACAGTGCTCCCGTCACGCAATCCACCCAAAACACAATTCCCCTCTCCAAACGCCCATTCCACCTCCCTCCATTCTTCTCCTTCCACCCCCGTCTCTCCCACAACACCCAGACACACGCTCACCTCCTCCCCTTCCGAACTCGCCATCACACACCCTCATACTCCCTTCCCCTCCCTTCAACACACAACACCAATCAAGGAGGGAGGAATAGAGGAATGACCGACATAACACAAACAACACAATCGGACCCCAT
>ERZ1106923.273-NODE-273-length-22447-cov-17.347892_pt1 | contig 22447 bp, 39 predicted proteins | sample MGYA00403657_ERZ1106923 | MGnify/ENA primary metagenome ERZ1106923 (study PRJEB35170, sample SAMEA104062425) | human gut metagenome | biome: human gut; feature: human-associated habitat; material: faeces | place: Denmark | collected 2012-06-19 ...
GACCCTTAGATCTACAGTCTAACGCTCTACCAACTGAGCTAAGTTCGGTCTGTCTCCACTTCAAACCTCTCCTACACAACACCCACCCCTCTTCCCATCACAGACTCTCACATTCACCCCTATTCACCCCACTCGATGAACGATTCGGTTATCACTGATCTGCTCACCCTTCTCAGGTCGTCTCTTGCTCTTATCCTAACTCGTCAGAGATCCCAAGCCCGATGTCCGTCAACAAGCAGCGGAATACGTCTGCAGCATCGCGTCAACGCCGGAGGGCTGCAAGATGATTTCGGACAAGCAGGGGCACCTCGTCCTCACAAAACTGCTCGGAGATAGCATCGTAGTTGCAGCCACCCACCACTAACCAATAGGCAACGAGCAAATACGCCATCACGGCGCTGATTAACATGTGCGAGGACACAGCCGTGCTAACGGACATCGCGAACGATGAACTCGTTGACAAGCTCATGGAGAATCTCATGGTGGCTTTATCTCCCCTCTCTTAGCTGTAGAGCGAACACTACCCTCTCGTGAATCTGAATCTGATGCTCATCGCCAACGTGAGCACTGTACTCGATCCGGAAACGAGTGACGTGAATAGAACGACATTGGAGCGGGCGCCATCTTGCAACTCCGCCAGAAGCAGGGAACGATGAAGGTTGGCATATTCTACCACTCGTAAAGTGTAGGGACTCCACCTCTGCCGCTTGGTTCTCTGGTTCCTTCGCACTCCCGTAGAGAATGAAGAAGCCGACCCGTATCAGTATGTCGCTACCATTCTGAACAACGTGACAAGAGTGAGGTTCGTCTGTTGCGGTCACGTTTAGCTGTACGAGGGTCGTGACCTTGTGATGAACGAGAACCGAAAGCTGATCGCGAAACTGATTCCTTACATCAACTCGTCGAACCCAATCCGCAGAAAGGGCATCATCAACATGATTCGGAACATCATGCTGGACGATTTCTATTGGGACAAGCTCGTGGACAACGTGGACAAGGACGGCTACCTGAAGGAGATCATCAACCGTGTGTGCGCCAACCTCAACGGCAGCCACCTCATCCAGAACAAGGTGGTCGACCCCATGGTGTACTCCCTGAAGAAGGAGAGGGAAAAGGACTTGGAGGTGATTGCGATTTCGATGGACTTGATCCTCATCATCACGAAGTACCAGACGGGTCGCGTGGTTCTCCGCGACATGAATGTGTACTGCGTGGTGCGCGACATGCATATGGGTATGCTTTCTGTGTCAAATGTGAGGAGTAGAGATGGAAAAGATCCTTCCGCAGGAGACGGTGGACGTAATCGGCGATGTTGTGACGCACCTGATGGCGGAGGAGGCGGACCCCATCAGGAAGGAGGGACCCGTTGTGGAGGAAATAACGGAGGAAAAGAAGGAGGAGACGAGCGACGACGATGACTTTAGTGATTTACCTGATTTAGAATGAACTGTTTGCTGCAACAAAACCGTTCACAGCGTTAAAGAAAGATGGATGGAGAACTTGATAGCGTTGTACCACTCATACGCTTCTCTCTTGCTCCCCACCTTGAATGACAGGACAGACCCATCTTTCCAAGAAATCTACTCCTCAACTCCATCCCCTTCTCCCACTCTAAACAAGTTCGGTTTATCCTGCACAAAAACGATGCTCACGATGTCCAGCACCGAATACGCGCGCGACTCCTACGCCTCACTCGCTCCCATCTCGCCCACAGGCTTCCGTATGCCTCCGATGATCAGCTGCCCGCGCTCCACGTACAGCTGCGTCGACCTCCAGCACCACCCGCAGTCCTCGTTGTCCTTGAACGACACCACGCCGCTCTTCGGCAACTACGCGTCAACCTCGCTCCACATCCCCACCGAAGTGGCGCTCTCCGCCTGGTTCTCGCTCTCCTCCAGATGTCGTCCTGACAGCAACCGAATCGCCGTGCTCGACGGCACCGTGTTCAGCGGCTCCTCCGCCGACGCCTCGCGCTGGCGATACGCCACGTTCTCCGCCAGCTCCACGCCGCCGTACATCGCGTCCAGCACGTTCGTGTAGCAGCTGTCGATCACGGACTACGCGTCAGCCTGTTCACCGACCCCCACGTTCAGAGTCACCATGTCCGCGCTCGTCCACTTGGTGGGAATCGCCGACTCCTGCAGCGATTCCGCGGGAATGACGTGGAAACTGGGACTGGCCCTAGGCGTCAGAATGGGCAGCGAAACGTACTTCAGATCGGCGGCGACGTACCCGTGGTTCGAAAACCAGGGCGATTTCTACCATGACAAAACAGTCCCAATTTCTACCAGAATGGTCTCGATGGTGGGTCGCAGACTGGTCTTCGGGTTCAGGCAGTGGCACAGCAGCGTCTGCAGCTCGCCCGATAAGCCCGCCATTTCCGGAAAGGCAGAATAATGACTCATTTCCTCCATGTGCAGGTCCAGCCGGTTGATGGGGAAGGGGTCGACGCCTTTCACCAGCACGTACAGCGAGACGACGGCCGCCCAGATGTCCGCCGCGTAGCAGGACACCATGCCTCCCTGCCAGTACTCGGGGAGCAGGAACTCCTTCCGACCGGGAAGATTCGAGCGAAGTCCTCCGAAGAGGTCGTTGCGGAAGTTGGACAAGTAGCACAGACCGCCCAGCTTGATTTCGCTACGTGTGAGGCAGGTGGCAATCGCGCACCCTGAGGAGGTGAAGTAGATGTTGTCGGGTCGGATGTCCAGGTGGCAAATCTGGCCATCGTGCACTGCATGTCATGCCCGTTCATTTCCCTTACGCCTTTGGATGGTGTGCAGCAGATGCCACATCACGTACCTCGCTTCGTCTTCGTTGTACACAGCAGCGTCCCTCTCCGTCGTTTCGATGGCTCTGCCCGTTGCCTTCCTTATCACCGACGAGAGGTCCAGGGTCTTCTTCTCCCGCAGGTACTTGCCCCCCTTGTTCACCATGGCAACGCCCAGATCGCACAGCTCCTCGACTACGGAATGACGTCATACATATCCAGAGGCATACACAGGAAGGTGAAGTTCTCCGAATCGCGGACTGCCATCAGTTTACACAGTCCGGGGAGGTCCAGCTGCGAGCGGATGCAGATTTCGTTCACGAGAAAAGCAATCCCGCTATCATTCGGCACGCCCACAATCGAGTTGAAATTGTTCGCTTCGCGACTGCGGTATCCCTTGTCGACGATCTTTATGACGAAGCAATACGTATAGCTCCCGATTTGGACGTACACCAGCTTAATCGCGTGGTCCTTGCGGGTTGAGCCCTTGGCCTCCATCCGGATGTCCACGTTTTGGTTGTTCACCGATACTTTCCAGACGCTACACAGTCAGCGCAAGCCCGGTCGAAAGCCCACATTTCTTGCATGACGACGAATACACTCCCTCAAAGCCTAGCTGCGCACTGCGGTAAGACGAATTCCAGCCCTCAGCCCCTTCTCAAGGATGAGAATGATTCGAACAAACAACACCAGAGGGTTCAGTCCGTGCTCCAGTAGCCCTCCACGCCTGCCGTCAGAGGGCTTAAGCCATGCTCTTGTAGCCCTCCACGTCGGTCATCAGCGGCTTCTTGTCCTTCTTGCGCTCTCTCTTCTCGCGAGGACTGTGCGACATGCAGCTCTTGAGCATCACGAGGACGATGACGAAGACGAGCGCGAAGGTCACGCCGATGGTCAGGATCTTCCACAGGTTGTAGGGCTCGGTCTTGCAGTCCTTGCCTCTGTAGCCGTTCCAGCACTCGCACACGCCCTTCTCCTCGTCGCAGGCGCCGTTCTCCGCGAAGCAGTGCGGCTGGCACTTGTCGTTGTCGTAGGCGGTGTCGCACTTGATGCCCACCATGCCCGCGTTGCACACGCAGTGGCCGTTGCCCGTGCGCTTGTCGTTGCAGTCGCCGTTGTTGTCGCACACGCCCTTCTCCGTGGCGGGACACATGCCCTCGCACTCCAGACCGAAGAAGCCGTCCTTGCAGTCGTCGCAGTTCACGCGCGTGTCCCAGTTGCCCTCGCAGTTGCACTTGCCGTCGCCCTTCAGACCGTCGTTGCACTTGCCGTGGCCGTGGCAGCTCGGGCACTTCTCGCACTGGTCGCCCCAGAAGCCCTCCAGGCACGTCGAGCACTCCTCCTTGGGACCCCAGCCCTCGTTGCACACGCACTTGCCCGTGCCCGAGATGCCCGAGTCGCACGTGCCGTGGTTGCAGTTCTTGCACGCCTTGCACTCAGAGCCGTAGAAGCCGGGGAGACACTCCTTGCAGTCCTTGGAGGGGTCGAAGCCGTTCTTGCACACCTTGCACACGTTGTCGGGACAGTTGTACTCGATCTCGATCTGCGTCTTGCTGGTCTCCGTCTCCGTGTCCATGAAGAACACCGACACGTAGTAGAAGCAGTCCGTGCAGTACCACGGGTAGCCCTCCTCGATGGTGATGTCCGCGCGACCGTCCGCGTCCGTCGTGTCCACCCACTGGTGGTTCTCCTGGTTGGGGTGCGGGTACGTGGCGATGTACATCACCACGTTGGGGTCGGAGGGGTTCAGCTTGCGCACCGCGATCTCGATGGGGCGGTACTCCGACTGGTGCAGGTACAGGTACATCTCGGTGCCCGCGGAGAACGGGTGGAGCGTGCCGCTGCGAGGAATGTTGGGCTGCAGGAGGAAGGGCACTACGCGTCAGACAGCGCCCGCGCTCGCACCGTAACCCAGCTCCGCCGTGATCGCCCACGAGGTCTCCTTGGTGGTGCGCACCGCGAAGACGAAGGTGCAGTCCGTGCACCAGCCCTCCTGGTCCTCCGTCAGCACGAACTTGCGCTCGAACTGGTAGTTCACGGGGATGTTGTAGGAGTACGAGGACGGGTCCATGGGGTTGATGGGCAGGATGTTGTCCTTCTCCTTGCCGTAGTAGGTGTCGATGCCGTACCAGAAGGAGCCCGTGGAGGTGTACATGATGTTCGACATCGACACGGTCAGCGACCTACGCCTCACGCCCGCGCGCCGCGCCTACTGGTAGTCCACGAACTCCTCCTTCGGGATGTTGATCTTGTAGTACGCGATGCTCGGCAGCTCCTCGCGCGTCTGGTAGCTGCGCGTCTTGCCCTTGTAGATGTACGAGCTGGGCGTGCGTCCCAGGCGGAACACGATGGTGTACTTCTGCGGCTTCGTCACCTCGTTCTTCGTCCACGCGCGGATGTAGTACACGGCGCCCAGACGCCAGCAGGGGTCCAGACGGCCGATGCCCCACTCCACCAGACCCATGCCGCCGTTCACGCGGGTCTTGCAGGTGTCCCACTCGCCGTCGTCGAAGGACTACTCATCACCACCGCGCGACAGACGCACCGTCAGCGACACGTCGAAGGTGATCTCGTTGTCGGGGTTGTCCTGCTTCTGCGTGCCGATGTAGATGTTGGTATCGTACTCCAGCTTGCTCAGGTCGATCACGAAGTGCTGGCCGTGGTTGTCGCCGATCACCGTGCCCGTGAACATCTCGTTGTTCTCCAGGTGGATGATCTCTACCCCTCACCCTCGCCTCGCGCGCCTACCGCGATCGACGTTCCACTGCATTCTGTAGAACACGGGGTCGTTTTGCGCCTCCGAGACCGTCACGTGGAGCTAGGGTTGAGACGACGGATGTGGGCGTACGTAAAGATAGCAGTCCTGGCAGAAGAGCGCGTCGTTGCGGTTCAGCGTGGTCCACAGCAGGCCGTCTCCCTTCTTCTCCAGCGCCTTTCTGTTGTGGGCCTTGGGACGGGGTCCGCTGCTGAAGGAACTAGCACTGAGGAAAGGGAGAGAGCATTACGCCTCGATCTTGGACTTCGAGAAGGCATCGTAGTGCAGCGTCACGTTCACGAAATCGATGTTGCCGGAACCGCCCTCGTCCTTGCCAATCTACAGTCAATCGCGAAAACGCGATGCGTACGTAAACGCGGTAAGTGTGAAGCTCAGTCTTGTCATGGCCCGGGAGGATGGCGGAATAGAAGGAGTTATCGGGAACGTCGTACATAATGGCTACACATCAAGGGAAAGACAGAACAAGACCATCGACCTCAGCAAGAATGCCCCAGAAGTGAGCCTTATCCGTGTCCGTATTGGTGAAGGTGATGGTGGTGTTCTTGTCCTTGCAATCCATCCAGTCGAAGAAACGCGTGCTAGGAACGTCGCTCTCAAGCGGACTACAGGTGAGAGAAAGGACACAACCACACATTTCCACCGTATTCGCATCGCACACCAGCTTCACAGAACCAATCTTCTCCATAAACTTGTTAGAGTTAGAGCTACACGTAAAGCGGAGTGACAAAGAGTACGATGTCAACTGGAAACCATAGATCACATAGTTCCAATTGCCAGCATCCTTCGTGTTGAACGAAATCGACTGACCCGCTTCGAGGGTTCCGTTCACGGGAACGTTCTTGACCATTTCCGCTCCATCGAAGAGATCGAACACTAGCACGTGAGTGGACACCAGAAAGCCCACGCAAATCATCGCTCGCCAGCACAGCAGCGACGAGGAAGACACACAACCAAAGCTTATTCATGCCTTATCCAATTATGAAAAGGAGAAATGACGGTATGTGCAGGAGTTCCGGCCCTGATCATGCCAGTGGTCGTTCGGAGAAGGAAACCCGCACATCTCGCGAAAACCGCGGAAGTGGCCGTCTCTCCACTGTCTTTGCCCTTCACGCTCTAGCGCTACTAAAAGAGTTCATTGTCAAAGTAAGCGCGTTTTTGGAACGAGAGATGTGCCATCTAACCGATGTGCGTAGGAAACATGCCTAGCCTTGATTACACTCATCCTCGTGAATACGGTCCTGGTTCTCGTTGCTGGTAAGTGGATTCGCTTGAGTGGATGGTGAGCTCACGATTGTGTAGCCGTGCCTGCGGAAATCGTCGTGGTCTGATCAGAAAGTACGATCTCTTCCTTTGCAGACGCTGCTTCCGTGAACAGGCTCCCAAGATCGGTTTTGTTCATGTAGTGTGCCCTTTGCGCTCACTCATCCCTAGTACCACTAAATCACCAAGTGCATGTATTTGAGTAATAACTCTTAATGGAATGTGTTCTTTGTTGCACTTCAAGTGGTTTGCACTTCCCTTTTCCTCGGGATGGATGGGATCCTCTTTCCTCCACTTCTCACCTGTTTCGGTTCCTACTGCCCGTCCACTCCCTCCTGCTCTTTCCGAAGCGAGATCACCCATCTCTTGTATATCACAAGACCACTGAACGTGCCATTCAATTCCATGCCCAAACGCAAGATATCCGTGGTCTGTTGACACATCTTTGTTGTATCTTGTATTATGGCAACTCGTAATTTGACTCCTGAATTCAACAAGTATCGCCAGGCATCGGGCCGTAAACGACCCCTGAATCAGTCCTCATCGGCCAACTCCTCGCTGATTAGCGGCGAAATGTACTCGAGTCTCCGGAACTGTCCTCATTCCTAGGAGTTCGATGGGAGGTGACTCTATCGCTCCCTACTGGGTTGAGGACATTGAACGTATTCGCGCTGATTTGGACGACGTTGAGAAGAAATGTCGGCGGCGTCGCTCTCTGTGTTACGCGTAGTGAACACACTTGACACGATTTACAAGGATCGCGTGGCCGCCGTATTCGACGACAAGATTAAGGAGTGCGACGCCAAGATCGCCACGTACACGCAGAACCTCACCCGCACTTTCCACAAGTGCGAGAGTCGTCTGAAGAATCTGCAACGGAGAGGTCGGCGACGAGGGAGGTGGTGATGGCTAGAGTATTCGAACGACACCGAAGCCCGCATTTTCAAGAATGTGCAGAAGGGCTTGGCCAGTCGTCTCCAGGAGCTCTCCATGTCGTACCGTAAGAAGCAGAAGCAGTTCTTCCAGAAGCTGCGCAGTGTGAACGTCGTGCTGTGTGTGTTGGCTCATGGCTAGGCTACGGACGGAGACGACGACCTGATCGAGACTGTCGCGCATTCTGCACTGCGCTCACCCGTAGGGATTCCACCAGGGCCAGAAGGGAGCGATGGACATGATGAAGAAGGAGGCACAGAGCAGAGAGCAGGAAATCCAGCAGATCGGTGTGTGAAGCGCTTGGTGTTCACGTGTAGCGAAAAGTGCTCAGGAATTGGCGCAGATCTTCAAGGACCTGAACCAGCTCGTGATCGAACAGGGCACGATTGTGGACCGCATTGACTACAACATGGACCAGGCTGTGACGAAGGTGAAGGAGGGTTTGCAGCAGGTCGTGAAGGCGGAGGAATACAAGAAGTCGAACCGTCCGTGGGTGATCATCATGGTGCTCATCCTCATCATCGCTGCCTGTGTAGCCATCAATGTTTGGAAGCACAAGCCGAAGAACTGAGGCCTCTGCGTTGCTGTTCTGTTTCTTTGACACGTTTGTCGCCGTTTACGCGTCGCTGGGGCGCAGCAGGATCGCGGGATGCGTTCGGAGGCTCATCGAAAAGAGGGGAATGCGCCAATCAGTTGCGTGCAACGGTTTCAAAGCGGAAGAACCCACTTTTTCTTTTCGATCATGGATAACAAGCCAGGTTTGCTGCTCTCCTCTGAAGTCACTCAAAGAGCCTGTGTTGAATGTCGTTGACCTCCACGTGGAAATCGCCGGGAAGGAAGTGCTGAAGGGAGTGAATCTGTGCGTGTACCCCGGCGAGACGCACGTCCTCTTCGGTCCCAACGGGTCCGGAAAGAGCACCTTGATTAAGACGATCATCGGCTTAAGGTTTCGAGTTCTCTGTGCCCCTCTCATAAGCGTAGTGAGTGCAAAGTGACACAGGGATCGATTTTCTTCCTCGGACAGGATGTGACGAACAAGACGGTGAGCGCTCCTCTTGTGCTTTACTGGGTAGATTTCGGAGCGCTCCATCATGGGCATGGGCATGCTCTTCCAAAGTCCTCCCGAAATCGAAGGCCTCCCTCTGAAGCGACTTGTGTCGACCGCCTTTGAGAAGTGCGACGAGAAATGTGTGCGATGAGGCAATGCATGACGAGTAGACATGAAACAAATGAGCGAAACTACCACAATGACGGACTACTTGGAGCGCGATCTGAACGTCGGCTTTTCGGGGGGCGAGCGCAAGCGCTGCGAGGCCTTCCAGCTGCTGCTCCAGAAGCCCGTGCTCTCGATGCTCGATGAGCCTGAAAGCGGCGTCGATCTGGAATCGGTCCGTGTGCTGGGCAAGGCGCTTTCCGCTCTCCAGAATCGCAACGTGAACGGCATCCTCTCCTCCACCATCAGTGCGTCTTCCGTCGCTGCGTAATCACTAGTCATCACCCACACGGGCAGCATCCTCCAGTACATGCACGGGACCCAGGCCCACGTGCTGATCGACGGGCGCATTTCCTGTACCGGCGACGAGGACGTCTTCTTCGACATCATCCAGAAGAACGGCTTCAAGTACGTCTTCTCGCATTCCGTTAATCGCAGTTATTTCCGCAGCTTCGCGTGCGACGGCAACTGCTCCGTCTGTCCCGAGAAGGCGAAGCACGACAGTGGGTGCGTGGCTCGTGGCTGACGCGTAGTCATCCACCAGGAGATCCAGAGCAAGCGACCCAACCAGCTGGAGGCGTTCCTCAGCAGCAGCTCCGCGCCCGCCGAGGCGGCGCCTGTGGAGAACGAGAAGCCCGCGGCGAACTCGCTGCTGGAGCGCGTGAACGCGATCGACGACGACGCCTTCCTGGGTGGCTCGATGGAGGTGGAGACGACGCACGGCGCGGCGGACAGCGTGTTGAATGCGAAGGCGAGTAATGTCTCGACCGTCGTGACGACAGACAGCGCGTCGAGCGTCGTGAAGGTGGACGTGAACGATCCGGGTAGCGTTCTATATAGGGCTTGAGTGTAGACGTGTACGGTGGCGAGTACCGCCAGCGCGACCAGGTGGTGGAGGAGTACGAGTCGTTTGAAGACGGAATCGAGGTGCTGTGTCTGGCGAAGGCGCTGGAGAAGTACCCGTGGATCCGTAGCGGACGCATGGGCGTGTCACCGATAGGCGAGAAGTACATGTGGAAGGCCATGTCTCCCGAGAAGGACGACATCACGCGCGCGGTCGCCGAGAACGACAAGACGGTGGAGGACTACGTGGCACGTGACGCATAGAGTCCCACGGGGTACGTCATCATCGCCCACCCGGGCGCGAAGTCGGTGCACCCGATCAACAGTCAGCTGATCATGGAGAACAACAAGATCCAGTACGTCCACAACATCCTGATCTCGATGCCCGGCTCCTGCCTCACGGTGGCCTCTCTGTGCACGTTCCACTGCGGAAAGAAGGACAACCACGAGTACATCGTGGGCGGTCAGCACTACGGCGTGTCGGAGTTCTTCGTGGAGAAAGACTCGGAGCTGTGCTTCTCCATGGTGCGTTCTGTCGGCGCAAGTGATGTGTAGATTCACACGTGGTGCAACTCCTACATCGTGTGGCCGCGCTCCGCCGCCGTCGTGGAGGAGAACGGCGTCTTTTACTCCAACTACGTCTGCCTGGAGCCCGTGATCAAGGTGCAAATGTGCCCTGTTGCCGACCTCCGCGGCAAGAACTCCATGGCGAAGTTCAGCGCGGTGCTGCTGGCGAAGGAGGGCACGACGCTGGACGTGGGCTCGCGATCACTGCTGAACGGCGAGGGCTCTCGCAGCGAGAGCGTGACGCGCACCATCTCGAAGGGCGGCGTGGTGTTCGCTCGCGCGGACATCCAGGGAAACGCGATGAACACGAAGGGACACATCGAGTGTCAGGGTCTGGTGGTGAACGAGGGCAAGGGCGTGATCCACTCCATTCCTCAGATCTCGGGCTACTATGGCACGGAGCTGAGTCACGAGGCCGCCATTGGGCGCATCGCGAAGGACAAGATCGAGTATCTGATGACGCGGTGCATGACGGAGGAAGAGGCGGTTTCGGTCATCATTCGCGGGTTCCTGAACGTGAAGGTCCAGGGCATTCCCAAGTCCATTCAGGAGCAGATGGACGCGGTGATCGACCAGGCGAGCAAAGAAGGCTTCTAATCGTTTTCCTCGGTAGCGTGCTTCCGTGTGTGTTTGTTGGAGAGGCCTTTCGTTTGTGTTGAAGAAGTCTGTTGTCTGTGTTATTGGAGTAGCCCTTTGTCTGTGTTGGAGCCTTTCGTTTCGATGTTGAGGAACCCTCCATCTGTGTTGAAGAAACAGTCCATAACCAAGCGCGCTTAGTAGTCCTCCTCGGGACAGTAGTCCGCGCTGTCGTAACATAAAGATACAGGCTTATTATCTAACAGAATGTGGTCGTCGTCGTCCTCTACCGTCAAGTAGCAAATGCCCTCCTCGTCGATCTTGTACTTGAACAACAGGTCCATCTCGCACCCCGCAATCGCCTCGTTGTCGATCACCACGTTGTCCAGCAGGCGGTACTCCTCGTCGTGCTCGAACACAGGACACTTGATGTACCCCACGTTGTGGCGATCCAGCGAGAACTTCTGGGTGCCGGGCGTCTTGGTCGGGTACTCCGTGCCCTTGGGAATGATCACGTTGTACTGGTGGTTCGACGCTCCCACGCAAATGTCCTTCGTCGTGCGGTTGTGGACCTTCTGCGACGCGAACATCGCCGCGCCCATCGACACGCACTCGTCGGGGTTAATCTGGTACTTCACACGCCCGCTGCCGAACTCCTGCTCCATTCGCCGCTTCACGAAGGGAATACGGCTCGAGCCGCCCACCATCACCACCACGCTGATGTCTTCCTTTCTCAAGCCCGTTCTCTCGATGCAGCGATTCGTGATCATCACCGTCCTTTCAATGTCATCCTTAATCAGGGACTCGAATTTCTTCCTGGTGAGGGAGTACGTCTCAACCACCTCCACGTCACTGTAATCGCCATCGTCACCGTCATCCTCTTCCTTCGGCATGTACTTTCTGAGAATACTGTTAAACTCTGTTATATCAATGTTAACGGTATCCATTCCATCTGATGACAGCGCCTCCTTGGCCTCACGACACATGTCACGCAACAACGCATGCGCGCGGTAATAAAACTCATCCTGTGCATCCTCCTCAGGCAGAACACCCTCGTCGCTGTGTTCCACGAAGAACTGGTTGAGCGCCCTCACAATCCGGTCATCGAACGCCTCTCCTCCAATACCGATATCTCCGTCCGTTCCCAGAACGGAAAACTCCTCGCCGTTCTTGATCTGAATAATGGACACATCGAAGGTGCCACCACCCAGATCGTACACGAGAATCGTAGAGTTCTTGTAGTCCGTATCCAATCCGTAGGCAATGGCAGCCGCGCTGGGCTCAGTTTGCAGTTTCACGTTCTTGGGCAGCTTTGATTTCTCGATGGCTCTCTTCGTAGCCAGCTTTTGCTCTTGCGAATACGCAGCAGGGATCGTCACCGTCACACCGCCCACCGGAACATTGTCCAACTTGGCGATGGCGCTGTCATACAGCTTGTTCAGAAACAGCGCGGCAACGTCCTCCGGGGCCACATAGCCCTCCACGTTCGGAATCGAAAACACAGCCATTCCCTTCTCGTTCTCCACTACCTTTGCGTAGCACGAAGACTTCACCTTCTCAACAAACGGATCGTCGAACTTGCGACCCAGGATACGCTTGGAGTTGGTCACGACGACGCCTTTTCGGATGTACGTGATATTGCTCAAACACACCTTTCCGCACATAGGCTCCTTCCCCTTCCTGTACATCGCGGCAGATCGCAGCAGCTTCTTCCCCTCTCCATTCACCTCTACGACTTCCAGCTTCTTGTTCTTCAGCACGGACACCACGCTGTTCGTCGTTCCCAGATCAATTCCAATAAAAGCGGCCTTGCTCATCCACAAAGAATAAACTGTTCAAAACGCCTCCCGTTTTCAGCCCGATTTCGGCCTCTTATCTAGTTTACTTGGTCGCTTGACGACGGGAGCCAAGAGACACACATCCAACAAACACAGAACAATCGATTTAGTACTGAAACGAAGAGGGCGTGTCCAGAGCCCAGGCAAACAGACCCTTCAGCGGCCAGCAATACACCTTTTCCACCGGGAAGTTCATCTACGAGTTATACAAGATTCAATGGACTACTCGCTTGCACCACGCAACTACTATGCGGGGATCTATACTCCTCTTAACCACATGACTCGTCGAATCAATGATATTGTTCTCCGACGACTCCATTCTCTCATATACGTTCTCCAACTTCGACTCATATACCTTGATTCTCTCCTTGACTTCGCGGACAGTTGGCTGCTTTTCAAACAGGTGCTTCACCTTCTCTCTCTTCTCGTCGCGCTCCTTCACGCGCACGGACAGCTCCCTCTTCCATTCTTGCTCCCACTCCTCCTTCGTCTTCTTCAGATACCTGCGCTGTGCCAACGGAACGCCGCGCTCTTCTTCGTCAGCCGCAATCTTCATGACTCTCTCGTACTCCTTCTCCATCTTCTTCTTGTCCTTCTTGACATCGATCGGCTTCGCCTTCAATATCTCCTTCTCCTCCTCCGTCAGCAGCACAATCCTTTCGCCGTTTTTCACCTTCTTCTTCATCTCCTTCAATTCCGCCAATTGCGCTTCCAGCAACGCCTGCTTCGACGCCAGACGCTTCAGCACAATCACCTCTTCGTTCTCCTTGATGCCGACGGCATTTCGCGCGTACAAGATCACCCAGTTCAGGTACTTCAACACCTCTTCCTCCTTCACGTCCGTCGTCGGCTCCTCCAGAATCTTGCTCGCGATGTAGTTCACGTGGAAGCTGGACATCAGGAACGGGGTCAGCTCGGAGTAGAACGACCGCATTCGCTCCTCCATGTCGTCTCTCCTCACCGCGTTGAACACGCGCGCCGTGGGCTCCTTGTCCTTGCAGAAATCGACCAGATTTAGGTACACCTGTCGTCCGTCCTCGTATTCGTCCAGCTACGCGTCACGCACTCCGCTCAGCACCACGTCCACCGTGATCGATTCGTCTTTGAACTGGATCCCCACCTGGAAGCCCTTCTTCATCGTCAGACTGCCGACCGTCAGCTTCAGACAGCACTTCGAGCCGCTACCCTTCGATTGGTACGCCGCCATCGAGAGGTTGTCTTGCAGCCAGAGCACCGTGGCCTCCTGTCTACCTCTCACTCTCTCCACGCGTCTCCACCTCAACTTCAGATCCTCCTTCTGCAGATTGCCCGTCACGAAGCTCCGCAGACCGCTGTAGCACGACGGCACGCACCGAATCTGCCCCTCACCCCACACTCCCACACTCACCTTCTTGAACGTGTCCTCCACCTGGTGGGAGAGCTGCGGAATGCGCAGACCGTCGTCGATCTCCAGGCGACTCCCCACACTCTCGGGCACCATCGACGACGCCACGTACGGCGCGCCCACGTTCTGCTCGATCGAGCCCCAGTTGTGTCCCGGCACCGGGCACGGGGGAATCACCGTGTTGCCGTCGCCGTTCAGCAGAAGGTCCTCGGGGAACTGCTGGTCCTACGACTGAGCGCGCGCAAGGAGCCGTACGCGAATGCAAAGGCTCTTTTTGTTCTCCTTCTTTTGGAAGTCATACTTCGGCCTCAGGCTGGAGACGCGCAGCTTCCCGTCCACGATCGTGTAGTCGCTGCGGGACGGTACCAGGTACCGCGGACCCTTCTTCACATACTCGGCGATGGCGGACATGTCGATTTGGGTGGCGTCGGTGATCGGGCTCTCGGGGTCGCTCAGCTCCCGGAACGACTTGAGCCAGGTCTCCTTCTGCTGGTCGGTATACTTGTCCCACTTGACAGCCACGAGAGCCACCATTTGCTCCTGCACTGGCGTGAGCTTGATCGGCTTCTTATTGTACAGAAGAGGAATCTTGTTCGGGTGGTAGGGTTTCTGGAACGCGGGAGCCGTGTACTGGATGGACGACCACGAGTCGAAGATGAAGGGGGAGTCCCACCAGTGGTCGTGCAACATGATCCTCTGCATCGCTTCCACCTTGACATTCCGCACGGATCTCTTCACCCGGGGCTTCAATGCGGTGACCTTTCTATTGCGTGAAGGTCACAACCACACACCTACTCCAACAGGGCATCCACTCTCTCTGCCTTCAGGCGTTGAAGAAGTCCCTCCACCGGAGACACAAAGTGAGGTCCGATCCTGAAGGGGCCGAAAGCACTCGTGGGGCTGTCTTTGAACTCGTCAGTGCAGCTCATCTCCAAACCGATTCCAGACGGGATGATGATGCCGTACACGTCCGAAATCCGCACCTTGTCCAGAGCGTCAATCGGAACCGCACTACAGATAACCGCACACGGAAGCGCCATTACCAGTCCTCTCCATCCGACGTCGCACTCAAATCGCCCAGATCCTCGTTCTTTTCTTGTTTTATCGCCATCTCCCTTTCGATGGGATGCATGCCCTTACTACACGTCAATCCCATATTCAAGCACAGACTAGCGGTTATACTTGATTTCGTTTGAAGCTCGGGGTCCTTTCCCTTTCGGCGGTCTTCTGGTCTTGGGATTAACCTTCTTGAATCCCCTTGTGACTTCTTTCTCCTTGTCCATCGGAAGAGGAAGCAGGAAGGCGATTGTGAGCCATCGTCACACAGGAACGCCTCATCGCAACAAACAGTCATGGCAGCAATACAGCAACAATTAATCACTCGAGGAATCAGAGTCAGAACTCGACTCCTTCTTCGCCTTCTTGGACGACTTCTTGGAAGACTTCTTGGGCTTCTCCTCCTCGCTCGAAGAGTCAGAATCAGAATCGGAGTCAGAGCTTGACTCCTTCGCCTTCTTGGAAGACTTCTTGGGCTTCTCCTCCTCGCTCGAAGAGTCAGAATCAGAATCGGACTCAGAACTCGATTCCTTCGCCTTCTTGGCAGTCTTCTTGGGCTTCTCGTCTTCGCTCGAAGAGCCAGAGTCAGAGTCAGAATCAGACTCGGATTCGGAGCTCGAGTCCTTCTTCAAACTCTTCTTCTTCTTCTCGGTGGCAATGGGGCTCAGATCCTCATCGTCGAGATTGTCCAGGTTGTGGTCGTCGTGAATCTGGGTGTCCGACTCCGTCTCCACATCCTCGCTCAACTCCTCAATGTCCAAGTCCTCCTCCTCCTTCTTCAGCTTCAGCTTCCAGGCGTCCTCGTACTCCTTGTACTTGTCGCGGACGATCTTCTCCTTGGGCTACTCCATGAAACCATAAACCAGGACAAACCTTGTAATCCACGAACTCCAGGATCTTGGGCTCCACGTTCTTCTTCTTCGCCTCGACCTTCTCCATCCACTCGGTTCCGTACTTGAACAGCAGCTGCTTCTTCAGCTTGTTCCAATTCGCGATGTTCAGCCTATCCACAAGGTAGAGGACCGTGGTGAGCTCCACCTTCACGTCGTCGGGAACGTCGTCCTCCTTCAGGATGGTCTTCTACGCGTCACGCCCAACAAGCACATCAACATAGGCCTTACGGACCTTCTCCACCATCGGCGCAAGCACCTCGATCATAGCGAGTGTGTTATCTCCTCTCATACGGTAGTTGATGCAATCCAGAGCCTTTTGCTTCTTCTGTGTCATCACGTAGCGCTCAATCTCCTTCAACTTCTGGTCCATGCTCGTCTTCAACCAGTTGGTGTACTAGCGGGTGAAAAACCGAAGCCCAAAACCCACTTCAGTCAGATCGTCCGAAATCGACTTGAGGCACGCCTTGCACTCCTCCTTGTCGAAACCAGAGGACTTCAGCTTGAAAAGAGCCGCAACGGCGACCTTCTTAATGCTTCCAGGTTGCGTAACTACGAGGATAACACCGCTTCTCTACAGCGCACTAATTCCAGACATGGTGATTACAACACGATTCGAGTTAATCTTTGTGTTCAATGATCCGGCTAGACATGGAATGCCTTTTCACCGCGGGGGAAATACATCTTTCCCCCGTTTCCTTCTCCGACAGGCATCCCCTCCTTTCGCTATTCCGGAAGAAGGGGCCTTTTCGGCCAGACCTTCTTTTCATGAATACGCGACACTGGAGAAGGGATGGGAGCCTCTCGCATCGTTTTCGTCCTGTACTTCGTTATCCTGTCAGCATGCCTGTGTATTGAGGGGAAAGCCCATGACTCCACTCCAAATGACATTGTACTCGGAATCGGCGACAAATCACGCCTAGATCTCCACGGAAGCGCGCACATACTCCTTTTCCCCAGTCGACCGAATCACGCTCGAAGTGGACGTGAATCTGCTGCTCATCGGGTTCGACAAGTTCAATAGCGAGTACTCGTCCATTGAAGAGGGGATTCTGAAGGAGTTGAACGATGTCAAGATTCAGCGCTTCCTGAAGATCCAAAACAACACTATCCAGGAACACGCCGGAAGTCATGTGGAATACCGGATCCACTACCACATCATCGAAGTGAGTCCGGCAGTCCAAATCTACCTGCACAATCTGATGTCCTATGTTGCACGCGACGTCGACATCAATCTCTCGAGCGTGCGCGTGATCAATCCGTATGAGATCACCGAGGAGCTGAAGAGCCTCTTCCACTTCGTCAGCAAGAAATCGGAGATTCCCGTCCCGAACGACAGGGACTTGATTCTCGTTCTGCTGAACGGTCAGTTGGATTCGCGCAGTCGCTATGGCTTTTCTACGGAATTCTCCTACTCTGAGGAGCAGAAGATGATCGACGAGATCTTTCGCGAGGGAAGCGAGTTCGCCATCGGCGAGTTCATCTTCCCCCTCACGGAGCCCCTAACGTACAACGATGACTATGGAACTGCAGACGAGTCCAACGACAATGCATTTGCTGCGAAGTCGGAGATGAGCACGAAGATTGAGGTGGAGACGCACTGCATCCAAGACTGGAAGGCAGTATCGTTAGAGTGGGCTATAGAGCGCAACATCGCTCTCCAGAGCCGGGTAAAGGAGGGGAAGCGATCGTCCGCAGAGCGCACGCAGCACCACCTGACTCTGCTTCGCGATGTGTACAACAAGAAAGAGATGAAGCGCATTCTCGTCCAAATGAAGCAGCTTCTGAACAACGAGCTGATGATGAATGACGAGCTGACCAACATGATCGAGGGCACATACGTGGTCAGCGACTTCTTCTTTCTCCAGAACTTCTACTTCTACGACTGCACCGCGGGACCCTTCGAGTGGGGCAAGATCGACGAGGTGGCGAACATTCGCACGAAGACGAGTCTCATCAACGCGCGCGAATTCGCCCCCGAGCTGCAGTACTATACGTCCGTGACCGAGTCCCTCCTCGACTTCGCTCGCTTCGTCGCCCACCAAATCCAACTCGCCTGCACCCAGCCCGGCTACTCGGACAAGCGCTCCGAGTGCGAGCGTGACTCGTCGCGCGTGGTGGAGGCGCAGAAGACGATTCAGGGCGACACGATGAAGAACGCCGCGAAGCTCTCCCAGCTGTACCGCGACCTGCAGACCATCGAGAAGAAGTACCGCTCCATCACGCAACGCGCGCGCTCCGTGCAGCTGAAGGATCGCGAGATGGAGCTGACGATCCGTCTCAGCCGCATTCTCAGCGATGTGATGGCACACGCGATTACGCCTCCCATGGTCCTGCACGAGCGCGACGCCTCTGCGACGCTCTCTCCCTTCTCCGCGACGCCCTACTACTTCTCCTTCGTGCCGCCCACCACGCGCCTGGACTCCAGAACCGAGCTTCTGCGCGAGATGAACAAGGCGGTGGCGCCCGTGGCGAAGACGAAGGAGCGAATCCACTTCCAGGTGAACTACCTGACGCGCAACGGGTACGAGGACTTCTTCTCCATGGACAACAACTTCTTCGACTACTCCGTGTTCCGCAGTGAAATGGAGCGACTGAAGCTGCCCTCGCAAGAGTTCTTCTTCTCCTTCCAGGAGTACCGTCTCGAGAAGGAGCCCCGTCTCCAGACCGCCATTCTTCGCTCTCTCTCCTCCGCCATCGTTCCCCATCTGAGCACGAAGCGCACCATTTTCCCCGTTCAGCAACCCTACCTCAACACCACCGTGCTCTTCCAGCTGCTGCGCAGCTCCAACGGCGTGGTGTCCGGACACGACATCCAGATCTACATTCTCTGCATGACGGACACGGCGCGACGACCCGTGCTGCTGGACAAGAACCAGCAGGTGGTCGTTCGCAGCGACGCGTTCAACCACATCGTGTTCGCCGTCCAGAACGAGCGCGCGTCGTCCAGCTCGCCGTACTACTTCAACACCATTCCGATGTACTACAACCTCCACAACATCATGTCGCCGCTGCTGAGCAGGGTGTTCGAGCTCCTCTCCGATACACAACTCAATCTCTACATCGGCGAGAAGGTCCAGACCAACGTCTCGCCTCTGGTCGAGGATTGCATTCAGAGGGCCGTGGGGTCGGTCGATCCGGCGTTTTCGCCCAATAGCGTGTTCAGTACCTTCCACCTGCAGATCATGAGCCAGGGACGGCTGATCACGCAGATCCAGACTGCCATCGACGCGTTCAACGAGCTGATCGTAGGGGTGTGAGTGTGTGGTGACGCGAAGGTGTTCTTTGAGGCTGAGAACAAGCGAATGTCGCCGCAGCAGAGAGAGGTGATTCTCGATTTGGACACGGAATTCCGCTACGCCCTTCATGTGATTGAAATGGAGCCGAATGAAGCGAATTTGAGGAAAGCGGAGGTGATTCTCGGCAAGTGAGACATTCTGCGTTCCATTATGGGTAGAATGAAGTGGATGGAAAAGCTGTTACAGGTGATCCAAATTGATAGCTGCAAAACGCACAAAGCCGAGATCAACTACCGCCACGTGTTTTATCGGTCCCTCATTGGCGGCACTCTTCTCACCGTTGTCTTCTTGGCAACCACCAAGAAGAAAAGGAAGAAGGTGAAGGAGATGTAGTTCTTTTAGACACGTGTTTGTCACAAACAGATTATTCACTCACACTCGGATACATTTCATTCAAAAACGCCTTCATTTCGTCCACATACTCCGTGATGAAGGAAAGGTCCTTCTCCCTCTTCTCTTTCAGCTTCTCCTTAAAGGATTCAACTAACTGTCTATCATTTCCCTGCACTGAATGCAGCGCTGTGTCAATAACCGCGAAATCGTCCGCATTCTGCTTTAGCCGCTTGTCAAGGATTCGTCTGAGGAGGACGCAATCCGAATGCAGTTTCGTCATATCCTCCGTGCTACGATAAAACCAAACCACAACAACTACTCCAATTCGCCCTTTGATACCTTTTCACGGTATTCGATGAACAGCTTCAAATTACTGTGCATGTGCTCTTCAAGCGACTGGCCCAGCAGCGATTCTGAAAAGGCCAGATTGTGATTGGGAATCACGAGCTGCAATTCTATGCCATTATCACACTTCGCTCCTCCTACCAATGTAAGACTCGTTCTCATCCGTATTCTTCGCCTTCCTCACTCGCTTCGGTTTTGGCTCTGACTCTTCCTGGGAACCAGACTTCGCCACTAGCTTTCTCCACTTCATGATCCTTTTCCTTTCCGATGGCTTCCACACCCAGGAAGAGAGAGACAGCCCATCAACCACGGATTGACTCAAGCGGCACTTGGAGTCCTCGGACTCGGTACACAAGGACGACAGCAAGAGGTCTAATCGCAGCGTATCCGTCTCGTTCACTTCAAGCTCGGCTGCTCTCATTTCAGCCACAATCCCTTCACACGCCTCAGAACGGTTTTGGTCATCGTGCAGAAGGAGATAGTGAATCGCATACTTCCGGAGCGTCTCTTGGGGACAACCACAGGGAAGCGTGATGGAACCGAGGAAATCAAACGACGACTCTTCAACTACTTCCTCCTTTACCGGTTTCTCTGCACCCAGAGAGATGGATTTCACTCCCTCTCGATTATCGGTAGTACTCACGCTCTGGATCACTCCTCCCATCCCGCACTCCTACACATCACAGTCGTTACACTGCCACCACATATTGCAACGAATGGCCCCCAATGGACGTGACCTCGGTAACAAACGGATTGGTTTTGATGGATACATTCACGTCCTGATCCTCTATCGATATATGCTATTTGTTACACAGGATACGTTCGAATACGCCACTTCCATTGTCTTCAACGCTATCCATGCAAATCGAGCACGGTTTTCCTTTTAAAACCGCTTTCATTAATGCCGATAAGGTATCATTCGGTAACTTCAGCGAGTAGGCGACTTCGTTCAACTCACTCCTCTCCTTCGCAGATGCATCATATCTCAACTATACTCAATCGGATAAGTCATATATACAGAAACGGAAGACATCGCATCCTTTCAGTGGTGCCATTCCGTCAGAATCAGCCATCAATGGAGGCGCAAACGATCGAAATGAAGGACATGAAACAGGAGGTTCCCATGCCACAGTCAAAGGGCATTCCTCCTGTATCCCTATCTACATTATTCTTCTCCAAGTCCGACCGCCGTGAAAGATGCGTTCTGTGGCTCGGCATTATTAGTATTGATTGTGTGCAGAGCTGAAGCGTAGGCTCGACTCTTTCTGGACTCGTGAGTCCTCTCGCTTTTGTTTGCCTTGGATTGCTATTCGACTATCTCAACAAGGACGAGGTGAACATGGGAGACGTGAACCGGATCCTTGTTGCCTTCACGCTTTCTCTCGTCGCCGCCGCCGTATTCATTTTCTTTGAAAGACTGTGCCTGGGTTACTTCGCAGAGCACGTGACGCGCAAATACCGCAAGGAGTACGTTCAGTCTCTTCTTCGCCACGACGTGGAGTATATCGAAAGTAACAGTCCCGGGAAACTGGGTCAGCGCTACTCGGAGGAGTCGTCGCGTATCATCAACGGACTCGGACCCGGTCTCGGCATTTTCATTCGCTCGCTCGCCTGTCTCATCTGCGGCGTGTGCATCGGTCTCTACTATGTACGTGTGTGCGTTTGAGGTGAGTCTCTAGAGCTGGCAACTCACCGTCTACACCATCATCGTCTCTCCTCTGGTCATGTACTTCGGCTACAAGTTCAACAAGTCGACGAACGACTGGAGTCGGCTGACTACACGGGAGCACCAGGAGGCCGATTCTCTCTCCGAAGAGGCATTCCGGAACATCAAGACGGTTGCTTCGCTCCAAGCCGAAGAATCCTTCATTTCTCGCTACACCCACATCATCCAAGACTGCGCCCATTTCGCGGTGAAGATCATGCGAGGCAGCGGCTGCTCGCTCGGCGAGATGACGGGCACCATGCAGTTCTCCAACGCGCTTCTCTTCCTCTCCGCGATCCTTCTGACCTACAAGCAGCGTCATCAGTTCCCCTCGCGTCTCATCGACGCAGGATGCATGCCAGCCAACAGCACCGACGTCGCCATGTGCTTCCAGCCTCTCCTGAACGCGACCGATGTCTGCCAGTCGATCTGTGACGAGGTGAATACCTGCTGGTTCTCCGCCGGCAACGACTGTCTCGTCGGCAGCGAGGTGATCATTGTCGCCTTCGCTGTCCTGCAGTCCTTCGTTGGCATGGGCAGTGCCTTCACCTCCATCGAGGCGCTGGCGAAGTCGCGCATGTCGGCGGCGTACTTTCTCGATGTCATTGAACACAAGGACGAGATGGTGGACAAGAAGGGCGAGACGCCGGCGTCCAACAAGGGCG
>ERZ1106923.274-NODE-274-length-22342-cov-16.557679_pt1 | contig 22342 bp, 33 predicted proteins | sample MGYA00403657_ERZ1106923 | MGnify/ENA primary metagenome ERZ1106923 (study PRJEB35170, sample SAMEA104062425) | human gut metagenome | biome: human gut; feature: human-associated habitat; material: faeces | place: Denmark | collected 2012-06-19 ...
TGCCGAGGACGTGCACCTTGCGGTAGGAGAACTTATCCTGCTTCTGGTAGGCAGCTTGATTCTACAAATATCGGTTAACATGCGCGGTTCGGTGAAGGCAGCACAACAACCACAGCAACCCATTTCAGCATGAGAATGCACTCTATGTCTTGTGCACCTACCTGTTCCTGAATGTCAGCCATTGTTCCTTGAAAAGAAAAGGTGATTTCTACTGAATCGCAACGCAGAGAATGCACCAATCTCTGCTCATGGGGTAGTCGTCCCATTGTATAGGAATCAAATACTGGGAGGAGGAATTGCCCCATCCGATTTGAAGAATTGGGATTGGCATTGCGAATTTGGAAGTGAATGGAGTGTGAATGGATTTGAAGGGGTGATGGGAGGTGTTGGGTGGAGTGGGAGTGAAGGGGGTGATGGGAGATGTGAGTTTATTTGAGCACATTCAAGCGAGACACATCCTCCGTGAATAGAAATAACTTCCAATTGAAACACAGCACATCACTTGAAATCACAACAAACACCTCACAGAGTAAACACCTCTCCAGGAACGAGCTCGCGCATCTTGCAATCCTCGCGCGTGATCAACGAGCCGAACTCCTCCGCCGTGCCCGTGAGAATGCCGAACGTCTTGTAGTGCATCGGAATCACCGTCTTCACGCTGGTCAGCAACTACTTATCAGAACAGCGAATAACACTCACGTGATTCACAGCATACGACGCCTCCTTCGGACCCATGGTGTAGAAGTCGCCGATGCAGAGAAGGGCGACATCCGGAGTGTAGATATCGCTGATCAGCTTCATGTCGCCGAACACGCCCGTATCACCGCAGTGGTAAATGTGGTGTCCTACGCATCACACACGCACGACACTGCGACCGTCGGGAGTGTGGATCACGAAGCCAGCAGCCTCGCCTCCGTACAGCGTCTCTCCGCTCGGCGTCGAAATGCCGGTCGTGTGCAACTACACTCAACACCCCTAGCCACGCCTACGGCGTGAACCATCGTCACAGAAAGACCCTCGGCGAGCTTCACCGTGCCGCCGATGTTCATGGCAGTCAGTCTGCTTCCCGAGATGCCCTGGGACTCCAGATACCCGCACAGCTCCACAATTCCCTACACTCGAATGAAACGCCAACAACTACCACAAGACGCGTCTTCTTGTGCAGTTTCATGATGTGCTCCGCGTTTCCGAGGTGGTCTCCGTGGCCGTGGGTAACCAGGATGAAATCCACGTCCAGAGTGGCGTCGCTGTATCCCTGAGGGAACTGGGAGTCACATCAATGCAAGATCCGTACCAACGGATTCGTTGTGAAGGGATCGACCAGAATGCTCGCAGTCTCCGTCTTAATGAGGAAGCACGCGTGTCCCAACCAAATGATTTGCGTCATATCTTTGTGCCGTTCAGAATAGTTGAAAAGACTGTCACGCGTTTCCGCGTTTCCCCTTTCTATGCTTACCCCTCATTTCTGAGAATGAGTACTCCGACGCTGAAGGTCCAGGACCCTCCGAAGCCTCCCACACCGAAGAAGGAAGTCACGACGTGCGACAAAGTGAAGGCGAAACTCATGGCGTTCCACCTTCCCATCATTCTTCTGTTTGCCATCGGAATTGGCATCTTCTTCCCCAAGCCTGGTGCGTCCCGCTTTCTCTCTTTCAACTAGGTGTGTTCATGTCGAAGACCCCTTTCGCCAATTTCTGCGTGTTCATGATCTTCATCATTTCCGGCATCAAAATGGACACGAGTTCCGTGAAGACTGCTCTCCATTACTGGCCAGTACCGCTCCTCTCCACTCCTCACCTATAGTATTTCCTTTTAGGTCTCGCTATTATTCTTTTGGTCACTCCCTTCGCGGGATTCCTGGTGCTTATGGTTCCGTTAAAGACGAAGGAAATGACGGTGGGAATTGCCGTGATGTGCTGCTGTCCCACGGTGCTCGCGTCGGCTGCCATCCTCGCAGACCAGGTTTGCGTGTCATTCCCTCGTCATGTGTAGTGCGGAGGCAATTTCGCCTTGGCGCTGCTGCTCTCCGTGATGAGCAATCTCCTGGGCGTGTTCATCAGCCCCGTAACGACATCGCTCCTCTTCAGCAGCAGCGGAGCCAGCTTCAAGCTCGACATCGTGTCTCTCCTCATCGAGCTGTTGACGATCATCGCACTTCCCATGGTGATCGGATACGTACGCACGATGCGCTCTCCGTCACTCCTAGTGCGCGCAACTCTTCATTCCGGCGGTCGCGCGCTTTGCCAAGAAGTACTCGTCTACGCTGAAGATCCTCTCCTCTCTCTTCCTCTGTCTCGTGCCTTGGGTGAAGATGAGCGCCTCCAGCGACAAGCTCAAAACCATGTCCATCACGGATCTCATCTTCTCGCTCCTCGTCATCATCGTCGTGCACTACCTGTTGCATCAGCATCTCCAGTTGATTCCTAGCTTCCTGGGGTTCACGCTTGTGGTTTGCTGGCTTACCAAATCGCCCTCTCCCGTGACGAAGTCGCTCGCCCTGTCCTGCTCCATGAAGACGCTTCCCATCGCCATGACGAGTGGGGGATCCCAACTCTTTTGATGTCTAGTCATTTCGTTCTTGCCCGACGAATTCGGCAGCCAAGGGTTGATCCTCCTTCCTGCCATTCTTTTCCATTTTACACAGGTGGAGCTATCTCGTTGTTGTGATGCGTAGCTGATCAACACCTCCTTCATTTCCGTGGCATGGGCGGCGAAGAGTGGGATTCATTCATGGTACTTAGGAGTAGTGAAGAAGAACGAGGAGCCTCCAGAGGTCGAGATGAAGGACGTCGAAAAGCAAGCGGATGAGAAATCGCCCGACCCAGCTGCTCAGGAGGACAAGCCTTCCAATCCGAATGTCCATGACGAGCAGAAGGTGATTCCGCCGCAGTAGTGGTAACTGTATCTTTAGTTCCCGTGTTTGTTCCCATTGTTCCCTTTCGCATCGGAAGCTTTCTCTCGCACACTGCTGGATTCGGCTATGAGTTCGAATGCGGATAGCATTAGTCTGAGACTCCTCCCTGAATCCGATGGGAACCGTCCGCTCTTCTTGCTCATGTATTACGTATAGAAGGCGAAGTGGCGCACTGTCGGATGGTGAGACGGCAGAATACGGGGAGACCAAAGAACACCGGATACAAGAGTAATTCGTGTGCGCTGAATCATGCCATTACCATGGATAGCGACAAAAACGGAAACTGGGTCCTGAATGCCGCCGTTTCGGCGGACGATGGCAAAGAGCCCACCGACGATGCGAGAAAGAAGCACATGCGTTTTTTCTATGGCGCCTTAGTCTATACTATTACTGTATCCTGCCTGACTGTGGTCACACTGTTCTTGTGGGTCTGTTTGTATGAAACACGCTACTGCATTGTTGCCTTGGTTAGCACAAGGATGCCGATGATAATGGCGATCACAGCGACAAGAACCGAATTCTCCTTCCACCACGTCTGGATCCAGCTCTTCCTATTCTTCCGCTCCAGTACCGAATCCACCTTGCTATTTCCGGTGTTCGCAAACTGCTTCTTCGCTGCCTTCGGATTCGACGCTTCTTTTGGAGCCACCTCCTTTACCACAACGGGAGGAGGAATGTACACGTCGTACTCGTCGGAGAAGGAGGAGGGACCGATGAGATTCACTGCTCGCACTTGGAAGACGTAATGTACGCCAACCTCGGCGTTGAACTGGTATTTGCACGCAGTTCCTTCGTAGACGAGGCGGTTGGCGGAGAAGAGTTGGTAGCTTTGGACCTCGCAGTCCTCGCATGTTACCTTCTCCCAGCGGAGGGTGACTTCCTTTTCCTTCTCCTTTTCCTTTTCGTTCTCGTTTTCCTTCTCTTTCTCATTCTCTTTCACCTCCTCACCCACTCTCGCCCCCTCAAACTGGGGCGGCGGGGGCGCTCTCGCTCCCTTCTCCTCCGTGGTCACCTCCAACGCCTCCGACGGCTCGCTCTCGCCCACCGTGTTGATCGCGTACACCACCACCGAATACGACGTGGAGGGCTTCAACTGCTTGATCTGGAGCGAGCGCGTGCTGCTGGGCAGGTGGTACTCGCGGTGAATCGGCTCCACCATCACGCGATAGCCCACAATCGACGACCCGTTCGTGGTCGGTTCGCTCCACCCAACCACCACCACGCGGTCTGTGGGTCGCTTCAACAGCATCGGGGCATCGCACGCTTCGGGCGGGTTCGCTCCCGTCATTGCCACCAGCGGGGCAGACATGCTGCTACTGCCGCAGGCATTGTGCGCCTGGACGCGGATCGAGTACGAACAGCCCGCCACGAGGTCGCGAAGGAGGAAGGACGTGTCAGAAATCGTGGCGATTTGCGTGTATTCTGCGAGTTTGGAGTCCCGCTTGACCTGCGCCATCTCGACGGTGTAGCGCGTCACCTCGCTGCCGTTATCGCAAAACGGGGGATCCCACACCACCTTCAAAAACGACAGCGGGCTGTAGATCGCCTCCAGCACGCCCACGCGCAGGTTCTGCGGCGGCTCGGGCACAGTGGGCGCGGTGGGCGCGACCAGCATGGCAGACAGCGGACTGTTCCCGTTGGGCGAGCAGACGTTCCAGCGGAAGTGGTAGCAGCACGCGGGCTTGAGGTGCTTGCACGTGAGTGTGGTGGAGGCGGCGTCGACGGGAGCCATCTCGCCCAGCGTGGCTGTGTCGGCCTCCACGTAGAAGGAGAGAGAAGACGGCGCATTGCCTCGAAGCGCCGATGGCACGGGCAGGGTGATGGTAAGCGACGTGGGCGACGAGGACTGCAGCTGAGGCGGCGCAGGCTGACCCAACGGTCCTGGGGGCGTTACGACGGTTAGAATCGGGACCGTGTGGGGCTGGCCCATTTCGTTCACGGGGACCACTCGGATCGAGTACTCCGTGTTCGGGAGCAGTCCAGAAACCTAAAAGTGAGGGGTGCCCCACGCACTCACATCGCAGCTCAAGCCCTCCACGGAAGCGGCAAGAAGCCACTCTTCCTTCTCGTTGGGAACGCGGTGGATCGCCTCGTTCAGCTGGATCGTGCTGAGTGAGTCCCTCAGGGGAATAAAACGTCCCGATTTCGGCTATGTGTGATTCTCCCAACACACGCCCACGTCCTGCTGTTTGGGGAAGGCACACGGAGTCACCGACGCGCGAGGGAGCCAGGAGTACCCCTTGGCGCCGTCCAGCAGCACGCGAACTGTGTCTTCACGCACCTCCTCGATCCACCCCTCGGCGTCATGATCATCAACGACCACTGAACAGCGATTCCCCTCCACGCAGTCCACGATATCGCGCTGGAGACGCGTCGCTTCAGCAATCCACTCCTTCTCCTTGACGTAGCCGTCTTCGCGACCCTTGAACTCCACTCGATACTGCGTCACGGCGCTTCCATTGTCGCGCGCCGCCTTCCACGTGAGGTGACACGACAGCGCGAAGGGCGGAATCATCTTCTGCAAGAGATTGGAGGCGTGGAGGGTGATCGCGGGTGCTTCGGTCATGCGCGGAACAGAGGGCAGTGTGGCGAGAGAGAGCGGCGCGGAGGAGGCGCTCCACCCGAAGGAGGTGTGGGCTTGGACGGTGACGCTATGATGAGGATGGGGATCACTGAACGTACTCGTAGGAGGTGCCCGGCTCGAGGTCGTGCACGCGCACCGACAAGTCGGGAGTCTCGATTTGAGTCACGCACACAGCTCCTCGCCGCACAGTGATCCGGTAGGTATCGATGGCATCACTGAACATCTCGTCGGGCGCGTATCGCAGAAACAGACTCTCCTCGGTGTGTCGCTTCGCCATCTGGCTGAGAACGAACTGTGGGGGCGTCGCAATGCCCAGCACGGTGGCGTGGGAGTGAAGGAGTTGACGACGCGCAATGCAAGGATATGAACTCCACGGGAGACGTGAACGGACTGTTGCCCTCGCCGTTGTGCGCACACAGACGGAACTGGTACGTGGTGTTGGGTCGCAGGTTGGACGCGACCGCTCTACGCGTGAGGGGGAGGAGGAACGACAACGAGAGCGTGGCGTCGTTGTGAATCACGTTCCAATCGCCGCCGCCTTCACTCAGTTGGAGCAAGTAGCTGTCCACGGGGCTGCCGTTCCACTCCTCCTCGGTCAGCGCGTCCCACTCGAAGGAGAGGGTGCTGTTCGTAGCGGCGACACAGCGAGGAGGAGAGGGCGTTGCGGGCACGCTGGCTTGGGTCTGAAACCACTGGATCGGAGAAACCGTCTCGCCGCACGCGTTGCGAACAGAGAGCTGGAACGCGTAGTACATACCGCAGTTCAGCTTGGGGACTCGGATTTGGTTCACCTTCTCGTTGGAGAGAAGCGTGGTGGGTAATGCTACGCTCTCTTGGTTGGGAAGTCGAATTACGCTCTGTTGGTTGGGAAGTCGGATTACGCCCTCGCTCATCACCAACGAGTATCCCTCGATCGGCTTTCCGTTGCTGCGCGCTTCCTTCCACTTCAGCTAGGATGAATCCCCACCACCAGCCAAACTCGCAGTTCCCTTCTCGCACGCGACTGCAGGAGGAGCGTCGTGACGTTGGGGCGTGTGCAGGGCGTCGTAAACTGAAAAGTGCGACAGAGGGGCTTCATCTCGCCCGTTGCCGCTTTGCAGATGCCGTTCACGTTGTACACTTCTCCCGGCGTCACGTCCTCCAGCGTCCACTACGATCAAGCCAAGCCCGATGAAGATACCGAAATACAGTTCTCCTCTCCCGCTTTGCACTCGTACTCCTCTATCGTCCGTGACTTTAGAACTGCGTAACTCTCTACAGCCGTCAAAAGACACGACGAGAAGGACTATCTCGGAAATACACTTCATAAAAGAATCCCGGCTCATGGCGAATATCAAATCGAATCACGGCAGTGCAGGTGGAGAGAGTGATGTCCGTGTGATCGAGTTCGATCGATCCTTCTGGGAAAACAAGGGGCTTCACTTCCGCCTCCTCTGCGTCGCTCGGACGGGGATGATTCGACTCTTCCATGTTCGTAGAATGAAATGCGAGGGATCCCATTTCCCTGCCTCCCGCCTCAGTAGGCTTTAGAATGATCGAATTGGTTCCACTGGTGGAGACAGGCATCCTCTCGCTGTGCGTATCGCTTCCCATCTTCATCGTTCGGCGACGGCAATGGGTATCCTCCTCTACGTCGCGGAAGCTGCTCCACATCTGTTTTCTCTCGTCGTTTCGAATAATGCGTAGCAATGGCGCCCATATTCATGCTGTGTTGGCCATTCTTCTCGGATGGAGCCAGTGGCAAGTATTCTGCAGTCATCAGTTGTTCTAGTAGTGAGAAATGAGCATGTAGTTCCTTTGCTCTTCACCATTGTCTTCTGGTTGTTGGGGAAGGGCTTCCTCCACTCTTCGTTCGTGTCAGATTCGATGAGTCGCACGGGTGCGGCGAGCGAATTGGCCCTCGGCCCCTGTCACTACGGCATTTGCATCTCTCTAGCCACGCTCTTCTTCTGGAAGCGTTTGGAGTCCATTTTCTGCATCTTCCCGATTGCCTTTGGCGATGGCTTTGCCGCCTTCTTCGGTCCCCATCTCAAGGGGAACAAACCGTTGGGTTGGAATCCGTCGAAGACGTGGTTCGGCTTGTTGGCGTTCGTCGTGATCACATTTGTGATGCTGGTGGTGGGTTGTGGGCTGGTTATGGATCGGCCCTGGTTCCTCAACGAGGATCCTGCGTTTGTTCCTCACTCTCTCTTCGTCGCCGTGATGTGCGCGCTCATGGAGTCCATGTCGATCGCGAACTATGACAACTTCACCATCTTTGGGATGGGAGTTCTTTCCTATGCTTTTGTACATTGCTGTGTTTGTTTGTGTTTTCAATTTCAGAGTGTGAATTCATCTTCAATCCCTTCCAATGCGTTGCGTTTCTCCATCATTGACAACACCGAGACCACCAAAACTGTGAGACGAGAAACACACTTTCAAAACAAACACACCACTCCGACTTCTTCACCATCGTCACAAAGCGCTTGTAGTGAATCGGGATGAAGGGGATGAAGCGCGACGTCACCTTCTGGTACTCCTTGTACAGAGGGTACTTGGATGCCGACACGGGCTCGCAAATGAAGGTGGACGCAAACACGAGGATCGCGAGAATCACCACGAACGGCAAGCTCCAGTTCTTCCACACACCGATGCGGTAGGACCCCCAGCAGTACAGAACGACCCACTGCATGACTTCACTGAAGTAGTTGGGGTGGCGAGAGTACTTGCACAGACCCGTGAAGTTGAATCCCGCAACGATGCGGAGGTCGTCGCTCTTGGCACGCTCCTCGGGAGACAGCGCGTACTTCGCTGCCTGGAAGCGGTTCATCGTCGCGTCGGCGATGGTCTCGATGGCGAGGAAGAAGAGGAACAGGGCTGCAAATCCCAAATCGTACATCGAGAGCGGCTTGGCATTCGCGTCGCTTTCGGCCACAAGGAGAATGGGCGTGGTGAAGCCGATGATCAGCGTTATCTGGAAGAAGCAGATGAAGAACAGATGGAAGAGGTCCCAGCACACGGAATTGGGGATCGCCTTGCGCATCACGCCCCAGCGATAGTCTTCGTCCGTGAACACCCAATTCTTCATCGCGTATCCGCCGCGGACGTAGAAGTTGTAGGTGAGACGCGCTCCCCACAGCGTGACGACAAACGCCATCAGCACGACGACCGGAGAGAACTCGCCGACGTACGCGAACATCCACGACGTGAAAATGGGCAGAATCGACCACAGACGGTCCACTTGGCTCACGTTGTTCGTCAGCCCTCCGTAGAAGAAGCACAACATCACCAGGGAGATGAGGAGATAGGCCAGAACCAGCAGGGTATCGGATCCGAAAAGAAGACGCATGAGAAAGGAATGAATGAACTAAAACAGCACGGAGTAGCGTGTGTGGCAACAAGGAAACTCAAAATCGTTGTATATCTACAGACACGGCAAAGATCACCCAGGGCTTCCCGGCCACAGCCATCACGTCGTACATCGCATAGAAGGACATCGCCCAGTGGTCCATCCAAAACTGGATGTCGAACTGACCGCCCTCCAGCGGATGGCGCACCACGGGCTTGGCATTCACGTCGAAGTCCTCTCCAGCCACCTTCTACCCGTCACGCCTCCTCGCCACGCCAACGTGCATCAACTCCGTGCGAATGCCCACCTTCAGGAAGGGGTCTCTCTGCGTCTTCACCGCCACGTCCTCGTAGTCCTTCGCCTCACACGCCACACGCACACCCACCTTCATGTCCACGCTGTTCAGCGGCGGCTCCATCGTCCGTCCCACGTCGAACCGCTCGCGCAGCTGCGTGCGGTTGAAGTACGTCGCCGTCTATTCCTTACACCCCGCCGCCGCCTCCACCATCAGACTGATGCCCAGACGCTCCACCGTGCGGTCGCCCGCCAGCCCGATGATGGGCACGCCGCTCCAGTACGCGTCCAGCCCGGTGGCGCCCGCGGACCACAGCGGGCTGTCGAGAATCACGTCGCAGATGCTGGTGCGCACCATGTAGTAGATCTTGTCGTTCTCGAAGTCGCTGAAGAGGACGCGCTTCGCGAAGATGCCGCGCGCCTGCAGCTCCAGCTTGATGTTCTCCTCGCCCTCGATCGGGTGGCGCAGCAGCCACAGGTACGACGACGGGAAGCGGCGCAGGATGTTCGCCCACGTGTCCAGCAGGTCGGCGGTGAGCTTGTACAGCTGGTTGGGGAAGCAGAACAGGAGGCCCTCCGTCGGGACCTTGAACACGTTGCGCAGGTACGCCGCGCCGCCGGGACGCTGGTACGGGTGCAGATCGGGCACCTTGTGGTGGTGATTGCAGGCGTAGTAGTACGGAAGGTACACCAGCTTGTCCTCGTAGTGCTTGCTGAAGTGCGGCGGCGACACCATGAAGTCCTGCTGGTTGAAGTCGATCCACGGCACGCTCATCTGGCCCGGGAAGCCCAGGTAGTTCGCCTGGATCACGCTGGGCCGCTGCGCGAGGACGGGCTGCTCGCCGTTCTGTGTGTAGCCGGAGAGGTCAATCAGCACGTCGAGATCGAGTGCGTGGAGGATGGCTGCCTTTTCGTCCTCCGACTCGTGGATGATGGAGAGGAGGCGAAGCGGGCGGTTGGCGTTGTGGACGGATTTCTTCAGGTCGAACACGTCGCGCTTCTTCTTGTACAGCGAGGCGTCGATGATGTTCTTCGCCTCCACGCCCAGCTCCTCGTTCACCACCGTCACGTTCGCGACGTTGGTGGACGCCGTGTTGATGAGAATCACCTCGCAGCCCTACGGGTGAGAGAGCGTGAGTGTGGGTACGCGCAGGTAGCGGAAGGCGGTGCGCATCAGATGCATCATGGGATGGTTGTAGTACACGTCGCCCGACACCAGACCCACGCGCAGTACGTCGCGGTGAACGCGGTCTAGAGATGATGATGTGTGTGGAGAACCACCCTTCACGGGAGCGTGTTGGTACTTGAACTTGTCGCGGGCGTAGATGTACTCGCCGAACATGTGATTCACCTTCGTCTGCTCCTCCATCGGTGCGAACACGCTCGCGCGGATCGGCGCCAGCGGCGGCATCACGCCCGTGCGCGCGATCGCCATGTACTTGTCGAACTGGTTGTCGAACGCGCGCAGCGCCTCGCGCTTCAGCGGCACCAGACGCTTCAGAGCAGAGATGTACTGCTTGATGTGATAGTAGTTAAAGAGCTGTTTGATGTTCGTCGGGAACATGGCCACCACCTGCTCCAGCGCGCGCATGCCGCCGTGGTGGTCGGGCGGCGAGAGCGCCACGTAGTTGTCGTAGAGCGAGGTAAAGAGGTCGATGATGTTGACTTCGAGGCGATTTCCGCGCTTCACCAGACTGACCGCCTTCTCGATGACGAGGATGGCGGTGGTGTGCTCTTCCATCTTCTCATACACTCGACCCATCATGTAGTAGCACTCGGACATGGAGGGGTAGGTGGCGAGCACCTGCTGAAATGCTGCTAATGATTCGGCGAACTGGTTCTGGTTGAAGAGCGATACTGCGTTGTTGAATCTGCGAGTGAGGTTGTGTTATATGATGTGACAGTGATCCCTCCTTCGGAGGCAGAGCGCGATGGCGATGATTGTTCATCTGCTTCATCCGCCTCGTGTCTTCGATGGCTTCATAACAGGTAACTGCATGTGATGGACACAATGGATGACTACATAAGCTGTTGTAGAAGCAATCGTCCGAAATCTGGGAGGGACGGACCGTGTTCAACACCTTCTCCGCCTCTTCGCACGCGCCAGTCTAAATGTTACCAGTGTGGGAGGAGAAAACCCAGGAGAGCGTGAGACCGTAGTAGTACGCCGCCTTTTCGTTTTTCGCGTCCGATTTGTACAGGTCGGAGAATCTACAGTGAATGGTAAGCAGAAGGAATGCATTGTTTTCGCCGTTTTGATATCGCCGTAATCAAACAGAAAGATGCCGTAGTTGAGGACGTTCTCGTTGGAGGGATCCAGGGAAGAGCACTTCTTCATCGGGAAGGCGCCTTTCTTGAAATCGCGTTGGGACTGGTAGTACTTTCCCATGATGCACCACGGTTTCGCTTCATTCGGCTTCAGTCTACGCGTTACTGTATGAAAAGAGGAGGACTCTGTCGCCCGTGTCAAAAGCTTGATTGCATCTGCTTTCGACTTGATGTCTTTGTTCTTTAGGATGGCCACTCCCTTCTTGAGTGCCACCTTGTACTTTTTATCGTTCTCTAGTCGATGAGTTGGTAAAGAAGGGGCAAACGAGCTGAATTCGATGCACCCCCGTACACCGTGACGATGAAAAAGGTGAAGAGGGTAACGAGAAGGGGTAGGGAGTGACGCATCTTGCAAAAATGAGAAAAAGGGGTAAGCGCAAGAATTAGTGTGCACGGTGGGTGAGTTAAATGGAAGTGTTGCTGCTGTTGCTGTGAGAGAGGTGTGGGGGTTTCGGGTGTGAAAGGAGTTGTTTGTGATGGATGGAGTAGGGATGTGTGTTTCTTGAGGTTAATGGGTTTGTGTTGTTGTGCTTTATTGGAGGTGTGAGTATTGAGAGGAATCTCTTCTTGTGTGATGATTTGGGTCGTTTGGAGTTGTTTTGGGGTTAAGAATATTGGATTCGTGTAGTTTTTATTGGAATGGGGGGAGGTGGTGGTGTATTTCAATCATGCAGATGGGATTGCCATTTCGACTGGATTCGCGTTGTGTAATGACTTCTTCAATTCACTGTGTTGAATGATTCGCTCTCCTATTGAATCTTGTGAGTGAAGATCTTGTCAGATAAGTGTCATCTTCAGTTAACTCAAGTCATCGGCAGTATTCCATTTCTTCAAGTTGAGTTCAATGTCGATCAATCCTTTAAACCATAACCAGCCGGATAGGAAGGAAGACGAAGTGATGAGCAGCGCATCCACTCAAAACCAGAATGAGTGTGTTGTAACGAGGGCGGAGGAGTGGAATGCGCTTCCTATGAACGTGAAATCAATCACAGTGAAGAAGTGTGAGGATTACCAGAATGAGGTGTTGGATTTGTCTCGCTTTGCAGAGTTGGAGGCGTTGACGATTGGCGATGGGTGTTTCAACTATGTGAGCAAAGTGAGTGTGGTGGGGTTAAAGAAGCTGAAGAGTGTGGTGATTGGAGCGAATAGCTTCCAGAACGAGAGCAACGACAGTGAGTTGATCGTGAGTGACTGTCCTGAACTGGTTTCGTTGAGTGTGGGCAGTCAATCGTTCAAGGGATTCAAAGGATTCACGGTGAGTGAGGTGACAGCGTTGAAGACGATAACAGTCGGAAACGACTGCTTCAAAGAATGCAATTTGCTATTGAAAGACTTGAAGAGCATTGAATCGCTCTGGATTGGCGTGAACAGCTTCGAGAAGAGTCGTCACACGGTCATCGAGAGTGAGCATTCATCATCCCAATAACGCTCAGACTGTCCAAAACTGATGAAGATCATTCTGGAATCCGGCGCACTACGAGGCGTGAATAGCGAACATTGTGACGTGGTGTTGAAAAGTAACGCCTCCACAACGCACTCATGAATAGACCTGCCCGAACTGTTCAAGCTAGAGAAGGGAGAAGGTTGCTTTGAGAACGGCAGAATGACCATTGAAAGTGAGTCAAGAGAAGCAGAATCATCGCTAGATTGCCCCGAGTTCAGAGAGACGAAGAAGAAGGAATCGGAGAAGGAGAGTTGGTTCATGAAGAACCTGAAGTGGGTTTTGATTGGGTGTGTCGTGGCGATCGTCCTGTTCGTGGTTATTCTGGTCCTCATTCTGTTGAACTCGGAAGAGAAAGCGCCGTTCGTGCGGAGACAGTTCAAGGAGTGTTGGAGCGACGAGCTGATCTGGAACGACATCACGGAGCTCAGTATTCCCAGCAATGTGTGCAACGAGGAGACGGTGGAGGGGCTGGATTTGAGGAACTACCCCAAACTGAAGTCCATCGTCATCGGCAATAATGCATTCATGTACGCGCGTCAGGTGATCACGATGGGGCTGAGAGACTTGGAGAGTATGGAAATTGGATTCAACAGCTTCACCAAGCACCCGGGCAGTCCCAGTAGCGAGGAGGGTCTCTTCCATGTCAGTCATTGTCCCAGCCTGAAGAAGATACGAGTGAGACGAAACACCTTCTCCGATTACGATCATTGCATGATTGTGGCTCTGCTGTCGTTGGAAGAGGTTGACATTGGCGCGATGGGGGAGTGGAGCTACAACTTCTACGGAGCGAAGCTGGAGATGATTGGTACGCTAGCCGATGGAGAGTTAGGACTAGAGCTGCCTGCGCTCAAGACAATCAACTTTGGGCAGCGGTCATTCCATGACAGCTCGTATACGATTCTTCAAAGTGCCTTCTGTTCCTTTGGATGATTGCGTAGACTTGCCCAGCTTGGAGACCATTGTCTTCGCCAGGGATGCTTTCTGGTTTTCGCTGGATAGGAGCGAGTTGATTATGTCGAGTGGCTTCGGCTCGTTTGAGTGAACGAATAGACTTGACCAGTCTCTATTCCATCACCACGCCGTTTGAGAGTGGCACCTTCATGAACGTTCGTCACGTCACTCTTGAAAGTGGCTTTTCCTGATGGAAATGAGGCGTAGACATGCCCAAGCTCGTCATGGTGTCCGTTCCCAGGGCATTCAGTCATATGACTGACTATACCATCACGGGGGGTGCGTGCTTCGTGTCTCTCTCACGAATAGACATCGGGGCTCTTGCCGACTATTTCCACTTCAAGAGTAGTTCAGACGAGTGTTTTTCTTTGTTTCATACAGAATTTGGTGTGTTCTTCTTGTGTGTGAATCCCCACTCCCCCCACAATTTGAGCCCACGTTCCCCTGTCGATTCGCACCTCAAAAGAAGCATTCTCATACACTCCGCTTTGTGTATTACGCGACAGCACACCAACTGAGATGTCTCGCTTTGAATTGCTCTCAGAAGAGAGAGTCCTTGCTTCTCCCTCGTCAAAGGACGGAATCTCCCCAAAGGAAGAGAATGACCTGCGGACATCGTCCTGCGTCTTCATTCGCACTCTCTGCAAATCTCTGGACTTATATCCTTGCTCATTGCTATACTCCCTCGTTTCCTTCATAGTGAACAAAATCATATGTCGTTTATACCGCCTGCGTCTTCTTTCAACGCTTTTACAGTGTTCAGTCCTACAAATCGCACGATCGTTTTGTACGCTTCAATGGGCACACTAACGGTCAGATTATTGCGGCGGGATGCTGCTTCCTCGCTGCCAAAGTGGAGGAGAGCTTTCGTAAACCAGAGGAAATCGCTAGTCAGTTTTGCGTGCTCCAGCAGAATCGCGACGCGGACGCCATTGCTGTAGTTTCCTTTCCTTCGTGCATGATGCGTTTTAGGACATCAAAATGAAGATTCTGCTAGCTGAACGCATTATTCTGAACGTGCTGTCCTTTGACCTCATCGTGGAGCAGCCGTACAACACGATGATGACAATCGCACAGGAGCTGCATAGTCGTTTATCGTTCCTCCTCTCATGTGTAGTCGGCGAGAAGCAGCTTCAAGCGGCGTGGCGCTTCACGAACGATTCGTGGGATTGAGTCTTCATCATCACCCGTAGTGTGCTCACGACGGTCGCCATTCAGTACACGGAGGGGACGATCGCGGCGGCGTGCATCTATCTGTCCATCACGGGATATAATGTGATGCCTATCGAGCAAGCGATGCCCGCCCTGCTTTCCGCGAGTGGCGCCGACGAGACGCAGTTGATGAGCTGCGTGCAAACGCTGAAAGCGTTGTATCATGACTTTGATCAGTTGTTCCAGTGGGTTGTTTGTTGTTATGTCGTGTTTTTGAGAGTGATAGTTGTCGGTTGTCGGTTTAGTAAACGACAGTTGTTTGAAAGAACGACAGTTGAAACACCGCTTATCCCAACAAAGACCCCAATAACAAGAACTATCCCTCACAAATGCTACAATCTGCGGAGAATCCTTCACCAGGTCGCACTTCAAGTCCATCAGCACAATCTCCATCAACTCAAACACCAGCTTCCCGCACGCCATCGGAATGACCGTGATCTCCTTCACCATCTCGCTGTTCCCCAGAACCCTCTCCTCGTTCTTCAACACACCACCCACCACCCACCGCTTGTCGCGCCGAATCTGCATCGCCACGCGCTGCGACGCCGACGACTGGTTCTTGATCGTGATCACCACACGCTGCGGCACTCCCTTCGTCATCGTCGTTGGGTAATCGAAGGCGACCACGACGGGAGGAGGCATCACATGCACGGGCGACAGCGCAACGGTGAGTGTGTTCGGCTCTCTGTCGAACCTAGCGAGTGAGGTGATATGAGAGACTCTACAGCGTGTAACCCAGCCTGAGGCGGAGTGGCTGGTTCCACCCCACGGGCAGACGCGTACGCAGACGCCAGAGAGCCGTCTGGTCCTCGTGGAAGATGCTGGCGTCAGGTTGTGCGGTGAGTTGTGCGGCGATGGGCGACGACGCGTCGATGAGTGTTGGAGGACTGAACTGAACCGATGATATGAGAACGTGGACGGAGCACTCGATCGAGAATCCGTACTCTCCGAAGACGGGAATGGCTGTGGAGTCACTGGATTCGTCGCGTGTGTTGGAGATGACGCGTGTGGTGAATGTGAAGGGCTGCTTGATGTGGAGTTTCAATTCCTTCTTCTCTTCTTTCAACTCAGTATCCTCACAACACTCCTTCAACACAACGCCCACACAACGCTCCTCCTGCGACGACACCAACCAACGCTCGTCTGTCAAATCCACTCTCAGACACACCACGCCCTCCTTCTCCTCCAGCACACAACACTCCTTCAGCTCGTCATCGCAACGCAACACCACCACCTCGTCCTTTTCCTTCTCCACACCATACTCGAACTCGTTCACCGCTCCCGCGATACACTCCTCTTCCAACGGCATATTGATGTGTGATCGCGGCTTCTCCGCCACGCGCAGCTGCGAGAGAGAGAGGTGCGTGACGCAGAGACGAGAAGCGTGAAGCGAGGACAGCGACGGGCACAGCGGCATCGACAACCGCGGGAATTCTTCAATCTCGAGGGAGATGGAAGGAAGGATTCGAAGACAGGAGACGGGCAACGACAACTCCATCACGGATTCCTGGCTTGGCAGGAGTTGGGCGTGACAAGGCACGGAGATGGAGGCGTTGATTGTGATGGCTGAAACGGTCACAGGAACAGGAAACGAACTATCCTTCACTCACCCCCCACACCCCAACTTCTTCACTACAAGCTCGCACGCCACATCCGCGTCGCTCCACACACGCGTCTCTCGCGTCATCACGCACCACAGGAACGGAAGACGTATCTACGATTCACCCTTCGCACCATTCCACACAACTCGCTTCTCCTCGTCCGACACGCGCTCCCACAACGACCACACCGATTTGAACAGACGCTCCTTCCGCGACGCAGCAACACCGAGCGGTTCGCAGCACAGGAAGACAAGTAATTCCAGCAAAGTGGCTTCTTCGTGGAACTGGAGAGCGCAGCTGGCAGCCACGACGGTACACATGCGAGCAATGTGATAGAAGCCCTGATCGAACGCGCGGTACATCACGCACTTCAACTCGTTCATGCCCTAACCATAAGTCTCCTTGTTCTGTGGTACGGAAGTGTCGTGCAGTTGCAACACCGCATCGATTTGCGAGAAGACCGAAAACGGTTCTTCTTCTGGAATGGCAAAAACTGTGCTGTTTTGGAGCGACTCCAGATACAGGGTTCGGAAATCGGTCTTCACACTCACTCTCTCTTGTAGCCCTTACCTGTATCTCGTACACCTCGCAGTACTCCTTCTCCGACGCGAAGTCCGCGAATTGGAGAAAGGACACGGAGAGAGACGCGTCTGGCGTGGGCGCAGCCAGTACGGATTCGAGGTGGATCGCGTACGCCTCGCGCAAATAGAAGGTGTGCAGTGCGTAGCACTTCTTGATCATCAAGGGAGTTTCGTTCTTCTCGGATGACTGCACGACCTGCGCGTACTGCTCGATGATGAACTGGTACTGCAGCGCCTTCCACAGCGCGAACAGCGCGCTCTGATGATGACGCGTCTGACAATACACTCACTTGGTCCTCGTACAGCAGCGACGACAACGCGTACACGCAGCCCGTGATCTTGCGGAAGAGCGGGACGAGGGCCTTGCTGCCCTGGAGGAGGAGGTTGTAGAGAATGATCTTGTAGTTGACGATGGACAAAATCTGCCTGATTTCTTCGTTGTTGCGACTGGCGATCTAGCCGTGAGAGCGAAGGAGGAGAAACACGGTGCCGAACAGCGTCAGACAGAAGTCCTGCACTCGCGAGTAGTACTCCAGACAATTCGTGTAGGTGTATGTGAGGTTGCTGTCTTGGAGCGTGAGACTCGAGAGGCATTCATTGAAGAAGCTCATCTTGAGCATCATCCGAATGACTTTCTCTATTCCTTACGACTCTAATGAGATGATACCAGGAGGAATCTCCGCCTGGAACGTGCGCATGTCGGAATCGAGCATATCCAGTCGCTGCGAGTAGTAATCAAAGCAGGTTCGACGGACTTCCCGTTTCATTTCCTTTACGCCACTAAACGAGGAGCCAATGAGTTCCTCCTCGTAGAACAGGTAGGACATGATATCCTCCTTCAAAATGGAATTCAAGCTAGAGGAAATGACATACTTTGAGGATTACTCTCGAATAAGCGTGTCTTCACGCACCCCTCCCTGCGATGACGCGTTCCGGCTTCCCGAGCACACAAATATGGATATGTATCTCGTTGCACTGTTCTCGTAGCACGATTTCACCTGCTGTAAACGCTGGGTAACGGAGGACAGCCACGCATTGCGGTCCCTTGCTAGTTTGTCTGTATCCACACTTACACAAAAGATGCAGATCGCAGGACGGTAGTGGGAATGCTTCTGATACCACGCGCCTTTCATAATCCGCTGCGACTCGTCTTTGTTCTGTTCCTTCATTTGCGCTAGCATTGCACCGCTTCTGGCATCCAGGAATTCGATATTGTAGTGCTCCGAACCATCTCGGAAGAAGCGATCCGCCAGAAAGACGCCGAGACTCGAATCTCCCGAAAAGACGATGAGCGGCGCCGATATCCTGGTGATATCACTGGGAAGAGGAGGTATCATGGATGCTACGGATGACGAAGGGTGCAGGGGAATGGATACATCACGGACGGTAGGAAATCAAGAAGAAACGATACACTCTGTGGCAAAGAATGACCATCCCACGGATTCAACCCCACGGTGGAGAAAAACCACACTCTTTCCGTCAGAATTGGGAATTCGGCAACGAGCGATGAGTCAAATCCGAATAACCGACAAACGTCTTATTCCGCAGATCAAGGAGTATTTGGAGCAGTCCGTTGGCTCGTTGGTGACGGAGAGCAGCATCGTCGACTATCTCACCTCTCGCTTTCCCGAGTTGTTTGTTGCAGTGCCTTCTCAACGGTAGATATCGCAGGAAGAATCAAACGATGTTCGCTAGGGAAGTCAGTCGTGCCTACGCGATTGCGAAGATGAGTCTCGCCAGCAAGTCACAGCCCTCGTCTCCCGTTCCGAACGAGGAGCAGAGGTGATGCTGCTTTCGTGTGTTGATTGTGTAGTGGTGAACTGTCTCCCATGTCCCAGGCATCGGACTCGGACGCAAAGCAGAAGAGGAGGAGACCCAAGCCGTCGTCCTCGCCGCTCAGTCTGAACGATAATCTGCACGCCACGTTCCTGTCTTCCGCTGTGATGAGGAATAGATACACGACGGTGGATAAGGAAAAGGACGATGAAGCAAAGTCGAAGAAGACGAAGCTCTCTGATGATCGTGATTCCGATGGTATTGTTCTTCGCTTTGATTGATGACTAGATGGGTACAAAACATGGAAGCGTCCCGAGGAGCGATTCATATCCTAATGCGTCATGGCTGTGCATTCCTTCATTCGCACTCCGACTTGGCAGGAATCGACGGCGTTCTCCAGGACATTCGTGAACTCATCGAATACCCCCTGACCCACCCCGAGATCTACACGCACATCGGAATCGACCCTCCCCGCGGAATCCTTCTTCACGGTCCTCCGGGTTGTGGCAAGACGCTCCTCGCTCGTGCAGTGGGCGGCGAGTTGGGAGTGCCTCTCATCAGCATCAGCGCGCCCGAGATCGTGAGCGGCATGAGTGGAGAGAGCGAGGAGAAGGTGAGTCAGATTCCGCCGTGTGACGCGATAGCTGCGCAAGCTGTTCGACGACGCGATCGCCATCGCCCCCTCGATCATCTTCATCGACGAAATCGACGCGATTACGGGCAAGCGCGACAACAGTAACCGCGGAATGGAGCGTCGCATCGTGGCGCAGCTGCAGACGTGTATGGACTCGCTGAACAGCAAGGAGATGAGGGAGAAGCCTGTGATGATCATCGGAGCGACGAACCGTCCGGACTCGCTGGACAGCGCGCTGCGCAGAGCGGGCCGGTTTGATCGGGAGATTTGTCTGGGCATTCCGGACGAGAGTGCGCGAGGCGCGATTTTGAGGCTGTTGACGCGTCAGATGCGGATTGCGGGGGATATTGATTATGATGTGCTGGCTGCGAAGACACCGGGGTATGTGGGTGCGGATCTGAGTGCGTTGACATATCCTGTTGTGATGTGAGTTGTGATGTGAGTTGTGATGTGGGTTGAGTTGTGATGTGATGTGAGTTGTGATTGACTGACTGTCAAACACCTTTCCTTCACCGACCACAAAAGAAGCAGCCATCATCGCCGTCAATCGCATCTTCCACAGCCTCTTCGTCGAACCCCTCAACACCTCTCCAGACACTCCTTCTCCAACCGACGCCAACAACACAAACACAAACACCACCACAACCAACAACACTAACACCGACATCTCCAAACGCGTCGAAGTCGCCGAACAGATCAAGGAGCGCACCGCCATCCCCGAGGACCAACTCAGCCAACTCGCCGTCGACATGAACGACTTCGAGCTGGCGCTCAAGAAGGTCCAGCCCTCCTCCAAGCGCGAGGGCTTCGTCACGGTGCCCAACACCACCTGGGACGACATCGGCGCGCTGTCGCACGTGCGGGAGAAGCTTCGAATCAGCGTCGTCGAACCCATTCGCAACCCACAACTCTTCAAAACCATGGGGCTCTCCATGCCAGCGGGCGTGTTGTTGTATGGTCCTCCGGGCTGCGGCAAGACGCTTCTTGCGAAGGCGGTGTCGAACGAGAGTCGCGCCAACTTCATCTCCATCAAGGGTCCCGAGCTGCTGAACAAGTACGTGGGCGAGAGCGAGCGTGGCGTGAGACAGGTGTTCGAGCGCGCCAGAGCCAGTTCGCCGTGCGTGATCTTCTTCGACGAGATTGACGCGCTCTGTCCCAAGAGGTGGAATTGTTGGGGGATCCCGCTCACGGTGTAGAGGCATGGATGGTGGCAGCAGTGGCGTGTCGGAACGCATGGTAAACATGCTGTTGACGGAAATGGACGGATTGGAGGACAGAAAACAGGTGTTTGTGATCGCTGCCACAAATCGACCCGATATTATTGATCCCGCCATGTTGCGTCCGGGTCGGTTGGACACGCTGTTGTTGGTGCCGCTGCCCTCTGAGGACGATCGTTACGACATTTTGAAGACGATCACGAAGCGCTCGCCATTAGCGCCGGATGTGGATCTGCAGCGTATTGCGAGAGACAAGCGATGTGAAGTGTGATTTGATTTCAATGGTGAGATATAGAGATTCAGCGGTGCCGATTTGAGTAATCTGGTCCGTGAAGCGACGCTCACGGCCATTCGACCTTCTCTGCTGTCGGGACAGCCCGCTCCTTCCTATGTGACCCAAGCGAACTTTGAAAGTGCGCTGGAAGTGGTGAAGCCGTCCGTGAGCAAGGACGACTTGGAGAAGTACTGCAGAGAGCCGAACATTCGAGATTCCATGTAGTAGTGGACTGTTTGTTGGACACGAGGAGCATCGTCGTGTTGGCGAGGTTGGCGACAATGAACTATTCATCCGCTCTCGAATCGTGGGTTCTGCGCAGCATGCCCCTTCTGGTTCAGTCTGAGCAGGACATCAACGAGGGATTTGGTCTGGTGGCGCTCTTCTACCACTACAACGCGCAGTTGCATACGTTTGAGTTTCATTACATTTTCAAAGTAGATTGAAGCCGTCTATTCAAAGGTAGGGTGAATCCGCGTATTCCAGGTACTTCTCCGAAAAGCCGAATCGATTTCTGTCCTTCTTCTATATGACGTTCAACCGGCTCAAGTACAAGCGCACGGCTGATGTGGACACCATAATCTATCACGGCGTGGACGCCATTCCTTCCAAAACGGCCGATTCGCCACCCAAATGGACCTACATCGAGCTTGTGGACTATTCGGGTGATTCACAAACCATGCGGAGAGGAGACAAGCTCAACATGCTGAAGTTCTTTTCGTTGGTGTACCATCACAATGCGTATATCAATTACGATGTATGGACGATTTGGAAGGGAAGGCCCGTTGTGTATCTAAACATATCCTTCCTAGCTTCTTCATACCATCCTTGACTTACCAAACCGGAAATCACCTATTCTCCAACAAGGACAACAATCCGCAGAAGAAAAAGTACTACCACTACTGCGTTGATTACATTCTCGTATGTCATTCATTCACAATTCTAAAAGAGTAGGAAGGGACGCGGGAAGATGCCGAGCGTTTCGCCAAAACCGTGCTCCTCTCCTCCCTTCCTCACAGCTAGATGATCCCCAAACCCAACCTCTTCTACCCCGTGGACCGCGCGCTGAAACGGAAGCGCGATACGCGACGCATCTATCCGAGCAAAAGCATATGCACCTCTTCCCCTCTTTCCTGCAACAAACAACTCTGCTTAAAGGTTCTTGTACTTCATCGTCTCAGTGTCGAAGCCAGGCATCGGGAAC
>ERZ1106923.275-NODE-275-length-22294-cov-166.460228_pt1 | contig 22294 bp, 14 predicted proteins | sample MGYA00403657_ERZ1106923 | MGnify/ENA primary metagenome ERZ1106923 (study PRJEB35170, sample SAMEA104062425) | human gut metagenome | biome: human gut; feature: human-associated habitat; material: faeces | place: Denmark | collected 2012-06-19 ...
GTTTATCGGGTGGCTCTTTTCATTAAACAAAAGTTTCTCGTCTCAGGACTGTAACATATTTTTATGGACACTTTATTTCATTATAAGATATTGTTTTATTGTTAGAACTCAGCTTGGTATGTCTTTTATCGTATGTCAGTAGAACAAATAAAATGATATGTTTGAGATACTGCAACGGTGATTTCATTTTGCGCATTGGATTTATTGGATTAACTAAATATGAAAATATTGAGAAAAGTAGACGATCGAATGTAAGCGAAAAATAAGACAAAACCAAGTAAGGAAGGAACGTTTATAAACACGTACATTACATTGCCAAAGCCATGCCGTTATGCTTTTAAGGACGTGTACCATTGCGTATTGTCGCCCCTGCGGAATCGGAGATTCTCATACAACCGCAAAAAGCGGTTGAACGCCCATTTCGATATCATTTCTTCTATCGTATACCGCGGCAGCTGAAATATATGAAAATGCACTCGGAGAAAGGTGAATAAACAAACACTTGGTCTATAACCGCACTATTCTAAAGAATCTATCGCTTTACGTAGGGTTTGCGGAAGGATAGAGCATTATTATTTTGCTGTTACGAAAAAAATCATAAAAGATATTGATAAGTAGATTTTTTATGATATAATACATTTGTAATTTTTATGTTGTGTACGGAGAGAAAAAATGCAAATTCAAGGAAAAGAACAGCAGGTTTTGTTATATTTAATAGAGATGATTAAGAACAACCATTATATCGCGGGTGATAAATTTGTTTCTGAGCAATGGATAAAAAAAGAATTGAATGTAAGTTTAGTCACGATAAGGAAAGCATTTGCGTTTTTGGTCGATAGCGGAGTTATAATTAAGTCGCAAGGTAAAATAGCGGTTTTGGCTTCGGATTACGAAACTCGCTTATATCGCATGAAAACTTCTTTGTCGGAAGTAAGGTCATTGACCATTGGATTGATTTTTCCGGAAACATTGGAATTTTTTCCGAAGGTAATTAAAGGGATCGAGCAGGAAGCATTGTTATATAACTGTAAATTGAATTTTGCATTGAATATGACATATGATTTAGAAACGATAGCGTTGGATAATTTTTTTGCATCGAAAGTAGACGGCATTATTATTTCTCCGGTTCGCCATTTTAAAGTAAAAAATTATGTGCGCCTCCGTGCAAGCGGGATTCCGTTTGTTATGATAGGAAATCCTCCTGCGCAGATAATAGGCGATTCGGTTTATTCAAACGACGTTTTCAGTTCGTACGATGCAACAAATGTTTTATTGGAACGAGGGTGTGTTTCTGTAGTTGAAGTTACATATACCCGTTTGGATAAGTACACTTCTACCGAACGTTATCGCGGATTTGAATCTGCGCTTGCGGAATATGGTTTGGATGCTAAACAATTTTTGTTCGATTTTGATCAAGAAGGGGAAGACAGGCGTTTCGTGGAATTTCTTTTGCAGAGCCGCGGGAAAATCGGCGTACTTTTAACCGATGATTTGAGCGCGTCCACAGTATATAGTTTAATTAAAAAAGCGGGGAAAAAAATAGGCGATAGCGTTTTGGTGATTGGCTATAATAACACAAGGATTTGTGATAAGTTAGAAGTGCCTTTAACGGCAATCAATCTTCACTGGGGCGAAATCGGAAGGCAGGCAATGAAATTGCTGTATCAACAAATTTCAGATGATGGCAATATTCAGCGCGGTGATTATGCGACGCATCTAATTGTAAACCATGACATAGTGTTTAGATCGTCTTGTAAACAATAATTCGTTGAATAAAAAAGCAGGGAACAGTAAGGGTTCCCTGTTTTTTTTGTACCGATATCATATATTATATTAATATATGTAAATATTGGAAATATGATAGAAGTGTGTGAAATACAAAATATGCATATTGACAAAAGGTGTTTATCTCATTATAATTGGTTTATAGTAAATTGAAAAAATATAACATATATTAATTAAAAATATGTTTAAAAATAAAAAGGGGACCAAGAAATGAATCAAGAAACTGATATCGATTTTATCGCTGTCGAACAGAGAAACTCTGAACAAAAAAGAAAAAGCGATCTCGGGAAACGGCTTAAAAAGTATTATTTGTTGTATCTGATATTTTTACCGTTTGCCGTAGGTTATATTATTTTTTGTTATATACCTCTGATTACGGGAACCGTTATGTCGTTTCAGGAATTCCAAATCGGAAAAAGTATATTCGAAATGCCGTTTAATCATTTTAAAAATTACAGTAAAATTTTTGAAAACGCAGAAATTATACGGGCATTGTGGAATACGTTGCGGATCAGCATTCTGAAATTGGTATTCGGTTTTTTCCCTCCCATATTTTTAGCTATTTTTATTTACGATCTTAACGGAAAAATATATAAAAAGACTTGTCAAACTTTGGTGTATATTCCGTATTTTTTTTCGTGGACTATAATTTACGGCATCTTTTTTGCTTTTTTTTCGACCGGGTCGGGATTTATCAATGTGATTTTAGATAAGCTGGGAATGAGTAAAATTCCGTTTTTTACTTCAAACGGATGGTTTCTTTTTTTAATCGTCTTCTCTCACATATGGAAAAACAGCGGATGGGGCTCTATATTATATTTGGCAGGGCTTACTTCTATCGGGCCGGAACTTTACGAAGCGGCAAAAATCGACGGTTGCGGACCGTATAAAAGAATTTGGTATATAACTTTTCCCTCCTTACTGCCTATCGTTTCTTTTTCTTTGATTTTAAGCATCGGGGGATTGCTCGGCTCCGATTTCGAACAGATACTTATGTTCTATAATTACTCCGTATATGAAGTGGCCGACGTACTTTCAACGTGGGTATACCGCGTCGGGTTAAGCAGCGTAAGAAATTACAGCGTGGGTATTGCGGTCGGCCTTTTAAACGGAATTGTCGGTCTGGTCCTTACAGTCAGTGCGAATTATACGGCGAAAAAGGTAAGCGGAAGGGGGATGTGGTAAAAATGTCTTCAAATATTGCAACAAATTCAATTAAAAAGAGGAAATGGCGTTTTAATGCGGAGATGCGGTATCAGATAGTGCTGATCGTATTGATGGGAATCATTAGCATAACATGCTTGTTTCCTTTGATCTATGTAATCGGTATGTCATTTACATCGGATGCGGAGTTGGTGGAAAACAACTACTTTGTAATTTTACCGATGAAACCCGTTATCAGCGCTTATAAGTTTGTTTTAACGCAAGACTTGTTCTTAAACAGTTTTCTCATAAGTGTGGCGAGAACGGTGTGTTCCACGATATTATCTTCATTAAGTTGCCTGTGCGTAGGTTTTGTTCTATCCGAGGCCAAATTACCGTTCAGAAGAGAAATGATGATTTTTATCATTATTACCATGTTGATAGGCGGCGGCTTGATTCCCGCATATTTATGGTATTCCGATTTAGGACTGCTGAATTCGTTTGCAGTGCTTACGGTTCCCGCAATCGTTAACGTGTACAGCACGTTGGTTATTAAAGTTTTTATCGAAGGTTTGCCGAAAGAATTAATGGAATCGGCAGATATGGACGGGGCGGGTCCTATCAAAAAAATGATTCATATCGTATTTCCTTTGACGTTACCCGCGCTTGCCGCCACTTCGTTGTTCGTTGCTGTCGGTCAATGGAATTCCTGGTTTGACGCTATGGTGTATATCACCAAAGATAAATCTCTGTATCCGATGGCTTTGATTGTTCGTAACTTGCTTACGAGCGGCGCGTCTGACGGTATGGGCGGAGGATCTTACGATCCTTCTATGCAATCCACGCCTACAAGTATTAAAATGGCTTCCGTCGTAATATCTATGATTCCCATTTTGATCGTATATCCGTTATTGCAAAAATATTTTGTATTCGGTGTTTTTACAGGTGCTGTAAAAGAATAATAAAGTTAAAAATTATATTACAAAGAGAATGGATACAATCGTTGGATGAGGTCTATTTCGACCGTACCAGCGGTGTATATAAAAAATGGAAAAGTTAAGGAGGAGATGCTATGAAAAAACCTTTTCGCATCGTTGCGGCTCTACTGGGCTTAGTGCTCGCAATGGGAATATTTGCCGCTTGCGGAGGCAGCAAAAATTTTAACACGGACTGGGACCTGAGCGACGCACCCGTGAAAAAAATCACGTATCACGATTCGTTGCCGGAATCTCCCGCTCCCGTCGACAGAAAGTTGTACGACTATGACGATATGACTCAGAAATATACAATCGAAATCATGGGCAGCCATTACGGGGTTGAACCGCCTTTGGACGATCCTATCGAAAAGTATATGGAAACAAAATATAACATCGATCTGGAATTTACGCAAATCAACGGAGGGGATTTCGGGACGACAATGTCTACCCGTTTTGCGGATCAGGATTATCCCGATATGATAATTCTGCCTGTGGGCAACCTTGACCTGATGCAGGATTTCGGAATGATGGATCAATTGATGGACGCGGAAATTCCTCTTTCTTATATGCCGAATATGTGTCAGTATGTAACGGAAGAATATTATGACCACGGCACTTACGACGGAACGCTGTGGGGGGTGCCCAAATATCAACAGCAATGCGATTATAACCTGTTTATCCGCACCGATTGGCTGGCAGAATTCAAAATGGAAATGCCGAAAACGATGGACGAACTGTACCAGTATGCGCTGAAATGTAAAGAAGTAAAGGGCGAATATTTTATGACGAGCGCCAATTACGGCGGCTTGTTTGGAATGATGGAAAAACTGAAACCGAATTACGGTCATCCCGGTTTCAATGTAAAAGACGGCAAAATCAATCATCCCATTATAGACGGTACCGAAAAAAAGTTTCTGACGTTCTTAAACAACTGCATGAAGAACGGATTGATCCATCCCGACTGGGAAACGATGACGTGGGAAAGCATGAAATCTCTTATGATGAACGATCACCTCGGTATGGTCGATTATCCCGCGAGCCTGTACGTGGAATACTGGTGGATAGGGCAGAATAAACAGGGAACTTCGTATAAAAACTGGGCACCGTTGCCTCCTCTCGACAGCGGTTTCGCGGCGCCTGCGGCAACGCCCGCATTCTATTTCATATTCCCGAAGAAGATGTATGAAGAGCCCGGGAAACTCAAAAGAATTTGTCATATGATCGACCAGTGTCTCTATACGGGCGACGACTACTTTAACACGATTCAGGGCGGCGGCAACGACGTGTTCGGGAAAGAAGTGTGCTACATAGCGCCCGCGCCGGAAGGAAAGACGTATTACAAGATTTATGAAGATAAACATCCGTATATGAACGGAGAAAAGGGAACTTCCACGCTTTCTTTGCTTGCATGGCAAAATATCGGATTAAGCGATTTATATCATAGAACATATGATCCTGATTATCCCGAGTACAGCGCGTTCTACGATTCCAAATACGACGAAATCCGTTCGTATCCCCGTTGGCAAAATTATTTCAAGATAAAACTGGACAATACGGATTTAGCGACAATGTCTAGTTTTATGAATCAGGAATACGTTAAATTTGCAAAAGGCACGCGTTCTTTGGACGAATGGGATTTGTTTGTCCGCGATTGGAAAACGAAATATAAAGGCGAAAAACTTTTAAATGAAGCCGCCGATCAACTCGGCGTAGGGCACATAAACTGAACGGGAGGATAAACCGTGAAATATAAATGGCTATGTGCATTGGCTGTGGTGGTAACGATGGGTATGTCTTTGTTCGGATGTGCGCCGAAAGGCGGATTTGACCCCGATGTAACGAAGGGAAACCGCTCCGCGGTCAATCCCGGGTTTACCGCGTACGTTTCAAAAGAAGAACCGGCGGATAAGTTGGTTACGAACGTTTATATGCAGACCCCGGAAGGGATGACCGAGCAAGGCAGTTATGCTGCTTTTGCGGTAGATTCGCATATCGAGACCAAGTGGCAGAGCACGTCGGTCGGGAAGGACGGACAGGTTTCCGTAACGTTTCTGTTTTCCGAACCGACGTCGATCGGGTCTATCCACTACGCCGCGGAAAACTATCCCGGAAGAGTCTACTACGAATACAGTAAAGACGGAAAGAGTTGGGCGGAGTTGACCGGCAGTGAAACCGACCACGTGTTTAAGGCAGAAGGGCAAGTAGCGAAATTCGTTAAGGCGACGGCGTCGGAACTGTCCGCGATCTCGAACGGTTACCGCTTCGAAATCAGCGAAATGGAATTTTATACGACCGACGCGGTATCCGTGGTGAGCGTTTCTCCGAAGACTGCGGCGAAAGCGGCGGTACCGAATAATCAAAAAGCGGTAAGCGTTGCCGAAAATCAGCAAATCACCTTTAATTTCGGCTCGCAGCGTGCTATTTATAAAATGCGCGTGCGCGCGAAAGACGGAGCAATGCCCGTGTCAATGATTGTTTCGTACAAAGAAAACAATACCGTAAAGCAATTGCAGGAAATCAAAGATTTAAAGACCGTTGATGGAAACCAGTACTTTGAGTTCGATTTGATTTACACGCAGGAAATTTCCGTCAAATTCGGCGGAGCGTTCGATTTGCTCTCGGTAGACTTTTATCAGTGGGATACGCACAGTTCGTCTTGGGCTGCAACGGACGGTTACGGCAGGACCGTAGCGAGTAACGACTCCGTATCGTACGGCGCAAGACAGAATAAATACGTAGGCATTTTCTATTTCCTTTGGAATTACGGAGCGAAATATAACGACGGGCCCCGCGATATTTCAAAACTGGAAAAGCAGTATCCCGATCTCCTCGAAACGGGCGAAGGATTGGGTCAGATTTACGATTGGCACCATTGGGGCGAATCTGTTTACGGGTATTATAACCAAAACGACGAGTGGGTTGTCAGAAAAGATATGCAGATGCTTGCCGACGCGGGCGTCGATACTTTGATATTTGATAACACCAACGCGGCGGTAGGCACATTGGATTCCTTAACCTATACGAAGCAGGTAGAGGCGTTAATGGATATTTGTCTGGATATCCGCGCCCATGGCGGCAAAACTCCGCAATTCATGTTCTTTATGGCAAATTCCTCTTTGGAAAATGCGAGCGCCGTAATGAATTATTGGTGGGACAGAATGTACAGTGTAGGTAAGTATTCCGATTTGTGGTTCCGTTGGGACAACGGCAAACCGATGGTTATGATCAATTCTGCCGCGTTAACGGCGGAACAGTCGGAATTTTTCGAAACCCGTCAGCCGCACGGCAGCGGATTTGCCTCGTCGCTTCCCGATACCTGGAACTGGATGACCACGTATCCTCAGCCCGTATTTACGACCGCTTACGATCCGTATGAAGAAATGAGCATTTCGACGGCGCAGAACATGGTCATCGATCCGGATTCCGAACCGAACAGGAAAGATTACGCGTATGTCGCTCCGTTCAGCGAAGGCCGTTGCCGCGGAAGAGATTTCAGCAACGGTACGGTTGCCGATGATGAATCAATGGATGAAGCGATCGCGCTCGGCGCAAATTTCAACGAACAGATCGGCAGAGCCTTGGAAATCGATCCCCGCTTTACGTTCATTACAGGTTGGAACGAATGGATCATGCAGCGTTTAAATAACTGGTGGGGTATGAGTCAGCCGAATATGTTTGTGGACCAGTACAACACGCGTTATAACCGCGACATAATGCCCATGAAGGGCGGATATGGCGACGCCACGTATTACCAGATGGTCAACTTTATCCGTCAGTATAAAGGCGTGCCCGAAACGCCGTTGAACAGCGGCGGCAAAACGATCGGAATGCATGACTTTGCGGATTGGTTGGATGTGAGCAACCGCTATTACGATGATATCGGCGACGTAACGCACAGAGATTATTTAGGATTCAATTTAAAAGACCGCTATAAAAACGACAGCGGCAGAAACGATATTATCCAGTGTAAAGTCACGTATGACGAAAACAACGTATATTTTTACGCAAAGACGAAAGAAGACATTACGTCATATAAAGACCCTGCCTGGATGCGCCTGTTTATCAAAACGAAGGGCGCGGGGTGGGGAGGATACGATTTTGTCGTAAACCGCGAGGCTCCTACCGCGAAAAAATGTACTTTGGAAAAAAGCAACGGAACGGGTTGGTCCTGGACCAAGGCGGGAAACGTCGATTATATGGTTTCGGGGCGAGAGATTCAGATTTCCATTCCCCGCGAAATGCTCGGATTGACGGGAGAGGTAAACTTCGAGTTTAAATGGCACGATAATATGCAGGATCAGGGCAATACGGACGATTTTATGACGTGCGGCGACGCGGCGCCCACAGGTCGTTTCAATTATGTGTTCCGTACAACCGCGTGGAAAAAGCAAGATCCGAACATAATGCCCGGTTCGGGAAGAACAAATTTATAAGGGGTAAAAATTATGAAATCGATGAAAAAAGTTTTAGCATTGGTGTTGGCAATTCTTTTGATGTGTTCGTTTTGTATGATCGCTGCTTGCGGTAAAGATAAGCCGAACCCGAAGCCGCCTATCGATAATCCCGGCGGAGATGAATACGAGGTGCTCGAATTTTCCGACGGCGATACGGTGGTCTTAAAACCCGGCGCGATGCGCACGTTAAAGGTAAAAAACAACGCCGACGTTTTGACGTTTGAAAGTTCCAACAAGGAAGTTGCCGAAATCGACGAAACGGATCAGGATCTTCTGATCGTCCGTAAAGTGGGGACGACAGACGTTACCGCCAAAAAAGACGGAGCAACGGTCGCAACCTTGACGGTAAATTCGACGCAGCCGGTGTCGGGCGTATCGCTGAATAAACAGAGCGCGTCGCTTTTGAAAAACGGCACGATTCAGTTGTCCGCAACCGTAATGCCCGATACGGCAAGCAATAAAAATATAACCTGGTCGTCCTCGGACAATACCGTCGCTACGGTATCCGATACCGGATTGGTAACGGGATTAAAAGCAGGAAAGGCAAGTATCGTCGTAACAACGGAGGACGGTGCGTTTAACGCGGTTTGCGCGATCACCGTATTGGAGTTGGCGCAATCGTTAAATGGCTGGACTTCGACGGCAAGAGACGGTTCGGTCGCGTCCGTGGGCTTAACGGAAGACGAGGAAAAAGCAGGCTACACGTCGTTTATGCACACAGCCGCAACGCAGGATTCGATCGCGTATCACGAAAAAGCGTTTGACGCGACGAAGGGATTGAAATTGACCTTCGATTACACGGAACCCTGTACCGACGGCGGTTCGTGGATCATGATCACATTTGCCACGGCTGCGCCTTCGTGGGTAGGCGATGCGAAAGAGGGAACGGGTTTCCGTTTCATTATCCGGAACGTCAGCGAGAATGTTATCCAAGTGCAAGGCGATATGGTCGATTCGCAAGGCTGGGCAGAAGGCGGCGCGGCGCCCGTTTATTCGGAGCAGCAGTCGGTGCATGCCACCCTTTTCCCTGTATTGGACGGCGGGAACGGCATCGGCAAAAAGGGCTTGACGGCAGAACTCGTCAAGAGGCAAGAGGGCGGCTATCAAGTCGTCGTTGCGAACCTAAGTAACGAAAATTATACGATGACTTGGGATTTGAACGACGAAGTGGTCGGCGCTTGGGAAGATTTATCCGACGTATATGTGAGCGTGCAGTTCAGCATTTCCAGCGCGCCGTATGCGCCGCTCGGCCGTGCGGATATCAAACTCGAAGGCACGCCCGCCAAAGCGATAACCGATGTTGCGTTTGCCGACGAGGAAGTCGAAAAGTTCAGCAACGATGCGGAATTTACCGTTATACCCGGTACGCAGCCTTCCGATCTTGCTCCCGTTTTCATTTGGAGTTCGTCCGATCCCTCCGTGGCAACCGTAGACGAAACGGGGAAAGTAACGCTTACGGGAAAAACGAGCAGCGGTATTTATATCACGGCAAAAGCGATGAACGGCGCCGTTTCGGATAGTTATAAACTGATCGTTAAACCGAATATTTTAAAAATCAATCCTACCCATACCTATGGAGACGACGTTCTGTATGTATTGAGCGGCGCGCCTTTAACGGAATTTACCAAAGACGGCGGTTCGGCCTGCGTCAGCGGAACGGAACTGTCGATGGAAGTGGGCTTCCGCGGCAAAGCGTACGTATATTTCTATAAAATGAGCGATTTAACGTTAATTGTCGGGTATGAGTACTCCGATTGGTCGAAAGCGATAGACGGAGTTGCCTCATTGGGCGATAAAACCATCGAGCCTCCCGAAACGGTACACGTAACCGAAATTCAGCTGAATAAAACGTCCGTGCTTGTCGGTCTCACCGAAACGGCGCCTGTATTGATCACAACGGTTCTGCCTGTAAACGCAACCGATAAAACGGTAACGTGGGAAAGCAGCGACCCCGATATCGTAGCCGTAAACGCCGAAACTGGTGCGCTTACGTTAGTAGCCGCGGGCACGGCGACGATAACCGTGAAAGCGGCAGACGGCAACGTGCAGGCGCAATGCTCGATCACCGTATCGGAAGACTACACCGCGTTTGAAACCTGGACGGGTTCGAACGGTATCATGTTTAGCAAGGACAGCGTCAGCGCGAACGATTTTATCTTCAAATATACCACGCAGAATAGTACGGCCGTAAACGGTATCGCGAAAAATTCCGCCGCATATGCTTTTAAAGGTGATAATGCTTCTCTCAAATTCAAATTGAAATGGATGGATAATTACCTCCAGAATGCTAAATTAAACTGGGTGGGATTCTGTTTTACGAATGCCCGTGGCGAAGGTTTTGCCGCGAAATATGTAAAGTTCCAATCGGGTACGAACGCCGGTTTGCATATGACGGTTATGGATACGGCCGACTTTACGGGTGTATATGGCGATGAGATTAATTATGAGCAGGTGGAGGGTTCGGGTGCACCGTCGGATTTTTTCTATGCAAATGAAGAAGCGGCATACGTGGATTTCAGTATTACAAGAACTGCCGACGGAATTAAACTTGTCAATACGATAGAAGGCAACCCGTGGTACACGAACCAGTATCTCCTTACGGAAGAGCAGGCTGCAAAACTCGGAGACGAGTTGTATCTGAGCGTCATTATCCAGTCGGATGGTACGGTCACGTCGCTGGACTACGGACAGATATCGGTAAAAAAATAGCATAATATAAGATTGCATGACTGTCGGTAAGAGAGGGGAAGACTCTGAGCGGAGTCTTCCCCTCGAAAATTATAGGCTGGAAGAGAGAGGTCAAAGTGGATCATTCGTTAACAAAGATAAAAAAAGACACGTATTTATTCGATTTAAAAAACAAAGTAATCGTGCAATTGAAAATATCCGGGGTCGCAGCGGATATAAAAGGCGTTTACGGGCCTTATAAAAATTTTATGAAGTTTGCACTGCCTTTGAAAAACAATGGTAAATTTTATCTTTCGAAAATTATTGCGGCCCGATATATATGTTTAACCGTAAACGACGATGATTTTGAAAAAGCGGATATAGAATTGATCGACTGGATGCGGGAGGAAAAGCGCAGGACTTTGTTTACTTGCGACGACGGATTGTTTAACGATATCATGAAACTGTGCGGAAATACCCTGCACGCGTGCCTCGAACCGCATTATTTGGGAAACGCGACGATCCACCTGCAATCGGAACAAAGTCAAAAATTTGCCAAAACGTGGCACGGTAAAACAACCGATTATGTAATTTATGACGGGGCGCGGCGCGACCGAGAGGTTTGGGTAGGAGATTTACTGCCCGAAATACGTACGGTCTGGTCGGTATTCCGCGATAAAGAAGTGATAGAAAATACTTTCGACGTGATTTTATGCCGTATGTCGGAAGAAGGGAATATTCCCGCAAGCAGTATTTCGGGCTGTGAGTTTTTGGAGTATAACGCTTGGTTTTTAATAGCGTTCCGAGAATATATTTTACTCTCCGGAGCTAAAGATTATCTGTGGGAAAATTATTTCAAACTCAAAAAGATCGCCGAGTTTTTAGAAAAATCGATGCAGGGCGGTATGCTTGTCATTCCGCAGGGCAGGACATGGGCTTGGACGCTTTCTCGCAAAGGAGCGGTAACGGGCAGCAACTGCGTACTTGCTTACGCTTTTTACATTGCGAGCCTGTTGTTTAAAGACGAAAAGGAACTCGCAGACCATTATGCGGCGCTGTACGGCGAACTTTCTGCATTGATCATGGAAAAGGCGTTCGATTCCGAAAGGCACTTATTGCGCGATACTATGGAGAGCGGAGAAATGCGCTATTCACTGGATTCGAACGCATTGGCGATTATATTTCAAATTATACCGGAAAGTGAAACCGAAAATGTTTTTAACGCGATGGACTCTTTGTTTTATCACCCTTACGGCAGAACGGTAATCTATCCCAAAGAACCGTTAAAGAACGAAAACTGGGTGCATAACGAGCACGTCTGGCCGTTTTGCGTATCGATGCAGGTGGAAGCGCTTTTAAAATGCGGTTACATCGATCGTGCGATCGCGTTGGTTCATCAGACTTGGGGCGCGATGGTCACGGAAGGCGCGGATACTTGCTGGGAGATTATCGACGGTAAAACGGGGAAATTTATGAGCCGCAGGCTGGTAGAAGCGGAAGATGACCGCGACACGTGGAATTCGGCTTGTCACGGTTGGTCTGCCGGCTTGCAGCATCTTTTCGAGCGCTACGTTGCGGGAATTGTACCGGAAACGTACGGTTATCAAATTTGTGCGTTTAAACCCGATTTCGGGAGTTTCAGAAAAATAAGTGCCGATATCGCCACGGGGTACGGAGACATTTCCCTGCGCGTCGATAAAAAAGAGGGCGGGTATCAGATAGAACTTACGGTTCCGAAAGATTGCTTTTTGCATTGCGAATGCAAAAATCTGTTTACGGAATCGAGGGGTATTATCTCGCTCGGATGCAGAATGGTAAGCGGAAAATATTTTTTTGCGGAGGAAGCTGTATGCAATTCGGTATCCAAAATTCAGTGATCGCCTGGGATGATCCGTGGCACAGGGAGTCTTGTAAGACTATGATGCGTACGGGCGAGGGAGCATGGTTTCCCTCGCAGGATCCGCCTCCCGATAAACGGGAGTTCCTCTCGTTTATCACGGAACATCTGGGCGTCGATTTCTATGTCCATCACGTAATGCCGAACGATTCCGAGATTTTGGATCTGATTTCCGATTTGAACGAATACGGAATGGACTATATTCTGGCAAATGAATTCGGTAATGCGAATTTATGCTATACGCCGGGGACAAACCGCTACGACGTACCGCATAAATTGGTGGAGCAGGCCCAAAAGTCGAAATATTTTCAAGGGCTGTTATACGATGAAACAGAGCATTTGCAGTTGAATAATCTGATTTACCAGAAAGATCCGCATCTGTTTCAATGGGGAAATCCGAACGGACTATCCGTGCGTGAAATGCAGGAACAGACGGTCCGTACGGTGAAAGAATTGGTAGAGTCGTACAATTGCCCCGTTTACGGAGAAGTTTTGTTCTGCACGATGTACCACGCGTTTTGCCGCGGCGGGATGAGAATTTCGGCCAAGGCGGTAAAAGAAATATGGCAGCCGATACAAATGGCCGTGGCGATGGGGGCGGCGAAACAATACGAAAAACCTCTGTCCGTAACGGTGGATTTGTGGGGACCCGACGTGGGCCCGTGGTTCACGCGGTTATGGGGATTCCCCGGACATAGCCCGCAGGAATTTGCCAATGGACTGGAAATGACGTATTATCTGTCTCCCGATCGGATGTTTGTAGAAAATTGCGACCCGCTTTTATTGCATCGGGACAAATTTTCTTTTACGGAATTCGGCGAAGTCTATCGCGATTTTATACGGAATCATAAGGGAAAAGATCTGCCGTACAGCGCTTCCGACTGCGTTGCCGAAATTGCCGTAATTCGGTCCGACGACGGAATTTTTTCCGACAAAGGAACTTTTTACGGAAAAGGATTATACGGCGCCGATTCGCCCATGCCCGATGAAAAGAGCGGCAGTTTCTTTAAGGTTATGCACGTTCTTTCACACGGTACGCTTCCCGATTGCGGCAGTACGCCCTATTTAACCGGGCATGATTGTTTTCCGAATGCAAAATATCCGAGGGATCCCGAAACGTTGCGCAAATTCCCTCTGGAAAAGGGCGTTGCGGATGAAATATCGCATACTTTGTTCCGCCCGTTAAACAACGTTTTGGTTTTTGATTCGTTTGCGGATGAGCGCTGTTTGCGGGAAACCCGGTTAATTATCGTGTGCGGTTCCTGGCTGTCCGAAGAAACGGCGGAAATTATCGTGAAAAAAGCGGAGCAAGGCGCTTTTGTAATTGCCGCGGAATGGTTCCGCCCGCAGTTGAACGGCAGCCGTATTTTGTTCGTTTCGGATTTTTTGGGCAGAGATTTTTACGACGCCGTATCCGTTTATATCGGAAAAGACGACGAATGGAGAGTCAAATTCCCCAACCGTCAGTTGATTATAACAAATCCTTCGAAAGACGGAATAACTTTGAAATTCGAATTGCAAGAGGAGAATAATGCAGATGATTCGCTTTAATGAAAAAGATTGGGATCGCGTGCAACAAAATTACAGGCTTTGGCGCGAAAACAAATTGGGCCGACCTATACTTCCGTGCGTTTTTTACGGCGCCGACCCGAAGCGGAATTGCCCTTCCACGCCGTCGCTGGCTTTTGGAAACGTAAATGATTTCAGCATCACCCCCGATCAGATCATAGACAGAATCGACTACGATCTCTCCTGTATGGAATTTCACGGGGACGCTTATCCATGGGTCAATATGTCTCATTTCGGCCCCGGAGTCGTGGCGGCTTTTCTCGGGGCAAAGTTAGAAAATAACGAAAATACAGTTTGGTTTCACCCGCAAAAAGTATTGCCGATAGAAGATCTGCATTTCGAGTTCGACGATAACAACGTATGGTTCAACAGAATCAGAGATATTTACATTGCCGCAATGAAACGTTGGAAAGGGGATGTCGTCATGGCAATGACAGACCTCGGCGGAATTCTGGATATTTTGGCAACCTTTCGCGGTACGGATAATTTGTTGATGGATCTGTACGATTCTCCGGAAGACGTGGCCCGACTCGTCGGAGAAGTGCAAAATTTATGGTTGAAGTGCTATGATGCGTTTAACGAAGTACTGAAAGGCAGTCGGGGATATTCCGATTGGGGCACGATTTTGTCGGAAGAGCCGTCGTATATGATTCAGAGCGACTTTTCTTATATGATCAGTCCGGGATTCTTTGATACGTATGTGAAAGACGAGGTGAATTCCACGGCAGGACATATGAAAAACGCGTTTTACCATTTAGACGGAGTCGGACAGTTGCCCCATTTAGACAGTTTGCTGTCTCTGCCGAATTTGCAGGGGATTCAATGGGTGCCCGGCGAGGGCGAGCCCGTGACGAGAGATTGGAGCGAGGTTTACGCTAAAATATCGAAAGCGGGGAAAAAATTGCAGGTTTATTATAATCTCGAAAAATATATGGACGAAATTTTAAAAGTCATCGACCGGCCGGACGTGTTGATCAAAATGCAATTCGGTTACGGAATCGGAGAAAAAGAAGAGGTTTTGCGTAAATTATACGGTTTTGGGGTTGAAAAATAAATTATGACGAACAAAGAACGCGCAATGAATATATTGCATTTTAAAAAGGCGGACCGTATGCCTGCGGTGCATTTCGGATATTGGAACGAACTTTTAGACGAATGGGCGGAACAGGGGCATATTTCCGCAGATCTTGCGAAGTCGTGGGCGGAAGGCAACGATGCCGAAAAAGAATTGGATAAAATGCTGGGGTGGGATTTCGGTTGGTATAAATGCACTTCGGCTTATATCGGATTAAAACCGCTGTTCGAAGAAAAGGTTTTGGAAATTTTGCCCGACGGTTTCAAACGCGTACAGAATTTGTTGGGGGCGATCGAACGGGTCCGCGACGGGGCGGGCTCTATTCCAGCAGAAGACGATTATTTATTAAAAGACAGAGATTCTTTTGAAAAATATTATCTTCCGAAAATGCGGTTTTCGATGGACAGGATCCCCGTAGACTATTTCAAAAACGAATTTAATAAAGAAGAACGGGATTATCCGATCGGCCTGCATCTGGGCAGCGTACTCGGCGATATAAGAAATATGATAACCGTTATTGGCATGAGTTATATGCTCTGCGACGATTACGAACTGTTTGCCGAAATAGTCGATACTTATGCCGAATTACAATATCGCTGTGCGGAAGAAGTGTTGAAAACGGGCGCTAAATTTGATTTCGCGCATTATTGGGAAGATATCTGTTTTAAAAACGGTCCTTTGATTTCTCCCGTTATGTTTGAAGATTTGTGTGCGAAACATTATAAAAAACGTAACGATCTTTGTAAAAAATACGGAATAGATATTATTTCGTTGGATTGCGACGGCGTTACGGAAAAATTGCTTCCGATCTGGTATGAAAACGGCGTCAATACAATGTTTCCCATTGAAATCGGAACCTGGGGCGATCAGTTTGAGAATGCCCGGAATAAGTTCGGCCGCGATATGTTAGGTGTAGGAGGCATGGATAAAACGGCGTTGCGCAAAGACCGTGACGCGGTAGACGCGGAATTGAAGCGTAGTCAAAAACTTATTTTACTGGGCGGGTTTATTCCTTGTCCCGATCATCGGTTGATGCCCGGAACGAAATGGGAATTGGTGCAATATTATACGGAAAAAGTAAAGGAACTTAAAATTTACGAATCATAAAGCGTTACGGGATCGGTAAATATGTTTAAACCAAATTATGAAAATATAGTTAGTTGTGCCAAAAATATAAAGCCGGAGAGGATTCCTTTATATGAACATATTGTCGATATCGACGTGATCGAAAAAATTTCGGGACAGCCGTTGAAAAAACACTTGAACGGGGAAGAACGAGATCTGAACCGCTATTTTCAAGGATACTGTAATTTTTATAAAGACAATGGTTACGATACGGTATCGTATGAATATTGCGTAACTGATATTTTGCCGTATGGCGGGGCTCTGTCGAATAAAATAACGAATCCTTATATAACAGACGAAGAAAAATTCAACAATTATCCGTGGAATGACGTTTTTGATTTGTACGTGCGAAACGCGGCGCCGTATTTCGATGCTCTGAAAAATAATATGCCGGAAGGTATGCGCGCCGTCGGCGGCGTGGGAAACGGCGTTTTCGAAGTGGTGCAGGATTTAACCGGTTACGAAAATTTGTGCCTGATGTCTTTCGAGAACGAAAAATTGTATCATGCGGTTTTTCAAAAAGCGGGTGAACTTTTGTTTCGGATTTGGGAGTGGTTTTTGGCAAACTATGCCGATGTTTATTGCGTCTGTCGTTTTGGCGACGATCTGGGCTTTAAATCCAACACGCTTCTTTCTCCCGATGATATTTCGGAGAACATATTTCCCGTTTATAAAAAAATCATTCAAATAGTTCACGGATACGGCAAGCCGTTTTTACTGCATTCCTGCGGCTGTATTTTTTCGATCATGGACGAATTGATTGATGAAGTTCATATCGACGCGAAACATTCCAACGAAGATCAGATTGCTTTGATGTCGCGTTGGGTGAATTCTTACGGAAGCAGAATCGGCAATTTCGGCGGAATCGATACGGACGCGTATGTGCGTATGAGTGATGCGGATTTAAAAGAATACGTCACGCAGATATATAAATTGGCCGAACAAAAAGAGGGCGGTTTTGCCATCGGCAGCGGTAATTCCATTCCTGCCTACGTGAATACCGAAAAATTCTTGCTTGTAAATCAGACAATCAGAAATTTGCGCGGCGATTAAATATTTACCGCATTTCATCTGCACTTTCAGTGCGGATAAAAAAATAAAAAACGGCGGTTTTCGGAAAATAATGAAGGGTTATTATGAAAACCGGCCGAAAGGAAGAAGTTAATATGAAAATAAAAGTCGGTTTAGTAGGAACGTCACAGTTAAGTTTTGCAGGACCTAAACAAGAGGATTATGCAAAAATAATCGATCAGATGAAAAAGAATTCCGCTGAAATGAATTTTGATTTGGTCATATGGCCGGAACAGATAATTTCCGAGCCTGACGCAAAACGTGCGGTTGATTTTATGGAAGGCGAAAAGATCGATTTTTTGCTTATTTTAAACATTTCTTATTCATCCGGATTTTTAGCCCCCGTGCTCTACAGAATTAAAAACGCCGCTGTCGGTATCTGGTCCATCCCCGAAACTAAAAAAGGTCCCGTATTGTTCAATTCTTTCTGTTCTAACAATATGTATCAAGGCATTAACGATAAATATTTAAGGGATCATCATATTCAGGCAAAATGGTTTTATGGCTTTGCCGACGATCAAATGTTTCGCAAACGTCTTTCCGTAACGGTAAAAGCGTTGCAGGCAATCAAAAAATTGAAAAATGCGCGCGTTGCACTCATTGGTGGTTTTGCGCCCGGGTTTTATGATTTGTATTTCGACGAACGCAGCGTATTTTCCAAACTAAACGGCATTTATATCAACCGTTTGCATGAATACGACGAAGTTATCAAGTTAGCGGAAAAAGTGACCGATCAAGACGTGAAACCTTATCTTGCCGAACTCGACGCCCTAGGGATCAAGGCCACTCCCGTTGCGGCAAACTTGCGCGATTTGAGTATCCGCATTTATCTGGCGTATCGCCGATTGACAGAAGAATACGGGTATGATGCGATCGCGGTTTCTTGCTGGCCGAAATTTCAGGATGACTACAAATATTCGGTGTGTTCGGTGCTCGGTATGCTTAACGACGATAAACTTGTCGCCGCGTGCGAAGGCGATCTTATGAGCGCGATCAGTATGCTTGCGTTGCAGGAAATGAGCGGGGAAAGCACGACGCTCATGGATTTTTCCGCGTTTGACGAGGAAGACGAGTCCGTTCTGTTTTGGCACTGCGGTCCTTCATCCAAAGCGTATTGCCGTAAGAATGGATACACGCTGGGCGAAAATTATAGCGGAATGCCTCATGAACCTGGGAAGATCAACGGTTGCGGCGTCGTGCGGGATATGGTGTTCGATGCGGGTAAAGCAACGGTATTCCGTTTCAGCGGAGATATGGAAAGTTATATTAATCTTACGGGGAAATTTATAGATCGGAAAAAAGACAGCAATTGCGGCAGCCGCGGTTGGATGAACGAATTAAAACTAAACGGAAAAGATATCGGAGCGTTGGATTTTGCGAACACCATACTTTCGGGGGGATTCGAACATCATTATCCCATTGTTTGGGGCGATTATTCCGACGAGATCGCCGAAATGAATAAATGGCTCGGGATTCGGCCGCTGAACAAGATAAAATATGAAAATTATATACAGGATAAAGAGGATGCGGAATTATGAAAAATAAAATAACGATAGCGGAAATGATGCGAGCAAGCCAAAAACTGCGTGAAGAAGGGAAACGGTTTACGCATATCGGGGTAGGGCCTATGTCATATAACTTGCTGCGAGCGGCTTTGGAACTCGCGCAGGAAAAGAGATTCCCTCTCATTTTAATAGCGAGCAGAAATCAGGTTGACAGCGATCGTTTGGGAGGGGGATACGTTTGCGGTTTTGACCAAAACCGTTTTGTGAGATCCGCCGAAAAAATTGCGGAGGAAATCGGGTTCGACGGTCTCTGTTATTTTTGTCGGGATCACGGCGGCCCGTGGCAGCGGGATAAAGAAAGGTCGGATAAATTGCCTGTTGACGAGGCAATGAGAATTGGCTTGGAATCGTACATGGATGACGTAAAAGCCGGTTTCGATCTGTTACATATCGATCCGACCAAGGATCCGCATTGTACGGACGTGGTGCCTTTATCGACCGTTTTGGAGCGCACGGTTGTATTTATTGAAAAAATCGAGGAAGAACGCGCGAAATACGGTTGGAAAGAAATTTCCTACGAAGTCGGAACGGAAGAAACGATGGGCGGATTAATAGATGCGCGTGCTTTTGAAGGGTTTATTAAAGAATTGAAAGCAAGGTTGGAAAAGAAGAGTTTGCCGATGCCGTTGTTTGTGGTAGGTCAAACAGGAACTTTAACGCGATTAACGACTAACGTCGGGCATTACGACACGATTACCGCAACAAAACTCAGCGATATAACGCATTGCTATGGGACGGGGCTGAAAGAGCATAACGGCGATTATCTTTCCAATTCCATTTTGTTAGAGCATCCTGTTATCGGGCTCGACGCGATGAACGTAGCGCCCGAGTTCGGCCTGGTCGAAACGGAAGCGCTTTTGAAATTGGCGCAAATCGAAGAAAAATTTACAGCGCCGTACAAGCGAAGCAATATCCGCAGTATCATTGCGGAGCACGCCGTCCGAGGGGAGCGCTGGCGTAAGTGGATGGTCGGAGAAAAAAGAACAGCTTCGGTCGATGAAATCATGAAAGACGCAGAGGATTTGAATTTAATAACAAAAATGTGCGGGCACTATACTCTGGAAGATAACAAAGTCAAAGAGGCGGTTGCTTGTCTGAATCGGAATATCGCAGATCTCGGATTAAAGCCGGAACGATATATTATCAAAAAAATAAAAGATTCGATAGACCGCTATATTTATTGTTTCAATTTATATGGCGTTACGGATGAAATTTTGGCAAAGGTATAATATTCAGATGGAAAAGGCGTATTTATGCGTTGACATCGGCGGGACAAAGACAGCGGTAGCGATTTTCGGCGAGAACAGAGAAGAGCGGTTTTACGGTGCATTTCCTACGCGTCCCGCCGAAGGCGCAGCCGCATTGACGGAACGGGTATATGAATTTGTTGCAGATAAATTGCGCGGATACGACGTATCAGAAGGCGTAATAGCCGCGCCGGGACCGTTGGATTGTGAAAAAGGAATTCTAATTAACCTTGTTACTCTGGGCTGGAAAAATATTCCGATTATAAAACTGTTCGTGGAAAAATTTCATATCGCTTTTACGCTCATAAACGATTGCGATGCGGGTGTGTTGGGCGTTGCGGAAGAGTTTGGGTTTGCCGAGCGCGGCACAGTGTGTTATATAAGCATAAGCACCGGGATCGGCGGAGGTACTGTCGTACATGGCAAAGTGTTAAACGGCGCGGGGAATGCCTCGGATTTCGGTCATATTCCCGTTGCGGGAGAAGGGCTGGTATGCGGTTGCGGGCAAATAGACTGTTTGGAATTATATTCATCGGGTTCAGGGATCGAAAACCGATATAAAATGAAGAGCGGGCGTGCGTACCCTTGTGCGGATATCGCCCGTATGGCGAGCGAAGGAGACGTGTGGGCCAAACAGATTTTTTCGGATGCGGCTGAATATATTGCGTATGCTGTACGCGTGATATCAGCTATGATCGATCCCGATTTGATAGTCTTCGGCGGCAGCGTTTGCCAAAGCGGCGATTTGTTGTTCACGAAAATAAATAACAACGGTATAAAAACGGTGTGTACATCGGCGGAAGGCAAGCAAGTTCTTTACGGCGCGTTTGTCTTGTTGAAAATAAACTGCGCGTGATTTTCGGAGCCAAAAAACTCGGTTAATTGTGCTCTCCCCCATCTTGTATAATTACAAAATGAAATTCCTAAATGCTATTTTCCAACATTGTCTGTAAGTATTGTGGCAGTCACGCTTACGGCCTCTGTCAGATACAAGCGTTTGTGTTTGAAAAGGCGAGTGAAATTTTATTCGCCTTTTTATTATAGAAAGAAGAAAAAGAAGTTGCTATTATTACCTTGAATATTGATAGATGTTATGATAAAGAGCAGTGTGGATATGGCAATCAGAAATAGGACTAATTTATTCTTTTTTTTCATGAGTTCTCCTTTTTAATCTCTATAATCAGTACGCCCGAGGAGATAGTCAACATTATCTTTTAAAAATTTTGCAAGGGCATAAAGATAATCAACACAAGGATACGTACCCTCGTTAATCCACTCATAGATATATGTGCGGGGGAAAGGTGATTTTAACAGGATGCTACTCCAATTATCCTGATATTAAATCAAAAGTCGAGGCATCATACGCGCGGAAGAAGAACTGTTTGCGCTTTACCAAGAATACAAACGAAGAGGGGATCAGATGAAATACATCATGCGATGGCGATACGGATCAATGAACTATTGCAAATCATAGGCATCAGGAATTCAGAAGTGAAAAGATGGATATGTTGGTGACAAAGTTCTCAAAAGGGAAGTATCGTAACGAAGGCGAATTGTTTGCAGCGCCTGTCTCTGCCGGAAACGTTAAACACATTATTTTTTTATTCGCAAAAAACTATAAAGCAAGCTGTTGGCAGTTAGGTGTGAGCTTGTCATAGACGAGTGCGGCGGCGCTGCGCGCCGCCGCAGACAAGCCCACGCCCCCAAAGAAAATAGGAA
>ERZ1106923.278-NODE-278-length-22095-cov-19.200363_pt1 | contig 22095 bp, 19 predicted proteins | sample MGYA00403657_ERZ1106923 | MGnify/ENA primary metagenome ERZ1106923 (study PRJEB35170, sample SAMEA104062425) | human gut metagenome | biome: human gut; feature: human-associated habitat; material: faeces | place: Denmark | collected 2012-06-19 ...
GGTACTCATTCTCCGTCAGGAAACCACTCTTGTAACCACGAATAAGTGCCTCGGAGTAGCCGTGCTGCACATTGAACGTGTTCATGTCTCCACAAGGTAGATTCTCCATCCTAGGATCTACGCGTCATCGTCCGTGGCAACGCCGTACCAATTCGGTTCACAACGATCGATTTTGAGGATGCTCTCTTGATCGTGGAAACGTGGTAACGGAGAATAACAATGGAGCGCCTCACGCATTCCAGCCCAGACGGGTGTGTGCCGAACAAACAAGAAACACTCAGTCCATTCCCATTCCATCGACATCTCCAGAAGTGGAAGCCACAACTATGCGTCAATCACGGGGAAAAGACATACACACGGAATTGAACTGAGCATTGCCGTTGCCGCCCGACTCAATATCGGGATTCACCTCCATGGCCGCGACCATCTCGCCTCCAAACAGGATATTGTACACAGAGCACAGGAAGCAGAGTGCAATACACGCCAGCTACGCATCAGACCGTCCCAGGGAGCGTACGATGCCTGCCACGGGAACCACAATCACCGAAATGGACCACTTCCACGCTCCAGAAATCTTGTTCAGCACCGCCAGCGCGATGAAGATGTCCACGATCACGGAGCACATGTTCATCTTCGCGACCATCACTGCCTCCATCGCTTCCGGCGTCTACACATTATCCTTCCGTGCGAGTTCAACGGGAATGTTGCGCAGCGTGCAGACCAGGAAGAGATCGTGGACGAGCATCGCGCCGAAGTAAATCCAGATCACAATGAACGTGGCGCCCCACGACCACTTCAGCACGCCGTCGTACTTGAGACAGCAGAGGAGAATGGTGATGGGGATGATGATGGAGAAGATGCTGTAGAGCGCGTCTCTGAGCTCGACCTGCTTCTTCTTCACGAGGTACAGCGGCATGTAGACGTCCTTGAGGGCGTAGATGAAGTAGGGGAGGAGCGCCATCGCAAACGACGTGTTCCAGAAGTGGTCGAGGCGCAGCACCAGCGTCACCTGCGCGATAATGAACAGGATGCTGTTGATCGTCGCCATGATTTCGGGGCCCAGCAGAATTCGCTCGTTCGGGTCCAAGTCCTCGTTGCTCTTGAATCGCATAATCAGAACGGGGATGGACAGCACGTCGAGCACAAGAACCACCAGATCCACGGCAAACGCGGGCAGCATCACGACCCACCACTTCCAAGCAATCTTCTGGTCAATGCGGAGACTCAGCGTGACTACACTCACACTCCAACCACCAATCCCCACTCACGAACCAGAAGAAGAGGAAGGCGACCAGCGCAAGCAGAGCGAAGATGAACGAACGGTCCGACGTGCGACTCGAGCGAATCACGGTCATGAAGCGCTATCCGTGAATCGCGCACGCAATGCGTACTTCGGGAGTGAACGACGACGGATCGTCGGCCATCTTCACCGCGTCCTCGCCCATGTGGTCGTACAGCGACTAGGATTCAAGGCGGGAAATGATACGAACTCTCTTCCTAGAATCGGACAGGATGTCGTACGCCTCCTTCACGCGGATAAACTAGGATGAACAGACAGAGAAGCCCCGACCATCTTTTCCGCGTCCGGATTGCCTCTGTTCTTGTCCGGATGGTACTTCAGTGCCATCTTACGATACGCCTTCTAGCCATGAGGAGCCATCCTCGGGAGAAACCTTAATCTCCTCCTCCGTCGCGTCGGGCGAAATGCCTAAAATATCGTACAGACTCGTATTTCCAGCCATATCTCTGTGAAGAATCAACGAAGTGCCGGCTTTTCCTGATGTGGTGTAGTGTGAGGAGTTGGGTGAACGGGGGTGTAGCTCAGATGGTAGAGCGCTCGCTTAGCATGCGAGAGGTAAGGGGATCGATACCCCTCTCCTCCAGTCTTTTCTTTTTCCGGGATGAGAAGGGGAGTGCTGTTTCTCCTTCTTTTGACTGCAATCGTTCAGGGAGAGTTGACGGGAGTCGTTGAAGAAGAATCGACTCCAACGCTTCATGAAGATGATTCGCCTTGCCACGAATGGAAGAACCGTCGCGTGCTCTTTGTGGTCGCGCATCCTGACGACGAAACCATGTTCATGGTGGTGAATGCGAGCGCGTGTGAGGTCTAGTTTCCCACAGTGCAACAACTGAAGCGAGACAACAACTCGCTCTTCCTCTTCTACTTCACCAATGGTGTGCCTTCCTTGTTCTCTTCACAGAATAGGTGATTCGGAGGGTTTGGGGACCATGCGTGAGATGGAGTTGGCGCGATTCGCTGATCATATGGGACTATCAAATGCTTCCATCATCGTGGAGCATCACGAGGCTCTTCGCGACGGCTTGACAGAGAAGTGGAATCGAACGCTGTCGAGTGCATTGCTGCTGCGCGTGGTCAACAGGGTGCGTCCGGATGCAGTGTCATCAGCATCGTTGCGTTAGCCGTAGATCTTCACCTTTGACAAGTACGGCGTTTCGGGACATCCGAATCACGTGGACTCCTATCGAGCCGTGCAGCAACTGATTCAACAGAAGAGCGTGTCTATCCCCGCCTTCTCCCTCCTCTCGGTCTCTTTCCTCCCAAAGTATGCGGGTGTCCTCAACATTCTGTTCACTCCGCGCAGCAACCTCGCGTTTTTCAACTGGAACGTGCTGTCCCCATTTCGCGCCATGTCCGTGTTCCAGTCGCAGTTCTGCTGGTACCGTCGTCTCTATATCCTCTTTTCGCGCTGCTCTTATGTGAACACTTGGATCAGGATATAGCATGTGATGCCAAAAATACCCGCGTTTTTCGCTGTTTGTTTGAGGCGCAAAAGCAGCTCATATCCGCCGAATACTGCACACCCGTTTATGGAATGGAGTCGTCCGTGACAACGAAAGCGTTCCAGTTGTCATGTTGCTTTCTTGGTGTGGGAGTCTCTTGATGGGAGTAACGTGCAGCGTTTTGACTATATCGCACTCGTAAAAACAAACCATACTATACGAAAGAGTCGTTGCCCCTCCTGCTTCTCATCGTCGTAGGTCTAAGCAAACCAGAGTGTGTGATTCCTGTTGTTCGTTTACCCTGTCTGCCTTGCAAGTATATACCACAGTAGAAGTGAATGGGAGTGCTTCATTCTCTAGTTTCTGGGACATGGCCTTATGCTGTTTCAAGAACGATGTTCCCTGTAAAATCGAGAAGGACACGTACTGTTTCGAGTTTTCAGATGATGACTTGCTGGATGCCGTTCCTCACTACCATGGCGATCGTCTCATGAAGGACGAGTACATTGATGGTGAGATATCCCGTGACATCTCTCGAACCTTTCCTCACCACTTCCTGTTCCGCCACAAGGAGAACGGCTGTCTCGATCTCCTGGAGTCCGTTCTCCGCAAGGTGAGCGACAACTACTTCCGACTTGGCTACTGCCAAGGGATGAACTACGTCGTTGGTGCGATCCTCGTCGCTATCCTCGATCCCGAGTGCAACGGCTACTACTCCGATAACGACATTGACGAGCTACAGCAGCGCGTGCGCAAGTGTGTCCGCACTCTCCCTTCTGACTCGTAGCATGGAAATCGATGATGTCAAGCATCAACTCTACGAACTCACCGCCCATCTCATCGATCGTCTCCAGCTCGTGCAACTCTGGGGGTACGGCTTCCCCAGTCTCCCCTTCTACGTATTCGCGTTCCGGCACTATTTGGAGTATTCCACTTTTCCTCCCGTTTTTAGCCCTAGTCAGTTTGCCCCCGAACTCCGAGTTCACTTCGAGAGCGTCGGCTTCGATTTGTCCATCTTCGTCTCGCGGTGGTTTATCCCCCTTTTTTCAAACTCCCTGCCGTTCACGCTGCTCTTCCGAATCTGGGACTTCTTGTTCGTGGTGGGCGTTTCGGGCCTCTTCCGCATCGCGATGTCCCTATTGTTGCTCTTTAGGGAGCATATTGTCGAGTGTGACCTCATTCAGTTGAGTGAGTTCATCCACGATATGGGACACGAGCATCTTCGCAAGGAAAGCGACATTCAACGACTGTTCTCCGTGCTGTTCTCCTTAACTGAGGTCCCCGATGAAACTCCCCTTAACGAATAGATTAACGACGCCTCGCTGGCGGCGCTTCAAGCCGAATTCAGCACGCGCTGTAGCGTCACGTGACCGTCACGTGCCTGCCTGACCCATAGCATGTCGCCACAGACTCTCGCGAAGCAGGAGCAGTTGTCTTCGGACATCACGGTTTTGCTTCAGCGCATCAAGGAGATACACGAGGAGGAGTTGTTGCATCGTTACGACCTGCGAAACAACCTCACGGATCGGAGGCGTTACGAGGAGGAGCGTGCGCGACTGCTGAAGGCGAAGCGCGAGCGCAAGGCGCGGTTTGAAGACCTGATCGCGAACTCGGCGGAAGACGTGGGCATGCGTCTGTCGAGTCCGGTGTTGCGAAATGAGCCGGAGAACACCGCGTTCGCGAAGGAGATCAACGAATTGTCGGAGGCGTTGACGGAGGTGGGGGAGAAGTTGGTGGAGAACGAGAACGGGTTGAAACAGATCAAGAATCGCATTGTGGAAGTGATGCAGGATCTGGAGGACACGAATACGAAGCGCCTTTCATTACGTATTCAGTTATCGCAGCTGATGAAGGAACGGTCCTTGTTGTTGTTTAATACGCATTTGAAGTGGTGTGTTTTGCGATAGTAAGCGTTTGAAGTGATTGAGTTTTTGAAGTGACTTGTTCCGTCTTTGAAGTGACTTGTTCCGTCTTTGAGATGACTTCAACACACCTCTCACCACTCAATTCAATTTCAAAACAAACACCCTTCAAACCAACTCCGAACTCCCTTCCATCTTCTGCCTCTCCAACTCCTTCTCGATCCGCTCCACCGTCTTCTTGTACTCCTCATCGAAGTCCTTGCTGTACAGGTACCGCTCTTGCTTCGTGTAGAACGCCATAATCAACTTGAAAATGCCACACGCCGTCAACAACAACGACTCGATCCGCGTCACGACGCTTCTACACCTCACACATCGCTTGCAACCTTACAGAGGGTGGTTCGGTGCGCACACGTACTCGCCGTAGTGCGAATTCGTGAAGAGACCCACGCCGCAGATGCACAGCGGAATGGCGAATGCACATGTGACACGGAGGATTTCGTTGTGGATTTGGTACCCGTAGAGTGGAATACTGAGAAGGAGGACGCTACGGGGAAGAGACATGCGAAACGATTACATTAGGAAAAGAACACTCGAAATCAAAGCAAACAGAAGCGTGGAGGAAGAGCAACGCGAATACCGGACGATACAATACTGGAGAGAAAAGAAGAGAGCGAGGAAGAGTTGATTGCCCAATTTCAGAACACGGGATCTCTTTTCCGACAGAAAACTCAAGCGAAGCAACGACAACACGGAGTACGACTCGTCATAGGACGGAATCGTGCGCGACGCCACGCTCCATATACGGAGAACGATCACGACGGATACTAGAGTAAAACAAACGCAACACCACAAACGAGCTCCCTGGACAAGAGCAGCGATAACGAACCCAATCAGCACGATGCTAGGCGTCTTGCTACGACTCATTCCAGTACAAAAGACGTACATGCAATTCACCACGCCCCACACCAACAGAACGATATCGCAAAGAAGAATGACCAGGTTGTAGGTGTAGGACAACATGAATGAACTACCCACCTTCTCCTCGGATTTGCAAACGATGGAACAGCTACGGACTGCGAACATTGAACATAGAGCGAACACGAGGAACCACCTGTGGTGAAAACGACACAGAAGAAGCATACACGTAATGACAGAACCGTCTCGCAATGAAGCAATAGAGAGGGATTCCGATACAGCATGAACAAGAAAGAATGGATAGGATCTGCGAATGAAGGGCTTCCACAGGAACAAGCGAAGGATATGATCACGTTGATGAATAGTCGTTTGAGAGAAACATCGTACTCCCTCGGGATGAGAGGCTGCTCCGTACTCGAGTTATTCATGGGTTTCAGCCACCTTCGCGCTCAGACGACTGCAACTCTACACGGATCACCACATGGACGCACCCCTACGGAATCGCAAACAAACAGTGCGCAATTCCAGAAAAAGCTAAAACAGGACAAACGAATCAAATGCATTCTCAAGCTGCTGAGAGTCCTGCGGCTGCGCTGGCGGATCCTCGCTCCACGACGCCTCTTCATCGACAGACCACGCGTCTTCCCTTTCCTTCTCTCTGTATCGCGCGTAGTTCTCCGTGATGGACTCCATGTATCTTGCCAGTTTCCGTAGATGACTAGTGGTATCCTCGTCATTGGAGGGATCCCGCTCCATCCTCCGTATCCGTGGCAGGTACTGAATGCAATCGGCTGCAATTGCACTTGCCAACTTCTGCTGAAACACCTGACTACCGCTCGTCTCCAATTCCGTCTTCAGCTTCTTCACCCTGCGGTAGAACTCCTTCACATCGAACGCGTCATCACGGCGGGGAGTCGCCGGGGACATGGTGATCGCAGGCACCCACGAGGGAGAGGAGGACGACACGGGGAACTGGATTCCGTCCCTTTTCATGTCCCGATACCCCTCGACGATCACTCTCCCGCACCCCTTCGATACGAGAGGCAAAAAGGCCTCGCCCCACTCATGAATGGCTTGCTTGGCCTCATTGACCACCTGCATGTTGGACGCACCACCCTCCGCTTGCTTTGACTACACGTGATCTAGAATGACGAAGAGGACAAGGATCATGGCCTTCAGCCGCCTCATGAATAACGGAGTGCACGAATTGTGAAAGCGCGAACCACTACTTCGAATCAGCGTGTCTGTAACTCTATTCTCGGAGGGAGACTCTCATCACTTACAGCAATGCAGCGCGAATGTATTTGTTTGTACCGCTATCGATCGCTTTCGCTAACACGAACCAAATCTCTTCAAGAACATCTGGATCGTACGTATTCTGCACTCTCTCGACAAACTATGAGTGATTATGAGCAGTCGAAGCGTGCCTCTTGCAATAGGAAAGGATCGGGCTGGTTTGGGGAGTAGATGTAATCGGAGATGGAATTCCCCAAACTATATACGGGTTCTCTCATGAACGTCGCGAACCTGTCGATTATTCCTGAAAAACCGGAAAACATGACAGTACTGAGGAATAGAGTGGGCGCTTTGCGTTTGGGGATTTTCCAGTTGCTGAACATGTGGTTATCCGTACAGTAGTAGATGTGCTCCGTTGATAAATGCAAACACGTCAGGAGACGAATCTCTCTCTCAGCTCAGTCATGCGAGTTATAGAGGGAACAAACACAAAGGAAAAGACGAATTCCAATTCAATACTATCCGTATTACAATCAAATAATACCAGTCACAGCAACCATTCTGCGACTCAATCTCCCAAAGTCCTTTCCGTTGTCAGTGAAGTAGTTCATCTTCACCTTCACATAATAGTTGTCAGCCGGCTGGCGAGGCACAAGCACTGTCCAGTAGGCATTGTCCTTGTCTTCGGTGTTGTAACCAATCACAACACCCGCGAAGGTGAACGACGACTGACCGTTCTCGACGGGCTGGGCGACATCGATGGGTCGCAGCGAGAATGGCGAGCTGTGCTGGAACTGGAACGTGTCAAGCGACATCATTACCACCACCGGGTTGCCCGCGTTCACCTTCTCGTACAGCCACTTCATGTTGCGCTCTCCCTCACTGGGGCGAGTCACGTCAGGCTTGTACTAGTTGTCATACTACCCACACTCACTCACGCGCTGACAGTTCTCGCTCCACTCGCTATCCAAACACACACCCATCGACCTCATGTAGTTCACAACCGACTCCAAACTGTCCGCGTCGGCTCCGTTCAGCTCGGCGCGCATGTCGGCATTCACCTTGAACAGCTTCTATCCATCACGCCACTCCCAATCACCCACTCCATCAGCCATGTCCACACTCGCGTCGTTCTTCAGACGGATCACGTTCATCGCATTCAGCACCGCCTGCACCACGTAGTCACTGTACGCAGCATCGCTGTCGCTCAGCAGCTGACCGTTCATCACCGACAGAGCAAAGGAGCTGAGATCCACGATCGACAAGACCGGGAACTCTGTAGAGAAGGTCTCGATGGAGGAACGCAAGCCGCCTCCAAAAGCGATGGGAAGGTCGCGGAGGACGAACGGCGAGTAGTCCGCGACACCAGCGTAGAAGCCATCCACAACCGTGTGGGCGTACATCACCTTGTTGCCCGTCGTGATACTCTGCAGGAACGCGCGACGATTCGCCTTCCTACGCCTCACTCGCTCCCTCCACACTCACGCCTCATCGCTCATCGACGACAGCGTCAACACATCGTTTTCCACCGTCAACACTTGCGAGTTGAACGCCATCGTGAACTCCACATTGCTGCCCGCAGCGCGGCTACACATCAACGCGCTCTCCCTCGCTCACAAGGTGTTGGACGGCATCGTCACGCTCGTCGCATCCTCAGCCACGCAGAAGCGCATCGCGCTCTTCAGACCGCTCACACGCACACGCACCATCTTCTCGTTTACGCCACACGCCACCGCGCGCTGCACAGGTGCGAAGGACACGCCTCCCTCCTCCTGCTTGAAGAACGCGGTGATCTCGAACTTGGAGTTGTAAAGTGCACACATCGTGTCGCACGACCTACACCTCACGCCTTATGCCCGCACTCACATCTCGTAGGTCTTGCTTCGGTCCAACACAACGATATCCCCAGTGGAGTACGCAGTGCCGCTCACAGCATCCGATTCCTTCACAATCACACCTTCGCCGGTCACGATGTCGCACTCCACGTCCAGCGACTCCTCGCACACGGGCGTGGTGGAGAAGGAGCCACCTGTATTAGTAATGAACGCCAGCGGGTTTCCATTCTTCAGCACCACGACATTGAGATTGGCTGCATGGATGATGTACTCTGCGTCCGTCAGACACACGAACACCGACTTCATCGCACCCGCCTCCAGCGTCAACTCCGTGAGACCCAGCGTGTTGGCGTTGTGCGCCGAGTCCAGATACACAGCGCCCGACGCGATCGCCCCTCTCGCAAACATACGGAGAGTGAAGGAACACGACGCATCCTCGGGTACGAAAGGCTGCGCGGCGCTGTGGTCGTGCACGAACAGCGTGAAGGAGACGGTGTGGCACTTCACGCCGTTGATGTAGCCATCCACACTCACCTGAGCCGTCTGCTTGCCACTCACAGAGCCCGAGATCACGCCCGAAGCGTCGACCGACAGACCCGCGGGCAGACCCGTCGCCTCGAAGAACGTGAAGGGAGACGCGTAATCAGGAGACATGACGGGCGAGACAGACACTTCGCCCGCGACCACGTGCACGCCCGCGCCGACGACAGGGTAGCTGAAGGTTGGAGCGATCACGCTCAAGGAAAGCGTAACGGTTGTCGACGCGTCCGCGTTCGCTCCCTCAATGGTCAGAGCATACTCGCCCGTGTCGCCGTCGATGCTCGCAGTTCCGTGAATCTCGCCCGTGGCCGTGTTCAGCTCCAGCCCCGCGGGCAGCGTGCCGTTAACCACTTCAAAGGAGGAGATGAAGTTGTCGTAGCTGGGAACATCGCTGGAGAAAGCGACACCCTTGAGTACGGTGTACGACGACTCCGAATACGCGAGGTCGGTGGGCGCGTAGTACTTGCACTTGTCGTACTGCGCGTCGCCCAGCATGCCGTTCGTGCACACGCGGTACGTGTAACCGTACCGGTACTCAGGACAGCCCTTCACTACCGACCACTCTCCATTCTTCACCGCAGGGTAGTCGCCGTCCGCGGCGCACATGCCAGTGCCGCTGGGCACGCAGTACTGTGTCACGTACGTGTTAATGATCAAATCCTGCTGCAGCACCTTGAATTGGTTGAAACGCGCAAAGCCAATGGGCGCCGACCACGCGTTGCGTCTAATGCTGTTAATGCTTTCTCTCGTGGGAGACACGATGCCCGTGTACTCCTCGCTGTTCCAACGACCCAGCACAGAGAAGGAGTGATAAGACGGACTCTGTGATGTGTGGAAGCCGAAACTGTTGAAGCTGGAGCCCTCCAGGTTCTCCACTGTCCACGACAAGAACGAATCATCGCTGTAGTAATACCTTCCGTTCGTCGTGGTGTCGTAGTCCAACATGCCCTCCTTTGTGCCACTCAATAGGTCGCTGGCATCGATGGCGGAGAAGGAGTCCACCACCGGCGAGCAGTCGTTCACGCCGAACACGCCCGTCGCGTCGAACACGAGGGCGGGCTGCGAGGAAGCGCGGTGGATCTCGAAGGCGATCACATTCGTTCCCTCCACAGCGCCAGCAGTGGGAAGGATCACGTGGAACTTGGAGAAGGCTGTGGCGTCGTGCACGGCCATCGCCTCCGTAGTCGCGTCGAAGTCCTCTCCCAGGTTGAAGCGCGCCACCTTCACGCCGTTGAAGTACGCCACCACACCACCAGCGTACTTCAGGTGCACGTTCAGCACGTGGTAATCCTCCAGCGAAGGAACGGTCACCTCGTGTCTCACATACGCCGTCGTGCCCATGTGGTTGCCCAGCTCCGTCGCCTTCACCGAAGTCCACGTCGAATCGTCGAAGCTCACGCTTCTCCAATCGGTACTCACCGCCTCCTCCTTGTTCCACACCTTCCACTCCCCACACTCGAACTGGAAGGGCACCACCGAGGAGAACACGGTGGACGCAGAACTCATGTAGTAGTTCATCATGCCCATCTCGAAGATCAGACCGCTGCCCACTGTCAGGTACCAGCCGCCATTGCCCTGACTCTTATAGTCCCAACCGTCTCGATTCGAGTCGTACAGCACCAGCGTGTAGAAGTTGTGAGGGAGACACCACTTGGCATAGTTCAACGCGTTCCCCAGAGTGAACTTTGTGATGGAATACAACGGATCGCCGTCCGTCCCCTTGCCGGCAAACAGCTTGTACGAGGCTTCTTGCGGTTTCTCATCCAGACGTGCCGTGAACGTGATCATGCTCTTCACACCGAAGCACAGCTCCGCCACTATCGTCACTTGCGTGCTCGTGGCGACTCCACCGTACTTCTTCGCAGAGATCGTGTAGACCACTTCACCCGTCGCCTCGGAAGGTTCGCCCGAAATGACGCCCGTCGCGGAATCCATCACAACACCGGCAGGAAGAGTGGGAGAGATGGTGAAATCGTAGTACTGGTCCCCATTGGGGTACACAGCGGTAATCTCCATGTCCTTCACAAACGAGAGCGACTCTGGGTACGACAGATCCGGAATAACCGCGGGAATCGCGTCCGCCAGCAGGTCCAGCGTGCTGAACTTCCACGCGCAGTTGCTTGCATCCCCAGTACCAATGCTCTCGAAGCGGTACTGATTCCACGGCTTGTCGTTTGCCAGCCAGATCTTCTTGTGCTCGCCCTTACGCGTCCACGACAAGCCAGTCACCGTCTTGAGGGTCGTCCACTCCTCGTCCGCGTTACGCGCCTTCAGCACGAACTGGCGAGGCTGCTGGTTTTCCTGCTGGTAGTGAAGATACAGGGCGACGGAAGAAATCCACTCGCGACGGTCGTTCTTGAATGCGATCGTGTAGTCGTTTTCATTGGCACAATCACTTGAAGACACAGTCCAGCTGTAGTACTGCATAACGATTAGCTCGGTTTTTCCAGAGATGCCGTTGCTGGTCACGTCAAGATCGAACAGGCGAGACTCCAGCGCGTCCATCAAACGCACCGTGCAGTCGAACACTGACTCTGTCTGCGACGCACTCTGCGCCACAATCGCGATGGCGATCGTGTTGGCTCCCTCCACCAGGTAGTTCACCGCGGAAGCGTCGCTGGAGGCAGTGGTTCTTGCGGGCAGCGAGATCTGCCGGTACATCACCTTCGTGTACGCGTTTGAACTCGTGCTGTCGGCAGTCAAATCGCCCGTCACGCCGTTGCGGAACACCTCCACGCCGTTCAGGTAGATCACGCAACCGTACTGGTAACGCAGCGAGATCACGAAGCCAGCCACGTTCTCGAGAGACGACACACTAAACGTCTGCTTGTACAGCTGGATCTGGTTCGAGGAGGCGGGGAACGCACCCATCGAACTCGTGCTCCAGCCCGACGTCTCCGAACCATACCAGTTCGCCGGCACCTCGTTCATCTTGTAGAACCACTGCGCGTGCGGCGCCACCAACCACTGTGTATTCACAGTGTACACCTCAGGAAGACTCTGGAGGGCGTCGTAATGGACCCGCGCAATCGTCTCGTACTCGTCCTTGCTATACATGGCTCTCAGATACAGCATGGAGCTGGCATACCAAAATGACTTCGTCGAAGACACGCTGACCTCGTACCTCGTTCCAGTCAGACACAGCATCGTCGACACCGTCTCCAAGTACCGTTGACCCGAGTTGACTTCCACGTTCATAACCACCTGCTGCGTTGTCACGTCCTTGATCGAGAACGCCTCGAACACCGAATCGTGCCTGTAAGAACGAGCCACGGTTACCACCGTCCCGGAACAAGCAGTCACCTCCAGCGTGAATGTGCCCTCGTAGCTCTGACCCTCCATTTCGGACGTCATCGTGAACGTCGTCTGCGCTAACGCGGCCGTCGGAGTGCCCGATATCGTGCACGTCGCCGCGTTCAGCGTCAGCCCAGCGGGGAGTGAAGGAGTCACGGTACAGCTCGAGAACTCCTGGCTCTGAGGATGAATACTCACTGGTTCATGATCAAGAATCACCGAATAGGAGGAGGGAACGAAAGCGAGGGTGGGAACCAAATCATGACACGTCACGAGTTGCATCTCATGTAATATGACTTGCCGTTTAGCGTTGAGCTGGATAAGGAGGCGGTACGTCTGGTACGGCTTCGCATTGAGGGACCCGAAGAACGTCTTGAATGCAAAAGCGTTGAACGAAGCACTAGACACGGACACCACGTCGCTGAATGGGCCTGACGAGCTCATCGCACCAGACAGTGTGAATATAGTAGGAGCGAAATCCACTTCGGTTGCAGGCCACAAACGCACAGCGTTGATGTGCGCCAGAGGTCCAGTCAAATTGTACTTCACGTCCACGGGAAAGCCAAAGTAGTCAGCAGACAGGCTGTCGTCCATATCCCAGTTGAAGACGGCTTCAGGCCACAGAACACGTGCGTTCGCGCTTGTCGACACATCATAGGGATACACAAAGCAATGCGTGTTCTCAGTGATGGGGGTCGAAGGAGCGATCGACGCCACGTACGCGTTGAACTCCACAGCGTTCTGCATGTTGGGGTCAGGGAAGTGCAGCTCCACCGCCAGCACGTTGTTGCTGCCCTCGATCTCGCCAGCGGGGCGAATTACGCCGTGGTACTCGTACGCCTCGTAAGCGTCGGTGGAGGCGGTGGTGGGAGTGACAGCACCGTCAGCCATGTGGTCGCGGAACACTTCCACGCCGTTTATGTACATCACGATACCGTAGCGGTAGTTCAGCTCCACCTCGTACGCAGCCATGTTAGGAATGCCAGCGAAATGCTTGCGGAAGTACTGACTGCCCGTCGCTGTCGTCGTCACAGAGCCCAGGGTCGCAGCCGTCCAAGAACTCTCGTCGAAGGCCACAGTATACCAATTCGAGTCCATTGTGGAAGCGGCGACAATCATCTTCCACTCCTCGTTCTTCATCACGGGGTAATACAGAGATAGAGCGTAGAGTTCCTCAATCCCATTCGCCAGTGTCGTTTTCAGCATGATGTTTCCATAGATTCCAGCAACGGTGATCCAATCGCCTCTGAACCATCCATCGCCATTATTTCTCCTATTGATGATCTTGAATGAGTACTGGTTGTTCAGCGTCGCAGGAAGGCAGTGCTCTGTGACAAGCACATAGTTCTCCACTCTGGCCTCACTATGCTCCAGAACCGTTGTTCCGTCCAAGATCTGGTACATATTCACTTTAGTATTCCCCTCGCGGTATTTCCTCACAGTTGCGTACACTTTTCCGTCGGTGCACGTCAACGCGCTCATCACAGCGGTAACTACTTCTAATGCACACGACCAAAACCAATACAAAACAAAAAGACGAGAAGAACCATGAATCGTAAAGGTTAATTTGAATGGATTCCATATATGGATCGAATCTTGGTCGCCAAAAACGGGCATGCCCCAAAACGAGACGAATATGAAAGGAATGTGTGTTCTCTATAGGTAAGCGCAGTCAAATCCGCATTCTTCCTCCGCCAGGAGTTATCCCGCTGCTTCTATACCAAAACGATGAGGCGCCAACGAAATAGATGAGGTGAACAGATTGTGAGGACTAGACACTGACTTCGCGAGTCCCGTGCCATCCCTGGTGGAGGCTCTCCAAAGATCAAACACAGAATCGAGTGGAAGAGTTCACACCCCCTTAGGCTAGAAATGACGACCATCTTCATCCCTCACCAATCCAAAAACGACACTCGACAAATGAGTTAACTAGAAAGTGCATGAAACTCCCGCTCTCGATTATTTACGACAGATTTCCCGCATTCCTTTCCTATGTATATTATATCACATACCCATGATGGCTGAGGGGGCAGAATCCTCGGTGTATCCCTCGTTGTGTCAATACAGAAGTGACATAGGAGTCGTTATTTCACATCAGCAACACAATATAGTGGAGATGCATAACACGAATTCACATAGATAACAAACAATAACAGGTATTGTTGAAATGATGACAATGGTTGGTATATCATCCAAATCACAAGAAGTACACCCATTAGCACACTGGGTTTAATCCAGTAGCACCACGAAACACGGCGTATTCACGGTAAACAGGAAACGGGAGAAGCAGTGGGAAATGCGAGCTAAGGGAGTTGATGAACTATTCTATGTGGAGAGTGATATACATACTAACCCATACGTGCTCCGTTCATTGACATGATGAACACATCCAGAAAGAAACGTCATTTGAGAGGTCAGAGTTGTTTATACTCATCTCAGTAATCCCATACTCCAGTTGTGGAAGGCATACAATCGACATGGGCTCAATGACTATATCCGTTTCACATAGAATTGCAATGAATGCAATCTTTCATCAACACATGAACTACTATGCTTATAGCAACGTGAAGTGGACAAGAACTCGGGTTCCATTAAGCAAGTGGGAACAAAATGAATGAATATGGAAAGTATAGTGGACCGTTATTACACCAAACAAGAAATCTAAGTCCTATCTATGACATGTAGTTAGATCCATGTTCAGAGGAATACTACATCGACAGATTTCCTTATATTGCATAGCTCTTTACAAATTCTTATCTCAATTATCCCCAAACCTAGTGTCCGCGTTGCCTGGCCCTCATTTCAAATAGAAGGAATTCCAAAAGTTGGAACTATTATGGTATCCTGATCACTTGTCATATATTGCTTATTCGGTTCTAGGTTCTCCGTGAGGTCGATTTATTACGATAGCTTATATCAATACTGTGGCTTAATTCTCTGGTATCCTGTATTCTATCTGTGGTGACACATGTGACGCTTTAAGTAGTATACCATGTGTGTCTCTTGTCATATATCGCGTGTATGACCATCGCTGCTAGTCTAATGAGCCTTGCCTTGTACTGTTATTCTTGTGTTTCAAACGGTATCAGTGTTCATTACCCGTCTCTGTTCAGCTGTCTTGCAACATGTATACCGTCGCCTGTGATCATTGTGGATCATGTCTCAGATCAGTTTCCTTGGATCTTCATTGGGTTCTATATGTCAGTCTATATTCAAGAAGGGTCGAATTAGGAATAGCAGTGTTTGGACATTGCGCGATTCTCGATGAGGTCAAAACACAAGTTGGTCTCAAGATGAAGGACACTGGTGGTAGAAGCTATCCTGAAAGTGATTCGGTGGAATGAGAATCATTCAAAAGACGATCTTGGATGTCATCGTGATGCTCTGTCTGTGGAATGTCTGCACCCAACGTGAAGCGTCTGCGGGATATGAAGGAGTGTAGGAGGAGGATGTCCTCATTGACCCTTAGGATCTATCGAGGACTCTATCACCGTTGCTGTGATGCCAACCACCGATGGAGAGCAAGGAAGTAAGGAAAGAGAGTGGTCAGTAGAGGGTGTGATGATGATGTCACTGACTCCTCAGGATCCAAGACCTATTGACCAAGACTGTGATAGCCATGATCCCTGGTATCTGCTGAGTTGGCATGAGTACGTAAGTGAAGACGTCGTGTTTGTTGAAAGAAGACGAGGATGATGGATGAGAGAGATGATCACTCTACTCACTCTACCCCTTCCATCACTCATTTCGACCTTCATTCATTTCCCATTTGTGTTTCTCTATTCCTATTGAAGACTACAACAATCCCACATCCACAGTTCCCACAGCAATCCACTTGGTACCCCTCAAATACACCGAAAGTACATGATCACTCACTGGAGGGGTCATATCACACATCACATGTCACTATCAAAGGTATTAGTAGGTTGCTCACATAGGATATAGTGCGTTGTGATGGTTGCAGGTGTCATCCGAGACAGTTATGTGTGATTTGTGATGATTGCTCCTGGTCGCTCATGTGCTGTGTGTGATATTAGTCAATGTCACAGAATGAAATGGGATGCACAATCACAACAACAGAGCCTGACAGAAATGGTATGGAGATCACTGGGAGAATCAAGGAATAACCGCGATTCTCCCAGTTACCTGCATTTCACACACTTCAGGTAAGAATGGTGTCTGTTACATGTAGGATAGATGGGAAATGACTGGATGAGGCTGGATCCGGGGAAGATCGTGGTGGTCAATGGCGATCTACAGCGTGCGAACAATCGAGCGAGTTCGGAGCTGTGAAGGCCAGTGTGGGTGGCTCATGTGATGTGCATACCAGTCAGGATGGTGACGGGTTGCAGAAGTGCGTGGCTGAGGTGGGTCCAAGAAGGGTCGTATTTCAACCATTGGAGGCCATGAGGATGTCTACATTGTGGTTGATCCCCTATGAAGTGCATGAATCGGCTGATGATGATGCGCATTCGCCTTCTTCCTTCATTACGCGGTCTGGTTGAGTATTGCCGAGTCTCTCGTGCTTCAAGTGGGACCTATTATCCCCTCACTGCATAGCTTCCCTGGATGTCTCTTCGTTGTCGATCTTGTGACCTCGTTGTCTGTGACCCGGCTTGCATATTCTATGATGCCTCAATTTGAATCTGTGGCGTATCGAATATGGATGGGAATGGATCCTATTCGTGTGTGACGATGTGCCTCTCCTCAGATAAGACCGTCGATAATTGTTGCCGTATAGCATTGGCTATCGGCACTGAATGCACTAAGAGGAGTTGGCTGTGAGAATGTCTTCCTAGCCTGATGAAGCGAATGGTTGCTATTGTTGTGTGATGGAGCTAAGGGATGATGAATTGGGCATGAGAGGACTTGATACGAATGTCACTTGGGGTACTGTGACGTTGATTAAGGGTTGTTTGGGTTCCGGGGGAAAGAGAGGAATTGACGGTAGGGTGTGCTTGCAGCAGACGTGTTGTGAGTGCTACCTGATGAATCAGCTCAGGATTTGCACCCAATGAGTTGATGTGTGGAGTGTTGTCCGACTCCATGAGGGATCTTCCTAACTCTATTGATGAGGCTTGAGGGGTCTTCCTGACTCTGTTGATGAAGCTTGAGGGATCTTCCTAGCTCTATTGGTGAAGCACTGGAGACGACATCAGCGTGATTGACTGATGTCTCAGAGAGTTCTTCCTAACTCTGCTGATGAAGCTATTGATGGGTCTATTACTCGTTCTGTGCGGGATCTTGACCACAGGTGAGTGGATGTGAGTGCTTCATAGAGTGGAGAAGTGCATTGTCAATCACCTCGAGAAGGACACCTGTGAGGAGTATAGTGTCACATATAGAATGTACACATCATTCTATGCTCACACGACCCCACTTGATGTTGGAGGTATGTACATGATGCTGATCTGTAGATCTTGACTTTGCTTCCTATTGGACCACCATTTCATTATAGTCATCCTATGTGTATTCCGTAATTCACGACATGTCATGTGAGTTGTGCTGATTGCGCATGATCAGTAGATGGCGTCGTCAACAAGACTTAGGTAACATGTCATACCTTCATACCCTATATGCACCCCATTCTGTGCATCATTTAGTCGTTACGAGAGGTAGTTGTGATGTTGAGTTGGTGATCTGTAGAGGTCCTCAACCGTTGACCGGACGATCCATGTGACCATTCTACTGTGATACCCTGTTGCTACTATTCGTCGACCATTCCTTTGAGATGGATCCTCAACGCTCATTGCCGCATCTGCTAATGGCGCTTCGCCTGAGGCAGGGAGTGTGGTGATGGGGTTGAGGAAGGAAGGGTTGATGAGTAGTGGCAGCGGGGGCGCGGTCCCGGGTACCCTGAGGGTGTCGAGGTGTAATATGGTCTTGAAACTTTGGAATTGGATTGTTTGTTGGTAGTATAGTAATGTGGTGAAGGGGGTGAGGAAGGGTCCTGATCCCCGTGGTAACCTCCCTTACAGGATTCCATCGTATTTGGAGTGTACAGGCCAAGCAAAGACAATAGACTCCTGTTCGTGCCGCTGGGGACTCCGAAGGCGAATGCTCGATAACTAGGACCTTAACGCCAAATCTGTACGACAGATCGTCTTGGAATAGGTATACGTATTTGCAACACGAAAGACAAGACAAAAGGCTCAAAATTGAAAAGCTATCCGAGAGAAAAACCGTTTCATTGAACTATAAGGGACGATTTGTGGCAGATGCCCTTATTAGTGTTAAGAAAACCACCCCTGATCAATTCGCGCCGTTCTCGAGGAAACGCACTCCATTCCCAAAACACGCTATGCGTGCTGTATACGCAACAGATCATTCTAACTTCCGTAATGCGAAGACATAGAGTCCCTTTTCACACGAAATGAGTTCCACGATCAATCCTACTACTGTTCCAGCAGAACACAACGAGTACACCGATCATCACAAACCATATACATCTCTATGCACAACGCATGAAAGGGATTACCGACCCGTTCCTACTTTTGACATTCCAGTTCAGGAACGGTTTTTCGATATGGAAATCCTTAGAAAATGTGGAAGTCCCAAAGCACTTGATCGCTTCATTCCAGCTATTTCGGGGGAAATGAACGCTGAATCTTCAGACTGGAAACACTTCATTCCAACGAGCGACGCGTTGTCATCGGTCTACGAGGAATTGGACCTTTCAGCGAGCAAGAGGGACTACGAGGGAAAGGACGAAGTCGCACCGGTAATTGACGGCTTTGTATACAATGTGTTTGACTCGTTGCCCGCGGATGACGGTCTTACTGAAACGGAGATGGAACTCCAGTAAGGAACCCTTTCTCATGATGAGCAACTAGAAAGCTAATCGACAAGTATAATACGGCAACGAGTTGCACCGAGTCCATTCTCGATTCCATCGCAACCTCTGTGAGCACCTTGAACCGCATCGAGAAGCAGTACGACGAGGTTGTGGACGGTGTGAGTGGTGATGGTTAGGTGTCGAGCATAACGAACGCACTTCGCGAGGAGTGTGAGGAGTATATCGACGATGAGAAATCGCTGTCGCGTGTGCTGGGAGAGTTGCAGGGTCCGTTGTCCTACTTCCGTGATCTCTCTGTGATAACGAACAAGATTGGCATGGACAGCATCTACGCGAACGAGGGGTCCAGCGAGAAGAATCTGGAGATGGAGTACGACCTCTACGCCAACGAGTTGACGGACATCATCAACCGCATCTTCGAGTGCATTCGCTTCTTCCGATCCCATGCATCCCTTTTGTTGTACCGTAATTCGTAGCCATCGTACAAGGATTCCGAGAGCTACCTGTCGAAATGGACCGCGCTTCTCAACCGCGTGTACTCGATCCTTCGCAACAAGTTCACCTCGCTTCTCAAGAGCTGCGAGGCGCAAATCAAGGAAAAGGAAGACAAGAATGTGCGATCTGCTTCTTCTCCCTCACTGTTAGCAACTGCTCGTTTCCTCGTCGCCTCTGTACTACTATCTCTCGGCTCTCTCCCACGGAAACGCGCAGCTCATTTCTCACATCCTCCAGATTCATCATGGCGTGACCGACGAGATCACGGGCGATTCCTGCTTTGATGTTTACTCCGAAATTCGGAAACGCTTAATCGAGCCCTATTTTGAGGCAGAGATTGACCAGGTGCTAAGTGATTCAGAATCGAGCTTGGAGGACAGAGTCGGTTTCAGAGCAATGTGTAACAACTAGGTCCGAAAGACGCTGCTGCTCCTCATCGAGGTGTGCAACATGGAGGGAGAACAGTACCTGAGCTTCTTCTGTTCAGTGGTTCATGATAACCAAGACGTCGTGGCGATTCGCTCCAACCCCTCCTTCTCCAGCAGCATTAGCTCTCTCCTGGAAGGTCTGGCCGTGTGTCTGTACGAAGCCGTGCGCCCGCTGATCATCGACACGATGCAGATTGATCGTCTGTGCGATCTCGTGCGGATGATCAAAATGGAGATTGTGGCGGGCGACATTATCAAGCGAAGTGCGCTGCTTCCGTTTTCGCATGACGCGCGTAGATTCGTTCACTTCGGTGATCATCCCGATCATCGTGAAGATGGAGGAGGACATCCGCGAGCGCGTGCTCTACATCTCCCACATCTTCATCGACACCTCCATCCGCGGCTACCAGCCCACGGCGCACGACCTGGACTACCCGACCAAACTCTACCGTGCTGGTTCTGTGTTGTGTTCATCAGTAGAGTACTACGCGCAGCGCCGCAACAAGGACTACAAGTGGGCGAGGAGGGGCGTGGTGAGTCGTAGCATCTACTCGGTGTGGTACACGCCCGTGCAGAAGGTGCTTCGCGTGCTGTCGCTGCTGTACACCTGCATCGACGTGCCCTTGTTCTCACTCACTCATCTCTAGTACAACATTATGGCAGACATCACTGTCGAGGCGGTGGAGGCGGTGCTCCTTGCCATCCGCCGCGCCGCCGCGCTGCTCGCCGTGCAACAGTCACCCATCGACGCGCAGTTGTTCAGCATCAAAACGCTCCTCATCCTGCGTGAGCAGATCTCGCCGTTCGACCTGCACTCCTCCAACGCGTCGCTGCCCTTCTCCGACACCTCGCTGCGCGACAGCGCGCTCTATCGCCTCTTCCGCAAGGCGGTGTCGACGATCACCTTCATCAACCAGGACAGCGTGAAGCTGATCGAGGACGCGCTCAAGGCCAGCACCAACGCCTTCATCGAGGCCGTGTGCAACAGCGTCTGCGAGGGCACCGTGCGGTTCGTGCAGCAGTACGAGCAGTTCATGGCGCAGGCATCCTCGGCGGAGGAGAAGTTCCCGCTCACCGAGGAGCAGGTGGTTTCGCTGGTGTCCTCGTTCAAGGAGGGCATTTCGGGACTGGACGACTTGGCGGGAAAGATGGCGCTGTACATTGACAGTCCGGCAACACAGGGTATTTTGTTCGCGCCGGTGCGGGTGGGAGAGATGGAGGGAAATGATGTGTAGCGCGTGCTGCTGGGGAATGTGGCGCACATGAAGGAGATTCTGATCCACTTGAAGCCGAACAACTTCCCGCGGTATTTGGACCAGCTGTCGGAGCTGGAGACGGCGATCAACGCGATTGACGCCACGAAGTACAACCACGACAGTCGCAGCGTGAAGGTGGAGCCAGTGGTGGAGGAGAGAGATGGGATGGAGGAGCGAGATGTGATGTCAGAGGAAGTGGCGATTACGAAGGAGGATGTTGAGAGGGAGGAGGAGAAGCGTGCTGAAGAAGTGAGGGGGGATGGTGAAGAAGTGAAGGGGGATGAAGAAAGAAATGACTTGGCTAGGAAGGAAAGCACGTCTCCTATTGAGAATAAAGGTGAAAGCGAAGGAAAGGGTGAAACGCAGAATGCACTGAAAGAGGAAGAGAAAAGGGAAACAGAGAACCCAAAAGACAACTCCAACCCTATTGAAGCAACTAAAGAGGTGACTTCCGATGCAACAGCAGAAAACGCTACTTCCTATCGTTGTTTGTTTCTCACTCCTCCTGCCCTATCCAACTACCCATTCCAACCACTATTCCGGTTCAAAATGAAGTAGAGGAGTTGAATCATGGGGCACATTAGAATTGCATAACTCAACTCCTCTTCTCACTCAAAAGCAGAGACCCAGGGGTTCATCTTGTTTCGATTCCTTTAGTACCAAATAGAATCACAATGGTCAAGGCTGCTCAAG
>ERZ1106923.279-NODE-279-length-21994-cov-17.918729_pt1 | contig 21994 bp, 31 predicted proteins | sample MGYA00403657_ERZ1106923 | MGnify/ENA primary metagenome ERZ1106923 (study PRJEB35170, sample SAMEA104062425) | human gut metagenome | biome: human gut; feature: human-associated habitat; material: faeces | place: Denmark | collected 2012-06-19 ...
AGACGATGAACGAGACGGGAGTGACTGGACGGGGAAAGGACGAGATGAAGGAGGACGCAGCTCTGTTACAATGATTGTTATTTAGTTTGGAGTGTTTGTTTCCAACAATTGCCAGTATCTCGTTCCGTCCATGTCCGTCCAATCTGCAAGCTCGATAGTTGACTTATATGGACTGGATCCCTTTTCCGTGGATCACGTGCTATCCATTTTCGAGAGCCAAGGCGTATTCTCGAACGGAAAGGACAACGCCGAGTCGATCGCAAAGTTTGTAAATCGCATTATATCTGCAGCCGAACAGAATGGCGGGGACTCGGTCTCGTCGTGTTGTCGCATACTTCGGTCTATAGCGAAGAACGGTTCGGTTGCGCACCTCGAGAAGTGTGCTGTGCGCATACTGGACTTCTCGAAGTCGGCAATTCTCTATTGTCCTGAATTCGGAACCAAAAACGATGGTAGGCGTCGATGATTCTGTATTCCGTAGCCTTGGTTACGATGCAGACGATCTTCAGTAACCTCAAACTCCTTCCAAACCAGTTCGTGCGTGATATGCTTCCAAAACTGAAGGAACTCGTCTACTTCCATCTCGACATATACAAGAAGGCTGAATTCGTAATGTGCAAGACGTAAAGCCAACATCTAGCTCCCCATTTTCCTTCCTGCTCTGACGTCCCTCTCGTCCTTGATTCGCTCGTTGCAGTCCTCCATCAAGCCGATTCTCCCCAATATCGAATCGATCATTGTTGTCCAGTTCTCCTGCCGTTATACCTAGTACTTGTTGATGGACAATCCGTCTTCGGACATTCGCCGCGGTGCGTGTTCCGTCGTAGCTTCGTTGACAATGGTTTGCTCTCTGTGTCGTGATGATGTGTAGTGCGACAAGACCGATGAGCTGTGGAAGCAGACGCTCAACAAGTGCATTGCTTCGTTGCGATACGACTTCACGGAAGTCACCAGTGTGGTCGATCCCTCCATCACCTCCATTCCGCGTTTGCCGTTACCGTCCCTCACCGTGTATGGCTCAATTACTCCGGCGAGAGCTCTGGCTCGCTTGTCGACGATCCTCGAGCTCATCCAAGTGTTGATGCAATTCCCACCCAGTCCGGTGTCGATTCCATTAATTCCGCTTATGGACGTCCTTTTAAGTCTTGCCGAAGCCTACATCCCCTCCGGAAGACGGTTCGAGGAGGCATCAGTGAATGGAGTCGCGCTCTCCCCCCACGACCAGTGGCTCCTGCTCCCCTCTCTCTATCCATGCATTCTCCAAGTCCCCATGCGCAACCCCATCAATCGTAGACAATTCAGTGCATCATCTCGCGCTGCGGTTCCTATCTCCTCGTCGCAGCCCAGCCGCTCTCGCGCGTTCTCCAGCTCTTCTTCCTGCGCTGCTACCGCGAGGACGCGACGAAGGTGACGGCGTCGTGTCTGGACACGCTGAAGTTCCTATGTCCCCATTCTGTGAGGTTTAGAGTGTTCGTAATGGTTCTGGGACCTTCCGTGCTCCCCATGATCAAGGACGTGATTCCCGCGGTTCTGGGCATTCTGCGCTGCATGAACACGGCACGTGACATGATCACCATCTCCGCCGAGGCCAAGAAGCAGGGAAAGAAGAACCGTCGCAAGCCCGTGGCGGCGCAGATCGGCAAGCCCAGCGAAACCCCCACGCAGATGGTGGAGTCGTTCGTGTGGAGTCAGCGCCCCGACGCGGTGGAGGTGTTCGTGTCGGCAGTGCGGTTTGTGAGCGCGGTGGTGCAGAAGGGTCGGTTCGTGGAGGAGTCGGTACGACTGGAGCTGGACCTGGAGCTGTTCACGAGCGCCTCGCAGCTGATGAGTCCGTCGCCGGTCCATCGCAGCAAGCACAACGTCCGCACGAGCCGCGCGCTGCGCGAGAGCGTGGAGAAGGCGATCAGAGCGAGCTGCGCGGTGGAGTGCAGTCGTGGTGTGTGAGGCGTAGACGCCGCTTCCCTCGGGCAAGCTGTCGCCGCTGACGTCTCTTCTCCCCGTGCTGCTGCGCATGCAGCGCACCTGCGAGGAGGGCTGCGAGGCGCTGGAGACGACCGCAGCGGCGGGCAGCGCGCTGGGACTGCTGTGGCACGCGCCCGGACGAGCGCTGTTCAAGCCGGTGCAGAGTGGGTGCGTCGTGTGGGAGTGAGGGGTAGATGTCGTCGACGTCACGGTGAATGTGGAGAGAATCGTCGAGAAGGTGGTCGAGCCAATGGAGGAGGAATCCGCGGGAAAGGAGGCGAAGACGGTACCGGAGAATGTGGAGGAGAGAGCGTCTGCGAAGCGAATCGGCATCCCCATTCTCCAGGCAGCGCCGACGGTGGAGACGCAGAAAACGGAGACAGTTCCGATCGTGACAGGGGAAGTGGAGGAGAAAAGAATCAAGCTGTCCGAAGTGCACCAGGACATCGAGCGTTTGAGGAAGCTGAGTCAGGACTATGTGGAGATGGAAAGGAAGAAGTCGGTGGAGATCATGAATCCCGTCGGAGCGGAGACGCACGACAGCAATGGCTTTGTGTTTTCCGACGACGACAACGATGATTTTGACGTCCCGGACGCCCCCATTTAGAAGCCCCGAAAGAACCGTTTTTGTTAGAATAAGCGTCATTCCAAAAAACAGGCTCCGCCACATCTATCTCTCCAGTTGGCATTCGTTGCTGTTTCGTCATTCGATAGATTCTACATTCGTTGCAAAGCACACTGGAGAAGAATGGATTCCCGAGATTCGAGTGTAAGTTTAAACGCCCCCTCCTGACCGTTCTAGACGGACTCTTTCAAATTCGGGCTTAGCTCGTAGGTAGAAGAGAGGATGCGCGCCATCACAGCCATGGACACAGTCACACCAGAGATAGCAGTCACAGACATCACCACGATTCCCATCATGACAGAAATCGCGACAGGGATGGAGACCGCGACAGAGACAGAGACAGAGACCGTGATCGCAGCGCTCGCGACAGAGACAGAAGCAGAGACCGGGACCGAGGCAGGGACAGGGACCGAGATCGAGATTACCGCGGACGCGATGCGACTCCCTCTCACCCCTCCATTCCAGCCGGTGCTCCACCGAGTCAGCCCGCTCCCAGCACGGACGTGAGCGCTGCCGTCATGGCGGCGATGCAGGCAGCGAGGAACATTTCCATTCAGCGTAGGTCAGTTGGGTGGAGTGAACTCTAGCGAAGCGCGCTGTCAAGACGTCGCGCTTCAGCAGCAGCGTCCTGACAAAGAAGCTGTACTTCCCCGTGGAGAATGTGGACATCGACTACACGTCGATCTTTTCGGGCTCCTACCGTGTTACGATTGAAACGGAAACGCACACGACTCTCTCCGTTGGAGGCAGTGCAGTACGTGCCTTGTCGCCTCATCACCATCAGACAATCGTGACCGGAATGGACGAGCCGCTCCACGTCCAGATCTCGGCAAGCAACAAGGAGGACCTGGAGGCCGCCGAGAGCATGATCAACGACGTGTTCACCAAGCCCGACCTGGCTCGTCGCTTGATGGCGCAAAGCACGGTAGAACACAAGGGAGAGAATGAGGTGTAGAAGCCGAAGGACCTGCCGAATGTGAGTTCGGTCGTGCAGGCGATTGGCACGGTGATGGAGAACATCGATCCTGCATGTACAGTGATAACGGCTCGTATCATGGATAGCGCAAACAACGGAAGTGATCCAGGTGCCGATGCCGACAGTGCCGCTGATCTACGGACGACGCGCGGAGCACATCAAGAAGATTGAGGAGATCTACAACGTGCACATCCGCGTGAGGGGCATCCCACCGATTTGAGCGTAGGTGCAACGCGAGAACGACGCGAACCCGGCGAGCATCATGCGCGACATCACGATCACGGGCGACGAGGAGATGGTGAAAAAGGCGATCGAGATCATCCAGACGATGGTGAAGACGGGCTCGCCCGACATCATCCGTTCCATGCAGACCAGCCGCGACGGCTTCGAGACGATCGCGATCCCGTACGAGAAGGTGGGTCTGGTGGTGGGCACGCGCGGCGCGACGATTCTGGACCTGCAGCGCCGAACGGGTACCAATGTGCAGGTGGCGAAGGAGGCGGACCGGGACCACCCGAACACGAGGAACATCGTGATCACGGGCAACCCCGATAACGTGAAGGAGGCGAAGCGCCAGATTCTGATGATTGCGGACGTGCGCGTATGGGAGCTAGGTGAGGCATAGGGTCTCCAAGTGAACATCGACGACGGTAGTCCGTCGACGCGGATCAAAGTGCCTGCGGACAAGGTGTGCTGGGTGATCGGGACGAAGGGCGCGGTGATCAAGGACATTCAGCGCAAGACGGGAACGAGGATGCAGGTGGAGAACCCGGACAAGAACGACCAGGCGCTGAACCTGCGATCCATCACGATCGTGGGCACGGAGGAGCAGCAGAAGGCGGCGATCGCGGAGGTGAATCGTGTGATCGGCACGACCGCGGGAATGAAGGAGTTCAAGGAGGACGACTTCTCGAAGTCGAACTCGACGGGGTACATGCCTGGAATGACTCCGCTGAACTCGATGTTCAGCTCGTCTATGGACTTCGAGACGATGCAGAAGTACATGGAGATGCAGATCATGAACAACCCGTACATGTTCGGGATGCAGCCGCAGGCGGGAGGCATGCCGATGCCTCCTCCGGGAGGGAGCGAGAATCACGTGCCGGAGAGGAGCGCTGCGCCGGCGAGTGGGCATGACGAGGACGACAGCAGTCCTCCGCCCGGTTTTGAATGAGTGGTCTGTGTTTGTTTGGAACAAAGCGAGTGAGCATCCCTAAACAACTAGTCTTTCACGACGGGGAGATTCGTGCCCTCCATGTCCTTCTTCCAGATGAAGAAGAAGATGATGGCGACGACGGCCGAGAGCGCTTCGGCGATGGGGTACGCCATGAACACACCCCAGAAGTCCTTGCGCACCGTGCACATGACGAACTGGACGAGGATGATGCTCAGACACGAGCGGTTCATCAGCACGAACGCAGAGGCGACGCCCTGTCCAATGGCCTGCAGGCCGGGGAAGAGCGTGCAGGAGCAGGGACAGAGCCACACGGCGACGGACATGTAACGCAGTCCTTTGGCAAAAATCGCAATGAAATCGGGATCGCTATTGAAGAGTCGCGCGAGCTGCTCGGCGAAGATGAAGCAGAGAATGCCGACAACGAGACTCACGACGAACTGTCCGATGAAACACACCTTCAGCGCCTTCATGAATCGCTTGTAGAGTGCGGCGCCGCGGCAGTAGGCGATGAGGGCGACCACGCCGTGGGCGATGGAGTTCACGGGGATGAACATGAAGAACTGCATGCGCACCAGCGACCCCGACGCGGCGATGGCTGCGGTGGTCTCTGCCGAGTCGCGAGGGTACGGCGTGAAGTGGATGATGTACTGGTTGGAGGCGATCGCCAGCACGCCGTTGGCGAGGCCGATCACCATGCCCGAGAGACCCACGTTCATCATCTCGCAGACCAGCTTCCAGTCCGGGACGAGATCCGAGCACTTGACGGAGACGGCGGAGCGCTTTGAGATGAAGAACCAGAGGCCGAAGGACACGGCGCAGGTGTAGGCGATCAGCGTGGCGTAGGCGGCGCCGCTCACGCCGACGCCGAGGAGCTTGAGGAGGATGAAGTCCACAGTGATGTTCGTCACCGCGGAGATAATCATAAGTGTACAGGAGAACAAGGCAGCTCCTTCGCCTCGCATCAGATTGTTCGTGGCGTAACAGAAGTTGTACAGAATGTCACCGTACATCAGCGGGAGAATGTACTTCTTCGCGGGAGAGAGGGTACCCGCAGCGTCGGACGCACCTAAAAGAATCAGTAAGGGCTCACATATCAGGGGAAGAACAGCAGCCATGACAATGCCCAGGAGAACGTCCATAGCGAACGTATTGCCAATAATGCGTCGCGAGGTCTTTTCGTCATGTTTGCCCAAGTAACGCCCGTAAAGGGGACCACCACCCTGGGCGAAGATGAGCGACAGGCCAACGAGAAGACACTGCTCAACGGGAGCGGCAAGCGACACGCCTGCCAGAGAGAGCTTCTTCTCCTCCACAGTCGAACCCGCATATTGGCCAATGAACATGGAGTCGACGAGGTTGTACAATGCACCAACAAGCTTGGCGATAAAGTCAGGATAGGTAAGCGACCAGATGGTCTTAACTAAGGGACCGTTACCCAGGAATTCTGCTCGCTTCATTCGCTCTGCGCTCTTTGGTGAGGAGGGAGTGTCCTTCTTGGTTTCATCAGCCGTATTGTCCTGCTGCTGCTGCATCTCTACAGCAACACTGGGCTCGGGGTCAGCTTGTGGAATCACTTTCGTATCGTCCATAGAGGGTGATGAAGAGGTCTTTTTCTATCAAAACACAGGAACACAAATCCCTTATTTGGGAGCGCGATTTGAGAATCGAGTCGAGAATGGGGGAGAAGGGAAGGAGAAGCGAAAGAAGAGGGAATCAAACAAACAGTGGATCAAAAGGAAAACTGAGCCTTTACAGTCCAATGAAGTCTGTCAAAGCAACTCCTGCAAAGAACACGGCGTTCACGAAGGTGGCAGAAGTAACAAAGGAGGACACAGTGCTCTTTCTATTCCTTAGTCAGGTGCAGCTCTGCTACATGGATTTCTTGCAAATGGTCACCTTTTGCTTCTTTTCACTTACAGGAGTGGGATCGGGGAGATTACGCTTTTCGCTGGTGGAAGGCTACGGATGATGGAGGAATGAGAGGGCAACAGGGAGCTTGACGCCAGAGAGATCGATTGGCTTTTCCGTTGTCGTCTTGTCTTTCGGCGTTGGTTCGTCCTTCTTTTCCACTTCCATCTTTTCTGGTTTCTTCTCTTCCTTTTTCTCCTTCTCTTCTTGTTTCTTCTCCTCCTTGACTTCCTCCTTCTTTGTTTCCTTGACTTCCTCTTTCTTCTCTTCTTTCACTTCTTCCTTCTCCTTCTTCTCTTCCTTTTTCTCTTCCTTCTTTTCCTTCTCCTCCTTTTCCTTCTCCACTTCCTTCTCCACTTCCTTCTTCTCTTCCTTCTTCTCTTCCTTCTTCTCTTCCTTTACCTCTTCCTTCTCCTTCTTCACCACCTCCTTCTCTTCCTTCTCTTCCTTCACTTCCTCCTCCTGAACCATCGCAGGCACCTTCTCTACACACTCACACGCACACCTCTCCATTACTCTTCTTGGCATACTTGCTCAGCTCGGTCTACACATCACCTCCATTCCCATCATCTACGCCAAATGTGATACTGTGGTGCTCCGTCATGCTGCGCAACACTGCAATATAGTCCGATACAATGGGACGGCGATTCGAGTGGAGAGTATGCTTGTGGAGCATGTCCATGAAGATCTCTACCCATGAGATGATATGAACGCTCCCACTGTAATCCTCGTCGCATTCCTGAGCAATAGAAGCCTCGTCCATCTTCTTGGCAACGGCGGCGTCATCAGAGAGATAGCTCCAGGGAAGCGATTCTACACGGAACTCTTTATCCAAAACGCAAACTGTTGATAAGGAAGAGCATAATGTACACGAATGAGACCACATTGTCGCGCATTGTCGGTTCTACGCCTCATTCCACAACAAATCGACAACCATTTCCGTGCATCACCGACGTGGACGTGAACGTCGTGTCCTCAATGGTAAAACTCTCCCTGCTCGTCATTCGGATTCAACAACGCCCACTTCTCGTAGAAGTCCTGGTTCAGCAGGATCACGCGATATCCCTTTGTTGTGCGACGAAGACAGAAATCGCGAACATCCAAGTTCTTCAGCACCTTGTTCTTGGCAAAGAGGAACTGGAGAATATCCAGGATTTGAATTGCAATATTAATCTTGTCATCTTTACTCACATGGAAGGAATGGTTCGTAGCTACCTCGCTCAGCGGCTTCGATACCCTTTCGTACACGAAGTACTCGTGACCATCAATCTCGCCCGTTTCGTTCTTCAGGGGAACGATAGGGAAGCCTATTGAAAAGACGGAGAGGATCACGGATACAGTGCGAATCGTAATAGGTGAACGTCGGTTTCACAAATGCATTCACATCCACCACGACACTTTCAAATGAATCGTCGTTGTAGTCGGGATTGTCGGAATCTTTGTACACAACCGTCATGCAAAACTTGTCCTCGTCGTCCGTGCTCGAGCAGACTATTCCTAAAGGAGATCGTTCAAAAGCCCACCTCTATACATGCTGCAGCGAGGAGTGCACTTGATTACCTCCTGCAACTTCCAACCGTCAATAATTCTTCCAACAAGGCTCGCCATTTTGTGATAAGGATACTCAAATCGCCGCGATGTCACAAATCGGGGCGTTTTCACTTGATCAAACACGGTTGTTTTCTGCATTACCGTTTGGAGAGGAGTTTCTGCCCACGCGAACAAGCGCGGAAGATTCAATTCAAATCGTCGTTTCTTTGCAGACGTTCGAAGTATGGACCGATCCCTTCCGATTGCTCCGAAGAAGTACCGTTTTGGGATTTGCGCTATGAAGAAGAAGGTTTTCACTTCAACGGGGGCGTTATTCTTAGGTGGAGGCGTCTCCAATGAAGATGCTGTTGGAACGCATAAGTCCCTACTTCGAAATTGTCATCTTTCAACAGGACATGATTCTCACCAAGCCCATTGAAGAGTGGCCTATCGTGGATGTGCTGATGGCGTGGTACTCCGATGGTAGTGTACGGAAAACCCGCTAATAGCTAGGATATCCTCTCGAGAAAGCGATTGCGTACGTGGACCTTCGAAAACCGTATTCGTTAAACGACCTGCGAATGCAGTACATATCCTTTCAACGCGGCTGCTTTGCTTCTCCTTAACGGGGACTTGTTCTTCGACCGCTGCGCTATTCACCAAATGCTTAAGGAAAACGTAATTGTTTGAATATCATATCAGTGTAGGGAATCAAGGTTCCGGATTACCTCATTGTGAAGCGAGATGAGAATGGCAAGGTGATAGGAGACTTCGAAGAGCACGAGGAATACATCATGCTGAACGGAGTGAAGATGGAGAAGCCGTTTGTCGAGAAGCCTGTGAATGCCGAGGATCACAATGTCCGAATCTACTACTCGCGCGTGGACGGCGGCGGCATGAAGCAGCTCTTCCGCAAGGAGCACAACCAGTGCAGCGAGTACTTCCCCGAGGTGAGCCACATCCGCACGGACGGTTCCTACATCTACGAGCACTTCCTCCAAACCGAGGGCACGGATGTCAAGGTGTATTCCGTGGGCGTGAGCTATGTCCACGCCGAAGCGCGGAAGTCCCCGACCGTGGACGGGCGTGTGGACCGCGACGCGAACGGGAAGGAGGTGCGCTACCCCATCCTGCTGACCTACGACGAGAAGCAGATCTGCCGCAAGATCGCGACGCTGTTCAAGCAGACGATCTGCGGGTTCGACCTGCTGCGCGACCGCGGCACGTCGTACATCTGCGACGTGAACGGCGTGAGCTTCGTGAAGAAGAACGCGAAGTTCTGGGACGACGCGGCGCACCTGATCACACTGCTGGTGTACAAGAACCTGTGTCCTGAGATCCTCCGCGTGGGCGAGAGCGGGAGTGGTGATGGGTAGAAGGTGGACACGGAGGAGCTGGAGATGTCGACGCGAGAGAAGCAGCAGCTGGCGGACGAGATGAATCGCAAGCCCAGCAAGAACGAGGAGAACAAGGAGACGCTGCGCGCTGTTATCTGTGTATGTCGTCACGGCGACCGGTATGCTGTCCGACGCACACGTGAGAACTAGAACGCCGAAACAGAAGATGAAGTTCAAGGTGACCTCTGAGTCGCTGTTGGAAAAGCTGAAGAAGTGGGCTTTATGGCTTCTCTCCACGTGTAGCGTGATCACGGATCCCCGCAAGGAGGTGAAGATCAAAGAAGCGTCGCAGATGAACCAGATCGTGTCGATCGTGACGGACCAGATTCACGAGATGCAGACGGTGCCTCAGGCGATGGACACGGAGCTGGACGAGGAGGAGGAGGAGAAGAAGAACGCGAACTCCGTTCTGAAGACGAAACTGCTGCAGCTGGTGGCGGTGATGCAGCAGGGAGGCCAGTTCAAGGGATTCAACCGCAAGTTCCAGCTGCGCGCGCTGCAGTGGCGCGAGGAGAAGGAGGAGGAGGTGGAGGAAGAGGAGAAGCGCAAGGAGGCGGAGACGTCTCAGCTCGCGGAGAGGGAGAGTGTACAGAGCACGCTTCCTCCTGTGGATGACCATTTCGAGCTGCGACACGGCGTAGAGAAGGTGCGAGTGGGTGTGGAGCGTGAGGAGTAGACGATCGAGAAGCAGGACAAGAAGGACGCCAGTCTGCCGCGCGTTCCGTCCTCCACCTCGCACGCGAGCGACGACGCGCTGGCGAAGGAGACGCACTTCGGTGGAGGGTGGCGAGAGAGATGACGCGTAGTCCTCACGGAGGTGCTGTTCATCGTGAAGTGGGGCGGGATCCTCACGCTCGCGGGGCGGAAGCAAGCCATCGCGCTGGGCGAGACCTTCCGTCGCCACGTGTACGGAGGTGAGTGAAGCGTCAGTCATTCATTCGTAGGCGACGCGTTCTTCCTGCGGCTGCATAACACGTATCGTCATGACATGAAGATCTACTCCTCGGAAGAAGGACGCGTGCGCACCACCGCTGCCGCCTTCGCGAAGGGCTGTCTGGACGTGGAGGGCGAGCACCTGACGCCGATCATGGTGTCGATGGTGCACTGCCACCGCCAGGCGGACTACATGCTGGACAACACGAGCAAGGCGATGGAGATGTTGAAGAACGTGAAGGCGCGCCTGTACTCGACGCTGATGGAGGAGGGCGATATGACGGAGGAGCGCATTCAGCGCGTGTGTCCCGCGGGGAACCAGTCGGTGATCGACGCGCTGAGGAAGGTGAAGAACGCGCGTCAGTTCATGCAGCAGATGTGAGTGTAGCGGAGAGGGGTGAGGCGTAGTTACGAGGACATCAAGACGCTCACGACCTCGCTGTTCGAGTACGGCATGACGGCGGAGGGCAAGGTGGCGATGGGGTACGAGGAGGAGTCGATGAGTCTGGCGCTGGGCCGCTGGCTGAAGCTGCAGAAGGACTTCTACGACGTGAAGACGGGCCAGTTCGACTTGAGCAAGGTGGGTGTGTTGACGGAGAGTGACGCTCAGATCCCCACGCTGTACGACTGCATCAAGTTCGACTGTATCCACAACTCGATGATCCCGCTGGCGAAGCGCGACGAGCTGTTCACGAACTCCAAGATCATGGCGGACATCATCGTGCCGCAGGAGTACGGCATGTTCACGTGGGAGAAGATGCTCATCGGACGCAACATCGTGAAGAACCTCCTCATCAAGATCGACGTGGTAGGTCCGAGCGGGAGCGCCTCACGTGCAGGATCTGCGCATCAGCGCCTTCGGTCCCAACTCCAAGTTCATCGAGAAGAGCGACCACCTCCAGGAGGTGAGCACGTACAAGGCGGACGTGCGGTACAGCGAGGACAGCATCACGGGGAACAAGACGGTGTACACGCGGATGTACTTCACGTCGGAGAGTCACATCCACGGCATTCTCAACGTGCTGCGGTACGGAGTGGGATCGAACGGGCAGCGCGCCGTGACGGAGGAGGGTCGTCAGGCGCTGAACGACGTCAGTGAATACGATTATTTAAGTCATATTCTGCTGCGCATGTACGAGAACGAGTCCTACGACATCGGGGACCCGAAGCGGTTTCGCGTGGAGTTGCTCTTCTCGCCCGGTTGCGTGATCGTGGGGTAGGGTGCGGCGTTTCAGGGATAGAAGGACGTGGAGAAGTGTACGGATGAACCTCCGTGTGCGCCTGTGATCGTTCTTCACGACCATCTGACATGTGAGCCATGAGGACGCTTGTGACGCGTAGTGCAAGACCTGCAGAGTATTCTCAGCAGAGTCCTAAACGACGAGGACCAGAACGTGAAGGACAGCTACGTAGATACCTTGGAGTGTGATCGTTCTCCTACATCTCCCTTTCGTGTTTGTTTCATTCCTTGGAAAGGTCGGATTGTCTCAAGGGGAGTGAGGGTATCCCCTTCGGAAAGGAGACATCGCCCTCACAATTCTGGAACCACTTCGTTCAAATCAATCGTTCGGCTGTGAATGAAGAGCTATATAAAGAAAATGGGCGAGATTCTGCCCTATTTCTTGGTTTCTGTGCTCTATGTGAGGCGCTCCTCTCTTCTCTGAAGTACAGATTGTAATCTGCCCGTTTACGAAGGTGGAGGAGAGTTTCAACGTCCAAGCGACCCACGACCTCCTCTACTACGGTCTTGACATTGACAAGTACGATCACCTCGAGTTCCCTGGAGTCGTTCCGAGGACCTTCCTAGGCGCGATTGTGGTATCGTGCGGCTTCCGGCGTTCTCTTCAATTGTAGGTGCATCAGTTTTCCGGCTGTAAAGCTCTCCCAGTACTTGCAGTTGCCGAACTACGTGAGTCTGATTCGTGACTACGCGTCTGTCGCCTCATGTGTAGTTGTGCGCAGTGCGTTAGCGCTACTGAACTGTGTTGCTCTCTGCCGTTTGCAGAAGGCGATTAAGCAGAAGTATGGCACTGCTGCTGGCTCTTTCTTCACCTGGATCTGCTGCTCCCAGTTCCATCTCATGTTCTACCTGGGCCGACCGCTCCCCAACGTGTTTGCGTTGGCCCTAGTCACATACGGGTTTGGGTGCTATCTGGATGGAGTCGGCGTCTCCCTCTGTCATCATTCATAGAACTACAAGCTCTTCCTCATTCTTCTGACGGCGTGTTGTGTGATTATTCGCTGTGACACCCTCGTTCTCTTCGCACCCTTCATTCTTCAGATTCTACTCACGAACCGTCTTCCCTTTTTGGACATCGTGCTGCACGGAATCGTCACGGGCGTTCTCTCGCTGCTTCTTAGCGCATGCTCATTCCACCGCACTTATTCGTAGTTCCTCATGGACAGCTTGTTCTGGAAGACGCCCCTCGTTCCGGAATTGGTCGTTCTGTACTACAACACGATCCTCAACAAGAGTTCCAACTGGGGCGTTTCCCTCTTCTTGTCCGTTTCACCCACAGACGCAGCCCTACCACTGGTACCTCACCTCCGTGATTCCCCGCCTGCTCTACAACGCGCTCGTCTTCATCCCCTTCGCGCTGCACCCAGTGCTCTCCTCCTTCCTCGCGGGACCGCGGAAGCGATTCGGTGCGCACAAGTTCGTGGGCTGATGGATAGAAGATCTCTGGAAGGTGACGGACGAGGTTCACGAGGAGTCCAAAAAGCAGGGGCATTTCGGTCATGTCGTACGGATGGTGCGCACCGTGTTCCACCTGGACCCCGTGCTGGCGTCGCTGTTCTATCCGATCGTCGCCTTCATCCTCCTGTACTCCATCCTCCCTCACAAGGAGCTGCGCTTCATCCTCATCATCGTGCCCGCTCTCAACGCCATCGCGGCGGGTCATCGCTTTGAGAGAGTTTCACTCGTAGTGGGATTGTCGCGTGTGTGGTCGCAGTGCTCGAAGAAGGGTCTGCGCGTGATGGCTTCTCTGGCGTACGCGTGCGGCGTGTAGGAGAGGGGATGTGGAGTGAGAGACAGATTGATGATTACGCTCTTCTTCCTGATTCCCTCCATTAACAACTATCCGGGAGGCTACGCAGTGCTGAAGATGAACGTGGAGTATGGAGGGACGGGTGACGCGTAGGAGGTGATACAGAAGGACAAGGAGGCGGGAGTGGTCGGATCGCTGCCTTCTCTTCACGTCGATGTGTACTCTGCGCAGACCGGCGTGTCGCGCTTCTTGGAGACTCCTGGCGTCATCTACAACAAGACAGAGGATCTGACTGATTTCAGCGGATTCGACTACCTGCTGACTCATAACGTGACGGAGGGAGGCGATCTGTTCGAGGTGGTGGGAAAGGAGCGCTGCTTCACTGGAATTGATTGGAGAAGAGGGCGGATTGTTCTGGACAACTGTGTCTACCTGATGAGAAGACGGGATTCGAATGCATTTTGAGGTTGTTTCTTCCACACGTTGTTTGAGTTCAAATCATTGTGATGAAACTCCCGTATCTTTCTTCCCCAGTATTTGTTTTCCGGCGATGCGCTTCCCGCAATTGATCTTTGTCGTCCTGCTGTTGTTACTCCCTAGTGCGCTCTGCAGTGCGATTGGAAATCGGAATTGACGAGTAGAGTGTTTCGGTATGTACACGCGCTGCAGCGCAGAAGGTAGCACTACCAAGAGTGGTCAATTCTAGCCAACTTCAGTGTCCAGCAGCACATAAAGAAGGGGATTCCTCAGCACCAGGATTACTGCATAAACAACTACTTCGACGAGAAGTGCAACTCCGTCAAGATCTCTCTGTTGTGGCAGTAGGCGAATAGCTGTGATCGTCACCATCAGCCAGAATCTGGATTGCCGCGAAGTCGCGACGCGAGAGTTCAACTGCACCGCGACGATTGAGTCCGTGTGGGTGAAGATTCTCGACAAGGAGACCATCGACAGCTTTGGTCCCTGCTCTTCCCTGTTTGGAAAGAAGTATGTGAATGTCGCGTAAGAGTGTCATCAGGACTTGATTTGCAGCGCGCACAACTGTGTGGTGAATGGAACCGATCTCTTTGCGGACTTCAAGGAGTCCATTGGAGTGAAGTCAGAGACGACGATTACGCTGAATGGTTGTACTGGCTGTTCTTGCTCATGTGCAGAAAAGGGCGCTCCGATGCACAAGGATTGGCTTCCGGTGGATGGCAAGTGTGAGTGGAGATACGAAATCGATGGACTGTGGTCTTCCAGTGGGAATGAGCGGACTGACGTGATTCCTAGTTGTTATCATCCTGACGGTAATCGTTGGTGTTTTCCTGATCGCCTTCATCGTTTTCACCATTTTCGTATTGAAGCATCGTAATGAGAAGCGTCAGAACTTAGGGGAGAATCTGGTGGCGAATTCAGCTCCCGTCTCTCGTGTTTGTTCCACAACGCGAATTCTTCGCTCTTGTTCCCACGGTGAGAAAAGCGAGTTTACGCCGAATTCCGCACCGAATCCATGATGACGCTTTGAGTCTTACCCCACTTTTGTTTTCATTATGAAGTCTGTCGTCTTGTTCGTCACGGTTATTGCGTTGTTACTCCCTGGTGCGTTTTGTAGTACGTCTTTCGCCATCGAATGAGACCTAGAGTGCTACGGAATGTACACCACATGCTATTCGAGGAGTCGATTCTCTGCACTTCTTCAATCGTAGTGGATATGAGTGTTCAATAGCATATCAAGAAGGGCATTCCTCGCCATCAGGAATGTGTGCTGAACAGCTACTTTGATGATTCGTGCAAAGCCGTGAATGTGTCGATTCTCCTCCAGTTCGCAACGGCCGTGCAGGGTTATGTCTAGTCAGAATCTGGATTGTCGTCCCCTCGATACTCACATATTCAACTGCTCATCCGTCACAGAATCGGTATGGCTTAAGATTGTCGACAAGCGGGCTCTTGAGCATGAGTTTGGCGCGTGCAGTACCCTGTTCGGAAAGAAGTACCTGAATGTGATGTGAGAGTCGGTTGCATGCATGATGCACAGGGAGCACACGTGCAGCGTGAATGGCACCGATCTCTTCGCAGACTTCAAGGCATTCGTAGGACAGAAGGGGGAGTCCGTCATCAAGCTGGACAGTACGGAAGACTGGTTCCTGTCATGGTTAGATAAGGGAAGACCTGTGCAGGATGAATGGACTCCAGTAGACGGCAAGTGTGAGTGGAGATACGAGATCGATGGGCTGTGGTCTTCCAGTTCATTCCGATGGAGTTGTGTCATTCCTAGTTGTTATCACCCTTACAATCGTAATTGGCATTTTCCTGATCGCCTTCATCGTTTTCACCATTTTCGTACTCAAGCATCGCAATGAGAAACGTCAGCGCTTAGCGGAGAGTTTGGTCTCAAACCCCGATTTGGTCTTGTATGTTTCTTAGCAAACAGCCGGTTCATTCGCTAAAACGCTTCAGCTTGGCTATCGATGTCTGCAAATCCTTCTTGATCTTCTCGCGCTGGTAGTATATCGGGCAGTCCTTGTTTCCGCAGATGATCTCCTGGTGGAGACTGTTCTGGCAGCGCTGGCACGTCGTCCACAGCTCGCAGTACTGCCGCTCCTGCAGCTCCACCTGCATCGCCGTCTGGATGTAGTACTGGCTCTCGTACTGCTTGCAGTTCTGGCACACCGCGCCCGTCTTCAGCGGACACTTGCACTTCAGGCAGGTGTTCTGCTTCGAGACGAAGCGCCCGATGCCCGTGTTCTGCGAGGTCACCACCTTCTTCACGTTCATGTGGTCTCCCTGGAAGAGGCCCTTCAGCGTGCTGTCCGCCAACACGCCCTCGAAGATGCGCTCGATCGGTCCGCGCAGCTGGTGGTTCAGGTACCACTCCGTGTCGATCGACAGGTTGTGCTCCAGCACGTAGATCGGGTCCTCGCTCTTCATGTACGCCTGCGCGCTCTTCTCCTTCTGGATGATCACGTACGGCACGCGGTCGCCCACCTTCGGCGCCGAGCCAGGGTCGCGCTTCGCCATGCGCTCCGCCAGCTCCACATGTGCCGCGCGCGTCTTGTAGCCGTCCTTCTTGCCGTCCGCCTTCTTGCCCAGCGCCTTGGTGATGACGAGGAGGGAGAGGTCGATCTGGTTCTGCAGCAGCGCCGAGAGCGTGTTCTTCACGTACTCGACGGCGTCCTCGGGCGACCGGTCGATCAGCATCTTCTTCAGACACGTGTCCACCAGAATGCGCACCAGTCGGCAGTTGTCGCGACGCACCGTCTCGATGCCCTTCGCGTCCAGCTTGTCCCAGTGGTCCGGCTTCGTCCAGAACAGTCCCGCGTAGCGTTTCTTGTTCATCAGCAGGTACGGGCAGTACACCTTCTCGAACTCCAGGCGCACGGGGTCGGGGAACCGCTCCGACACGAGGGCCGCCGCCTCCTTCCCGATCTTCATCGCCTCCTCCACCGTCTCCACGCCGAACTTCACCATCACGGAGTCCGTGTCGCCGTACACGATGACCGCGTCGTGCTTGTACCCGTTCTTCACCGAGTAGTGCTCCATCACCGTCTTCTGCGTCATGTCGATCATCAGGCGCCCGTACGCCGTCACCGACTTCGATATCGCCAGGCACGGCAGCTGTCCCACGATGGCGCCCGTGAAGCCGTACACGGAGTTGGCGCTGATCTTCAGCGCCAGCTGCCGGCCGTTCTGCACCGCCTTCTTGATGGGGTCCGTTTCCTTCGCCATGTCGCGCTTCGCCACCTTACGCGCCGCCAGCAGCTCGCGCAGAATGATGGGCAGCACGCCCTCGCGCTCGCTCTTCTTCACGAAGCGCTCGCCCGTGGGAGCCGTCTCGGTGCGACTGGGGTCGACCGCCATCCCGCTGGGCACCAGCGTGGAGTAGCACACGTTGTGGGCGATCATGATGGACGGATACAGCGAGGCGAAATCCAGCGTCGCGATCGGCTCCTTGTAGAAGCCCTTCTTCGGCTCGATGACGGTGGCGCCTTCGTACTGCTGCTCCTGGTGACTGCGGTCCAGCGTGGGGATGATGTAGCCCAGCTCGACGCTCTTCCGACTCAGCATCGACATGACCTTGATCTGCTGGCCGCGCGACAGCAGCAGGTTGATGGGCACGCCGCTCACTCGCGCCATCTCCACCTGGTTGATGATCACGTTCAGCTTGTCCAGCAGCTGCTGCGGCAACAGCGCGTCCTTCACACAGTAGGAGGCGATGCGCTGGCGCGTTCCCTCGTCGCCGTGGTACAGGTCCTTGATCTGGTTGTACTTCACGTCCTCCTTGTGCTGCCCCAAGAATTCGCTACTCACGTTGTTGAGCGTGTAGCTGGAGAGCTTGTACTCGCGGCGGATGAACTGGAGGAGGTCGAACACCAGACGCCCCGCGATCGCCGTCTCGATGTTCTCGTGCATGCCGTACGCGGAGGACGAGAACACGGTCTCCTTGCTCTTCGCGAACTCGCCCTTGATGCGTCCCAGCAGCGGGAAGTTGTGCACGTTCAAGGCAGCGGCTCTCTTCATCAGATAATCGATATCGAAGTTCTGGATGTTGTATCCGGTGATGATGTCGGGGTCGCAGGCCACCATGTACTTCGCCCACTCCGACAGCATGGTCGCCTCGTCCTCGTAGGCGTACACAGCCACGCCGGGGATGGAGGAGCAGGAGCCCATGGTGAACACGGACTTGAACAGCGGCTCGTTGGACCCCTACGCGTCACGGAGGAGGAGGAGACCGACCTGCTCGGTGATGACGTTGGCGATGGTGATCACGGAGTCCTTCTCGGGCTCGGGGAAGCCGCCCTCCTCGGCACAGCACTCGATATCGAAGGAGAAGATGCGGTAGGGTGCGATGTGGCTGAACTGGTCCTGTGTGGAGTGCGAGATCAGATCGGGGTACATCACGTCGCACTCGTACTGGCACGTAGACTTCTACGCGTGAGACGCGGCCCGCTCGCCGACCTTCTCGTCGTCAGAGAGCAGGTGATAGCTGCCCGCCGTCAGCTCCAGCCAGTTGCAGCCCACGATCTTGTGGTCCACCATGAAACGCAGCACGAACGGGAGCTTCGCCTCGAACACGTCGTGAAGGAACACGTTCTGCGACGGCACCGACACGGGTGGTGGAGGCGGCTGGTTGAGCGACCGCGCTTGGGCGGCGGCGCGGTAGTTCTTGAACTCGGAGGCAGCCGACCCCTTCTAACAGTGAGAGAGGAGGCGAGGACGCACGGTGTGGAGAAGGTCGCGACAGGCGGGCACGTCCATGGGGAATTGGAGCGTGATCTTCATGAACTCCTCGTTCTCCTCGTGGAAGTAGTACAGGTTCTTCCGCTCCACGATCTCGATGTCCATGACCTTGCCGCTGCACTTCCTCTCCTTCATGCGGCTGGTGAGATAGCACATGAAATCCTCCTTGTCTGTGGCGTGGTTGTAGTGCGGGTGCTTTGATATGAAAAAGTGTCGTGAAGGATCGCCTAGTACAGGGCGCAAAGGATATGTATGGAAGGAAGTTGTGCACATTCGCGCAAACGCTATGTCCCTCGTTTGTGATGCCGAAAAAACGAATAACGGGACATCGGTCCTACGCCTCACAAAGCACATGCACTCCAAACGCTATCGGCATCGATTGCGACATGGGTTTCGTCAATCCTCTTCATCATCAATCCGTCATATCTAGTCGTCACCGAAGACAGAAAGTGCGACAGATCGACGTCGACCCATTCAAACACAAGATTGTCGGACTGGTCCGATACTGCAGGCGCTTCCTTCCTTATAATCGATGTGTCTCTCAAAAAGCGATTTCCCTCCTCGCTATATGCTTCATATCTTGATTTCGCTGTCAACCTAACGAATTACCACTCCTTTCAGCACACAACTTCGCTTCCTTGCGAGGCGAAACGGGCTCGTGTTTTTCCCTCTTCTGCGACATCGTCGGTGCGAAACATGGATATGAAAGAGATGGCAGAAATCGGGTCTGTTTTGATTCAGATTAGTTAACTATTCTCATTTCTCTTTATCCAGGATGCAGTTCGAGGAATCCACCCCCTCCACGTTCTCCATAATATATCCCGTAGTCGTAGGAGGGAAATGGTGACGAACAGGACGACTACAACAAGAAGCGGTATAAAGGAACGATGACCATTGCCAACAATGTTGTAGTCCTGTGCTTGGGCGATGCGAATATAAGGAGACTGTTCTTTCTCCTGGAATGCACCCTCAAAGACACGTCCACCTTTTACCATTTTTCGCTTCAGTTCGGCTACAAGGTTTGTCCTCTTCTTCAATTTCATTGTAGACGGAGTCCTTTGAGCTCCTTCTTGAAACGAGACAATCCCTTCAAGAAATGGTAACCACGTTCTCACGAGAGATGGAGAAGACAGGGCAGTTAAAGATAGAGTTCGCGAACAGAATAGAGGACTACAGGACAAGCGAAGTAGGTGTGGACTCAGCGCCTCATTCGAATAGGTGGAGCACTTGGACGAGGGGTTGCTAGATATTCTCTTCGCGTTCTACTGCGTTGACGATGCGAACAGGCCAATTCTCCTCAGGCAAATCAGAGCGTATGTCGAGAGCGCAGATCCCGGCTATCGTCGCGGTCTTCTTCTGATGTCCCCATTCCCTGTTTCGCTTCACAGATAGGATCGAGGCGTTCATCATCATCCTGCGAGCGAACGTTGGTTATGCGGTAGACGATTCTTTCTACGAGACTCTCGACGGGATGGTGGAACAGTACAAGAACGAGGTCATTGCGGAAGCGTCGCCGCTCATTATCCCTGTCACGGACATCAACTACGTTCTGTATTTCCGTGAGAAGCTGGGAGAAGGCATTCAGAGCTCTGTGTATCGCGCGACGTACCTCCAGAACGGTAAGGACGTGGCGGTGAAGGTGGAGAAGCGGCAGATGAAGAAGAAGGAGAAGGAGAACTTCATGGTGCGACGAAGTCGTTGGACTGACGAGTAGAGAGAGATTAAGTTGCTGCATGCGTTGCAGGACGTGAGCCACGTGCCTAAGTTGTACGATGTTTTTGAGGATAGCAACAACTACTACATTGTGCAAGTGGGTCTCGCAAGGCCGAGTTAGGGATAGGAGCTGATTCTCGGCGAGTCGTTGATCGAGTACCTGATAGCCTCTCGCTGGTTCATTGACGAACAAACAGCCAAGGCGATGGTGCGCGTGCTGATCAGGACGCTGCAGAAGTGTCACGAGAAGAACATCATCCACCGCGACATCAAGCCGGACAACATCATGCTGGCCTCTCCTCACGACCTGATGAATCTGGTTCTCATCGACTTCGGCCTCTCTCGCGTCATGGACGAGGAGTACATCTCTTCCTACGTGGGCACCAAGTCGTACATGTGTCCCGAAATCCTGACCTGTCACCACTACACGGAGAAGGCGGACATCTGGTCGCTCGGCGCGACGATCTACGCGATGTGACGAAGCGGTGAGTGGAGTGAGGCGTAGTTTGACGCGGTGCTTCCCGTTCCCGTACGAGGGCAAGCAGCTCGTCAACGCCGTGTGCAGCGGCCACTACAACACGCAGTGTCGTGGATACACGCGACTGAGCGACGATGCGAAGGACTTCATTGACCGATTCCTGCAGCCCGACCCAGAGAACCGCATCAGTTTGGAGGACGTACCGACGATTACTGTGGCTGACTCCTAGGCGCTGAACCACCCTTGGTTCCAGAGGCAGACCCCAAACGCTCCGTTTGCAGATTGGAGGATCGAGGGGAGACAGGACCTCAATCGCGTTCGTTCCTTCGGTAGTCCGTGGGCGGTGAGTTGACTCGTAGCGCCTGCGTCCAGTTACCAGTCCCTGGTTGTCGAGAAGTACTACTGCGAGAGCAGCGTGGAGGTCTTCAAGACGCTGGACAGCGAGAGGAGTTGCTTCACGCTGGCCAGCGGCAGCATTGTGTACTGCGACCGTCGCTTCTTCGCGGGCGGCGAGTTGTGGCTCCATTGCGTAGCCAATCCCCTCTTTGACAACAACGACGCGCGTCCCGAAGACAGTGCGTGCAGGGCCGACGCGTGATGAGTAGAGTGGCTGAGGATTGCGTGGCGAGGCGGTTCCGCTATTGTGCGCGCCGAGGGCGAAGCCGTCTACGGCCTGGCGGACGAGGAGGACGACGAAATCGTTGTCGTGTGCAACGGCAGACGCCAGTACCCCATCCTCGACGCGAAGGACAAGCGTTTGGTTGTTTCGAGTGTCGTGAGCGAGAACAACAGGGAGTACGGAGTGTTGAGTCTCCAGAGCTGTTTGAAGTTGGAGTGCTACGACCCCAACAACGAGAGCTACCTCCTTCTGAAGGACGGCGAGACGGTTTATTTTAAGAACCTTACGCCCTACCCTTGTTTACTGGATACACTCCCAGTTGTTGTTTATCGTAGTTTCCTCTTCGCTCCATGTTTACCAGACTTGCCTCTGTTGCCAGAAAGAGTGCTTCTTCCGTAAGGTATCGCGTCCTTGAGGAGAAATCACTCCATAGTCTCCTTTCCAATTATGCACATTGCTCCTCGAT
>ERZ1106923.282-NODE-282-length-21893-cov-463.081921_pt1 | contig 21893 bp, 13 predicted proteins | sample MGYA00403657_ERZ1106923 | MGnify/ENA primary metagenome ERZ1106923 (study PRJEB35170, sample SAMEA104062425) | human gut metagenome | biome: human gut; feature: human-associated habitat; material: faeces | place: Denmark | collected 2012-06-19 ...
GGGAATATTACAAAGGTAGGATAATGATACATCATTTGCAATCTAATGTTAAAAAATGATAAAATGAAGCTAGGAAAAGTACGTTTTAAAAGGTACAAAAAGTTTTTGAAATGCTTTGACAAAAATGCAGAAGAGCTTAAAAAGGATAGTGATTTATTAATGAAAATGCTAGGAAAACAAGTAGAAGCCTTTAATAGTGATGAAGAAAGAAAAAGACAAGCCTTTGAAGCTGAGTGGAAGCAAATAAATGAAAGATGGGTTAAAGCTCAAAATGAGAAGGAACTTCAAGCCCAAAAAGAGCTACTATTACAAAAAGATGAGCAAATAATAAATCAACAAGAAAAGATTGTATCTTTAGTTAAATTATTAAAATCGCTAGGGAAAACAACCTTAGAAATCAAAGAAGCTACAGGTCTTACAACTGATGAGATTGAAAAGATGTAATAAATTTACATATATTGGATTTAATTGTAAGTAAAATTGATTTATACTACATTTAAATACCTCCTGTTTTTTAATGTTTTCATGTCAACATCATTATAGAACAAGAGGTATTTTTTTAATTCATATCTACTCTAAGATTAAAAAAAACATTAATTTCGAGATATTTGTCTTTTTTTTACAAAAAAACTATGATTTTGATTAAAACGGGTTTAGTCGATAAAATATATGAAAACGCTTTACTTATTTTTGAAAGTATGATATTTTTAGTATATCGTGAAAAGAAAAGAGTAAGGAGAATTAAATGTGAAAAAAAAAAGATATTAATAGGAGCTTTACTTGCTACGGCAGTAATTGGTGTATCATCATGTAGTTCAGATATAATACCGACAACTCCAATAACACCAACTCAAAGTCAAGAACCAGAGGTTATTAAAAAAACAATAAGCTTTGATTCACAAGGTGGAAGTAGTGTTATATCTATAAGTGTAAAGGTTGGAGACAAGGCTACAAAGCCAAATGCTCCAGAAAAAGTAGGTTATACTTTTAGTGGTTGGTATAAGGAATCATCTTGCGTTAATGAATGGAATTTTGAAACAGAAACAGTTTTAGGAGATACTACATTATATGCAAAATGGACAGTTGTAGATAATCCTACTCCAAATCCAGATCCAACTCCGCTTAAATCATTTACAATTAAGTTTATAACTAATTGTAGTGATGTAGTTGCTGATGAAGCTATAAGTGAAAATAATAAAATATCAATGCCTAGCAATCTTCATAAGGATGGTTATACCTTAGTAGGCTGGTATTTAGATGAAGCTTATCAAAATGAATATGATTTTAATACGCCTGTCACATCTGATTTAACTTTATATGCTAAATGGGTTGTATCAGAATACAAGGTTACATTTAATGGTACTACACTTCCCGATGTTGAGGTAAAACATGGAGAACGTATCGAAAAGCCTTCAAATCCAACTAAAACAGGTTACACTTTTGTTGGTTGGTATAGTGATAATGCTTGTACAACTGTATTTGATTTTGAAAATACTATAATCACTAAAGATACTACTATTTATGCATTATTTAAGAAGATAAATGATTCATCAGATATTGATGATAAAGATAATGGTTCTGGTAATGTTACAAATCCCGGAGATATTGAAGTAGAAGCTGTATCTGGTGCTATGGAATCAGGCTATATTACATTCAAAAAATTAAATGGTGTTAATGAATATGATTATTATTTTAAAGATGATAATGGTAATTATAGTCTCGTTGATGAAAAGATAGCTTATACAAGAGCTCTTTCATCTTCTACAATGCGAGTTGATTTTACAGGACTTCAAGCAGGAAGCTATGAAGCTATGATATTACCTCATGGTAGTACAACTGCTGTTGGTACATCAGTAGAATTAAATGTTATTTCCTATGATAGGAGTGGCTACGCTCACTTTAATTATACAAATGGTGTAGGAGCTTATAATGATAATGGTACATTAAAAGAAAATGCAATTGTTTTATATGTAACTGATGAAAATAAAAATGAAGTTGAATTATCATATGGTGGTACAACTGTAAGAGGTATTGGTAATATTTTAAATTCTGTCGGTGCTGATGTTGGTGGTGGTAAAGCTAACAATGGTGGTGTTGCTAATACTAATCAAGGTATTATTAAAAAATTAGGTGACGCTAATATACCTTTAGTTATTAGATTTGTAGGATGTGTATCTAATACAGGCTTATATAAAAAGGGTTCGTTTAGTGCAGCATCTAAGCCACTTATTGAAGGATTGACGATTTATGATTCTTATGATAATGGTGGTACCACAGGCGATAATGGTCATATGGCTCGTATTAAATCTGGTAAAGATATCACGATTGAAGGCTTAGGATCTGATGCTACTATTGATGGTTGGGGATTTCATTTTATGGCAGAAAGTTCATCCCCAACCTTAGGAAAAAGCTTTGAGGTTCGTAATTTAACCTTCATTAATACTCCTGAAGATGCTATTGGTATGGAAGGAATTCAAGAAACAAAGAATGCGAATTCTAAAATTTCTGCTAGTGTTGAAAGATGCTGGATTCACAATAATGAATTTTATGGACCATCTATTTTAAACGCTGCTGAAAGTGATAAATCAGAAGGTGATGGTTCATGCGACTTTAAGCGTGGTCAGTATTTAACTGTAAGCTATAATTATTTTGAGGGTTGCCATAAGACTAATCTTGTTGGTTCAGCTGATTACTCATTACAATTTAATTTAACCTATCATCATAATTATTGGAAGCTATGTAAAGCACGTGGTCCTTTAACAAGAAGAGCTAACGTTCATATGTATAATAATTTATTTGAAGGTCAAACAGATTATGCAATTAATACAAGAGCAGATGCTTATATTTTCTCTGAATCAAATATGTTCTATATGTGTAAGAACCCATTTAGAGTCGATGGAGGAGCAATTAAGAGCTATAATGATTCTGTAGCAAGTGCTTTATATCAAAAAGGTGGTGCGACAGTTGTAAATAATAAGACTGATGTTGTATCTAATAATTGTCAATATATAGCTGGCGGTATTAAATATAATGATTTTGATACAAATGAAAAATTATCATATATCGCAACTGGAAATTATGATATTCAAACAAATGTAACGGATGCTAGAAAGGTTATTAAGGCTTATTGTGGAGTTAGAAAGGATAAATCTATTGCTCCTAAGGATGTTACAATGAATGACATTTCTATGTTACCTAGCGGAGTTACGCTTAAGACTATTTCTTCATATCCGGCAGAAGAAACACCAGGTAAAGTTAGTAAAACGGTTTATGCATTTAAATTAGAACACGCTGCTAGTGTAACTGTTTCATATGCTTCTGATGCTTATACATCAACTGGCGTTCTTATAAATGAAGCTGGAGAAGCGCTTTTAACTGCAAGTGGTACAGTGATTCTTGAAGCTGGCACCTATATGATTCAACCTGTTAATTTCCAACCAGGTGATAGTGCTAAAATGACTATGGGTACATTTAAGGAAATTACAATAAATTCAATTAAGTTTGAAGAGTATAATTCTGAGGAATTAAATCAAAATCTTCTTAAATCTTATAATGATGCTGTATCGCAAATTCCAAATGAAATTAAATATGATGAGAAGAGCTTAAATGCGATTAAGCATGCGATGAATTGCTATAATGCATTGAAGGATGATCAAAAGGTAACTGTTTCATATGATATTGTTGAAAAAGCATATAAATCATATATTTCCCTTGGTAAAGTGCATGTTGAAGAATTGATTGATGCGATTGGTGAAGTAAATGAAAATAGTGGAGATGCAATATCAAGTGCTAGAAGTGCTTATAATTCATTAAAAGAATTAGACGGAAATATGCAAATTTCAAACTATAATGTTTTAGTTTCTGCTGAGGATGCTTTTGATGGATATGCTGTTACTTATTGTATTAATAGTATTAATAGTATTGGTGAAGTAACCCTAGCAAGCGAAAACTTAATTCAAACGGCAAGAGCAGCATATAATTCGTTAGATGATGAGCAAAAATCTTTAGTTACAAATTATAGTACTTTAATTAGTGCTGAAAAGAAGTATGGTGATTTAATTCAAGCAGCTAATGTAAATGAAGCCCTTAATAATATCGATTTAAAAAATCTTAATGATATGAAGGCTTTACTTGAAAGCTACGATGGTTTGTCATTAGATGCCAAGCAATATGTAAATTCTACAAAGATAAGTGAGGTTAAAACTACTTATTTAGTTAAACTTATTGATTCAATTGGTATGGTTACATCTGCAAGTGGCAAAACAATAAATGAGGCTTTAAATTTATATGATACTTTAACTACTTCAGAAAAAGCTTTAATTACTAATTATCAAATCCTTCAAGATGCTAAAACTTCTTATGATGAAATAGCTTTGCAAGCTCATAAGATGACATTTGAAAATGGTACAACTGATCCTACTGGTTTCTTTACTATAACAAATGGTAATCTTAAAACGACTACTAAGGAGTATAATGGTGTTAAATATACTAAAGCATTAAAGATTGAAAGTAAGACGATAGTTAATTTTACTGCAACAGCTGGATCAAAGCTTACAATCATTTCAGACGGAGCTAGTAAACAAATAAAGATAAATGGAAAAAGGTATACATTTGATGCAAATGGTATCTTAACTGTTGAATTATCTGCGGGTGAAATTACAATTTCCAAGGATGACTCAATGAACGTATTTGCATTTATTGTAGAATAAAATTTAATAATAGTAAAAGACATTGATAGAAATAAATCGATGTCTTTTTTTAATCAATATTAATTTGATAAGTTAAATTTAAAGCTTTAGAGCAATGTATATCTTTTTTGTTAAAAAATGTTATTTTCAGTATACTTTACAAAAAACAAACTAAAATAAATGTGAAACATTGGTAAAAAAAGAAATATATGTTGTAAAAATGTGTTATAATTTCAAAAAGAACGCATTAATTTTGAGAGTTGTTTTCTTAGAAATATGCCATTTGTGTGGAGGTCTAATATGAGAGATTATGATGAAATAATAAGTACATTGACGGAAGATGAAAAAATTCAGTTAGTCTTAGCTAAAACTAGTTTTACCAAATAGCTTTGTGATAGGATCGATGATAATTTATATAGTAGAAATGATAATTTTTTAGGACTATTTACAGAAGATGGCCTACAAGTAACCGATTCAAATGGATATATTATTGCAAATAATATTAGATTTGATGAAAATAATACTTTAAAATTATATGCTAAATATAATTAATAAAAATGCATCTTAGACAAGGTGTATTTTAATAATTGTTAAATAGTAGTTGAAAAAAAGTAATTATAGTTTTATAATACAAAATGCTTTAAAAGAGGTGTTAATGTGGAAAATACAAAGGAAATTGATTTAACAAAGGGTAATTTATTTTTAAAAATTCCTAAATTCGTATTGCCTTTAATGTTAACAACAATATTTCAACTTTTATATACTACAATCGATTTATGGTGTGTATCAACATTTGGTGATGGTGCTATTTCGATGTCGGCGATTGGTTCAAATAATGCGTTAATAAATTTAATTGTAACCGTGCTAGTATCACTTGCCACTGGAGCTAATGTATGTATATCAATGGCCAAAGGATCAGGTGATCAAAAAAGAGCTAATCGTATTTTACATACAGCATTAATTGTGGCAGTAGTTGGTGGTGTTGGCGTAGGACTATTTGGCTTTTTTATGGCGCCTATTTTATTAAAATTGATGGATACGCCGTCATCAATTATTACGAAGGCCACAACCTATTTGAAAATTTATTTTTTAGGTGTACCAATGCTTATGGTTTACAACTTTGGTTCGCAAATGTTAAGAGCCTTAGGTGACTCTAAAAGACCAATGTATATTTTAATTATTTCTGGATTATTTAATGTATGTTGTGATTTACTTTTTGTATGTGCATTTAAAATGGATGTAAAGGGTGTTGCGATTGCGACGGTTATTTCTCAGTTTGTATCAGCCTTCTTAACGATTGGTTGGTTTATAATTAACAAGAATGGCTTTGTTAGACTTAAACTTCAAGAATTAAAGGTTTCTAAAAAAGAGCTTTTAGATATATTACGAATTGGACTTCCTGCAGGTCTTCAGGGCTTGGCCTTTTGTATCCCTAATGTTTTAATTCAATCATCACTATATACAATTAAGGATTATTATATAGATGGTGTTTTAATATCGCAAGATGAAATTGTAGCAGGTGCTTCCGCCTCTGGTCAAATTGAGGGTTATATCTTTGCGATGCTTGATGCGTTTGCCGTAGGTCTTATATCATTTACAGGTCAAAACTTTGGAGCGAAGAAGAAGGAAAATATGCGTAAATGTTATTGGTATAGTATCGCTTGGATGATGATTTTCTGGGTCGTTTGTGCTATTTTATGTGCTACAATTCCTAATGCATTATTATCTATTTTTATTAAAGAATCTGAGGGAATGGTTATTTCAAGTGCGATTGCAGCAGGTCGTCAGCGTTTATACATTATGGGATTTACTTATTTTCTTGATGGTTTAATGGATATTAATAGTGATTATTTAAGAGGTATGAAGGTTTCGACACCACCTGCTATTATTACTATGATTGGTTGTTCAGGAACGCGTATTTTATTCCTTTTAACCTTGTTTAAGACAACAACCTTCCATACTATTTTCTGGTTATATGCAGCCTTCCCAATTAGTTGGATATTGGTTAATTTAGTATATATACCAGTGGTATTAGTTAGTGAAAAGAAAATGTTTAAATTAATCGAAGAATAGCACTCAATTGGGTGCTTTTTTTGTGGGCTAAAAACACAATTTTTTTAATACAAATCAATTTTGTTAATTGAAAAAGTAAATTCCGCTATGAATAGTAGAAAAAACTAAAAAAGAATTAAGGAAATAAATAAGAAACTTGATTCAATAAATTATAGTGCCCGTGATTTAAATGAAAACGTGTTAATTAATGTAGCTCTTGCAAGGAGAAATATGGTTGATTCAATATATAAACAAGCGATGCTTGAAGTAGTTGCTACGACATACTCAGATACAGAAAACATTGTAAATGGTGGTAAAGTAATGAATATGACATCAAATGATATTGCAAAAGTGATTAATTTAAAAAGAGCATGGGAATTTATTTTAAATGATGGCGTAATATCCTATCCTACAAATTATGCTATTTTATGTCAAATTAATTCTATCATAGAAGATGGTTTTTCTTGTGTAGCAGGAAGATTAAGAAGTGTACCTGTTACAATTGGTGGCTCTACATATATGCCTCCTATGCCTATTGAACAAATGATTAAAGATGATTTAGATAAAATATTAAATTTAAATAATGATGTTATAGATGTGACGATAGAATTATTACTTTACGTAATGAAAAAGCAACTATTTTTAGATGGCAATAAAAGAACAGCTGTTATAATAGCTAACCATTATTTGATAAGTCATGGTGGAATTATTGTTGTTCCGGCTGAGCTAGTATCCGAATATAAAAAATTATTAATATTATATTATGAAGACAGAAGTGATGATATAAAGCTATTTCTCAAAAACAAGCGTTGGATAAATGTTTAAATATTTTTAGATGAAAAATACTTTGATGATTTCTAATTTAATTTTTTTTGAGTTTTTTTCTGCGAAAATTGGGAGTGCGTTGAAATATACAATTGGTTTTAGAATAAAAGCATTAAGAAATACTAAAGGAATATCGCAAGAAGAACTTGCCGATGTGTTAAATGTATCTCGCCAAACAATATCGAAATGGGAAAGTGATATTGTTAGTCCAGATATTAATAATATTCAAATCTTAAGTAATTATTTTAATGTTAGAACCGACTATACAATAAATGGAAATGAAAAAGAACCAAAGTCTTTTCCTGCTTTCTATATTATTTTTCTTGTTGTTGCATTCCTTTTAATTTTATTAGCTATAAATTTATTAATTATAAATAAAGGCGCGTCAAATGTATTATCGACAATTAACATAAGTTTGGAAGTTGTTTTAATTATTATAGGAGTTAGTATTATTGCATCCATATTATTAATATATAAGCATAAAAAATAAAATTTTAAATAATGTATTTATAAAAAAGTAATACCTTTAAAATGTCAATTTGCCACAGTAAATATTATAAAATAAGAATATCAGTGGTAAATTAACAAAAAAACACTTTGTAAACAAATATTTACCTCATTGTAAACATTAATTGGTTGTTGAAATTCATCTATCATTATACTAGCCTTAAGGAGGTTAATATAATGAAAAAAATAATAATCATTATAAGCTTGATAATTATAACTTCACTTGCAGGATTTAGTTTTATATATTCAATTATTAATATTGTTAATAAAGAATATATAATAGGAGGCTTTTATTCTTTAAAAGGCTTAATTAAACAATTAAAACAAGGCACAAATTAAGTTTTGTGTCTTTTAGTTTGATAAAAGTTAGAAAAGACAAACTTTTTAATTGACATCATCAATTTCTAGTAATATAATATGCACGTAGGTCAGCGACCTTCTTTTTTAAGGTTGCTGTTAGTCTTACCTAACTATGGAGGGATGGTATATGACATCGTCAGAATTAAATTACTTAATAAAGCTTGATCTGTTAAGAAAAGATAATGAGATAGTTAGAATGACGATGCTTGCTAAAGAGGCTGGCGTTTCTAAGCCTAGTATGCTTCAGGCTTTAGAAAAATTTGAAAAAATGAATATATTAAAAAAGGATGATAAAAATATTCTTTTTACTGAAGAAGGTAAGAAAATGTTCGATGATTATAAGCTTTTAGTTGATTATATAGCTAATCATTTTATCGCTCATTGTCATACTAAGGAAGAACAAGCCTTAGATGATGCTATAAATGCGGTATGTGCAGTAAGTGATGAATGTAGAAATGGACTTACAAATTTTATTAAGCAAATGGTTAGAAAATAGTTTTTATATATTTATGAGTTAGGTATGCCTAACTATGGAGGGGCTATGCTATTAAAGTTAAAAAATATTGGAAAGATATATAATTCAAATGATATTTTAACAATTGGTATTAGAAATATTAATCTTGAATTTGATTATAATGAATTTGTTACAATTGAGGGCGAATCAGGAAGTGGAAAGTCAACCCTTTTAAATGTTATTGCGGCTAATGATTCCTATGAAGAAGGAGAGCTTTATTTTAACGGAGAGGAAACATCTCATTATTCTAATGCTGATTGGGAAAAATATCGCTCTAATAGTATCGCTATGATTTTCCAGGATTTTAATATTATTGAAAACCTAACTGTTTTAGAAAATGTTGAGCTTGCGCTTTTAAGAATTGAGTCAAAGAAAGAAAGAAGAAAAATAGCGTGTGAATTGATTAAAAGAGTAGGGCTTAAAGAACAAATGCATCAGCGTGGATCTAAACTATCTGGTGGTGAGAAGCAAAGAACGGTTATTGCTCGTGCTCTTGCGCAGGATTCTCCTATTATTTTAGCAGATGAGCCAACGGGAAATCTTGATGTAAAAGCATCAAGAGAAATTGCAGCCTTACTTAAAGAGGTTTCAAAGGATAAGCTTGTTATTGTTGTAACCCATAATCCGGAGTTTTTTGAAAAATATGCTACAAGAAGAGTTGAAATATATGATGGTTTTGTTAAAGAAGATAAAGTAATTGAAAAGCCTACAAGTCAAGATATTAAAATTAATGTTCCTTATATAACGCCTAAACAACAAATTAAAAACACCTTTAGAATTGGCTTTTTAAATTATAAATCAAGGCCTAAATTTACAGCTTTAATGAGCTTAGCTTTATGCTGTATTGCTGCCTCGTTATTTGCTATTATGGCTCTAATGATTGAGTATTTAGTTCTACCTTTAAAAACGTCTTTAGATGACGTTGGGGTTGAAGGAAAGGTAATTATATCAAATACGGATGAAAACATATCTTTAGATAGCTTAGATGAAATATGTTATAAAACAAAGGCTAATTATTTTATGTATAATCGTGATATGTCAGAATTTAAAATTAATATCCCTAAAAGGAATTCAATGTATAAAAGCTATGAGATAACATGTATTTATGATCCTATTCATCATTATGTAAATGAAGGTGAGGGATTGCTGATTATTCCTTCGGCTTATATAGCTGATTATGATGAAATATCTTCTCAAATTACCAGTGCAGGAGCAGGTATTAAAACTATTAATGTTTTATCAAGTAAAGCTGAATCAGAATTAGTCTTATATTTATCATATAACGATATGGAAAATAATGGTAAAAAAATTGAAGCGATTAATACGACAATGCGGATTGGTTCTAATACAACGACTATTTATTCATTCGAAGAGGATAACACGCTTGAAGACGGAAGCATTAAGCTTGTCAATTCTAGTTTTTATAATGTGAAGGAACAAAATGTTGTTTTAGATATTGCACCAACTAAAATGTTTGTCATTTCTGATGATTCAGAAACTGATAAAACTACCAGTGGTATTATTGTTAGAATGAGTTCTAATGATTATAAAAATATTTTTGCAAGTAGTAAAGCTTCTAAACAAGCAGCTATTTATTTCGCATCTGATGAAATAGCTTATGCTGCAATTAAGCTACTTCCTGATGGCTATATTGGTATGCTATCAAATGGTAAGGTATATGTTTTAAATGCATCACAAAGCTTTGCAATGAATTTAATGTGGTATGGTTGCTTATTACTTTTAAGTGTTTTGCTTGCAGCTGTTTTATATGCAATATTTATGCGCAGTATTAAAATCTATCTTTCAGACTTTGCGATTTATAAAACACTTGGTATATCTAGCAGGGTATCACAAGCTTCATTATATGTGCAAATGGTTTTAATTTACTTGCCAACACTTGTGTTACTTCCAATTATTTCTCTTATTGCAACAAAAATTAAATATCTTGCACTTCCTTTTATAAGTGTAGGTAATTATTTTTTCATTGAAGGCTTATTACTATTCATTATTCTTTTTGTTGCTTATGGTTTTAATAAGGGTATAGCAAGAAGTAAGATAAGTCAGGTTTTAAGGAGGGGTTCAAAGTGATAGAGGTTAAGCATTTATCTAAAACCTTTGGCTCTAGGTTTACAAGAAAAAATTGTGTTTTAAATGATGTTTCCTTTAATTTGCCAGATAAAGGCCTTGTGGCTATATTTGGTAAATCAGGATCTGGTAAAACTACCCTTTTAAATATTATTGGTGGTCTTGACCTCCAAGACAAGGGTGAGGTTATTATTGAAGGAGAACGTATTACTAACAAAAATAGAGATAATATTCGAAATAAAAAAATTGGTTTTATTTTCCAAAACTATTATCTTGAGCATGGCTATTCAATTGGTCAAATTATGCATAATTCTATGAAGCTTGCAGGATTTAAAGATGAAGAAGAAATAAAAAGAAGAACCGATGAAGCTTTACGACTTGTTGATTTGGGAAAATATCATCATAAAAGTGGTGATGCCTTATCGGGTGGGCAGAAACAAAGAGTTGCGATAGCTCGTGCTTTAATTAAAGGGACGAATATTATCCTAGCAGATGAGCCAACTGGAAACCTTGATGCGGAAAATACCGTTAAGGTAATGGATATTTTAAAGGAAATATCTAAAACAAGGCTTGTTGTGCTTGTAACGCATGAAACATCTTTGATTAATCGTTATGCTGATAGTCATATTGAGTTAATTGATGGTGTTCTTCAATCGGATACAACAGTCCTTGATGTAGAGGGCTATAAACTTGCAAGTGATAAAGACATGGATGTTCCGATGTTTTTACAAAGTGATGCTAAGCATACAGGCCGTCTATTTAATATTAAAAATATTATTTATAATTTATTTCATAATGATGAGGAGAGGAAGGGCAATGCCTTTAAAAGATTATTCTTAGCATTCATGGCCGTGTTTATTGCCTTCTTTACCTTTATGCTTAATGAGGTAATTACAAGTAATTACGAGCATAAGTTAGTTGATTCTAATTCTGTATATACTAATTTAAATACTTACTCGGAATTATCAATGATTGATAAGAGCCTTTATAGCTCAATCGATTTTTTTGATTTGAATCAAAGAGATGGAGTATTCTCATATAGCAATGTTGAGTCAATTGCTTCTTTACATGAATCTTATTGTCCAAGGCCAATTGAGAAGGATAAAACATTTGATAATTTATATGGAAAGATGCCACAATCTGGTGAGGTTTTAATTTCGAGTGCTCTTGCAAATAGCTTGAAGCATGATTTAAGAATAAAGGAGCTTAATAGCAATGAGGCTATATTACAGCTTCGCTTTGATAACGATTATAAAATTGTAGGAATTATTCCGTCAGATGAAAATGAAGTATGGTTTAAAAAGGTTGATTATGTTAATTTCTTGGGAATATATAACAATTTAAAATTTGTTGATAATGAGCATTTATTCCTATCAGGAAGCTATAGTGATATGACTTATTCAGCTACTATTGCTCTTTATGAGGGAACAAAGTCTTTAGGTGATAATCAAATTGTCGTTGATATTGGAAGAAATTCTTTATATAAAATGATGAGTGATACCTCAACGGCTGATTATTTAGCTGAAACAGCTAATAAGAAGCTCGTTAATAAATCAACTGCTATTTATGTTTTAAATAGTCAAATGTATGTTAAAAGCTTTAATATAACTCGTAAAACAATGGATACTGATATTGTTATTTATATAACAGAAGAGGCATTAAATAATATTTTTGTTTACTTAACGCCTAATATTGAGGTTTTAGGAAATGATACTAAAACAACTTATTATTTCGAGATTAAAACGGAAGGTGGTTCGCAGCTTGAGGGTCTTAATGCAAGATTAAAGGCGCGTGGTATTAATGGTGTTGATATTTCAGCAATTTATGAAAAAGCCGCTAAAGAAGAACTATCATCTTCGATGCAGACAATTTATATGATGTTAATTGGTATTGGCCTAATTTTATGTATTTATTATTTTATTGAAATGTCTGAAAGTATTAAAAATAGTAAGGAATATGGTATTTATCGAGCCATTGGGGTTAATAAGAGTAACTTATTATTTAAAGAGGTTATTCGCGTATTTATTAAGAATATATCAATTTATTTTGTAATTGATTTAATCGCGGATATCTTGTTTTCAATCTATTACGGGGTTGGAAATAAAGCATATGGAATATTTGATTTAATGTGTTTAGCAACATTCCTAGTAAGTGCTATTTTAATGGTACTTATATCATTAATTCCATATTTGTTTGTAATCACTAAAACACCAAGTCAAATTATTTCAAGATATGATATTTAAGGAGGAAAATAAAATGAAGAACAAAACAAAAGGTTTACTTGCTGGTATAATTTTAGGAATTTCTGCGGTTGGTCTTACTGCCTGTGGATATGCTACTGTTGGTAGTGAGTCTGGTCAGGTAGAACCAGCTGAAAAAGAAAAATATGTAACATTTAAGGTTCAGGATGAAAGCGGAAACTGGAAGGACTTAACTAGTAGAACTTTAATTACCGATGGTAAGGTTACTATTCCTGAGGCACCTAAGAAGGATTATTATACCTTCCGTGGTTGGTTTTTAGATACTAATTGGAACCAGGAATTTAAAAATGAAGATTTAAAGCAAAGCGTAACTGTATATGCTTATTATATCGCTGATGAGGTTAATATTGTTATTAATGGTGAATCTCAAGGTACAAGAGATTTAGCTGATGTTGTAAATGGTACATATAATCCTGGTGAAAATTTAACCTTTGATGGTTGGTATACTAACCCTGAATGTACAGTTAAATTTAATCCTAGTGATCCTGCTAAAACGCTATATGCTCAAAGTGTAGCGACAATTACATTTAATAATGGCTATGAAGATGTTTATTCTATAAATGTTAAACCAAGTAGTGTATATGCTAATCCTAGTACTACAAAGGCTCAAGATGAAGATGGTGTGGAGCTTGATGAAACAATTGAGGCTAAATATATTGTTAAATCATATATGTCTTCAGAAGATATCTTCTATGTTGATGAAGATGGAAATAATATTGATTTTTCAAATGCTATTATAAAAAATACAACTATAAAGGTATTATGGAAATCACCATTTTTAGGATATACGAAGAGCCCTAATAGTGAAGATTTGTATTGCTCAGGAACTTATGGAAGCTATAAAGCTTCTGATAGTGGTAAGGTAAAAGTTAATGAGGTCCCTGTTATTTCTATTCCATCTCGTATAACTGTAACTGATGATGATGGTAATAAGGTGGTTAAAAATGTTGTAGCTGCTTACATTCAGGAAACTAATACTTTTGATAGCACCAATCTAAAGAAGTTAATTGTTAATGAAGGTATTGGGTATATCCGAGGCTTTAATTCTAATTCGGGAGCTTCAACGGTTGAATCAATTGAACTTCCTTCAACTTTAAAAATTATTCAAGGATGCTTCAATAATATAACAGGATTAACTAAAGATACAGTTAAAATCCCTAATGGTGTAGAAGCTATTTATGATTCATTCTGGAATAAATGTGACGGTAATTATCAAAATAGTGGTTTTAATATTGGCGTACCTTATGATTTTGATGTAGAGATCCCTGATAGTGTAAAGAGCCTATCTATGGTTCCTAGTAATTTTAAATTTAGTGCTAATTCATCATTTGTTAATGATGGTAAAATGATTTATCAAAATACACAAAAGGGTAAGGTATTAGTTTATTATGATCAAATCGAAAGTGGCGTAATGAATGTACCAGAGGGTGTAAATGGTATTCAGGTTGGAGCTTTTATCAATATGCAAGAGCTTAAAACATTAGTTTTACCTTCAACATTTAGTTTTATTAATTATAATTTAAATTTAAATGATTATAAGAATATTTATGTTTGGAATCAATCAGATTATTCTAATTATGAATGCTATTTATATACAACTGAACTTACAGAAAATGACTTTGCCTTTAATGCTAGAATGATTGTATCAACACTTCAAAATATGGATTATGTTGTATTCAATAGCTTAAATATTTCTGACGATGTATATCATGCAATTGGTGGTGATACAACAAGTTGGTCAGCATTGAATGGTGCATTTACATACGGTGATAATGAAGTATATAAGGATATTAAGGTTGTTAATGTATCACCAACTGAAACACCTATTGTAAAGGTAAGCTTAACAAATGCATTTACTGATAAGAAATATAGTGTAGCTATTGCTCGTACAAATAGTAAAGCTATTACCTTAGATGAAATTTTAACAGCTATTGATAATGAGTATAATTCTAGTTTATTAGCTTTAAAGAATGCTAGTCATTTAAGCACTTCGTCTATTACTCAATTTGGTAAAAATTATGATTTGAATCAAACAATTACGAACAATAGATATTTAGATATAGCTTGTGAATTGACAAATTATCAAGGCTTTACTTATGAAGTTAATGGTAATGGAATTACAATTACAGGCTTTGACAAGAATACAGCTGTTGATTTAGGTGGAAATACTTATGGTGTTATTATTCCTTCAGAAATAGATGGTAAGAAGGTTACTAAAATAGCTGCAGATGCATTTAAAGATAATGGATTAATTAAGATTGTAAGGCTTGGGGCTAATATTAAGGAAATTGGTGATAATGCTTTCTTAGATTGTGCAAGCTTAGTTAAGGTTGACTTTAATGGCGCTTTACTTGAGACAATTGGTGCTCACGCCTTTGAAGGAACATCACTTTCATCTTTAAGCTTTAGTGTAAAGAATTTAAAGGATGTTGGGGCTTATGCCTTTAAGATTGAAACTCTTGCAGAGTTTATTCCTGTAAATGGTGAAGAAGAAAGAAATGCTACAAATGTATCAGATGGTGATTTCTATTTCTTACCAGAACAATTAATTAATGCTGCTCAAACTGCATATTATACAGGTTATGTTGCACTATTAAAACGTGTTTCTAAAACGACTTCAGAAGATAAAAATATCTACGATGTTGCATTATATGCTTATGCTGTAAAGAACAATTCAAATAATGTAAATATTGGAAATGTTGATGATAATAACATTATTAGAGTTGAAGTATTAGAAGGTTCCATTTCTTATACGACATCAGATAATAGGATTTATTTATATTCAGTTTCTAAGATTCATACTAATGCATTTACTGATTGTGTAACTGGAAGTAGAAAGATTTGCTATAGCCCTACAGGCTTAAGCATTACAACAAGTGTTTCTAAAGTTTCCGATTTAGTTGATGCTCTTCCAAATGTATTTGAGGAAAATTGGATTAATAACTATGAAACAGTAGCTACTTATAGAGTTAAAACTTGTTAGCATTTAACTATTAGAAAGGGGTTTTTTAAATGAAAAAAAATTCTTTTATAAAAATACTATTAATGTCAGGACTAGGAGCTTTAGCTCTTAGTTCCTGCACAAGTAATCAAAGTGATCCTATTGACGTTATAAAAGATCATTATGGAGATAAGCAATTTAAAATATCATTTTCTTCAGAAGGTCTTGAAAAGCCTCTTTCAGATATAATATATTCTGCAAATAATATTCCTAAGCTACCAACACCTAGTAAGGTTGGTTTTCGCTTTGCTGGTTGGTATTTTGACACGCAATATACTAAGCCTTATGAAACAGATTATTTATATACTAAAATGTGCGATGTCACATTATATGCTAAATGGGAAAAAGAGGAATTTATTAATAATGGTATTTATGAAATTGAGTATAGTGCTAAGATTTTACCTAATACAATTGTAAAGGGTAGCCTAGCAGATGAATACGGATACCTTGAGTTTCCTAAGGATATTATTTCAGATGAAACCTATATTGAAAAAAATAATAATGGTGTTTTTTTAAGAATACAATATGATATGCGCTATCATTGTCCAACTCTAGATGATGATGGAAATCCTGGTATTCTAACATATACAGTAAGTGATACTGCAGGTCGTGTTTCTAGTACTGAAAGTATCATTGATAGAACTGGTACAATTCAAACTATTTACTATGATTTAGCCAATTTGAATATTGCCGATCCCATTATGCTTAATGTTGAATTTTATAATTGGAATGCCAATCTTAAAAACGAAGAAGATAGAAGTAAAACTAAGGTTGGTTATACCGTTGAATTTGATATAACAAGATTTATTGGTTATACAACATCCTTCGTTGATGCAAATGATCATTTAGAGGATGGTTATTATCTTGTAAAAACGCATTATGCTAATTTTAATAAGGCTGCGACTATGCTAGATATGTTTAATCCTGTTTATTCATATTTGATAGCTTCTGGTGGTCATTATAAGCTTGTTAAGCCAATGAATGCTTATAATTCGGATATTATTGGTGATTTAAAGGATCAAGATTATATTCATGTTAAAACAGGCTTTGCAAGAGATATTGCATATTTTAAATTTGATCAAAAAATAGTAGCCACTGATGATATGGTAGAAGAAGATAATTATGGAAAAACTGATTGGATTAGTTTCTTTAATGCTGAGTACTTTAGTGGACTTACTTATGAATTTCATGCAGATACAGGTAAGTATTATTATGTTTTTGATTTAGGTGATAAGGCTAATGTTGATTTATTCTTAGTTGGTGCTTCAACAGGAGCGATGACAGAGATGTTTAATATGGGTCCTACCTATAAGCGTCTTGTTATTGATTATAGCTCAATGGTAAAGCTATCTGATATTGATTATAAGCCACTTGAGGGTGATACATATTCAACATACCAAACGGAGGCCTATTATTTTAGTAGTGATTTAGCAAGCCTAAAGAATAATACTATTTATAATGCTGAAATGGATTATGATTTTGCAAATCGTTTGATTAATACCTTCTATTCATCAACTAGTGGAAATAATGTATCAGCTCTTCATAGTACAAGAATGACTATTACTCCAACATCTAAAACAAACGAAGATACCATTTTAAATCAAAAAGGAAAGGTCTTCACCTTTATGGCAACATATGATTGCTACTGCTATGATGTAAAAAGTGGTTATCCGCTTTATGGAGATTATATTGAGTGGCAAACCTTCAATTCTTTCTCTCAAAGAACAACGAAAAGATTGGAGCTTGGTTACGAAGCCTCAAAGAATGAAAAGATTAATCTTTATACTTTATTCAAGGATAAAATTTATCCTTCAATTGATGAAGGAAATTTAACCTACGAGGCCTACGCTTTAAAGGCTAATGGTGAGGCTGATTTTACTAAACCGATAGACTTATCAGTATCTAATAATGTATTTACCTATGATAAAGATATGGCATTGTATTTAAAGGGTAGTATATCAGGTGAGGTTAAATCAGGTCTTATTATGGTAAGAGCTAAAGAAGACCCAACGATTGTGATTAATGATACCTATGAACATGAAAATGGCGAGATAGAGGAAATTACTTGGAAATATAATAGTAGTCGTAATGTTTATGAAAGTAGTAAGACCTATTATAAGGGTGATGAGGCTCATATTCCAACTATTTTCTATGATTCTTATGGTAAGAGCTATAATTCTCATAATGCTTATAATTCGGAATCTGATACATATCATATGAACCAGGAGGATTTCAGTATTTATTCATTAAGTAATGGTATTTATACTAAACAAAGCTATAACTATGAGGATTGGAATGCTTCTACATTCCAAATGGCTAGTGATGTTTCAATTGTTTATTATCGTATGGTCGATAGATATGGCTATGTTACCTATTTAGCATTTGAATATAAGGGCGAAGAAAAAGGTAAATATAATGTTATTTTAAATGGAGAAAGTGTATGCTCTGGTACTTTATATTACTATTATGACTCTACAAGACAAAATCTTAATGTAAAGGATACAGAAGCCTTAGAGCTTACAGATGTTGATGCAGTATACGATTTAAAATATAAACTAGAGCTTGGCTATCAAACATTCGATTTAGCGCTTGTTAAATATAATGTTTATACAAGAGAAGCTTCTTATGAGGGTGTTGATAAGGAAGAGCTAAAAGCTATTTTAGCTAAAACTTCATACGCTTTAGTTGATTTTACATATCAATCAAATGCTGATACCTATACAAAGTGCTATGTTTATAATTTGAGAGTAAATGGAAAACCATTTAGTAAATATGAGGTTTTGCAAGCTGAGGCGTGGTTTACGAATACAAAATATCAATTATCACAATCTATTATAATGGACCTTGACGGTATAAATCTTTCGACTTCATCTATTTCCTTCCAAAAATATGTTGGTACAGTTTTAAGAAATACCGATTTGTCAGAGCTTAATTCGGAAGGTTATACCTATACCTTCTTAAAGGCTGGTAAATATCGTCTAATTTACAAGTTTGCATTCTATCAGGATGAAAATGAATCATATCCAATAAAGGATTATAATATTGGCTATGCTTATGAAAATAAGTATAGATATATTACAGTTTCAAGAGATATTGATGTATATGCAATTGATGAAGAAATTAATGTTATATATATAACTGATGCTAAACATCCATTTAGATCAGATCTTGCAGGTGTTACTATCAATGCAGATGGTACCCAAGCTTACCAAACTACATTTAAACAAACTGAAAATTCTTACGCTATTAATAGTACCTATTTTGAGAGTTCAAAGGACCATTTATGGAAATGGAGCTATTTAACTAAGGGTGGAAGTTATTCAGATTATGCTTCACCAGATGGATCTTTAGGCGCTTTAGGTGCAAAAAGAAATACAACTAATCCTATATTATATGCTAGATGGGATGAGGGTATTAAGGTAAGGGCTTATTATAATATTGATGGTACTGATCGTGAAATTGGGACTAAGACATATTATAAGAGTGGAACAACTTATACATTAGTTCTAGCTGATTTCGTCTTTACGGTTCCTACAGGATATACATTTACGGGTTGGGAATGTGATAAGCTAATCTTCTATACTGGCGCAGGCGAAAACAAAAAATATTTCTATAAAACTGATGCTTTATATGATACAAGCTTTGAAATTAATGAAAGCTGTGAAATTAGACCGATTTTAAAGGGACCACTTACTGTTAAATATCAAAAATATGAAAATGGCACTTACATAGACTTAAGTATTGCTTATTCAACGGTTGTAGAAGGAAGTACTTTAGGTAATACTTTAACATCTACCCAATTAAGGGCTTTAAAGCGTCAAGAACAAAATGAAGGCTTTAATCATTGGGCCATTTTAGTAAATGGTACTCTTAAAACGATTGATTTGGAAAATGAGGCTATTATTAAGGATTATCTAGAAAATGGCTTTGTAACGATTGTTGCTGTATATGGAGAGTGATTTTATGAAAAAGAAATTAATACTAGGCTGTGCTATCTTACTAATTACTCCTCTTTCATTGCTACATGCAGAAGAAGGATTAGAAGAGAACGTGTATTATAATTCATCCTACACCATTGGAGGTACAAGCTCCATTGGTGCGGGAATGATTGAAAAGTATTTTGATTCTAATGCTTTAGTGGTTAATCAAGGTGATTTCTATTTTGTCTCAATTACGCTTCTTGATAATAATGCCTTAACTAATCTTTCTATTCCCGGAGATTATGAAAGAGGAATTGTAAAAGAAGATGTAGGTAAAAAAAGCACCTATACTGTAAGCTTAACAGGAAATGATATTAAAAGTCCTATTCCATTTACAGGTCGGGTTGATGCGATGAGAATGGATGTATCATTTAATATTAAGCTTAATTTAGATAGTGTATCTAAAACAGACAAAACACTTGATAGTGAAACCGAGTTTCCGGGTGTATATGTTCCAACTATTACTATTGATAGTGCAGGTGATGTATCTTCTGTTCAAAATGCTATTTATAAATTACCTGAGGCTAGTGCATCTCTTGGAGATGAAAAATGCGAGCTAGAAATAAAGGCTTTAGATCCTGAAGGAGAAGATGTTTTAATTGAAAACAATCAAATAACACTTTCTAAGCTTGGTGTTTATTCCATTATTTATAAAGCTAAAACTAGTAAGTATAAAACTAATTTAGGTAATGATTCTTATACAACAAAGGTAATTAAGGTTACATCTTTAAGTAAATCAAGTGATAGTGTTAAAATTGATGATCTAAATAATATTTTACCTAAGAATTATATTGTTCAGTCACAAACTATAACCTCTGGTAGTGAATATGACAGGATTGTTAAGCTTATGGAGGATTATAGCGAGCATTATGAGGCTATAAATATATCCTTAATGGATTATAATGGAAGTGAAATTACCCTATCAGATAATATTAAATATTATCTTGAGGTATCACCATCATTTGATAGGAATAAGCTTGAGGTTTATTATTTAGATGGAGATAAGCTTATAAATGTAGCTTGTGATGGATATGGAAGATATGTAACATTTTCGTCAAATATGGTAGGTACATTTATAGTACTTGTACCAGGCATTACCTTCCACATGCCTATTTTGGGTTATATTTTAATCGCCGCTGGCATCTTACTAGTTATAGTAGGAGTTGTAGTTGTAACAATTATTATTGTTAAAAAGAAAAAGTATAACAAAAGAATAATGACTAATTAATTGGAGTGTAAAGCTCCAATTTTTTACAAATAAAAAGATAAGCTTTAAAGTATGATAAAATAATAATGTAATAGGTAAAGGAATGGTACAATGTCTTTATATTTAAATAAAAATAATGATAAATTTAAAGAATATAAAAGTGCACGAATCTTTATAGATAAATCAAACTTAATTACAATTACTAATAGTAATATTAGTAAACCATCAAGTAAATTTATGGGTGTCACTCGTCCTCGTCGTTTTGGAAAAACAATGGCCCTATCTATGCTTAATGCTTATTATTCTAAAGGCTGTGATTCTTATCTTTATTTGATAAACTAAATATAGCAAAGGATAATTCATATATAGAGCATTTAAATAAACATAATGTTATTTGGATTGATATAGCAAGC
>ERZ1106923.283-NODE-283-length-21890-cov-18.183238_pt1 | contig 21890 bp, 16 predicted proteins | sample MGYA00403657_ERZ1106923 | MGnify/ENA primary metagenome ERZ1106923 (study PRJEB35170, sample SAMEA104062425) | human gut metagenome | biome: human gut; feature: human-associated habitat; material: faeces | place: Denmark | collected 2012-06-19 ...
CGTCCTCGTCTTCCTCTACCTCTTCCACCTCCTCGTCCTCCTCCTCTTCGTCGTCGTCGAAATCGTCAATATCTTTGTCACGAGGCATTCCTTTCTAGAAGATGTTAGAATCAGCGACACCGGACTCAAATCGCATGCATATCGCATCCCCTGCGCACGCTCCGATAGATCCTCTACATGAAAACACTGCCTACTTCGGTTGAATCTAAGTATGAGCAGAGAATGGTTATAAGTGCATTAGGGATATTTGCGGCAAGATGTCCCAAATGCACATTCTGAATGAAGTGCGCTTCCCAACACCGCTCCTTTGCGTGGAATCGTTTCGTTGGGCTTTGGCTTGCACTCTGTACTGGGTTGGAAGTGTCACGATTCTCTTCATCACCAATCCCTTTCGTAACAAGAAACACGCCAAAAGAGGAAAAGGAAACTAAAAACCCTGACGGCTCACACAGCCCGCCTTCAGAAAAGAATCGACGCACTTCATTCCTCGCAAGTCGTCGCGTTCCACCACCAAGTGCAACAGTCTGTTCAACCACGCAACATATTCCTCACATATGTGCGGATTCACCAGACAATCCGAATGACAAGGCAAGGACGGCAGCGCCATGCCATCCAACCTCTCTCTACCCAGAGTCCGATACAGCGCTCTACTTTTCGTTTCAGTCTCAAACCACCTACTCAAAATCGGAGTACCGACGATGCACGGTCCAACTCTTACTCTCCGTCGATTCCACACGAACGAAGAACACTTCACCTGATCCCGATAGTGGGTGGTGGTGTCCAATCACCATCGCCGAAGCAACGGAGAGTACCTTCAGTCGAGGATCCATCTCTCCAGCCCGATAGTCCGGTTCATCGCACATCGCAAGGGAATCGTCCTCAGCTTCTGCCTTCTCGCCGTAGTGAACAGCCACGCGACGAATCAGACTCGAGGCGTCGAATTGCGCGTCCGCCTTGCATCCCTCGATAATCAGCAGCACCCACGAGGCGAGGGTCGAGGACTGCATCACGACAGTGTACGGCGTGCCGCGGTACCGAATGCTCATCACGTTGTACTCCGTCGTGACGGACTCGACGCCCTCGTAGTCCATACTCCACACCACCGATCCGTCAGCACACAACAGAACCGCCCTCTCCTGCGCCAGCACGAAGGCGTTGCTCTGGCAGTCCGGCACGTGGACCAGGTACCTGTCGTCGAAGTCCGCCGACGCCAACAACTCCTTCCCTTGCGACAGGTACGCGCAGAATGGCGTCAACACACGGTCCGGGTAGATGTACCGCGAGGGACGCACGCGCTGGACCCTCGACGAGGACTGCGCCACGTCCTTCAGCGAATCGATCACGCGCGACGTGTCGTCGAACAATCCCGTTACGGGCTTCGCCACAAAACCGAACAACCCTCTCCCGGTCCCTCGCAACGCGCCCAGGAAGCCACTCTCCAACGCTCCCTCGATGGGGTCCATCAGCAGTCCCAGCACGCCCTCCTTCACGCCGTACATGATGCCGTTCTTCCCCGCGGCACGGTTCGTCACGAAGGAGTCGTTCATCGTGAGGAGGGACAGACTGTCGCCGATGGAGCTCGTGATTCTCCCCACCGAGTTCAACACGCCGTACGAGGCGTTCTGCAGAAGAGACAGCGCCCCGCGTCCCACGCCGCTCACAAACCCGTCCGGACCCTCCACGATGCCTCGGAACGGCTCCACGAAGAAGTCGCGCACTCCCGAGCCCACGCTCTGAATCAAGCCGACCGGGTTGCCCAGGACGGAGATCGAGCCCACCACGCGATACAGCTGGAGAAGCGCCTGCTTCAGGTAGTGCGACGACAACGAGCGAGCGAACTCGGACTTGCCCATGAAGAGATTGGACGCAAGGAAGGAGTCCAGCGTGATCTGCGCGCTGTCCACGTTGCTGACGAAACTGCCCAGCGAATCCACCAGCGCTTCGATGGGCGTGAACAGCGACACGCCGGGGAGAATCGACTCCACGAAGGAGTGGCTCGGACTCACGCGCGTGGTGAGCGTGACCAGCAGAGGGTGGACGCACATCGTCTCCACGAAGAGCGGAGAGGCGCTCCGGACCGAGGGGAGCTGAATCGACTGGAAGAACAGCGGGTGCTCGTGCAGCGTCTGACTCGATGCGCCGGTCTCCTCGAACAGCTGCAGGGGAAGGAGTCGCACGAAGTGGACGAGCTCCAGAACGAGCGAGGAGTCGATGCGCACCTCCATTTCCTATTCGTCGAGACGAGTGGACGCGCCTACCTGACAGCGCACGCTGCAGTACTCGATACACAGCACGGAGGGCGAAGCGCGACCAACCACCGCCATCTGGAACCAGTCGGGCCCGGAAGTATTCACGCAGTGGAGCAGCACCGGCATCGGCGTGTTCCGCAGCTGGTTGTCGATCTGGACCGCGTGAATCTACGCATGAAGGAGCGCTCAAGGACGAACGCTTGCCTGGAGAGAGCAGCGCCCCTGCTCGAAGAAGCCGAGCGAGCAGGCGACGGCGTCCACCGTGAGGAGAAGGACTTCTTCCGCCTCGCTCACCACGGACACTTGAACGCCCCGCAACGCCACGTCCACACTCCACTTCACCACCTCCTCCTCCACCTTGTACTCGTTCCACACGACACCCACGCTCATGCACCAGCCCTTGGCGGTCTGCTCGCTCCAGTCCGACTCCTCGCGCTGCAGCGGGAACGACTCGCGAGCCAGCAGAACGTCCTCCTCATGCTCACGCTCCTCGTACAGCTCCACCACCACTCGGTCCTCCCCCACGGTGCAGCCCCGCGGGAAGAACAGCTGCTGCTCGAACACCAGTCGCTGGAGGTCGCAGCGCGGAGGAGGCACGAACTGCAGGTACTTCTCCGTGAAGTCGTTCTCCATCAGCCGGGCAAACGCAGCCAGCGACGAGGGCACCTTGCCGCGGTTCACGGAGAACAGCACGTGTCCCACGCGCAGCCCCGAATGCTCCGCCAGCGAGTTGTGCAGCAACCGACTCACGACCAGCGCGCCGTCCGCCTCCTTCAGCTCGAATCCCGTGTTCATCGCGCGACACTTCACGACCACCGATTCTCGTTCCCACAGCGACACGTCGCTCTCTAACGTGGCGTACGGCGAGCGCAGCTGCGTTTCCCCGATGCGGAGGACCGCGTACACGGACGAGGAAACCGTGTGGAGGGGAATCGAGCGGACGTCGTGCAGCCACACGCACACGTTCATGAGACGCTCGCTCTCCGCCGATGACACGCTCGGTGTGGCGTCGTCACCCGTCGGACTGCGAAGAGAACAGTAGCTCTCCACGCGCGGCAGCGACGAGGACGTGGCTCTCTTCGTGTGGAAGCACAGGTCCTCCCGCTTCAGCACGCTCGCCATGTCCTCCACCGCTCGCTGCACCTCGCCCTTCTGCCGCTCCAAACACGCAATCTCGTACGCAGGCAGAACCGCCGTCTTCCCGCGCGTGTGGAAGAGACGCACGAGAAGAGAACACACAAGCACGCCCTCTGACGTCCGGCAGGGAACAATCACGTCACGAATCACGCTCTCGTCTTCCGACACATCCCCACGCAACTCGCCACAGGCAACCACACGCTTCTCGTCTTGTGAGAGCGTCAGCGTGAATCGAGCCACTGCACGAGCATCCATCACGAGCACGCGATCGTAGAAGTGCAGAGAGGATGAAGGGGTTGAGCAGGTGATGCGTTCCAGTGATGAAGGAGCGTCAGTGGTGATTGATTTGGAGGGAGAGTCAGTGGTGATTGATTTGGAGGGAGAGTCAGTGGTGATTGATTTGGAGGGAGAGTCAGTGGTGATTGATTTGGAGGGAGAGTCAGTGGTGATTGATTTGGAGGGAGAGTCAGTGGTGATTGATTTGGAGGGAGAGTCAGTGGTGATTGATTTGGAGGGAGAGTCAGTGGTGATTGATTTGGAGGGAGAGTCAGTGGTGATTGATTTGGAGGGAGAGTCAGTGGTGATTGATTTGGAGGGAGAGGCATCAGCGTCCAATTCAGAAGGAGGATCATTCGTGATTGATTGCGAAGGAGAGCAACCAATGACAACCCCCAATTCCGAAGCACACTCACCACCAAACAACTCAACGTCATAAGCATACAGCACATGGAGCACGCACACACGCTCCGACGAACTCGCACACATCGCCACTTCCTGCCGCTTCGCCGCCTGGATGTCCTCCATCGCGTTCATGCAGCAAATCAACTGCACGCGATGCCGCCTGTACTCGCCGCTGTCCTCCTTCCTCGCCGTCTCAAACACCAGCTCTCGCACCGTGCCCTGTCTCTCCATCGTGACCGAAATCGTCTCCATGTCGGTTGTGAGCGAGGTCTTCCCGCTCGGCGCGTCCAAGTTCACGCGCAGACACGGAGAGAGCGCGTCCGCGTCAATCTCCTCGCCGACCTGGCGTACACAAATCTCCACGTCGGACGCGGACTCGACGAGGGGAAGCGCCCACGGCTGAGACTGCCAGGGCGAGAGCGTGAGCGAGGTGCTCCACGACGAACCGACCTGGTGCACTGTGATGACGCACGACGCGGTGTGATTGGAGAGGCGGAAGGGAAGGAGCGAGGCGTCGCAGGGCTGGACGAAGATGAACTGCTCGCCGTGCGAGGACGTCGTGCTCACGTGGAGGAACGACAGTTCCTCCTCCTTCTCCGCACCCATTGAGCTCCACGTCTCTTGCTGGAGAGGCAGAACTCGCTCACGCACCTCCAGCGCCTCAGCAGGCTGGTCGAACGCCGCGGGGAAGAAGGGAAGGATACAGCCCGCACAGTGCGGCGAGAACACTGGAGACCACGTGCTCTTCCCGCGCATTTGAAGCACCTGCAGTCGCTGCGGCGCCGTCGCACAACTCCAGTGGAAGGGAGAGGTCTCTCCCGGAGGAAGAATCATGCTCTCGTGCGTCGCCTCTTGTCTCACCTTCAACACAGAGTCCGTTTGGTTGACCAGCACGAAGGAGGGGGTGATGGACACGACCAGCGTTCTGGCGAAGGCGCCCGGAGCGCGGGAAACGGAAACGCTGTAGCAATACGCGCGGTGCGTCGCACTCTCCTCCATCTCGCACAGGGTGGACAGTCCGATGGAGTTGAGTGGGAGTGGCTCCGACCAGCCACGCTGTCCCTCCAGCGACAGCTGCATGCACGCCGCGTTCGATTTGGTCTTCACGCTGAACAGAACAGGGCGGGTCAGCGCGGCGTCAGGCGAGGCAGAGAAGTGGAGGGGAGTGGCTACGGCCTCGTAATGGTACTCGGGGGCCTCGGCGTCGCGTATGCTAGAAAATGAGTAGAGGAAGAAGCAGCAACAGGAGAGTATCGCCCGTCTTGTTGATGATCCAGTAGTCACTGAACAGCTGGATGAGCCACGCGTTGTTCGGGATGCAGCTAAACACGTAGCTCAGCGCCAGGTGCGAGTCCGTCTCCGCGTTGAAGAGAACGCATGTGCCCGTTGACGAGGAGCGCGTCAGCTAGGAGTGAGAACGCCACCGGACTGTAACGAAAATGGAGTGCTCGTAGTCCGAGAACTCAAAGTCGCTCCTCACCACGCGAACGCTGATGCGCAAGCCTTCTTCCCTTCGGAACTTGAGGGAGGAGACGGTTCGCTTCTCTCCGGACTTCAGCGCGCAGCACGCGAACACGCGACCCTCCGCGTTGATGATGCGGTACTCCACGGCCTCGGGCAGGAGGTTCGTGATGCTCAACACGTCACTGAAGAAGAGCTTGTAGCACAGCACCTGCTGCGACGGCTGGTGCATCACAGGCACAGAAACCACCTCCTCGTGGACCATCACGTAGAAGGGCTGCGCTGCCGTGCCAATGTTCAGCAGTCCACTCCCGAGCTTCTCGCGCACGTACTGCAGCGGGATCACCTTCCTCTCCACTCCCGCCACGAACACGCTTCCCTCGCGCATCACACGCAATCCAGCCCACAGCGCCTCTTGGGGTGGCAAGAGCTCCTCCGATTCCTCACCATCGTTCAGCATAAACCCGCAGTGGAGAGCGCTGCTGGTGTGGTTGATGACTTGAAGAGGAGCGGAGAGCGTCACGACCTTCCGTCCTCGCTCCACAGACGTCTCCACAAGAACCATGGCTTGTTCCTCCTTGTGCCGGACTCGGACGGCTCGCGTCCTTGCGGAATCGATGGGAATCGTGAACGGCGAACAGTCCGTCAGGCGCACCACAATCACGCGCTCCTTGATTCGTCGATAGGGCTGGTTGTAGTACTGGAGAGTGATGGAGGGGTGCGCGGGCAAGGGAGTGATGGTAATCTGGTTGGAGGAGGGAAGAGGATACTCCGGGTCCTTCGTGGGGGACAGAAGAGGGATGGATTGAACCCTCCTCTCGTTGAGCTCCTCGATCCAGTGCTTCCAAACCGGTCTCTCTTCTTTTCTGTCCACGCACACCAAAATGCGCTTCCCGTTCATCGATGCACTCTCGTTCTCGAAGCGTAAGACGCTGAAGAGCATCCCTCGCTTCTCTTCCACTGCGTCGAAAGTGTTGCCAAAGAGAGAGCACCTCTTGGTATCTCGCTTGAACGGAATGGATGGATAGAGGCGAATGAAGGGAGAGATGGTGTGGAGTTCGAGCCACATGACGCTTCCTTGTTGGGAAGGGGTGTTTATGTGGTTGTCTTTCTTCTGTGAAGTTTCTTTCTCTTCGCGCTTTTCTTCCCTCTTCCCCTCTCCACTCTTCTGCTCAGTCTCTTTCTCTTCTTTCTTCTCTCCACTCTTCTGCTCCGTCTTTTCACTATCACTCTTCTGCTCCGTCTTTTCACTATCACTCTTCTGCTCCGTCTCGTTCTCTCCACTCTCCTCCTCAGTCTTTTCACGATCACTCTCCCCCTCACCCCGACACAGACACACATGCACCAAATCGCAAAACAACGCCTCATCCAACCGCTCCGCTTCCATCACCCGATGATGCTCCTCCACCAACTCGCGAATCCCCGCATCACTCTCAATCCCATACGACCCATCCAAACCCGTGCAATTCCGGATCCCAATGCAATACGTATCTTCCTTATTCACAGTTACCGTCTTGAACTGAGAAAAGTCATGAACCGCCTCCAACACGCCCTCCAAACACGGATTCGTCACGTTCAGCTCCATGCGCTCATCCGCCTTCACCACCAACTGGATACACGCGTTCGACGCCAACGGCTTGCCCTCTGTTCCCGCGGTTAGGCGTTGCATCTACACATCACTCTCTCCTCTCTCTCCTACGATGCGCTCTCGCGGCTCTCGCTTCATCACCGCGGAAACCGACCACTCTTCCAGAAGGGGCTCCCACAACGTCCTGCACGGCACGTAGGAGTCTGCGGCGAGTGTGCAGTCACACTGCACCTTCATGGCGTCGCTGTACACCTCCACCTTGGCGAAGAACTGCTCCATCCTCGCCGCCACCACAGGAGTTTCATTGCTCTTCGCGTCGTTCACCACCACCACTTGCAGACTGCTCATGCTCCCGTACACGGTCACGCTCCACGAGAACAGTTCCTCGTTCATGCACGAAGGGGTCGAATCTCTCTCCGAACGAAGAGACGACGGCACGAGCGCGGTCAACGCGTCCAGCATCAGACGCACGTCCTTGATCCCCAGCCGCGCCAGCACGTCGGAACACGAAACGGTGCCTCGCACTCCCTTGAAACCGTCCGTGAGATGAACGTTGGCACTCAAATCGAAAGGACGGATCAAGTCGCGATCCCCGGGCTCGGGAAGCGCCATGACCGACGGATCCCCGCGACACACCCGAACACCGAGAACGTTCAACGTACTGTCCGCGCAGCCATCCGAGGCGAGGGACAGCGAACAGTCGACGGCGAAGGAGAGGAGCAGAGCGGGCGAGCGAGCGGCGGTCACGTCGTGGAGGAAGAAGAAGAACGGGTTCTCCACACGAACGTCGATGGTCACGGGGGAGTCCGTCGTCAGGGGTGAGCCCGGAAGCGAACGCTGTCTCTCCTTCGGCGCTGCGGACAGTCCCGCGTCCTGCAACTCGGCGTGCAGGCGCGTCCACAAGCACTGCGCCGTGTCGATCGCGGAGAAGATGAACGGCGTGGGCATCACCACAAGCGAGCCGATGCACGCGGAAACCGCAGTAGCGTGACGACCGTCCTCGCGCTTGGCGACGTTCAGGATGACAGCAATGGCCGGCTTGGCTGTGCCTCCAAAGGTGAGTACGGAACGATACGAGGGGTGGATGGAGGTGTCCTTGCGCGTGTCTCGAATCGAGAAGGACGACAGGGAGAAGGAGAAGGAGATGTGGTCCTCCTCCATGCGCAGCACCGCGTGAACGTCCTTCATGTCCGCGACGGCAAACGAAAGCTATGTGTCACTCATTCATTCCTCACCTACAGCCTGCGATCCCACGCTTTGGTACATATCGTCTCCAGAGGCTGTGTACGCGTAGCCACCGTCAGACAGCAGATACTCCAGACAGATGCCGTCGAACATCACGGAGTACGCCACCGTCCTTCCTACGGACTGCAGGGACGACCTCCGCTTTTGAGGCTTGTCTCTGCGCGACGAGGCTCTGCACACATCGCCAGAACTGCACACGGCTCGCTCGCTCAAGTTCCCACGAACCATCTGCGCGAAGAAGTCGATCTGTCTCTCGTTCAGCGCGATGGAGAGCTTTGATATGTGCGCCGCAAGCTCCAGGCACTGGGAAACGACGAACTGCATCCGACACGACACGTTGCCTATCACGTACTGCTTGTGCGTCGTGGCAGTGAACGCGTGCATGTTGGACAGGTGGAGCTGGACCGTGTTCAGCGCGGTCGGTGCGCCCGGCTCCTGGTTCCACACGTCCAGCTGACCCAGCTCAAACGCAACATAGTCCTCGTCGGTGCTGGAGTGAGGCACGCGAATCTCGCAGTTGGTCACATGGAGACGAAGGAGAGGCAGCTGCCTGTTCTCCTCCTTCTCCAAAAACTCCTTCCCGTATTGCAACGCTGACGAGTACATCCCCTTGAACAGAGACGGCGAGTGGGTCACTTGCTCGCTGAGACGCCTCTTCTTCGCCTCGATCGCCTGCTTCAGAAGCAGAATCGTCTCGTGCATCGGTCCCGCGAAGAAGTAGCTCATCACCTCGTCCACGATGCGGTACCGCAGCACCAGCACTGGCGCGTGGATCATCAGCTCGACGCCCACGCGGTAGTGCGGGTAGGACGGACTGCTCTCGCGCGTGTTCACCGTCACGCTCATGTCGACGAACGCATCCTCGCTCGTGCGGTCGATGCAGAGAATGGACGGGTACAGTCCCCTTCCCTCGGAAACGTCGTCGATCGCGACGTCCACCAGCGAGCAGCGCAACTGGACGCGATCCGGGAAGACAGCCACGGAGAGACCCACATTCTGCACGCGTGAGTAGTAGAGAGGGCGCACAGCGTCGTCCTGCAGCAGCACGGAGACAGAGTGGAGCGACAGCGCAACGCTCATCTTCTGTCGCAGCCAGTCGGTGACGGGCCTCTTGTGGCGGTGAACCAGCCACTTGATCTGGTTGTGAATCGCCTTCAGCGTGTACGTGTTCACGTTGAATGACGCGCCTCTTCCCGAAGACGCGTACACCGGCTTATCCGACGGAATCAGGAACTGCGCCAGGCGGAGCAGCGTGGGTCGAAACGCCACCACTACACGTCAGATCCAGCCAAGTCCACTCACCACTCAACGCGCCGAACTGGACTTGGACGTCACGGTCGCTCTTGGACTGCGGGTAGTCCAGCGACAGCTCCTTCACGCGATGGAAGTCCACGGTCATCAGAGCGTGCTGCTCTTCCACGCCTCGCCCTTGCTCGTCGATGGGCTTCGAGAGCACCAAGTACTGCGTTTCCGACGCGAGGAGGCTGCGCGCATGATCGATCACGCAGAACTCCTTCAGCGACGCGTGAACGGAGAAGTCCAGCGACCGCTTCTGCAACTCGAATTCCACTTCGCCGATCACGAATTCGACCATTCCATGACTGGCTGGAAGCGCATTCTCCCTCACGCACTCCTCCTGGAGACGGATGCGACACCCGCTCAGCACCGCTCGTAGCTCCAGAATGCGGTTGTGCTGCAGGACGAAGAGCTCTTCCTCGGAGTAGGGAATCTGCTTCTCCTCGATCGGCATCGCCTTCATCTTCTCCTTTTCGCTCTCGTCCATCTCTGTGAACACGCTGTCCATAAACTGCGACGCCGCTTGTGACAGCCCCGAGAGCGTGTCCTTTTTTCCCTCCAGCAGCTGCAGCGTCGCCTCGGTAAAGCCCTGGAGCCACTGCAGGATCGAGTTGTACTGCGTCTGGTTCAGCTCGATCAGCACGGTTGGCATTGCGAGGTCCACGCGCACCGTGGGCAGCTCCAGCTCTGAGGGCGTGATGCTTCTGCCGATTATGGCTTCAATGCTGAAGCTCTGAATGATGCTCAGGTCGTCGTTCGACTCGTGGTTCGTCGTCAGCACTGCTGTGATGTTCCTCAAGCCCATTGTGAGCGTGTCGTATGCCTCTTGTGTCGATGTGTAGTTGCTCTTGTGCGTTAACGCGCCACTCTTCTCTTCTGTTAACGCGCCACTCTTCTCTTCTGTTAACGCACCACTCTCCCCTTGAACCACCACACCCCCCTGCGGACTACTGTGAATCACCACATCACCCAGACGAAGCACAAGCACTTGGCACTGCTCTTCCGTAACCCTCTCCGGAATGATCACGTGGACGGCTCCCAACTCCACGTTCAGCTCCATCACCCTGTGCTTCGATAGCTCCCGACTGATGTCAAACCGTCGCTTCTTCTCGCCTCGCTCACGGAACAGCGGGTACTCCTTCTGCTTGAACGCGTACACGTTCAGTGACGTCAGCTCGGGAACGATGAAGTCCACAATCTCCATAATGCACTTCGTGTTCCCCACCACACACAACGGCAGCGAACGGCCCTGCAGGAACACGTCCGCCTTTCCGTCCAATGCAGGTGCCTGAAGCTCCAGCTGCAAGAAGGGAACGCTTCCTCTGCTCACCATCTCCTGAGGAAGGAACGAGGCACGCTGCGAAGTGGACGCGGCTTGCTGCGGGTAGAGGATGCGTCGCCACTTCCCTCCCTTGTCCACTTCGTCCTGAAGGATGATCTCGTTCATGCAGCACCACACCTGCTGCGCCTGTTTCCGCTTCAGGTACTGCACTTCCAGTCCACGCAGCTTGCACGCCACCAGCTTCTTGTCGTTCTGCGTCAAGCACAAACCCAGCTTGTGCAGGTGGAACTTGATGCTCACTTGCCTGTCCAGCGCCTGTCCCTCTTCCCAAAGCGAGGGCTCTTCGGGGTTGATGTCGAACTCCGCGAGCAGCTCCTGGCGTCGCGCCTCGCTCCACGCCGCCTCCTCCGTACTGCGGAGCGAGCTCTCCAGACTCTTGCGCCCCTTCCGCGACAGCACCTTCTTTTTCTTCTTCTTCTCCTCCATCTCGTTCAGCGCCACTCGCCGAAACAACAGGATGTTCTCCAGAGACAGCTTATCCTCCAGTCTGCGCAGCCTCATCAGCACGGCCGGATCGTCCTTCTTCGGGTACAACTCGATGTACTCCTCGCGCTGGCGCTTGAACTGCAGGTAGTGCTTCCACCCGCTGTGGCGACGGTGCCGCTGGTTGTTGTAGACCACGGAGCGGATCGCAAAGCGCCACCACTCTCTTCCCGTCGTGCACCCGTCCTTCGGCATGAAACGACGGTACTTCGCCTTCAGCGTCTGCACGCTCAGCGAGGAGGTCAGCTCGAGGGCGTCTCGGTACTGCTGCTTGTCCAGTCGCACAGAGAAATCCCTCATATCGGCGTCCACCTCCACCATGGGCAGCACCGTGTTCAGCTGGTTCCACACGGACAAGAAGAAGGCTTGGCTGAGGTCGCGAGAAGCCGAATCGAGCGGGGAAACGGAGTGGGAGGCCAGATACGCAGAGTAAAGACTCCACGCAGACTCCTGCGTCTTCTTGCCGTCTTTCAACACGGATGTGAGCGCGCGCGAGAAGAGAGAAGAGAGCTGAGGCGTGGAGGAACACCAGGGAAGGGATGATACGGTGTTCTGTATCGCCGTGGAGAGAAGGGGTTTGCGCAGGTCGGATTTGCGGAAATCGATGTGGAGCTGGAGAGACAGCGAAATCGGAGCCAGAACGAAGTGATGAGGAAGGTAGCACTGCAATGCCTCGGGAATCGACCTCGATACAAACGGCACCTCCATGCACTCTCGCATGCGAAGGAAGGAAGAGGCGTCCGCCTGCGTCTTCTCGCAGTAATCCCAATACACCCCCAAACCCTCCAATTTCACCTTCTTGTCGATGACTTTGGCTATCGAGTCTCCTTTGGAAGCAGAAGAAGCGTCCGATGGCGAATACAAGTGCAGCTTCTCGAGAATGATGCCCGCACAAAAGGGCCTGTCCTTGCACGAACTGTGATCTTCGTATCGGATGTGGATGCGATCGATGCGCAATTGGAAGTTGTCGATGATCTTCGCCAGCAATCGAGCCGTGGTGGACGCGCTCTCCTTGCCGTTGCGTTCGTCCTCAATTCTCTGTTGACTTTCCTCGATCGCCTACGGAATCAGCCCAGCCGCTCTCTCCAACCTTCAACTGCGCACGCTTGTTCTCCCTCTCTCGGTTTCCCTTCTTGTGCTCGTCGAAGTGCAATTCCGATTTTGGGCACGCGATCACGTATACCTCGTCCACTAGCACCTTGGTCGGCTTCTTCCCCAAATTCTTCCACGGAATCTATCCCGTGATTTCGATGCGTTGTGCACTACCTTCAGTGATAGTTTCCCGACGTATCCGCTCTTCACTTGAATCGGCAGATTCAGGAAATCGAAAGCATCCACCTTCACTTGCTACGCGTCATCACGAGGATCGCTTCGTTACCAAGTTCTTAAAATCCACATCGCCCTTCCAAAGTGATATCTTCAGGTCATTCTTCGACAGACCCTCCAGATAATCACCCAGGTACGTGGATAGTAAGTTACTTACCAGATCTTCGAACATGGGGATGAATTCTGAAACACAGAAAAATACCCCCGAAAAGTGGACTCTTGTGTTTTGCAAGAAACAGAACAACCCTTCCTGTTCTGAATGAATTCTTTGAAGTCGTTCGCATCCTGCACGGTCAAGGAATCGATACTGTCAAAGGCATCCAGAGAGAGCGTGATTCCCTTCCTGTTGAGTATCTTCACGTCTACGAGTAACGCACATTCCGTTGCACCACTTGAAATCGAAAGCGAGGAAAAGTGGACGCAGTTCTCCCCTTTTCCCTTCCACGTCTTCAGCCGAGGAAGATCTACGCGTCACAATTCACGCGCGTTACCACCCTTCAGCGTCAACTTGGATTCCAGTAACAAGTCGTGATACGAGTAGAAGCAACTCTTCTTCATGTCAATCCGCTGCAGTGAAGGAAGATCTACAGTTACACGCTCGAAACAAGCTCACTTTCCAACACGCCGTTAATGATGCGACACAGGCTATGACTGCCAATGCAAATGTCCCTTAGCTTCTCGTTGTCTATGCGTGATTTCACTCCCCCATCCCCACTCTTCACGGAGAACCTGTCCAGGCACGGGAAGCATTCACTCCCAATATCGATGCTCGTCAGAGAGTCGCAGTCTACGGTTTAACTCCTCCCTCGCTCCTACCCTCGATGACGAAAATGGAGTACTTCCAGCACGCGCGCTCGTGCGTGACGAACGACTTCAGCTTGGGGCAGTGCGTGATTCTCAGCTCCTTCGTCGAGATGACGCTCTTGCTCGTGTCGAACGACTGCAGGTCGTTGCTCAAGTAGATCACGTCGTCCTGCAGGTAGCACAGCGAGTTCTCGCCGATCTCCACGCGCTCCAGCTCCGGCATGTCGCACAGCACCATGTTCGACAGCCAGCACAGGCTGAAGCTCCCGATGGAGATGGACTTCAACTGCCTGTTCAGCGCGAAGTCGATGTTGCTGACGCGGTTGAAGCACCCGTCGCCCACCACGAGCCTCCTCGACGCCATCACGTCCAGCTCCGTGTCCGCGGAATTGCTGTGGGGGTCCTCCGTGAGGTACGGGGAACTCTGGAGCGCGATTTCGTACAGCCGGCACGGATCGCCCTTCAGAAGAGAGACGTTGGAGAAGGCGCTGTCCTGGAGGATGATCTGAAGAGGGCGATTTGGGGTCCCCACTTCTACACCTCACGACAAGAAGGAGAGTCAACTCGACACGGTCAGTGTGCTGAAATAGACGAGATTCTGTCCGATGCCGGTGATTTCCTCAACCGCGGGGATCTCTACGTGTGAAGAGAAGACGCCACGGTCACCCTCCAGCACCAGCTCGTTCTCCTCGCGCATCAGGTCGCAGCCCTGGAGCGCGTTGTTATGCATGTGGAATGACACCAAGCTCGCGAGTCCGGAGAGCGTGACCTTCTCCACCTCCGCGAACGCGCTGTTGCCGCAGTCGAGCGTGTAGAGGTCCGCGCAGTCTATTCGTGACGGCGAGGCGGCAGACAAACCCGCGATGGTGAGCGCGGAGGAGTACTGGAAGGCGTTCTCTCCGAAGAAGACGTCTTGGAGCGCGGGACAGTCTAGGCGTGAGGAGGAGCGAGGAGAAGGACGGAGGATCTCGCAGGACTTGTAGGTCATGAAGGAGCTGGGGCCGACGGAGAGCGAGCGGAGCGAGGGGCAGTTGGTGAGGATGAGGCGGGCCTCGAGGGCGTTCATTTCCTCCTTGTAGGTGAGGATGTCTCGCTCGTGGTGTCCCTCGAAGTCGTCGTATTCCTCGTCGTATTCCTCGTCGTAGCTGTCGTAGCCGTCGTCGTCGTATATGTCGTCGTAACCGTCGTCGTCGTATATGTCGTCGTAACCGTCGTCGTCGTAGCCGTCATTATCATAACCGTCATTATCATAGCCATCATCATCATTACCACCACCACCCTCGCGAGCATTCTCATAGCCATCAAAGTAATGGTCTTCACTCTCCTCCTCCTCGTCATGAACAAAGCAAAAGCACCTCCTCCCCACAACCACATCCTTCAAGCACTGCAACCCATCACACTTCAGCAGCGTACAGTGAATCAGACTGCGGTCGCCGATCTCGATTCGCACCAGCTGAGGGTACGCGCTGCAATCCACCTCCTTCACCTCGTTGTAGCACCCCTTCCCGATCTTCAGCTCCACCAAACTCGACGAGAACGGCAACGCCACCAGCGCGCTGTTGCTGCCCTGTTCGTTCGACAGGTACCGACTCTGCTGGCGCACAAGCATCGCCATCTCCCCCGCATTCTCCTCGCTCAGCGACACCACGTTGCGGAAGGAGCTCGGCTGTGCCTCGATCGCCTCCACAGAGTCGCAGCGCACGTTCCTCAGCCGAACGGTGGAAATGCTATTGAACACGTCGTGGTCCAGGCGAACGCTCTTCAGCTGGGGCAGATCTACGATGATACGGACACAGCACCGCTACCGCACAACTCGAGACTGTTCGTGCTGATGGTGTCCATGTTCCCGGCAAACACGCTGTCGCAGAACGCGACTTGCTGCAGCGACGGCAAGCCTGTGAGTAAGTGGAGCACACTTCACGCACTCCGAAGCGCGACGGTCGTGACGCACTCGAACGAGCCCGGGGCGATGTCGACGCGAGTCAGCGAGGGAAGGTCTACTCGTCACCACGCCAGTCTGTCGCCACCCTGCAGAACGAACTTCTCGCTGTAGGGGAAGTTGTCCATCCCGATCTGCAACGTCTTCAGCGCGGGGCAGTCGCTCAACGTGAACTTCGCGTAGTACCCCATGGAACGCGAACCGACGGTGATGGACTGCAGGACGGGGCAGCCCACGATGCGGAGCTCGCGGTTCTTGGCGGACTCGATCTCCTCCACGTCCATTCGCTCCGCGTTCGGGTCTCCCTCAAACGCGTAAGAGATGGGCTCGCCGAGAGCCACGCTCTCCAGCCGGGGCAAGTCCTGGAACTCCATGTACCGCGACATCACGAAACACTTGTTCTGCGCCTTGAAGGAACGAAGTCGCTTAAACGGAGACCACGAGCACGCCATGTCGAATGTGCACTCATTGTCCAGCACGACTTCTTCCAACTCGCTCGTGAAGAAGGAGGGAATAAAGGAAGTCGTCATGTGCGCCACAGCCTCTGGTTCCTTGCCATTCACGAACACGCCCTCACGCACCATATTCCCGTTTCGGTCGTGGAGAACGCCCTCTCCCATGAACCGTCCGCCCGCGTGCATGCCCTCGTAGTAGGGAACGGCCAGCCCCTCGTGAAAGAACGTGCCAAACGCAACATTCTCGTCGTTAACGCGGAATCCGCGATACACCAGCACATTGTTTCTGTCGTAAACCTCGCCCCAGCCACAAATCGCGCCTGTCTGCGAATCCACCTCGCCTTCCCACCGATCGCCGTCCGCAGAAATGTCGACAAGAAAGTTGACACTCTTGACCCTTTTGATGGAACGGACCACACCATCCGCGACAACGAACCAAGCGAGAAGCGCGTGCGTTCGTGTGTTCACTACGAACACGTCGCCGTCGATACGGCCGTCCTTCCAGGGGACCTGGCAAATCACGTCGCTCTTCACGACAAGCACCGAACTGCCGTCACGCTCCAGCTTCTCGTTGACTCCAAAGTACAGTCGGCCCCCGTTTAGCGAAAAAGAGCACCCCTCCTTCAACTGCATCAGCGCCGCAACGCCAGGATCGATCAGCTTCATCACCTTCGACTTGGCATCCGATTCCGCGTCGTTCCTCGTTGTATCCCTCCTCATCGACGGCATGGAAAAAAGAGTACTCCGAAGCGGGGAATCGAACCCCGGTCGTCCGCGTGACAGGCGGAAATACTAAACCACTATACTACTTCGGAACTGTTTCAAACCTGAAACTCACCCGCTTTCACGCTGATTCCCATCTCCTCCACAATCCCTCTTCCTCTTCCAATGCAATCCTTGACGGGTTCTAAACAAAAGATACACGATTTGGGAGAACGCTGGAATGAGGGGGTTTGGAAGCAAGGGAGTCAACTCATCGCAACGAATAGACACAAAGCAGCAAAATGAAACCGAAAGAATCGCCCCTCAACATGACAAGATAGAATAACTACTCAACGTGGTATTTTCTGTATCTGAGAAAGAATAGAGGCCGAAAACAGATTTCGATATGAATCTCCAGGAAAACAGATATCCTGAGTATCCCGTCTTCGGAAAGGGTTTCCGAGAGTGGCTTGAGTGATCCGTAGAAAGCTCAATGCATGTGGAGTATCACGGTGCTCCGCAGCTTCGTCCGCTTCGCGGAAACGGTTACCGGGGCAGTCTCAAGAAGCTCTTCATCGGTCATATTCCCAGGGCGTTTGGCGAGGCGGACGTGTACAATTTCCTTTCCCAGTATGCGCCCATTCGCGAGCTGACCATGATCAAGGATTCAAAGACGAACGAGCCCAGAGGTATCTGCGTTGGCTTTCCATGATTCCTAGGTTGCGCATTCGCGTATGTGGATACCGATGAGATTGCGCTGTCGCTGATCGGCCAGCTGAACAATCGAGTTCGACTGGAAGGAGTGAGAACTGCGTCGTAGCATGACGAGTAGCACAACCAGCTGCTCAATGTCTCGTACGCGCAGACAGGGCGTCAGAATTCCTTCAATGGGAACAAGCGACTGAACTCGGCGTCTCAGAAGGGTGGCTACACGGCGAAGAGCCGCTTCCCCACGATGCCGTTCCATCCCTCCCAGTCCGTCGTCATGTCCTCCTCCTCTGCCCCGTTTCAGCCCTCATCCTATTATGGCGATGTCCCGTACAGCGACAACTACAGATTCTGCATTCCCGCTGCGCAGAACTCCCCCGTGTATTACAGCAATCCTCCTGTGGGCACCGAAGCCGTTTTTCCGACCAACGGCGGGATCGAGTCCTTCTGTGAAGTCCACTTACAGCCTCTCGGTGACCACTTTTTCTCTCCATCACGTGTAGCGCCCACCGCGGAAGGAGCCGTCTCCGCGTTTCCCCAGCCTTCAAGTGTGGTGATCCCGACGGCGGAGGAGCACGCGGAGCCACGTCCCGCCACGGCGTGCAACAGCGCGGAGTACTCCGCAGCCGCAGGCGCCAGCAAGCCGACTTCGTCGCCCGTGCACTCGCTGGAGAACGACTCGAACCTGAACCCAGCTCTGTTCCCGCGCGCCTCCCCCGACCCGCTCGCCGCGCACTTCGCCGTGTCGACGCAACCGCATGTGATATCGGCGCCGCAGCATGCTGTGTCGACGCAGCCCCAACACGCCATCTCGCCGAGCATGCAACCCCAACATGCCATCTCGCCGAGCATTCAACCACGCGTGATCTCAGCGCCGCAGCACAATGTGTCTCCACATCTGCAACCGCACGCCATCTCCCCTCACCTGCAACCCACACTCCAACGCAGCATCTCGCCGCACAGCTACGCGCAACTACCGCGCGCGGGCGGAAAGGAGGGCACTGCGGGCGCGGCGCTGACGCCTCACCTGCCCGACGCCGCTGCGAAGGACTCCTACGATCTCTCACAGTACAGCACTCTGCTGCCGCACGACCCCTTGGATGTGGATCGCAAGAGTGAGTGTGTGCGCGGCGGGTTAGGCGTAGGTGCTGTGCCGATGGCGGAGGGCGCGTACTTCTCGGGGTCGTACGGTCTTGGAGGCAACGACGACGCGCTCAAGAGGTACGCGAAGGTGCACAACGCCCCCAATCTGGGGTACAACTACTCATTTGACTCTGTGCCATCAAACCGTGGCTTTGGAATTCCGTCCGGTTTCGGACTCGCCCCAAAGCGCAGTTCAGACAACCCTGGTTCACACAAGGAAGGTAGCGGTGGCGTGCGGCGTTGATCGTAGGTCCAGAGGGTGCGAATCTGTTCATTTACCACTTGCCAGTGAGCGTCACGGACTCGGATCTGAAGACGCTGTTCACTCCTTTTGGTGAAGTGATTTCAGCAAAGGTGTTCATTGACAAACAAACTGGCAGGAGCAAGGGATTCGGTTTTGTGAGCTACAATGAACCTTCCAACGCGCAGGCTGCGATTGGGAAGATGAATGGTTTTAAGATCGACAACAAGATCCTGAAAGTGGGCGTGGCGATGTGAGGTGACGCGTAGGTGGAACTTAAGACGCCGAAGCGATAGAAAGGGGGCAGTCATGCTCCTCTTTGTTGTGGTGTGCTTTTGTTAGGATTGTTCTATTCCTTGGTGTATTGTGATTTGTGCGTGTTGGTTCGAAGAAACGAGTGCTGGTTCGAAGAAACGATTGCCGCTGGGTGCGTACGAACAGGAGAATGGATACACTGAGAAGTGCATTATAAGTGCTGTATTGTACTCGATCTTGTGCAAAAGGCATCGAAATCGTGTCAAATGCGGAACGCCACCAAAATGAAACAGAATAAGAGAGGAAAGGTCACAATCAAAAGGAAGAAGTTCATTCTTGATGAGACTAGATAACACGTAGTGCATTCCGTGTATTACTCAAAAAGGCGATGTCAGACCCCTCTTCTTCATTCACCTTTGTTATGCAGCGTAACTCGACAGTAATGAATGGTCTGTTTGATTATGACACGTCTGGAATTGTGGAAGTATGCCAGAATGGAGTTGTAGTAACAGCGGACAAGAAGAATCGGCGTTTGCTGAGAGCAGATGGTACAGACTTACATCGTATTGAGAGTCACAAGATCCTTGATATGAGTGATGAAGGAGATCGCTGGGAGGGTGATGTACTAGTGGATAAACCATGTGGCTGGGGTATATTGTATGACAAAGAAGGGAGAGTGGCCTATGAAGGATTTCGAATAGGTAAGGAGAACGTATGCTGGGGTTGTAAGTACTACGCTGACATCGAGAAGATTGAATATGAAGGTGAATGGTACAGTGGTATGCGGTGGGGACTGGGTATTCAGTATGATCGAAATGGCGCTGTTATGTGTGATGGAGAGTGGGTGAATGATCGACCTATTGAGAAGAGGGCTGTAATTACTCCCGAGAACGAACTGCTTCATAGCCATATTGAAGAGCTGATCGTGAGTGATGAGTGTTGTAATGACAAGGAATGGGGAGTGTTGGCAGTGAGAGGATTTGTACACTTGACGCAGCTGAAAGTGGGCAACAACTGCTTCAAGAATGCGGAAGCCGTGGACTTGATTGGGTTACCTAAACTAGAAGGAGTTACGATTGGAAACATGAGTTTCACACGGGTAAGGAATGAAGATGATACGTACTCCTCCTCTCTTTATGCGGATCGGAAGGATCCAAAAGGCCGGTTTCGTTTGAAGAAGTGTCCGAAGCTGAGGGAACTGAGGGTGGGTTGCTTTTCTTTCTATTACTTCAATGCGATTAAGATCGGGGACGTGGATGCTTTGGAGGTGATTGAGATTGGCAATTTGAATGAAGCGAGTTCCAATTTCAGTTTTGCTTCCTTGGAGTTGAAGAGTATTCAAGGAGGGAAGGCGTAATGAGTAGACTTGCCTTCGCTCAAGTCACTCGTCTTTGGTGCAGAAGCGTTTTCACTTTGCAATCAAGTTGCGCTTAAGGGTGACTCCTTCGCCTCCGCCTCAGGGAATAGACTTGCCCAAATTGGAGTCCATCCAAATCGGCGACGGCGCACTTGATTTCGCATTCGGTGGTGCACCAACTTCACTGACTATGTGCAGTAATACTGCCCGTTATAATTGACTGACTAGACCTGCCCAGTCTCGTTTCTTTTACTACAAAGAGTGACCACGCGTTTTGGAATCTTCAGCATGTCTGTCTTATGGGTTTGTCTCGTTCTCATGAAGTGAGCTGTAGACATGCCCAATCTCACCCACGTGGATCTTCCTGGAGCATTTGCGAGCTATGACACGTGGGTTGCCGAAAGTGAGTGGTTTGGGGATGAGCTGACAAGCAGACGTTGGCGCTCTCGCGAATCACCCCGACGCGCCCACCGTCAACCCGAATGCCACAATACACAACACGGAGGAGTGGGACGCGATGAAAACAATAGTCACGGAACTGATCGTGGCGGACGGCTGCGGCAACTACGAGGACGTGAATATGTTGGAGTTGCGTGGTTTAGGTGAATTGAAACGGGTCGAGGTCGGCAAGCACTGTTTTAAGTATGTGAACGAGCTGAGATTGTCCCGACTGCCCAAAGTGGAGAGCGTGCTGATTGGAGACAGTTGCTTCAATGAGTATAACTGGATGGGCGTTACATCGAATCATTCTTTTGCGCTCTGTGACTGTCCACTCTTGCGAGAGTTTAGGCTGGGCGCCTGGTCCTTCTCAGATACCGGAAGAGGCGCTGTGGATAAGGATTCAACAATGATCACGGTTAACAGGGTCAAGGATGTGAGTGACCCCTTCAAGGACGCATCACGGGTCAAGGAGAGTTCAGCCGTTCACGCTGCGTGATAAGTAGAATGGGTTGCGTTGTATGACTTGATGGATTGCAGTACTGACAACCATCTCCTGTTTGAGAGTAGTTTCTCCTCACTTAGTTCATAAATAGACCTTCCTCAGTTGGAATCAATTGCTTTGGGAGAAGGCTCATTCCACTTTGAAAGCGACGAGTCGACTACGGAACTATACATGAGCAGTGCTTCTGTGATAACGCAGTGATTGCATAGACCTGCCCAAACTCAAGTCATTCACACGCTACTCCGGTACACTCTATGATCTCAACTGGTTCCGAGTTTCGAGTGACGGCTCAATAATGGAGTTGATGGATAGAAGTGCCTCTTCTTGGTGTGAATACGCAACAGACATTCCTCAAGGAAAAGGAGGAAGAAGAGGCAGTTTGTTTTCCTGTCCATTCACCTTTAGTACGATTAGTCTCCTATTCTGTTTTGCCCTTTTGCCCCCAATCACCCTCCTCACTCCTCTTTGTTCCCATCACACCTTTTGCACAAGCGTTCTCCCCCCATCTTTTGGTTCCCATTTGAATCCACTCCTC
>ERZ1106923.286-NODE-286-length-21705-cov-17.963972_pt1 | contig 21705 bp, 35 predicted proteins | sample MGYA00403657_ERZ1106923 | MGnify/ENA primary metagenome ERZ1106923 (study PRJEB35170, sample SAMEA104062425) | human gut metagenome | biome: human gut; feature: human-associated habitat; material: faeces | place: Denmark | collected 2012-06-19 ...
GCGACTTCTACGCTTCGGCGATGTTTGAGAGAACGGATATGCCGCGCGGAATGAGCTATCACTGCAGATGGACGAAGGATCATAACTAATTGCTGTGGAGTGTTTGTGGGAAACAATAGGGAAAAGAATTGGTATTGCAAAAGAAGAGCTATCGTAACAGTACTAATGGCGTTTGAAGATGGCTTCGCCGCGGGAATTGATCGTGTAGTTCGGATCGACAATCAGTCCTCTGGGAAGCATATAGTGTCTGTAGAAGTTCGAGCACTACGCATGAGCGACGCTGGCGGGAATCACCTGATAGCCCACGCGGTGTGGTATGTACGTGGAAAACAAACCCCATTTATCACCACAACCGTGCTGCTGGGCCGCTAGGCAGAACGCGCGGATCTCCTCTCCATTCCAATCGCCTCCCCAGTGCGCCTCCTCAGGTGCGACGTGCCGGTAGAAATAGCTGTTGGGGTTGCTGTAGAGACACCTGCGACTCCTCTCTTTCATGGAGGACTACACATGACGCCCCGCGTCTCAAAGCCACAGGAACGCGAGATCGCTTCTGCGGCTCCTTCGGTGCTTCGCCTTCTTCTCCTTCCGCAGCCTTGCTTTCCGGTGAAGTCCCATCCTTGGTGATTCCGTATTTCTCGCACACAACTGGGTCCACCCATCTTCGGATGACAACAAGGCACAAAACGTACCCGCGGTAGATTCCGTCGACGTAGATCGGGAGCGTTATCCCCGTAAAGTCGGTATCTTTATATGCGTCCGGAAACTTCTGACGGACCGTTTCCGGTTTTGCCGTTTCCGGCTCGTCAAAGAAGATCGGAGAGACGGTGTCGTCCTCCACACGCAGCTCGGGTTGCAGTCCCAATATTCTTCTATTTGGTAACGAATACCGCTGGCACTAATCCCACCTTGACTTCCTGCGCTGACTTTCGTCGACAACAACGGGTTCGCGTTTCTTTCGTTGCCGCTTTGCGGGCTGTATGGACGAAATCGTCGACTGGATGTCTGTTTCTCAATCCGTCACATAGTCCATACCCATCTCTTTTAGCATTTCGGATCGCTTCTTGAGCATCTCCATTCTCTTTTTAAGCAGCTTGTTCTTCTCCATCCTGACTTCTTGTTCAGAAATGAGACGATGGGAAGACACTTCAAAAGGGTTTGTCGGATTGTATGGGTATGAAGGATCAAAAGGGAGTGTCAGAACGATGAATCGAGTGGATTCGAGGGGGAGAGTCGATGAAGCGTGGAGAAAGTGGATGGTGACTTACAAATTCAAATTGGAGAGTTTTGCTGCGAGCCAAGGGAGTGGTCCGGGGGATGTCGCCCCTCTTTCTACAGATGGGATGGTTGAGTTCAGTTTAGCAGTTGCATTCCATCCCCTCCCCCTTTCGAGCTCCTCCCTTCTTCCGCTATCACAAACAGAATCGAGCCGATTTTTGTCAGCAAATCGACTTGGATCATTCCGCTTTCAGTTTCATTGATTGGTATATAGCTCGATATGCAGAAGCCCGTGCAGGACAATACTGAGCTCGTTGATTACAACGAAGAAGAAGACGCTCAGGTGACGGCTACAAGCCTTCCCGAGGTCCAGGACAACACCAACAAGTAGTGTTGTGTACTATGAGTTTAATGCGCAGAGGCCACTATGCGGGAGTGGGCGCTTCTGGATTCCAGTCCTTCTTCCTTAAGGACGAGATCATGAAAGCCATTTCTGAGTGCGGATTTGAGCATCCCTCCGAAGGTGAGTGTTGGGTTGCGTTGTGAGAGTCGTAGTTCAGAGTCAGTGTATTCCGAAGGCCCTGATGAAGGGAGATATCCTCTGCCAGGCGAGATCTGGAATGGGCAAGACCTGCGTCTTCATCATCTCTGTGTTGCAGAACGTGAAGCATTCGTCCGATGTGGCTTCAATTCGTGCAGTATAACCCATAGATGAGCTGCGTCGTGTTCGCGCACACGAGAGAAATGGCCGTTCAGATTTCAAAGGAGTTCCACCGTCTGGGAAAGTATCTTCCCGATTTGGTGATAAAGACCGTCTTCGGAGGCATGGCGCTGAAGAAGAACGTCGAGGACCTGAAGGGAGGCTGCGACATTCTCATCGGCACTCCGGGACGCGTGGCTGACCTCGTTCGCCAGAAGGCGCTTGACGTGAGCAAGCTGAAGTACTTCATCGTGGACGAGTGCGACCAGCAGCTGGAGACGCTGAGTAGGTCTGTGAGGGCAGGCTGACGCGCAGACAGTCGCCGCGACATCCAGGAAGTGTTCCGCCACACGCCCTTCGACAAGCAGGTGATGATGTTCACCGCCACGCTGTCTCCCGAGGCCAAGGCGGTGTGTCTGAAGTACATGCAGAACGTGAGTGTGGCCCTCCCGCGTGATTCGTAGCCGCTGTGCGTGGAGATCGACGACAAGAAGCTCACGCTCCACGGACTGAAGCAGTTCATTCTGCGCTGCGACGAGGTGGCTCTCGGGCAGGGGCGTTATGCGTAGGGCGCGAAGAACCGCCGCCTCACGGAGATCCTGGACAACAACGAGTTCAACCAGGTGGTGATCTACGTGTCCAACAACCAGCGTGCCAAGGTGCTGCAGAAGCTGATGACCTCCTGGTGCTTCCCCTCCATCGCGCTCACCTCCAACATGCCCGTGGAGGAGAGAATGCGCCACTACCTGAAGTTCAAGGAGGCGAAGGTACGCATCATGATCACGACGCAGCTGCTGGGTCGCGGCGTCGACGTGGAGAAGGTGAACATGGTCATCAACTACGACTTCCCGGCAAACAGCAACGACTATCTCCACAGAGTGGGTCGCGCGGGTCGCTTCGGAACGAACGGAGTGGCTGTGTCTCTCGTCTCTTCTCCTGAGGATGAGAAGGTGCTGGCGGAGGTTGAGAGCCGTTTTGAGGCGAAGATGTTTGAGCTGAAGGGGGAGATTACAAAGGAGAGCATGACTAGTGTGTAGTGCTGTTTGTTGTCCATGCCCTCCAGCCTGGGTCCTTGTGTGCTTACGCACATAGCCCTTCGTCACTCCAATCACGGCAGCAGTGTGTCAAAACAAAGAGCATTTCACACCATAGTCGAAGAGGAAGCTTATTGCTTCTTGTTGTGCTTCTTGGAGTAACGAAGGTTTCTGAGGAACTTAGGATCCACCTATTCATCAAAAGAGGCAACAGCACGCACTCCCTTCATGCAGCGAGCGCGCTGACGAAGAGGCTTCTTGATTCCGTTCTTGTGATTCTTGATACTCTGGTTACGGGCGGTGTGATGCTTTTGCTTCACCATTCTACAAATGCGTAAGACACCATTCTTCCAACTCCGCCGCGTGCTCATGGACTCCGTCTGTCCGTGTGCACTCACCAGTACTGCCACTTACGGATGATACTACTATGCTGTGAAAAGCTATGAGAGATGAAGGGTTGAAAACCGGTTCGCTATGTCCCCTAATAGGGCGCTTCTATATGGGCCGCTCTATGGGCTCGATTGGAAATGGGTCTGTTTGAAATAGAACTTGGTTTTCGCCAAACACAGCGAAAGGAGGAGAGGGCGTGAGATGGTGTGAAAAGAAGAGTGACTTCGGACGGGAAACCCAAACAACACTCCAATCACAGAACAGAGAAAACGGGGTGTGTACTCCATCCCTCTCACTCCATTTGAGTGGGGGACGAGGAGAAGAGAATCAGTAAATGAGCCGGTTGTTGTCGCTTGCCTCGTTTTTGTTTCTTCTGTTGCTCATTTGTGCCGAAGGTGCGAGCAGCAGTGTAGCATCTACAGCGTCTGCGAAGTTCCAGCACAGCAGTCGGTCTTTCCTCCATATTCATGACGTGTAGTATGTGGGACGTATGCAACACCGTGTAACAATACGGGTACGATCCGCCCTTCCCTGTGAGAAATAGGAATTGAGTACACCTACACGCTCTCTGGCAAGCAAAAGAAGGGGTTCACGGGTATGACAGTCGTGATAACCAACTATCGTGAGGGCAGCTGCAAGAACGTCCGCATGGTGACCCGGAAGGAGCTGAAGGTGACCGCGATGGAGCCTACAGAGTACACGGACACGGTGGAGCTGAAGACGACGTTTGAGGTGTCCGCCATCTACGTGGCGTACAACAGCGGGGTCGTAAAGGACACGGTTCAATGCAGCAGGGGCTTCAGCCACATGGTGGAGTTCAATGTTCTGTAGCGCTGAGCGGGTGGAGTGAGGAATAGGGACAACTTCTGTACCGACAAGGACTCTCACTTCAACTACGCGACGATTCGGAACGAAGTGGGGACCACCACCGTGCTCACTCTATCGTTTGACGCCTACTCGATGGCGTTGTCCGGGGGCTCCGAGTCGATCGATCGCGTGAGTGACGATGGCTGCTTCTCTCTGTGGCGAACTTATCGCGTGTTGCTGACCATCGTCCTGCTGGGACTGCTTCTCTTTCTTCTGTTCCTTCTGGCTCGCTTCCTGTATGTCCGCAGCTCCAGAAGACGTGTTTTTATGCCGCTTCCGACGAGCGAGAAGCCGAGACGGAAGGCTGACGCCACGGACGGCTCCTTCGTTTTCTCTCTCAACACGTACGATCGCGTTCAGAAACAACTGTAGTTGCGAGTGTGTTTGTTGCAGAGTTGTACTACGATTGTGACACCCTTACTAAGTCAAAGGGAACAACTCCGGCTTCTTCCAAGGAACGCGCGACGGACAACAAACAACCTCATAAAAGAATCAAAAGAGCACACTTAGAGATCGAGCAAAACGGGCTGGGAGTTGACGCGCGTCATCGACTTGAACTGGTCCTCGTTACATACCTCGATGCTGCCTTCGTACGAGTTGATCACCTTCACCCAGTCGTGGTCCTCGCTGAACTGCAGCACGCACACCACGCGCTTGTCGTCGCACACCATTCGCCACAGCGAGAACACCACGTCGGGGAAGTCCGTACTCACGCGCTTCAGAATCAGCGAGATCAGCGGCAGGTTCTCGAAGTACGTCTCCTCCTTCGAGCGACTGTACGACACGCAGATCCGACACGCGTTCGTCGCCTTCTCCATGATCTTCTGCGACCGCTCCGCGAAGGCGATCATGTCCTTCAGCTTCTTGCTACGCCTCACACCACTCCCCCACACCCACTGGTCGATGTTCCCGATGGTCTTAAAGCTCATGCCCGGCTCCGTCCAGTGCTCCGTCACCGTCACGTCCGCGAAGCGGCGGAAGGAGTTGTCCAGCAGCGCGATGCACGTGCACAGCGACTTCACGTCCTTCACCGCTCCCGTGTTCATGAAGGTGATGGCTACCGGTCACGCCGCGACACAACCCACACTGATCTTGCCCACGATCTTGGACTCCTCGAAGTCGGAGTTGTTCTCCAGCGTGAAGAGCACCGTCGGGTAGTGCTTCACGATGGTGTACAGCGACGGCAGCGAGTTGGTGATTGGCTTGCGCTCTACGCGTTACGGCACAGCGGAGCAGGCACCGAGCGCGTTGTCGAGCAGCTCCCACGTGACGGTCACCTGAATGGAGTTCTTGTTGAAGGAGTCAAGCATCTTGAAAAGGACCTCCGTTTTGGCGGCTTTGAGCTGGAGCTTGGCGGCTTCCGCGAGGAGACGCGACTCGTGCGCGTTAAGAACCCAGACGAGGAGCGGGGAAGGATATCAGTGAATTACAGTCGTACTCGCTCATGTCCTGCCAGCCCTCGAAGTACATTCTGAGGCTGTCGGAGAACTTGCGTACTCCGTCGTAATCTGCTTGTTACACGTCCACACGACACTGACTCTGATTTGAATTGTTTCCGTAATTCTGATCCCAGTTATCGAGAAGACGCAGGTTCAGCTGTGTCAGACCGTCGCCGTTTTGAACTAGGGATGACTCCTGTGGAAGAGAGCCACTTCCGGGGATTTCGTAGTTCGGAATCTGCCACAACGACTGCGGGTCTCCCCAGTTGTTGCTCATTCCCTCCCAACGCGTGGGACTCACCGACGGATTGGGATCGGGGTTGTAGAGCCGCGAACTCATTTGCTGGTCCTCTATAGTTCGCATCGGGTTGGGCTCAGGGGTAATGGGTCGCGGAATCGGCTGCTCTGGGGGATTGGACTCCAACAGACCGGCCTGCTTCAGTTTGTTCTGCCTTACCTTGTACACCTTGCAGTGGACATGTGGAGGAGGCTTCTGGCAGTTGCAGACGCAACAACAAATGCCGGTGCATCTCGGACACTTGAAATACGGGTCGTTCGCTACTGCCGTAATATGAAACTTCCTTGAGAGTTGCTGGAGACAGAATATCCGTCCACACAGACAACACTTCACTCTTCCGAGTCGTTGACCGCATTGAACCTTTCCACACAAGTGGCACGTTTGAGAGCCTTCCTTTGTTTCTTCCTTGTCCATGAATCACTCTTTCGGGAAAATAGTCTGTTGACTCAGATATCAGCTGTAGTTGACACCACGGTAGAGTTGTAGAGAGAGCGAATCGCGCCTTCCCTGGATTCTTGATTTGAAAACGGAGAAACAAAAGGGGTTCCGTTCAGTGGTCCCTTGATTTGGAAGGAGGGAGTGGGTACTTGCGATTTGGCGGGGTTGTGTTGAATGTGACCCTCTTGGGGTGAGGGGATTCTTCAATAAGCAGGTGGTTGCTTCATCGTTAAGTGGAAGAAGCCTTCTTGCTAATCAAGTAGATGAAACCTCCTCATGAAGCAAAGAGATGCCTTCTCATGAAGCAAGAAGAAACCCTCTTATGAAGCAAGAAGAAACCTCCTGAAGACAGCAAACACTTCTCAACAAACACACAAACACACAGCTAACGCACTACAGGACACTCTGCAAGAACATATTCTCTTGAGCGATGTTGTTGGGATCGATCGGCACCGTCTTGTGGAACTTCTCAAAGTCAATCACCGCCTCTCCATTCTCTCCGATAGTAACGCACGGACCGAAGGTCTGGTTCACCACGATGTCGTCCGCAGCATAGCTGAATCTCGCCTGCAGCTTGCTGCTCGTCACGGACTCTGTGCCCTCAATCAGCACGATCACCTCCAAATCGTTCTTTCGGATGTGGTCCATAATCAACTGGTAGGTCACTACTCCATCATCCGCCTCTCCAAACCTCACGTTCTGGTGTCGGCTTTAGCGAACTCGACGCTCGCGACTTCCCCTTCTTGTCCTCCACCATTCCCGAAATCGTGTCATCGCTATCGCTTTCCTCCTGGTCCGTGTGGTCTCGCTCCGCATGCGACTCCAATCTATTCATCACCTCCGCCTCCCGCTCGAACAGTTGCTTCGTCACATAGATCTCGTTGCAGAAGGGACACGGCCACACCTTGTCCAGGTCCGACAGGTTCGCGATGGACTTCTACGCGTCAGCCTCGCCTCCCGCGCCCACTCGGTTGATGTCCAGATGCGACGAGGTGAAGCAGCGGGATAACCGCGGGGAGTGGATGCTGGACAGGTCGTCGGAGGGCACCGAGATGTCGCTCAGCACGGCCAGCGGCGGGTAGAGAGGAGAGTCCTCGTCGATGGGGTGAATCTGGGGGTGAGGCGAGACGACAGACGGCACGATCACCGCGGGAAGCATCATCACTGTGTATCCGCTGCGCACCTCCTTGGGGTGCTACGAGGTAAGGAGAGGAGGAGACGCGTACGGAGAGATTCATGCGGCTCATCTGGAAGGGGACGCCGCTCGACTTGTTGACGGTCTTCTGGACGCAGTAGCAGGTTACGTGGCTCTCCAGCAACTGGTGCTTGCGCATCTCGCAGATCTGGAATACGAAGCACCACTTGCCGTCAATGCGACGGATCACGGCCTTGTCGGAGCAGATGATGGAGCGGCTTCGCGTCTAGAGGTGAGGGAGTTGCGAGGAAGCAACGATGGCTCGACTCAGACGCGTATAGACGATGCCGATGCAGAACGAGTTCATAAGGATGGACTGCATCATTTCGCCGTAAAGGAGAAAGAAGGCAATGGGATGGTCGCCTACGCGTCAACGCAACTGCGGGCACGCACCAAAGTTAATATCCGTGACAGAGTAACCAACTGTCGTAATGGTTTGCAAACTGATAATCATGGCAGCAACAAACGTTGAAATGTCAACGAAACCGTAGTCGCGAAAGAGATAGAATAGCGTCGCCCAAAAGAGAACAGAAACTAAGTACTAGCCCAGTGAGACAGGAAGCCAGTCCCTACAAACAACAGGATGAAGAGGACCACGCGTTCTGTCGATTGCGATGAGAGCGTGTGGAACCAGTCTTCTAAATAAATGTACGAACTGTTCTCGCCGATACGCTGAATGTTGAATCGTCCTACGGCGTGAGAGCGGTGCACTGGCCCACGTACCCGTCGATCTCCCCTTCTGCTTGTCACGGTCGATGAAGCGAAACGGCTGTTCCGGTTTGCTTTGGTTCTTCTTTCTTGCTGCGTCTTCCATCGTCAACGGAATCGATTCAAGGACCAGTCCTGGGAGCTACCTCAAATGCCAAGGGTCTGAAGCAGAACTGCTCGTTGCTTTCACGCGCAAACACAGTTTTTCGTGCAGCCAATCAGCTGCCCCGAACAGTCCATCGCGAGTTGCAACAAACAGAGGGAATCATTCACTTTGAAAAGCCCATAGAACTCTCTAACGACGCATCTCGAGAGGGAAGCGTGCGGCTGTACCGTATTGCCGTGCCCACGAGACCATCATCCTCGTCCAGGTCGGAGTCACTAATCTGCACCGCCTCCTCCTTCTCTTCCTTCTTCGCACTACACTCTGAAAACACCGGCACATCCCTACTTCTCTGGACACGGGTACGCCTCGAACTTCAGGTCCTTCTTCTCCTCCGTCTCTTCCTCCTTCGAAGCTCCCGTTGTAATCGGAATGGAGTCCACTGTCTTCGACAGACGGTCGACCACGTCGTCGTCTAGAGGTGAGAGCACCAGTCCATTCCCACCATCGGCAATGTCCTCAAAGAAGTCCGCCAAATTCTCCGTCAGGAGTTTGGGATCGATCTTGACGCCTCGTCGCGGCGTCGCAAGCACATCCTTCGGGGACTCGTCCTACATCGTCACCATCACCTCTCTCGACAACATCGCAGTCGCTGCCACTCTCCAAGCTACGGCGATCTGCTGTTCGCGCTGCGCTAATCGTCGCATAGCTCTTGTCGCTGGTCGAGGGGTGGATGATGGAGTACTGATTCAGTGTGTGGTCGTGGAGATAGTACCCGTGCAGAGTGACGAAGTTGCGCGCGCGGGGAGCGGCTTCGGCTTGACGCGCTTCCCTCTTCTCCAGCTGCTTCTGAACGAACCGGTCGTAATCTTGCTTCTGAATCACACTCTCCACCGCCGTTCTGCTCGCCTCCATGTCGTTGAGCGCGTTCTGCAGGTGAGATTCCGATCCGAATGAGCATACGATCATCATTTCCTTCAAACACTTCATCTTGATCTCGTACACGGGCTGGGTGATAATGAGGTACAGCTCCTTCATTCCAAACCGCTGGTACAGACAGCTATTCAGACTCCAAAACTCAAACCCCATGTTCGACCGGTCCACGATTTCCAAACAGCGCCTTCTCATTTCGTCCTCGGTGAACTTCCAGTCCTTTCTGTGATCCGTAAAGTTGTTGACTAAAATGATGGAGGAGTTGCGCGGAAGCCACGCGATTTGTTCTTCAAACGCGTCAAACGGGGAGTCCTACGCGATTGTCTCACCAACACACACTCTACACGTCTCGGATCCGCCACGAACACAAAGCAGTCGCAGGTGCTCAGCTTCTTTCGGTAATCCTCCTTCACGAAAACGCGGTCTAGTCGTCACTCGGCGCGACAGACCGTACGTGTATTCTTCTTATCACTTTCGTCGCCGTAGGTCTCTGCACGTGAGTTCAAACCGAAAGCGAAACCGGCCATGTCCTTGTCATTTTGGTTAAACAGCATGGAGTAATTCATATCGGAAATCTCAATCTACGAGTCAGTGGCATCAACACGCCCACGACGTCAACCATTTCGCCGCTGTACGGATTCTTCCAGTGTATGATCGTCGAGAAGAGCGGATCGGATGCCTCCTTTTTCACGACGGACGAGGTCTTCTGCAAGTGGCGAAACAGGGTGCTTTTGCCTACACCTTTCTCGCCGCCAATAATCAAATTCACTAACCGTAACGAGGACTGCAAAGATCGCACTAAAGAATGTTCCATCAATCCGGTATTGGTATCCGCCTATGACACAGTCGGGAGACTTCTCCGCCTTTCCGCTGACGTACTCGCTCAATGTTGCTCCCATCCAGACCTGATAATGAGATTGTGGGTGTTGGAGATGGGCAGGCGAATGGTGCGGTCAGCAGAGGAGGTGCGAACAAACAGAACACTTCTTTTGGTTTTCGCCGACTTCGGGGTTGTAGAGCATTTCAGTCGCCACGCTAGTAAACTCACCGCTTCCAGGGAGGACCATCGTCTCCTTGTCCAGCACAAACAGCTTCTGCTTGATCGAGGCCTTCATCTGCTCACGACTACGCATCATCGACTCCACTCTCCCACACTCCGCCTGCTCACCCGTGGTTGCGCCGAGCTTGTTGCACAGGAGGGTCTGGCCGGTGAAGAGGAAGTATCCGAAATGGTAGCACATCGATCCAGGCGTGTAGCCAGGCGTGTGAATGGCAGTGCCCTATCCTCAAGCAACGACTCCAATCGTACCGCGTGTCCCGCCGCACTCACGGCAGCGTTGTCCTTCAAGTACTGGATGTCCATCTGCACGTTAGGAGTGCACGAAGATCCTGCCTCGTCCGTGCCGTGCGCAACGCTCTTCATGCTCTTGTCGAAGAGCGGTCTTTCCAGCTCGTTCATGTACACCGGAATGGAGCCGAAGTTCTGAATAATCTCGGGAATGGCCGCCGTGTTCTCCTTCGACGCGCTTGTCAGGAAGATGCTGCTGACGTTCACCTGGCACTGCTCGATGGCGCGCAGCAGCTTGTATCCCTCCACGCCGGGATCCAGGAGAGATCCTATCCGTCACCAAGAGAGCAGGAGGGGACCATCGCACTTATCCTTGTCAAAGAGAATGAAGGCATTCCTCTTCGGGTTGCCGTTCGGAACAAGGAACACTTTGAGCATCTTATCGAAAGCCGTCTTAACGTAGGTGTCCTTATCGTCCTACACGTCATAAATCGTCATTCACACTACTTCTATTCGTAATGCTGAACCGTAAAACCATACCCGCTTCTTCGACTTGACGCTTCAAGTACTCATCCTGAATGCTGGCGAAGGAGCGCGTTGCCACCGCTCTGGACACAGCGCTAGAAACCGAGCGGCCGAGACTTCTGGAAAGGAGGGAGAAACTCATTCTTTCCCGAGTTTGTTTGACAGGAGTGACATCAACCGACTGCGTTGACCGCACAAACTTGAGGAATAACACTCCGACGAAACAAACTTGAGGAACAACACTCCGACGAAACAAACAGTCCAAAAAGACTCCATTTCCATGCCACTCTCCTTCTCGCCCCGATTCACCGTCGTGTACAACTCGCGTCGAATCTCGGGCGTGATCTGATGGTGGTAGTGCTTCTTCAGCAGCGGCTTCAGCGACTCCTTCTGGTCCGCCGTCAGCTCCGTCTTGTAACGCTGGGCGAAGGTCAGGAGGGTCTGTTGGTCAGTCTTCGCCACAACCACCACCTGGTGCCACAGCACGGGGAGCTCGCGGTCGTCGTTCTCGAAGCTGAGGAAGTGCGCGACCAGCGCGTCGATCACCACGTAGGGCAGCGAGTACTTCTTGTTGAGCAGCACCGTCATGAACAGCGACGTCGCGCCCGAGTACCTGTCCCTCACGCCCACCACCAGCTCCTACGGCAGCTGCGTCAGCTTCATCAGCGCGGCGGCGGAGTGCGCCATGGGGATGGAAACCTTGGCGACGATGGAGCTGATGATCACCGCCTCCTTGAGCGTGCACTGGTCCTAGTCCTCACGCACCTCTGCCTCACGCACCTCGCACAGGGGGATCACAATTCCTTTGAAGAACGCCGCCGGCTTGTACATCGCCTTCTTCAGCGCCTGGTAGAGGTGGTAGTTGAGCTTTCTAGACGTGACTGCGCGCGCGAAGGAGGACTTGTAACGATCGATGTTGTCCAGAACCGCGGGGAGCAGCACCGTGGAGTAGAAGCGCTGGGCGAGCTTCGCGTTGAGGTTGGAGGCGAAGATACGCGTGGCGGCGAAGGTGGCCTGGGGAGACCACTTGTCCGGCTGGGTGATCCAGAGAATCTAGCGATGAGGCGCGATCGTGATGACGACCTCCTCCCAGTTGCTGAGCGACGGGATGATCTTGAACGCCTTGGGAAGCTTGCCGGCGCGGTAGCTAGAGTGAACGCAAGGAGGAGGAGGTACTGTTGAAGAATGTTGCCCACGGAGGTGTACACCTGGATGATTTTGGGGTTGAGAGGCTCTTTGGTCTGCTGCTCTTCGGCTTGGTTCTTCTCCTCAATCTTCTGCATGATGAGGTCTGCGAGGTTGCGCTTCTCGCCGTTGTCAGGCGCGAAGAAGAGCTTGAGTGCAGCCTACGGGTGAGAACGGATGCGCAGCACGACGTCATCCTCTTCACTAATCTTGTAATCCTTAATGAAGTCCTCCACCTCTCCTTCGTCGGAACTGAGGTCCTCCATGTCGTCCTCGTCGTCCATTTTGGAGACCGTGAAGTGGAAGTCCTTTTCGTTGTTCACGGACTCATCCATATCCTCATTTTCCACCTCCATCTAACGCGTCACGCAAAAGGAGAGCAGCCACTTGTTGGTCGTGCGCCATATTCAAGATCTTGCGAGACAGATCGGCGGGGATGTAGGCGTCGTCCGTCTTTTCCTTCTCATCTCGCTTCTTCGTTTCCCTGTATGTCTTTTTGTCCTCGTCGATCTGGCCCTAAGCGCATTCCACTGACACTCACTTGTTTTCCGAGAGGCTCCAATTTCTGACGTCTCTTTCTGGAGTGTTCCTTGGGCATCACAATATCGTCACTTATGAGTGGTTCCTTTTGCTCCTTTTCGTGGGCGGGAGTTTCACTGATGGTTTGGTTCTGTGTAGGAGCGGCGATTTGCGCTCCAATTACGTGCAATCGGGAAGACTCGCTCGTGCGGTGAGACTGACATCCTTTCTGTCAGAACGCGTTTGATCACGCACTCTCTGTTTCCATCGAAACAGCTCATAAAAGAACAAAGTAGAACCAACGTCACTACTGTTACTGCACACTGTTTGTCCACTGCTGATTCTCCTGAGCCAACTGATCTCGAAGCGCAATGCCATCGTTCTGGCGCTTCATCTCCTCGTTGATGGTCTGGTGCGTCGTCCAGTACTTGAAGGCGCATCGGTCCGAGCAGGTCTGCTCCTCCACGTCCAGCACCTTCACCCTGTAGTTGTGAATGCACTTGTCGAAGCACGCGCTAGCCATCCTATCGTTTCACCCAATTCGGGTAGGAGCCCACCTCGCGTTGAAATCATTCACTATCTTTGCCTGGAGCACGATCGTATCGTCGGGGTTTGATTTCTGGACGAAAGGCTGCATTATGAAAAGAGTCTCTGAGACATGCTGCTCGCAGTAATACCGCACTCTCCGGTGACCAAGTTCGCAGAAACGCTACACTCTCCGGTGAACCAACAAACACGCCACTTTTCCCACTTCTTGGCATTCTCCAGCTGTCGTTCCCGTCGCTGCGGTCTGGTCTTCTTCTCGCTGCGGTTCATCTCCACCGCCTACGCCTCACTCTCCCCGCCCTTCTCCACCATCTCCATCAGGTCGTTGTACGACAAGTTGAACTGCTTCAGCGATCTCCGAGTGACCTCCTTGTACTCCGCCTGCTTCCTCTCGTCGTACTCCTCCCTCTTCCGCATGGTGATCAGTCGCCTCGAGATCATCTGCGTGAGCTTGTCCTCGCTGTTGGACACGAACTCCAGGCAAGGGTGCTTCGGCACGTCCTCTCTGCCATGTCTGCCCGTGAGCCCCACACGCCTTGCCTACTCCCCAAACGTCGGCAGCAGATAGCACAGGCGTCCTCCCACGCACAGGTACGCCGCAGCGATGTCCAGGAGGTCCACGATCACGTCGTCCGCGTCGTATACCATCGTGTTCGCGCTGTGCGTGTCGATCGCCGTCCCGTCGCCCCTACTCTCCACACACGCCAGAAACACCCACGATTTCGTCTTTCTTGCTCCCGCGCGGAGGCCGTACGGAGGGTCGCACAGAATGCCGTCAAACCTACAGTGAACGCGACAACGGAAGCAAACAGAGGCCGGCGTCGCAGCGCCATCACCGACAAGTCCATGCGAAGCAGGTCCGGAGAAGGGAGGTGGTACTGAAGGAAGTTCTGACGGATCGAGCCCACCTGCTTGCCCTTCTTCAGCCCCTTCAGCACGCGCATGTCGATGTCGCTGCCAACGCACACGGCGCCATGGGCAGTGGCTGCCACCAGCAAGGAGCCCGTGCCCACGAAGCAGTCCCAGAGAAGGACTCCTTTCCGAGAGAGCACTTGGTTGGACATCAGCGACGCGAGCTCGGCGCAGGTCGATGTCGGACCGATGTAGTGCCTTTTCTTCAGGTCGAAGCGCGCGTTGGTGTCTCGCTGACCATCAGCGATCTTGATTCCCAGATAGATGTCCAGAATCCTGTCGGTGCCGTACTCGTAGTGAAGGACGCAGCTGAAGATGTTCATAGGCTCCCTCATGCGAATCGGACCCTCAAACGGCATGTAGGGCTCAAACTGCAACCGGAACGTCTCCTGTTCCTGCGCAGACAGCGTTTTGTTGTAGGAAATCACGTCAAACCGCCAACTCTGGTCCTTCTACTCACTGAGTCATTCAAGTCATTTGCATACTGCATAGTACGGATGTGTGAATGAATCGGGCAGTTTCCGCAACTCTTCAAATAGCGAATCCCAAGAAGAGCCCTTGCACCACAGTTTGTAAACGGATTTGATCAGTACGGCTCTCGAACAAACCTAGGGATGAGGAACGCTGCAGAAGGAGCCGACTTGCTTGACCGCCTCATCACTGGGAAAGGAAGCAAGAAGAAAGGGACTGTCATCTGAGTAGTCCGATCTAGACGTCATGCAACGCGAGCAGGAATCACACAGAATACACCTCCTCCTTCTTGTAGCCAAACAGCTCCAGAAGCGAATCGAGTTCGGGAAGACGAAAGTCCTTAAAGCTCCCGGAGAAGAAGAGAAGGTACATGCGCGCGGAATTGAGGGAGAGCGTGTTGTCATTGTTCGGGTTTTGAATCGACTCGCTTTTCGCTCAAATTCAAGATGGACAACTCGTTGTACGCGCAATCCCATCCATCTGTGAATGTGGGACGAAGTGGCGTCGTTCTGATTCGTAGGAAGAGTATCCTGCCTCGACAAATGGAGTTGCGCAGCAGGAGAGTGGACAGTGCTGTCTTGTTTCTTATCGCATAGCTGGCCAGAATCAACAGAGCGAAAGGATAGAGGGCGAGGCTGCAGTGAGTTCGCGACAGACGCATCATCTCTAGCCCGTTCCGATGGTAGCCAATCAACACAATATGATCCTTCTGCAAGCCGGTCCTCGCGTCGTCCTTCCGGGTATGTTGCCTGTGAGTGCGTCCGTTGCGGGTCACGAGTAGAACGAGATGGTGACGACAACGTCAGGAGAGCCGATCGAGCAGGATATGCCGGCATCCATTGTGGATTCGTACAACACCGTCAATTCGTCGCAGATGCCGTCCATGGTGATGTCCTACCCGTCGGGAGTGATTCAGAACGAAACGCTTCCTTCGGAGGACGTTCCGCCTTCCCAGCGTTTTTCCAACACGCTTGTGGGACGTATAGCGAAGATGCTCCGTCCGATTTCCTGCCTCTGCTGACGGTTAGGCGAGGAGAAGCACCCGATGCTCATCGACGAGATTGTGACTCGCATCACTCCCGTGTTTTCAGAGCTGCGAAAGATGGACGGAACGCGATACAAGGGAAATATACTGAAGGCAGTGAACGGCGCCTTGAGCTCGACGGGCATCTTCTTGCGCCTCGATGTACTGATGCGTGTGGGGTGTGAGTTGCAGAACCTGAAGTGGATGATTCGAGAGGAAGAGTTGGAGATCTACGAGGAGCGCGCGCAGAAGAAGCTGAAGGCGAAGGGGAAGCGAAAGCGCGAGCGGGAGAGTAGTGGCGTGATTGCGGTTGAACGCGTAGGTGCGTCAGGAGCGGAGGAGGAAAAGCCGGCGAAGCGAAAGTACGCGAAGCGACGCGACAGGAAGCAGGCGATCATCACGATGCTGTCCAGCATAAGCGACATGCAGCATTCGCAGAACATCGAGCGAAACATGATCTATTCACAGAACCCATTCGAAGTGGGGTTAATGTTACGAGATTAGGAGTAGAGTGTCACGGGATTGGAAGATGCGGAAGGACTACGGAAGAAGCTTGGCGAGCAGCGGTTCACGTTGTGCATGCAACTATACGCATATTTCGAAGACGTGTTTAAGGTGGCGACGGGCGATGTGAAGATTGACATGCAACACGTGGTGAACACGGGAAATGACATCAACGATAAGCGACTGATTCGTCTCATGGTCGAAATCGACGACTTGAAGAAACGGATTGGAGAGGTGGAGAGCGCATTGCAAATGGAAGGATAGCTTGTTTCAATGTGTTTGCTAGTCATCCCAACGACTTTCGGAAATAGAATACACTCATTTCACAAACAGTGGCATCATATGTTCACAATTTCCATTCGTCTCTTTCCGCTTCCACAAAACGGGGTGACGGACTGGCTGGTCGAGTTGGCACGCAGTTCCCTCAAGAACTCGTGGTACACGTTCTTCATCGGGAACTTCCGGGTCTCCTTCATCTTCTTGAAGAAGTCCTTTCTGTACACAGATCTACGCATGACACGCAAAGCCATGCACTACGGAGGATGAGGAATGTCGAAGCCGAAGGCATCGGTAATCACCCAGAACACATACCCTCGGTAACGCAAGTGCTCGATCCACTGAACCTTGTTAAACGCGTAGTTCGCGAAACGCGGGTCGAAGCGAGGCATCGAGGGAGTCTTTCGCACAATAATGTAACTAGATGTGAACGAAACGCCCTTTGAAAACGGCTCCTGGGTGTCGGTGCGGAAACAGAGAAGACGGGTGAGCGGCTCCGTGTAGGACTCGTTGTACCACTGCTTGAAATAGTAGTTGTGGAGATTCTCGCCAGGACGGAAGGTCTGGCAGATGTGCTTTCTCCGACAGCGATTGAGGTCTGCCTTCGTTTCGGGAAGGTGGGACTTGTAGCTACGCATTACGCTTGTGCAAAAACGGTACAAATCGATGCATTCCTGGAATGTGTTGCACTTGAAGAGCACCTTGTTCTGGAACACGGGCACGATGCCCACGTTCTTGGGGTTCGAAAAGAAGGAGCGAGGCAGCTGCATGATGTGGTTGTAGGTCCCAACTAGGAGGTCAAAGCCGAATCGCATTCCCACAGGTCGGCCAGACATCCATATCTGCGAGCCAGAAATGCGTCGTCTCCACATTCTCGATGGCTACAGCTTAGGGATGAGATCCGGAACTACCCTTGTTGCGAAGCACATTGATGGGGAAGTAGTCGGGATCCTCCTGAATTACATAGTCCACCTTCATGTTCGGCCGAAGCGTCGTGTTCTTCCTCAACTCCTGGTAGTAGGTGAGGTTCTCGGGAGGGAAGTAAAAGACGATGGACATGGGGCTACAGTCACAGCCGATCTGAGCACACTACCCCTTCCACCTTCGCGAAATCTCCATCATAAACCCCCAACGAACCAGTCTACGATTCACGCCGAAAAGAGAGAATTACGTGCCCTGCGAACAGAAGGTGACGTCGTACACGGTGTTCGGATCATCCACGACCTCTTCCTCCACAGGGGGACGAGACACGACCTCCGGTCTCCGTTGCGACGATGGTCTATTTGAAACGAGAGCAGCACTCTGCTGCACGGTGGAGACGGCAGCGCTATCACCGTTTCCCGTTTCTTGTGACTGTACATTAGCTGCGACTCCAAAAGCACCTGCATTGCTCTTTGAAAGATACACTGTGTTCACTGACCGTATCGAGTTGACTCCGGAAGCCGTTTCGGGGGACTACGCGATAAGGACCCCTTTGGAGCGAGCAAAGTGACCTACAGTCACGTACAGGGGTTCCAGTGCAGAAGAACGTGGCTCGGCCTTGAAAGACCACACCAGACTAGGAATCACACACAGGGTCCGTTCCAAACAGGGCCACACTCAAACAGAGAAAGACAAAGAGCGAAAAGGTGGACGGTCGGTTTTCCATTCTCTCTGTCGAAGATGATGGCGATCACCTCCTCGTGTTTCGATTTCACTTCAAGAAGCCCTTATCGGGCGGTCAAAAATTGGATAACGGCAAAGCCGTCATCACGGGGTCTTGGATTTAGTTTTCAACCAGCAATAACTGTACATCGGCAAAGCCTCATTTGTCACAGTAATGCCCCAAGCGCAAGGACAACTCAAACGCCGCTTCCTCCCTACTAGCCAAGAATACGAAAATCATCCATTATGGGTTGTGTCGATTCCCATAAATCGGCTGTGAGAGAGGGCTTCAGGGTTTCATGGAGCAGATTCACGTGGACACGTTGTGGAACGCATTTCTAGCTCTTGTGGTCTCGCTTTTGGAGAATGGGTTCCTGTATTCGCCGTCCGCCTCCGTAATCACTAGGTATTCTATCCTGTTTTACGCGGTATTCAAGACGGCAACGACCCTTGACGACGAGAAGGAGAGTTCGCGCTGGTTGAAGTACTGGATCTTCTACGGAATCGTTTCGTTCTTCTGTTCCTACCTGTCGAACGGAACTCTCGTCAAGGCGTGCGTTTGCGGATTGTTGCTTCTGAAGTTCAACGTACTTCTTCACCGTCTCTCCTCACGGATAGGACTACATTATCCTGAATTCTCTGTACGACGTCGTGCTGTCGAGGGTGCTGGAATCCTCGCGCGGCACGCTGGAGTCCCTGCTGGAGGATGTGGTGTACTGCTTGTTCCGCTGCGTCGAGTTCCTGCACTGGAGCGTGATTTCGACCTGCAACCAAACGGAGGGTGGCGCCTTGTCTCTCCCGTGACGCGTAGGCATGCTAGAAGAGAGTGAAGACGATTTGGAGCTGGTGAAGCAGGTCATTCGGAAAGCAGAGCAGGAGTACTGGAAGGAGTGCAGTGATTCGGTCGCTGTTGGAGTGTTGCGTGATGGATAGCTGCCGAGTGCGCCGAAGCGGAATGACAAGAGTGCGGAGACGGTGCCGTCGAAGAGCGTGGATTACGAGGACATATACAAGCGAATTAGCAAGACTTGCGTCATTCCCTCGTATAGCATGGATGAGTCCAGTTTTGAGGCCACGGATGGTATTCGTAGACGGAAATAGTGTAATCTTGTGTGTTTGTTGTTACAGTTGTGTGTCACTAGTGGTTTCTGTTACAGAGTTGGTGTGTCACGAATGCTTCCTGTTACAGTCACTAATATCTCCTATCACAGAGCTGGTATATCACAACTGGTGTATCACAACGCACAATACAAACACAATTACTTTACACTATTCCTTCATGTAGTACTTTGCGAACACCTTATTGAGCTGTTCAAGGAATAAGAAGGTGAGGATGGTGTGCGGACCAATACGCAGGAAGTACGGCGTGAACCCCTTCCACAGGGCAAAAACACCTTCGTTCTTGATTAACTTCACGAAGCAATCAAAAGCACCAGAGTACTCGCCTCCCCTACACGTGATCCCAAAGGAGTGTGATCCACTTCATCATTTGCAAGCGCGTCTTGATGATATCGACGGGGAGAGACACAAAACTGCAGAACAGACCGGAGGTGAGGGAAGAAGCGATGTACAATCCCAGTCCATCCGTCTTGAAGAGATGCCACTTCTCATAGTACAGCTCCTTCGCTTGCGCGTACCCTCCCAACTGCGCCGGGTTCAGCACCACGGCGCGCACCACCGTCGCCGAGGTTCCCTTCCACAGCGTCTTCACGCCCTCCTCCTTGCAGATGCGGTAGATGGCCTGGAAGCAGTTCGTGTAGCCTCGGCGCTGCTCGGGAGGAAGGCGATTGTCAGCGGAGGTGCGGATCAGCGTCACTTCGGCCGGGTTGCCCACGACGGCACCGCAGGCACCGCCGATCATACCGCAAATCAGCTTCTGCGTAAAGGAAATGTTGTTTCCGTTGTTTCGCTTCCGGCAGTAGTTCATACAGTTCGTGAAGACGCCGAGACGCGTCGTGGTGTAGGTAATCTGACGAAGCACGCCCGAAGTGTAGCTACTGATGATACCCAGCAGAGACCGGCACCCTCTGTACAGCTTGAAGAAGCCCTCCGTCTTCGTGATTTTGACGAGCGCGTCCAGACTGCTCTTGTATTGCTTCTTGGCAGTACCCTCACCACTATTGGATTAGACGGGTGCAAAGGGAAGACCTCAGCTGCATGCGCGTTTTCACGAGATCCATGGGCTGAACGCACGTCGTCGCCAGCACTCCAGCCGTTCCGCCCAATACATAGTTTGCCTGCGGTTCATCCATCTCCATATCATAATACCCATTTTGGAAAGGTTTTGGTATCCACCATCGTCGAAATCAAGAGAAGAATGAGAATGAGGATCCTCATCCCGTTCATTCCGAAGGACAGGCGGACGACATGCAATACAAGTCCGACGCACAGATTGTGTTCTCTTCAAATGCGGTGCTTTTGGCGTTCGCTGGTATCGAAATGCGTGTATAAGTGCAAAAGATGGAGACAGCACTGTGTAGCTGGAGGAAAGGGAATGGGGTGGGAAAGGGGAAGAAAACGGGACAACAAGCTTTAGCTTTCTGTGAACGTTCATTGCTGCATGTATGGAACAGAAACATGAGGGACGATTGAATCACCACAAACAGCCCTTTCATATTCACAATTGCATATGGCAAAACGACACCTACCCATACAGATCCAAAACATGCTGCATCTTCCGAATCAGTTGTTCTTCGTTGTAGTAGTAGTACTTGTACTTGGAATCGCCATCCACAGCCATTTCACTTGTCAGAACGGCACCGGTGGGTGACAGGAAGAACAAGCGGGGGACATAGAAGCCGTCTAGGATTCACGTCTCATTTCAGCGATTACCTCCTCGATACTGGGCGTCCATCGGCTCACTGCCATCGACAGTGCGAATCATCACAAACCCCTTCGACAAATCCTCGATGCGGGTACTCTTCTGGATGATTCCATTCAGCATTTGGCAGGCGGGACAGGTCGGACGGTAGATGAGCACGAGTCCCGGCTTCTTCGTCTCGATTACTTCCTGAACACCGTGTCTGTAATCCCTCCATTCGATTCCAGCGCCCCAGATCACAGCGAGCAGACTAAGCAGAACAAGGATCTTCATTCCGACAATTGTTGTTTCTTGCTCTTCTCATCACAAATCCATCCCCCGTTTGAGAGGCGTTTCGATGAGTGCGAATGCTTCGCGTTTTATATCCCCGATGGTAGTGAGTTCATTTCCCTCTCCATTCACACCGCTCTTCTCTCACGCGGGCAATCGCACTCATCCCAGACTACCCCACCGCAAGGGCTTGTCCATCCACTGTCCCTCACAACCGCCAAACAAAAGCCAGTAACGATAAGTCTATTCCCTGGAAAACATATTATGGGACATATACCGTGAATTGGGGGTATTCTGGCGTACCACTCCTTTCGGCAATTCTTTTGCTAGAACAGTCCCTAGGAAATGGTGAATCTCAGACTTCAGAAGAGACTTGCTGCCTCTGTCCTTAAGTGCGGTC
>ERZ1106923.287-NODE-287-length-21574-cov-17.674753_pt1 | contig 21574 bp, 48 predicted proteins | sample MGYA00403657_ERZ1106923 | MGnify/ENA primary metagenome ERZ1106923 (study PRJEB35170, sample SAMEA104062425) | human gut metagenome | biome: human gut; feature: human-associated habitat; material: faeces | place: Denmark | collected 2012-06-19 ...
CGATCTACAAGAAGTTGACGAACAAGAACATTGTCTTCGAGTTCAAGCACTAAACTGTTTCTGTACTATAGTGCTCGTGCTTGTTCAACAAAGAACAACAAGTATTACACGGGAATCAACATATCAAACGAGTGCAGCTTGATCTCCGCGTACATGGAATACACCAACGCGTTGGAGTACTCCACCATCAGAAACATGCCGAACAACTCCCTGAAGCCCTTCCTTAGAGTCAGGTACATCAACTCATACAGAATGTGGCTGAATCCGAGCGGGGCGAGAATCACTGAAACGTAGTACTACACATAACACTACCAATCCTTCCCTGCAATGCTGTAGCCCACATTCCCCCTGCAATAGGTGGCAAGAAGGGCGACGAGCGAACCCATGAACATCAGCACGAAGAATACGAGATGTTTCATGCGGAACAACAAATATAGAGCAACGATACACACCTAGACGACAATCCAACACCCATTCCCCACACACTCACAGAACACGGGAAACCGAGCATAGTTCACGAGGGCTGCACGATACGATTGCAGCTCCTTCATTGTGAAGTAATGATGTCGCACATCGACATACTGCGCGCTATCTGCAGATGCAGCCATGTTCTCTTCCAAAAGATGGTTCATCGCGTCATTCGCGTGTTCAACACGCTGTGAGGGGCGTTTCATTCTTCCTCTTCGGCTCATAGAGGCACTCCATGCTGCTCCATATCCGTGTACTCCCCTTCAAACACAGTGCGTCATCCGTACGACTGCTCTCCGCGCGATATGCGAATGCCCTGCGCCCCTTTGCCACCGCGGCCGAGAATGCAAAGAAAAATATTCCCGTCGGAAGCCTCGGTTTGTTTTCAATCCATCCGTCTGATTGTCGTAGTCAACGATGTGGTCTTCGATACACTCATTCGGAAACCCTACGAAAAGCAGCGCTACGATCCGAAGCACATCACAAACTTGCGGTTTTCAGGGATTATCGCCAAGCACGGCGTGCTCGATACCGCCCTCGTGTATCCTTTCCTCCAATGCCTCATGCGTAGAGTCTGCTCCACGCTCGGTGCATGTGCCATCCTGTCCGAGTTTGGTTTTCTCTCTTCATCCTTTCTTTCTACGTTGAACGACACGTCGTATTGGCTGAATCGTTTCTTCCCTTTTCTACTCTCCATCTCGGTATCTGCGCATATTCCGATTCATCGCTAGGACGAAGCCATGCGTCATTCCTTCCAGCTGATGACGCTATTGTTTCTTCTCGCCTCCCTAATCATATCTAGCTCACCCTTTTGGGTCTCCGGATCCGTCGGTCTTTCGTGGCTCGGTTGTCGACGCGAATTGCGGAAGGTGTACAAGGAGTACGAGGCAGAGAATCAGCGGAGGATGGAGGACGAAAAGCCGGGTTTTGTACAGCAATGCAGCCTTGAAGATGGATGCAGCATTCGTTTTTACGGGGATGAGTGTGAACACGGGAATGGGAGAGTGTTCACGAAGAAGAGCGCCAGCAGTCCGTTCTATGATGGGTATGGTGGCGACTGTAGTTTTAAGGCCCAGAATGTGAAGTCGTGTGTTTGTTGGGAGTCGCATCATTCAATGCGTATCGTTCTGCAAAAGGTTCTCTCGGCCTCCGTGACGGTGGAGGATCGTCTCGTATCAAAAATCGGAAAGGGCATCATGTGTCTTGTGGGTATTCGCGATGATGACGACAAGGCGTGTGCGGAAGTGCTGGCGAAGAAGATATTGGTGAGGTAGTAGTGAAGGATGTAAGATACAGGAGACTCGCCTCTGGGATGATGAAAACGGAAAACCCTGGTCCAAGAGCGTAAAAGACATGAACTACGAAGTGCTACTCGTCTCGCAATTCACGCTCTTCGGCTCTGTGAAGCGTTTGCTTTCACTGCTGCTCATTCACGCCTAGAAAAGTCGAGACCCGATTATCACCGCTCCAGTTCGATCGCTCTTCCATTCTAACGGCGTAGTGGGCGCGGAACAGGCGCGCGTGTTCTACGGTTCGTTCGTAGACACGGTGAAGAAGATGTACCAGCCCGATAAAGTGTTCGACGGAGAGTTCCAGGCGTACATGAACGTGCAGCTGGAAAACGACGGACCCACGACGTTGATCATGGACACGGATGAGTACGAAGGCGCTGTGAACTTCATCCGGACAAAGCTGGAAAAAGAGAACCGAAGTATGCGTTCGTCCTCAACTGAAGCGTAGATGCGCACAAGAATGACAAGAAGTCCTTTGTTTGTTCAACAATCCCGCTTACAATATGTTGTGCTGTCTCAAGAACGCTAGCGTCTTTTCCTTCTCCTCCTCGGGGAAGATGTTGTGTCCCGGAGTCACCTCAGGGTCCTTCGTGCCGTGGTAGTCGGAACCACTTGTCGCAATCAAGTTGTGCTCGTGGGCAAACGTAATGTACCGTGTGGTTCCCGTTTCGGCGTGATACGAGGGCGGGAAGCACTCCATGCCGTCAATGCCCACCTCTGCCACGTGCTGCAGGACCGGATCGATGCTTCGCAGAAGCCTACACAAACACACTCCCAATTCACTCTTACCAGGGATGGGCTAGCGAGGCAATCCCGTGATAGGAGTGGATGAGTTGGATGACCTCCTCTGGAGAGAGGTAGTTGCCCTCGACATAACTGATTGTGAATCCAACGCCCAACACTCACAAGGGGCCCGTCGAACTCAAGTAGTAGTCAAATGCGTTCGCCACCGTATCCACGTATCCGTGCTTCTACAAGAGAAGTCAGACCATCAAACCTCTACAACCAGGACTTCAGCGATGCGCGGTCTGGACGGCAAGCAATTCTTGCACTGCTCCAGCACTTCCTCCCACGTAATGGACACTCCTCCCTTTTGCAGATTGGTCACGAACTGCTTTCCGCGCTCAATTCTTGACGTAAACGATGCACACTGCATGGCTACCTACGGAACGCAACCTTTTCGTCCAGTTCCTTCTGGAGTGAAGCAAAGTCTGTGTCGCGAGGGAAATAGCCAGTGATATGAATGCTGCCGTTTCCCTTCATCACCGTGGAACATTCAATACCGCAAAGAACGGTGATGCCAGAGACATCGAGCGTAAGCATGCTCATTACGCCTTTTACGGTATCATGGTCGTTGATGGACATGATTTCCACCTTGTTCTCCTTCGCGTACGCGATAAGGCGCTCGGGTTCCAAGGACCCGTCCGAGAACGTTGTGTGCATATGTAGATCGACGATGGGAGTCATGATGCTTTTCTCTATGAGAACGGATTCGAGTTTGACGTGTGACAGAAATCAAGCCCATTTCGTTTCACATTTCTTTTCGCCGTCTGAAGCGAGTGGCGCAGTATCATGAGTTTTTCACCGGACGACGTTGTGAATACTACGCTCTTCTTGAATACGAAGGGGGCTGCAGAGGGAGCCGTGAAGATCAACGGGAATTATGTCCGGGTGCTCAGCCACTCTCATGTCGTAGTTGCATGCAGATATCCCGTGCGGTATTCGCGATTGTCCCAAGTGTGCGCAGACAGCGAAAATGAGTTTGTTTTCATGTCCCTCTTCTGATTCTAGTGATGGACGTACCCGAGAAGGACACCGTCTTCGTTCTTAGTGATGATGTACTGTTGAATTACATATCCGATTCCGATTCCATCTCACCTGTCTTCTTCATTAGCACAGCGATGTTATTCTCCGTTTTCCAGAGCGTTTCCACAACGTTGTGGTTTTTGAGAGCTCTCTCGTGTATATCAATCGCAACAGAAGAAGAGTTGATCTGCGCTTCACTCTGTGTCACTCCTAGCTCTATCGAAGAATCGAAGAGGCGCTCAAGTCTGGGCTGTACAACTGCGCTCTCTTCTCCAACGTCCACTTCAAGGACACGTAAGCATGTTCCATATCGGTAATCAGTAGGTTCTGCGCGCGCGCCTCGGGAGAGGAAATCGACACCATGTACACCCGCAAGTTCACCACGTCTGCAAACTGGTACATGCGACACGTGCAATCTGTGCTGAAGGATGTGCTCTCTTCAAAGCAGAGCACTGTCAAGATCGTGTGCTCCAGTGAAATGAAGGAAATCGGATCACAATTCTGTGTGAACGTGATGCCTGTATGGAATGCATGATTCACAGCTCATCGATCTATGCACGGAAGAGGAAATGCGCAATTGCTACGATCTGGCAACAGCGCAGAAGAACGAGAGGGAAAACCAGCAGGTACAGGACACGCCCGTCAACGAGAATCTCGTTCTGTCGGGAAAACTCGTCGTCAGCACTGATCGTGTTCATGCCCATGTCGACGTGAAGGTGGACGACCTAAAACCCATCCTGCAGAAACACTTCGTCTCGAACGTCATCGGGTCGTTAGGCGCCTCCGACTCCTACCGGAACCTCGAAACGCTCTTTCATCTGGGACAAGGGGACATCTTTTCCGTTTGTGTACCGATTCCGTTTCACGCCTCACACGCAGGTCACGGGAATCGAGAACATTCGGCCCGGCATCGACGGCGATCAGGTTTCGGTCGAATTACTGCCATTCCAGAAATGGGAGGATTCTTCAAACGATCTGCTTCTGGACAGCGAGGAAGACGATGTGGACGAAATACCCGGTGTTTCTGGAATGCCCCAAACCGTCGCCAAGCCGAAGGCGGGTTCGTCCGACAGGTTCGACAAGGTGGTGAGTGGTCGTGTGGTGAAGGTGGAGGAGATGGGGAAGCGAGAGTTCGTGTGCAGTTTGAGCGCGAGCAATGAGGTGGAGTGGGTGAGAGAGCGTGTGGTTAGGAATAGGGACATGTCCCATTTGGTCGTGATGGTCCCAATGAACAAACGCATTCCGTGTTGCATGGTCTATTCGAGTTATGTGAGCGATGGGCGAGGGAGTGAGGGGTAGCCCAAGAATTTGGTCGGGTACAAGTACCTGGTGCGCGTCACCGACTGGCCCGCCAACTCGCACTATCCGAACGCCGTCATTCTGCAGACACTTGGCGAAGAGAATCGCTATCAGACGGACAGCGTGGCGTTGCTGTACGAGGCGGGCGTGGGCGATGGAGGCGGCGTTAACTGTAGCTGGAGACGCACGTGTCGCCGATCCCGCCGCGGATGCTGAAGTCGATTCAGCACGTGGAGAGTGGTGTATTGGAGAACGTCAACAGCGTGTACACGCCAGCGGAGGTGTGCTTTGTGTGCGAGGGTGAGAGATAGAGCGACTTGGAGGGCCGCCTCGACATCCGCGCCACACACAACGTGGTGTCGATCGACCCGCCGGGGTGTGTGGACATCGACGACGCGTGCTCGCTGCGCGAGGTGGACGGTTGCTACGAGGTGGGCATTCACATTGCCGACGTGAGTCATTACATCCCCTTCGACTCACCGCTGGACCGTTTCGCGCGCGATCGCAGCACCTCCGTGTAGGTCGTGCTGGCGTGTGTTGCCCGTCTCACCGCGTCACAGGTACCTTGTGGACCGTCGTATCGACATGTTACCGCCCGTGCTCTCCACCAACATTTGCTCGCTGCGCTGCGACTACGACCGTCTGGCGTGCTCCGTCTTCCTCTCCTTCGACAAGAGTAGTTTTGGGTTACGTGTCTCTCCTCTAGACACGCTCAACGTGGTGAAGCCCCCCGTGTTCGCGCGCACGGTATTGCGATCGCGCTATTCGCTGGCGTACCCACAGGCCCAGGCACTCGCGGATCACAAAATCCCGCCGATTATTGACAACCCGTACAAGAACTCCGACTCGCCGTACAAGTACACGGGCAGCGAGGTGCGAGAGGAGGATTACGAGTGGCTTCGACACGATGTCTCCATTTTGATGCGAAGTTCGGAAGGGCGTTTCGTTGAAGTGTAGTTGGACGAGATCTGCGTCGACGGCGTCGCAACAACGGTGCGGTGGAGTTGCAAACACACGAGGTGGGTTCCGCTGAGTGGGCTAACGCACAGTTGCAATTCACAGACTTCCAGTCAGACGACATCGGCGTGCGGGAGTACGAGCACATGGAGATCCACGAGACGATCGAGGAGTTGATGGTGGTCGCGAACTCCGTGGTGGCGCAGAAGGTGTTCGAGCACTTTCCGTCGTGCGCGCTGTTACGAAAACACGACAAGCCTTTGGAGGGGCGCTTGGAGAAGCTGAAGGCGCTGTGTGAGTATCTGGGCATCGAGGTGGATCTGTCGTCGAACAAAATGTTTGCGAAGAGCATCGCGAAGGTGAAGGCGTGCTGCAACGCGGTGGAGCGGGATCTGTTGATGACGTTATTTCGCAAGTGAGCGTTGTGTGGTGGTGTGATGGAAAGTGCGATGGCGGAGGCGAAGTACGTGTGCTCGGGCGAGTCGTCTGACTTCTCGATGAACAGCAACCCCTTCTGCCACTACGGTTTGGGTATCGACTTCTACACACACTTCACGTCCCCCATTCGCCGTTACGCTGACATGATCGTGCATCGACAGTTGCTGCGGTGTCTGGAGTTGGAGAAGGAGACGCCGAAGGAGGCGAAGGTGGACGCGAAGGAGGGTTACGACCTGTACTCCGTGCAGTCGAAGGCAAAGTCGTTGTTGGACAACTCTGTCGTAAGTGTGTGAGTGGTGGTTGAGGCGAAGGACGTGACGGTGACGAGCGAGGACGTGAAAAGGGACTTGTTGAAGAAGGATGGTGTGGAGGTGGACGACGCCTTCTTCGATGACTTGGTGGGAGAAGAAGAGAAGGAGGGAATTGATGACGACTTCTTCAATGATTTGATTGAAGAGGAACCGGTTCAGGTTCGCGATGAAACGTCTGTGAAGGAGGAGAGTGAAACGTCTGTGATGGAGGCGAAACGAGAGGAGAATGAAATACCTGTGATGGAGATGAAGCGAGAGAACGAAACGCCCACGGCAGAACTCATTGAGAAGGACGCCGTGTTCACCAAACACGAAATGACGTTGGTCGCCAAACACCGTAGCTTTTCCCGCCAATCGTCACTCTTAGTGAACGAACAGAACCGCAAGGCGAAACGCGTCTCGCAGATGAGCGACGCGCTGTTCATCACGTACTACGTGCACTTCAACCAGCCACAGATCCGAACCGCGGTTATTTCGCAAATCCACTCCAACGGCATTACAATCGACATTCCGTTCTTCGATATGAAACTGCCGATTGTGATGCTGGATGCGAGCGGCAACCCTCTTGACTGGTTTAGGGACTATATTGGGAGTGACCGAATTGTCTTCGATTTCGTCACCGACCCCAACTGCGTGATGGTGGACAACGACGCGGCGGTGCACGAAACCAAGATGAAACTGACGGTCAAGACGGTGGAGGGAGTTTCACTGAAGACGTGGAAACTGTACGATGAAGTGACGGTGCGTTTGGAGGCGCGGATTGTGAACAAGCACACGAACGCGATGAAGGTGGAGGGAGTTTTGACGAAGGAGGGAAAAGGGGTGGAGGGTGAGAATGAGAGTTTGAGCGACTTGTTGAAGAAGCGGGAGAGTTTGGCAGTGGAGGAGAAGAAGAATGAGTATGTTTGTCTGAATGATGCGGATGATGCGATGATCACGGATATGAAGGCGAAGATGGACGAAGCGGTGAGCAAGGTGAAGAGTGAGTTTGTGGTGTGTTGTTGACGCGTAGATCAGCAACTCAGCCTGGATTACGCGAATCAGCCTCATCAGAAGGAAGCGACGCGTTTCCAGTTTGGCGGTTTTGTAACGCCCAAATCGAATCTAGTGGCGAAGTGGATGGAGGAGTACGAGTCGTTCCACGAGCAAGAGACGACCGGGAATGTGGGGCGTCAGCGCACGCCAATGACGGAGAAGGAGGCGAAGAAGATGGAATACGAGGCGTTGGGGAGACAGCGGCGGTTGAAGGCGGAGAAGTACAACGAGAGGAAGAAAGCGGCGTTGAAGAGGAAAGAGTGTGTGTGTTTGTTGGAACAAAGAGAGAAGGATACAATGATGGGAGTGGTAATGGAGAGTGTTTTCTTCTAGTAGGTGAGGGAAGGAGGAAGGAGGTACGGGTCGGTTCCATGGATAGTCGGGGGAGGGGTCGCTGAGGAGGGTGATTTCCTTGTTACAGCAGGAGTAGCAGAGGGGGAGGAGGAGGTTGAGGAGGAAGGCGATAATGTATAGTAGGATAAGTGCGATAACACAATCCTCATAGCTGAGACAGCACCATGTCAAAACACAAAACAAAAGTACCCCACTAGAAATGAGAGAGAATAACAGTTTCTACTTCAAGAGGAGACAAACAACGCGTCCAATGTATGTGAAGAGAAACCGGCACTTGCGACGCAGCCATGCATCCAACCCTTTGATATGCAATTCACATAGAAGGAAAAAGCATGACAATACAAAGCCAATAGAAGAGAGAACGCAACCCACAGTATCATCATTATAATAGCACCACCGAGAGCGTTCAAAGTGATATAGGCAGTCCAAACACACATACGGGAAACACACAATCGACAGTATGTACACCACACTGATCCATGAAAGCGTATATCGAAGCCATTTCTCTCCCTTTTCATTCCGTTTCGTTTTCTTCAACCTCTCTCTCAACTCCTCGCTCTTCTCGAACAGCCCAGCGTTCTCCATCTCCACCTCATTCACATTCAATAACGAAGCCCTCAGCGATAGTAACGACAACTGTGGCAAGTTCAACACAACTATTCGAGTCACATTTCTCAACGCTTTCATGGATCCGTCGATCTCCGTCAGAGAAGGCAAATCTGTTCCTTACTCCATCATTTCACTCCAACTCTGCAGAACCAATGAATTCTTCTTTCCCTCCTCGCCTCTGAACACCTCTCTGCCCAGAGTCAACTTCTTCAACGCCCTCAAATCTACTCCTAACACCCCTCAATCGAAAGCTCACTCTCAAACACTACATTCTCACAATTCACAAAACAACCATCCCCAACACTCACTTCCTCCACAATCTCACAATCCTTCATCACAAACCCACCCCAATTCACACAACTGCCACCTCCAATCACCACACTCCTCAACTTCTCACACCCACTCACCTCAAAACAACCACCACACGCCCTCCCACAACACCTCGCTCCAATCTCCACCTTCTCCAAACACTTCAACCCATCCAACTTCAACTCCTTCAAACACTCCAAACAGTTGTCGCCCACAACAACCACTCTCAGAGACGGAAACATATTCAGGTTCCACCGGTTGATGTCGGGATCGTTGCACACGTTCGCCTTCATCAGAATCACCTCCGTGCTCTGATTCTTGATGTAGAAGTCATCGTCCTTGTCGATCCGCTGCGTCAGACCCATCACCTCACGCTGAGGCGCCACACGCACCTGCGCCTTCTCTTCAGGCGTGTTGATCCTCGTCATGGCGACCACGTTTTCAGAGAGCGTGGCTGGAGCGACCACGACACTGCTCACCTTCTCCGCCAACTGGAGCAAAAGAGAGGAATTGCCCTTGTTCGTGATGCGCTCCACTGCGTCCTTCACGAACGGATGCTACTCCTAACCCGTCACAACAACACTCACCTTCAACAATTCATCCACTGACGCTCGCTCATTCACGTCCTTCACCAAACACTTCTTCACGAAGTCCACCAAGTCACTCGACCACTGCGACGAGGAGAGAGAAGGCGACGGTTTGGTGATCACGCGATTCATCACCATCGCCGACGAGCAGTCCGCGAATGGGTTCTTGCCCTCCGCCATCTCGATCACGCTGATGCCCAGCGCCCACACATCGCTCTTCAACACAGCGCCACTCTCGTACACCTCGGGTCCCATATACAGCGAGGTGCCACACACTGTCTGTCGTCTCGAACACGAGTGGTCCAACTGGACAGCCAGCCCGAAATCACCCAACTTGATCACGCCACTCTCTGAAATGAACAGATTGTCTGGCTTGATGTCCTACACCTCACTCTCCATCCCAATCATCACTCTGTGAATGACGTTCCGGTTGTGGAGGTAGCCCAGACCCAGCAAACAACAACTCACCACCTCTCGCAACTCCTCCTCCTTCAGTCGATTCCCACTCCTCAAATACGCTCCCACAGACCCACAGTGGCAGTACTCCATCACAATCTGCACGTCACTCACTCAAGCAACAACACACCCACAACTCGCCTTCACTCTGAAGCACGTCGTTGTATCGCACGATGAAGCGCGACACGCAACTCTTCAACATCCTCGTCTCGTTCTCGATTTGCTCCGAGCCCGCAACAAGCTTCACCTTCTTGATTGCCACCAGGTCCTTGGAAGTGGAATCCAGAGCCACGTACACCTCGCCGAAGCCACTGCACCTTACACACGGACGAAAACCAATACCCTTCTCCAAGCTTGCTTCTGATCGCGTAGTTGTCTTTTGAAACACTGCTCATTCGCAATTCTGCCGAATAAAAGGAAAACTGGGGAATAGCGAGTGTAATGGTGGCGTTATTTCCTGCGCATCGCATTACCTAGACTCGAATCTCGCTCGTTTCACAATCGTTGCATTCCTTTCTGACAAAAGAAGCGATTTCCAGTCTTGTGAAGAGAAGTGGTGTACTAGTATTTGTAGGCGCATTTTACCGCTCGTATGATTACATAGAAGCAATTACACTGCGATTTCCCGACAATCATACCAAATCAACCATCCCGATCCTTTTCAATCCCATTCAACGCAATTCACCTTCTCCACTGTATTCAAATACATTCCAATCATGAAATCCACTCATCATCACAAATGACTGACAAGAAGCACCCACCCCTTCACGCTCCACCCCTCCCCTTTCATTCCTCACTCCCTCCTCCACTCACCCACTCACCCCCCACATTCCAATCCACGTCACACAAAACCAAACAACGCATTCCACGCCCGTTGAAAGCAATAACAATGCGCTCTGGTGCCTGCATCTCCGTTGGACTCGGAATCATCATCGGTTTGATTCTACAAGGACTGTTCGTTATCCTCTCTTCCAAATGGTCAATGTATCTCTCCTCCCACCTTCATTACACATAGTTTCTACGCTGATACGTTTCAACACGCCATCGGGGACGTGATTGAAGAAAAGCGCATCGAAGAAGAGCTGAACACAATCGGTTCTACAGATGATATTGTACTCGCTTCCTCTTCCAAACACACCATTGAGGAGTGTGAACATGAGATCCTCCCCTTTCGACAAGTCCATTTGTTGGTTATTCATCACCATCCTTATCTGTAGCGATTCTGTTCTCCAAAAGGAAAAGACGTGTGTGAATCAGCGATACACAGGGTTTCCAGTCTTCCGCTAACACTAAACTATAGTCTCTGGCCAGCAGAAGAGAGCGTTGCATCCTTTTTGAAGTCAGAGAACCGGGTATTCTCGCATCACGAAATGGGTATGAATTGGTACTATCTGAAGCACACCTGCGTCCACCCTTCTGAGAGAACCATCTACGTATTCGATGCAACGGACAAGGATCGCGAATTCATGGGATTCCTCCAATCCGTGTTCTCGGCTTCTTTCCACATGGTTGCATCGTCGTTGGAGTACCTATCCACATTGCACTTCACGGCATCACGCAATTCCTCCGTGTGGCTCTTTGCTCCTCAATCGGACTTCTCCACTCTTCTTCCCCAACTGGGGTTGTTGCACTCTGCAATTCTCCAACCCGAGTTGTTTCCTCCCGTTTGGAAGCGAATAACGGATGATGTCTAGATGAAGGACCTGATCCTGTGGGAGTCGTTGAATTCCGAGGAGTTTGAATCGGCCATGGTGGACACGGTACTGCAGGAGCTTCAATTCTTCTCTTCACCTAACTCAGTACATGTTCATTCTCTTTCGGACCTCTCTGGAATGACATGTTTCAGCGGCATTGTGCATCCACCACCTCCTTCTCATTCCTAGACACTTGTTGGGCACCAGGCGTCGGGTGGGAACGGTGGCGTATTCGCGTCTTCCCTCCATTCCGATCTGTTCCGGATATCCGTGTACAAGTACTTCGTGGGGGGTTCTGAGTTCGCCATCTCGAAGCGAAGAAGATTGCCGATCGTTCTCTACCTGACGCACACCGTTGGGAATGATGTCGAACACTCCATCTATCCGCCCTCCGTGCAGTACGTCAAGGACACTCTCTATGTACTCCTTCCCCTTTCCATTCAACATAGTCGCTTCTTTCCTTCACCGACCGCGTCAAGGCATCCCACACTCCCCAACAATTCGTGAAGGCGTTGTCGACGGTGGACATTCTGCTAGCGGCATCAGGGCCGTCTCTGGGAGTGTCCTTGTTTATGGTTCCGAAGTCGGGAGTGGTGGAAATCATGCCGGTGAACTACCGAAATGATTACTACCACCATTTGGCGATTAGCAGTGGATTGTACTACTTGTCTCACGTGAATTTCACGATGGAGGAGGTGACGATGGAGCTGCAGGAGGAGGTGTACGTTCCTCCCATCACGCTGTGGATGATTATGACGGATATGGCGAATAGTGTGGCTCACAACAAATATCACGTTTACCAGTATTCTTTTTGTTACACACATCAGTAATAGCGCAGAGGAGAGAAGAGGACTCTGGACATGGCAAAGGCAATCGAAGAGTAGACGAGAAGGATTGTAGCGAAGAGAGAAACGGCGAATGCCGCCTTGACTGTCTTTTGCACCAGGATTGTCATGGAAAAATGAGGAAGTGTCATCGTGGATTGACAAGAAAGAGGATCTCGCTCCTGTCATTCCACGTTTTTGTTCGCAGAATAGTAACGAATGTAACTATGATCCCCTTTGACGCTTCCTTTCCCCTTTCGCCATTCGCACTCCCAACCGCACGAAAAGCATCTCAACAACAAACGCAACATAAAAGAACAGAATAATCCTCACTTCTTCTCCCTCTTCGAGAATGAAAACTCCTTCGGCTTCACAGGCGGTTTTGTGGACGCCTTCGGAAGAACAGACGTATCGTAGAGGATCCGAGCCAACTTGGGGTCCATCGAGCGATCTACCGCTAATGCGTGTTAATGTAACCTCTACCCTTGCTGTTGAAGATCTTGTGAATGTCCACGTCCGATTTCTTCACCTCCTTCTTCTCCTTCTCCTTCACTTCCTTCTTTCCCTTCTCCTTCACTTCCTTCTTCTCCTTCTCCTTCACTTCCTTCTTCCCCTTCTCCTTCACTTCCTTCTTCTCCTTCTCCTGCTTCTGCTTCAACGCGAGAGACTGAAGTGACGAATTCGTCTTCTTCACGGGACGCTTGTAGTTGTACTTCGAGGTCGGCTCCTCTGCCAGCTTCTTCAGACGCTCTTCCTCCTTCTTCAGCTTCTCCTCCTTCTCCTTCTTCGCAGCCGCCATGCGCTCCTCTCGCGCCTTCTTCACCGCTCGCGAATTCTTGTTCTGCTTCTTGGTCTTCACTTCATCCTCCTCTTCTTCCTCCATCTCGTCAAACTCCTCCTCCATCTTTCCGTTCTTTCCCAGCTTCTTCATCATCATCGCCACCATCTTATCGCTAATGATGCACATGTCGCCATCGTCGTGGTAGGGCACTTCGCTGTTGTTCTCGATCACAGGGAGACACTCCTTGTCCTCAGGAATGTCGGGCAGGTTCTCCTCCTTCAGATCGCCGTCAATGACAACCTGCTCGTCTTCGTGATCACTTCCCTCGCCGTTCAGCCACGCCTCGATCTCGGGATCCATCGGCTCCGCGTTTTCTTCCTTCTTCGTCTCCTTCTCCTTGGGCTCGCTATTCCTCATACACTCTTCAACGGACAATACGTCGCCTCAACCTGCTCTTCCTCTTCCTTCGGCGCTGTCACTTCCTTTGTTTCCTGCTCCATTTCGGCTTTGGCTGTGTAATTCCCCTCGCGTAAGGAATGAAACTGGACGAAATGGCTCCTTTTGAATTGCGGCAAAAGAAGGCAGGTTTTTGTATATTCTGTTTCGTTTTATGACCTGGAACGCCGTTGTTATTTCCGTGTTGCTGTTCCACATTGCAACATCGAGTAGGAATCGAAAGAGTGGAAGTAATCCTCCTAGAGTGTACTCGCTGTGAAGCGCCGTGCTCGACCATGGGTACACTGCCGTTTTCTTCCTTGAGGCGTAGGGTTGACGTCGACGCGCACGTCGATGCAGGTGAACAATGCGACTGGCTTTTACCCCTTTTACATTGATTCCATGACGACGTACTTCTCCGACAACTTCTGCTCAAAGGGCCGTTACCAGGTGATAAAACAGTGCCGTTGCCGTTGTGTCGTGACGCGTAGTCTCTCCTTCGACGCAACGATCTGCTACGGAAAAGTCGAGTCCATGTGGTACAGAATTGTGGACACCAGTGACAGTTCCATGAAGGCGATTCTCGACAGCTGCGGTTCGAAGCTGAAGAACAAGTTTGTCGACATCTCGTAGTCACAGGCACTCGTTCTGATGGATAGAAAGCTCGACTGCAAGGTAGATGGCAAGGATCCGTTTGCCCTGTACCGCACCGTGATTGGGAGCCAGCAATTCAGTTGCATTCGTTTTGACAGTTGTTTTTCTTCACTCCCTTCATAGTAGACTCTGGAATGCCTGACGTGATTGGTTCCACGTGCGGCAGTTCGTGCAAGAGCAGCTACAACGTTGGCAAGTCGTGGATGTCGAGTAGGAGAGCGAATAGTCGGTGATGCGTAGCCGTGTTCATTGTCGGTATCATTGTCGTGGTTCTGTTGGTGGTTGCTATTATAGCTGTCATTTTCTTCGTGTTCCGTCTTTCATCACACCCAGCGAAGGTGGCGGTGAAGCATTAGTTCTGTTTGTTGTGAATACTCATGGAGTCGCATCCATAAGAAATTGAAGTGTACAGAGCAACTCTCTTCTGGAATCGCCCTTCTCACAAATACGCATGACTCCTTCATGAAGGGAAACGAGATGGACCACCCCAATCAGACACAGTGATTTCATCTTCATTTCCCTCTCCGAAAGCCTGCAATTCTTGAACCGAGAGTAAATGGTGAAACGGCATGGAGTTTCATCGCGTTGTGTGGTGTATTTCATTCTCTTATTCTCAATCTTACCTCATTCGTGCAATGAGTGGCTGCAATTCAACGTACGGGTCGTGCTGTGTTCAGCTCAAAGCCTGTAACTCTCTTGTAAATGGGTTGCTGGGCGCGCGTGACGGTGTAGGTTTCTCCCTCCTACAACCCATTGTTTGCTCCGTGTCAACAAGATGGCTATCCCGACAAGACGAAAGCTTGTTTTTGTAGTTCTCCGACCAATACTTGTCCGGACCTGAGTGATAACGTTCGCATGAATGCGTTGACGTCTATCTGCTGCAGAGACCTTGTCTCAACGCGTTTGGACGTTTCTACGCGCGTGATTCCTAGGTGTCGTACCATCTACTGAGTCGTATGTCCTCTATTCTGCAACGCTTATCGACAACGATCCGCAAGCTTTCAAAGGCGCTATTGTACTCAAAGTGGGCGGTAGGGCGCGCTGGTGTCGTTTCATCCCCAGATGTTCCATTTCCACCCAAGCCTCCTGCGGAACAGAAGCCATCCCACTATTTTGCCTGCAACCATCCCGGTTGTTCTTTTGAATGCGACAGTGCGGACTCGATGCGAGAACACTTCAAATCGCACTCGGGCAAGCACTCCTATCGCTGTCTGCATCCTGGTTGTTCCTTCATTTCCTCCGTCCTGAAGGACATGAACTACCACCACTCGTACCACACAGGCGAGCGACCCTACTGCTGTACGTACCCCAACTGCGGCTTTGCAGCCCCAAACCACTCCCAGTTGCGTCTCCACATGATCTGCCACTCCGACGAGAAACCGTACAAGTGCTCGTACAGTAATTGCTTGTACTGCAGCCGCTACAAGTCCGCGCTGATCAACCACGAGCGTACGCATACTGGAGAAAAGCCCTACAAGTGCAAGATCTGCCACAACTTTTCTGCGAAACAGAAGTCTGGACTCCAGTATCATTTGCGAACTGTTCATAAGTGTATGTAATTCTTCTGTGTTCTTCTCTACAGTATGTGACGACATCCCTTCTTCTCTACAGTCACATATTCTTTCTTCTCTACATTGTTTTGTTTGGGGCTGTTTGTTGGGAGTGAAGTGGAGTGCGAAGTGGTTCGTGCTTGTTGTAATGATGGTGTTCCCAGTGATTACGAGTTTGCGCTTCCTGTAACGAGGGTACTCTCAATGATCACAAGTCCACGCTTACTACAGTCACCATACTGGAAGGGAATACACCCTTCTCCGAAAGATCGCATCTTTGAAACGGTGGAAACGTGGAATTGATGACGCAACTCTTCTCTCACCCCAATCGAATCTATCATGAAGTGTTTCTATTTGTTTGCGATTCTCTCCGTGGCGCTGGCTACCTCTCCCAGACTCGTGGAAGTGGCCAAGCAGGTCAATTCGATGCACACCACCTGGATTGCCAACGAGGCCATGCCCTCTCGTGATTATAGCCAGCTGCTCGGCGCGTTGAAGGGAGGTGTGGAAGCCAAGATCAAGGACATCAAGATCCGCGACGACCTTCCGAAGGAGTTCGACCCCGTGAAGCAGTGGCCCGAGTGCCCCTCGCTCAAAGAGATTCGTGACCAGTCCACCTGCGGCTCGTGCTGGGCTTTCGGCGCTGTCGAGGCAGCTACGGATCGTCTCTGCATCGCAACGAAGGGACAGAACCAGGACCGTCTTTCGGAGCAGGATCTGCTTTCTTGCTGCGACACGTGTGGTTTCGGTTGCGAAGGCGGTTTCCCCACCACGGCTTGGCACTGGTTCCTGATGAAGGGCGTGACGACCGGAGGCGAGCACGGTTCCAACAAGTGGTGCAACGCGTATTCCTTCCCCAGATGCGAGCATCACGGCTGCGTGGGTCCCTATCCCGAGTGCGGCGAGACCCAGCCTACTCCTGAGTGCGTCGAGAAGTGCCAGGAGGGATATCCCAAGACCTATCAGGAGGACAAGCACTTCTTCTACGAGCTGTACGGCGTGGGCAGCAAGGTCGAGGCGATCAAGACGGAGCTGATGACGAACGGTCCCATGGAGGTGGCCTTCGATGTGTACGAGGACTTCATGACGTACAAGTCGGGCATCTACCAGCACGTGTCGGGCGAGAAGGTCGGTGGACACGCTGTGAAGCTCGTCGGCTGGGGCGTGGAGAACGGCGTGGAGTACTGGAAGATTGCCAACAGCTGGAACGAGACCTGGGGCGAGGATGGTTACTTCCGCATTATCATGGGCAGAGATGAGTGCGGCATTGAGAGCAGCAACGTCGCTGGTCTTCCTATGTTGAATTGGGGTGTTTGTTGCGAAACGATGTCGCAGTGAAGCAAGTTCCGCGGTTATTCAAGTGGGAGCCGTTCCAACGAAAAGCTGTTCTTGCCCTTTTGAACGGGAGGATGCACAACGTTCTTCCGAGTCGTCTAAGCACCGACAGCGAGCACTATGTCGAAGTGGAAGTGCCCATGCTGAATGTGTGGCAAAAGATTGAGGTGTACCTCGAAATGATATCCGTCCCTCTCATCGTCGTGGGTGTTGTTGTTTTCGGACTTGTTCTCCGCTTCTTCAAGGAGATCATCATTCCCATGATTCTCGCTTTGTTCCTGTTCCAAATCTCAAAGCCGATCGTGCTACGCTTGCACCGTCCCATTGTTCCCTACTTTGCGTTCGTCGAGCCCGAAGTGAAAGACGAGGAGAAGCATCTTATCGAAGAAAACGGAAGCACTCTCGTCGTAGCACTGTGCTATGGGTCATTTTGTAGAAACGGAGACGATTGGCATTGAAGTGGGGCGTGCCCTATCGTCCCATATGTTCCTTTATTACGCTTCTATTGCTACTTGGCATCGCGTTTCTGTTCATTTATCCCATTACGACATCGGTTTGGGATGCTGCGTCGTGTGACGGACTAGATACAGCAGTTCATGAAAGAGGACTACAAGCTGTACGCCGAGCACGCCTCCGAGCTCATCAATTCGACTGCAGAGTGGTTTAATGAAACGCTCAAGATTGACATTAATCAGGAATTGGCGGCGATGTCGAAGAATGTGAGCATTGTCATTCCATTTAACGCTAGATCAATTTGTCCACAATCATCGAATCCATCTCGAGAGGCCTGTCGAAAGCGCTTGTGTGCATCGGCTTCACTCTTCTGCTCTTCGTTTTCCTTCTGTTTGGAAGTAGCATGCGCACCTTCGACAAGCAGTCCATTCGCTACAAGGTGGAGAACCAGGTGCGTCGCCTTCGCATCATCTGAGTTGTAGATCACGAGCTACCTGATCATTAAAACGATTCTCTCCTTCATCCTCGGTCTATCCATCTACGTCGTGTTCGGACCCATTTTGCACATTCCGATGGCAATGATCTTCGCGCTGATCTTCTTCGCGCTCAACTTCATTCCGCACATCGTCCCCATTCTTCGATTCCATTACCCCTAGGGACCGATCATCGCCGTCTGTATCCCGATCCCACTCATCCTCTTCGACCCACGCAGCAATCTCGTACGGATCATTGTAGCGATCGCATTCCCTTCGGTACGCACGCCGCCGCACCTCAACTGTAGCTTATGAATCTGGTGCTGCAGGACATCGTGGAGCCGAAGGTACTGGGCGACTCCCTCCATCTTCATCCGGTAGCGATTGTCGCGGGAATTGAGGGTAGATTGTGGTGATCATCTGTCTGGTCGTGTGGGCGTTGTTGCTGGGTCCTATCGGAGCGGTGTTCGCTGTCCCTCTCACTGCGTGCATGAAGATCGTGGTGCACAACATTAATCATCCGTATGCCAAGGTGGGTGTGATGATGAGGCGTGATGGGCAGATTGTGGATGCCTGGCTCTCGGGCGATTTCTGTTGCGTCCACATTCACGACAAGGAGAATGATATCTCAACGCGAGTCGTTCTTTCGCATTCTTGTTCAACAAATCCAATACAACGTTAAGAAACCTCTGATGAGCAGAGGCCAAGCATCCTCGTTTAGCGACTTCTGTTTGAGCAGAGCATACGTCATGTTCCACTCATCACGCGTTATGCCCTCTTCATTCCTGCGAGTCTGTTGCACATACGCAGACCATTCTCGCAGAAGTGTCTCATTCTCCCCAAACAGAAGGAGCCACAACTGAACTGCGCGATCCACATGGAGTCGTTTCCGATAGGCGTCACTCTGGGGACGCACTGCGTACATGAATAGATATTGGTAGAAGCTCTTTTCGTCACACACAGCGCAATGAACGACTCGAAATGGATTCTCCTCCTTCATCTCTTCTCGCCACACAGGCAGTTGACGTTCCAATTGCCCCAGAGTCCCAATGCTACAGAATCACATTCCTAACGCAAGTCCACTTGTACTCTCGTTCCAATGTGAGGACGTCGTTCAGTGTTATGATGTACATGCATTTGCTGTGCATCTTGAAAGCCACATACAGAACAAGAGGATCCTACCCATGAGCGAAGAATCCAGTCGAAATACCTTCTCTGCGTCCAGATGCAGCAACGAAAAGAAGGCAACCACACCATCAAGCGTAAGACGTCTTGAGTTCAGGGGGTCTAGATATGATTGTGTGCTCTGGTATGTACTGCAATACTGGTTAAAGACGGCAACGAGTGTGGGATCATCAGCCGTGAGGGTAGAATCCATAGCACGTCTTCCTAAGAGACTGACGGGAGAGAGTAGACTCCTTTTCGGATGAAAAGAAACAGTACGCTTCTTTGATGGGAAAGCGCTCAAAGGGAGTGCCAAAAACGGGGCGATTTTGCGCGAGTATTCTCTCCATTTTTCTCGCTTTGTACAAATCCTACGATGAGTACTGGACCATCGTCCTCAGGAGCGCACGTGAATCCATTTCTGAAGCATGTGCGATCCCTCGTGCGCTCTCATCCTGTAGAAAACTGCGACTGCGTCCGCTCCGCAGCAACCACTGCCCAGTTCGACACCTGGACCGATGCAGTCGTCCTTTTCCGGAGGTGCCAGACCGTTTATGCCCGTGCAGCCTCAGAATCGTCCGCCCATGGACTACGGAGTTCCCCCTCCACCTGCGAGATCGGGCATGGTGCCGCCGCCTCCGATGGCTACTCCCTTTATGCCGGGTGCGGCGAGTGCGCCTCCTCCAGCACTGAATCCCATGGCACCTCCGCCAATTACTTCTCCTAGTTCAGCCGAAGCGTCGCAGGAAGTGGGAGGCAATGCCATGATGCCCACGCATTCTCGCAAGGGAATGACGGCGGCCCAGCTGTACTCGCTGAACGCGATTGGAAACGGTAATCACTGATGCTGGGTGTGACGTGTAGAGCCTGCTCCTCAGGAAGAGCATGCGAAGCCCGAGCAGGCGCAGCAACCGGAGGCTGTGACGAACGCGAAGGTAGGAGTGCATAGAAGCCTTTCATTCACAGCCCATGAAACCGAGCAACAGCAACGACCGGATCAACCTGAACCGCATTCCTCACCCCGAGGAAGACGATCACCTGCGTTCTGTGGGGTGGGTAACCGACGATGATTACACGGGAGTGGCTGTTGACGAGAACCCTCATCTGTAGCCGATTCCGTACCCCACGCACCAGTACGTGTTCAAGGACACGGGCAACAGCTGTTACCGTTACATGCGTCCGACGATGCGCGTGGTGCCCCAATCCTACTACATGCTGAACAAGACAAAGATTCCGGCGAGCGTGTTCGTGACGCCGTTCGCCGATCACGTGAGTGTTGCCGATCGTAGTTGATCGTAGCCCGTCGACGAGGAGATCCCCGAGATCGACGGAACCAAGGGCATGGTGCGCTGCCAGGAGTGTTGGTACGTTGTGTGGCCCTTTCACCATCACCTCCATCATGATGATCATCGCATCTCACCCCACCTAGGGCCTACATGAATCTGTTCTGCAAGTTCTCCTCCGACGGACACAGCTACACATGCAATCTCTGCGGCGCCACCAACGACGTGCCCTCCTTCTACTACTCCACCGTGGACGGTCAGGGTCGTCGCTTCGACTCGCTGGAGCGTCCCGAACTGAGTCACGGCACCTACGACTACAAGGTGGGCGACGACTTCTGTGCGAGGCCGCGACAGCAGCCCATCTTCGCGTTCGTGGTGGACGTGACGAAGAACGCGCACGTGAACGGCGTGTTCGATGCGGTGCTGAGTTCGATCCGTGCGTGCGTGGACGTGCTGAAGGAGAACCCGAGAGCGAAGGTGGGCGTGTGCGTGTTCGACACGGTGACGCACATGATCACGATGAAGGTGTGTGTGGTGTGGTGCTGTGAGGCGTAGAATGGTCATGTGAACGAGGTGCTGATGTGTGACCCTGACGACGCGTACGCGGTGGTGGGATCGACGCAGTGGCTGTTAGCTCCTGCGACGCAGTCTGAGCTGATTTACGGTCTGCTGGACTACATCAAGACGGCGTATTCCCCTGAACACCACGCGCCGCAGGAGCATGCCGCGACACTGTGTGCGGTGAAGACGGTGGCGGGCGCGTTGGCGGTGAGTGGGGGTCATGTTGTGGTGATTGAGTGCACGCCGCCGATGCTGGGGATTGGGAGGATTAGTTCGCAGGAGAATGTGGCGTTTTATGGGACGGATGATGAGTCGCAACTGTGAGTGTTGTGATGTGTTGTGATGTGATGTGATGTGATGTGATGTGATGTGATGTGATGTGATGTGATGGGTTGTGATGTGTTGTGATGTGATGTGATGTGATGTGATGGGTTGTGATGTGTTGT
>ERZ1106923.290-NODE-290-length-21492-cov-17.758455_pt1 | contig 21492 bp, 25 predicted proteins | sample MGYA00403657_ERZ1106923 | MGnify/ENA primary metagenome ERZ1106923 (study PRJEB35170, sample SAMEA104062425) | human gut metagenome | biome: human gut; feature: human-associated habitat; material: faeces | place: Denmark | collected 2012-06-19 ...
ACCTTTCCACCGGTCAAACGACGCTTATGACGAGAATCACGGCAAATACCTACACACCGATCAGAATTCGCCCCTTTTCACTCCGCCGCACCGCGATTCGAATCCACACCTACCCATTCTATCAAATCAGTAGTTCTAGCGATAGTGTGGTTTTCACAACGATTGGGAATGGGTCGACCGTGCGGTTGTCGCCTTGATCATCAAGGCCCCGCTCTCTCCCGTTTTCTGCCCTTCCACTTTTCGATTCGAGACCCATCTCGCGATCCGCGCGTCATTCCAACAAAGAGACACAACAGAAAACAAACTCACGAATCCTTCGGACAAAAAATGAGTTTCCTTCTCTTCATGACTCTCAGTTCTTCTTATCAATGAGACTCTTCTTGCTCTTCACCACGGACCAATTGATCTCGCTGGGCGACGCCACCGGGTTCCTCTCCCATGGATTCACGGACGAGGCGGACGTGGCTCCCGTGTCGCGCTTTCCCGCCTGACTCATCTTCACCGCCGTCAGGTTGCGCAGCGACTTGTCGAGCAGAGCCAGCACGCGAGTCAAGTCCTCTCGCTTCTTCACCAGCGTCTGGTCCTCCTACGCGTCACGCTCCTCTCCATCGCCCACCGCCATCAGGCCCTGCACCAGGTTCTTGTTGTAGATGTTGTTAATCAGCACGTTGTAGATGCTGTCCACGGTCTGGTTCAGCAGATACAGCGTGATGCACTACACCTCACACGCCACATCCCTCACACACCTTCGGCAGACTGTCGATCAGATTCTTCTTCACCGAGTCCAGGTACGTGTCGATCAGCCGCGACGTGTACTCGATCATCACCTGCTCGTTGTCGCCGTAGTCCTTCCAGTCGTCGCTCTCGATCAGCGGACCCAGCTTGCTGCTGCGGTAGTAGCTGTCCACCACCGGCTTCTCCTCCTTCACCTCCTCCTCCGCCGGCTTCGTCGACTCCACCAGCTTCGTCAGCGTGTCGCGCCACACCTCCTCGCTGCCCGCGATGTTGAACCACGTGATCCAGTTCGACTCCTGCGCCTCCGAGTCCACGCGCAGCTCCAAGCTCTCCTCGTTCGGCAACTGCACCACGAACTCGAACTCGCCCATCGCCGGGTTGTTCCGCACCACGCTCGCCGTCGCGCCCTCCAGGAACACCTCCTCCACACCGGGGTCGTTGCGGTCGATCACCGCCGTTGCGTTGTAGAAGAAGGAGCGCTGCTTCAGCAGACCGTACACGTGGTCGTACCGCCCGCGACTCGTCTTCAGGAAGCACCAGCCCTGCATCATCGGCTCCTGGAACTCCGGCGGGTCGTTCGGGTTGGTCTTCTGCAGCACGCGCTACCCGTGAGGACACCCACACTCCCCTACCGCGCGCGCCGTGGCGATGGCGCCGCCCTGCAGCTTCTTGATGCTCGCCGACGACAGCGCCTCGTGCGCCGTGTTGATGTACGCCTTCTCCATCTCCAGCAGGATGTGCGCCATCTCCTTCGTGATGTTCGCCTTGTCGTCCAGCAGCTGCAGCGTCTCGCGGATGATCGCCTCGCGCAGCTTCGGGAAGTACTGCAGCTCCGGCATCTGGATCCCGCACACCACGTTCTGGAACTCCGTCTTCACCTGCTCCACGCACAGGTTGCATGGCTTCTCGAAGTGCGTCAGGCACTGTCGGATCAGCGTCTCCAGCGCCTTCTCCGACGCGAACAGCCCGCCGTGGATGCCGCGGTTGTTCACAATCGCCGTGCGGATCGCCTGGACGCTGATGCACTCGCGCGCGTCCAGCGCGTGGATGGCGTTCGTGAAGTCTCGCGAGAAGATCTCCAGGATGCGCGCGCCTCCCGTCAGCGCGCCCTCCTCCTCCTTGTTGGGGTCCGCTTTGCCGAAGAGCGCGCCGCGCAGCTGCTGCGAGTAGCTGATGAACACCTGCACGGCGGAGGCGTTCACGTCGGTCAGCCCGTCGTTCACGCTCTTGATCTCCAGCAGCTGCGCACTAGCGTTCACTCCACACCCCGTGACTACTTGATCTGCTGGCGGTACGCCGTCACCTTCGCGATGATGTCCGGCAGCGACCCGCTGATGTGGTTCACCAGCAGCTCGTTCAGCCGCTCGCGCAGGTACTGCGTGCCCATCCGGCTGCTGTACTGCGGGTAGTACGTCTGGAAGAAGCGGCGCTCATCCTCCCACTGGCGATGCATGTCCTTCCGCGTGTCGATGTCGCTCTGGCTGCGGTTGATCACGCCCACGTAGCCCAGCTTCAGCGGGATGACGCGGCCCTCGAAAATCTCGCTCGCGTCCGTGCCGCGGTCCATGATGTCCACCTTCGTGATCACGCCGATGGTGCGCTCGCCCGTCGGGTCGTACTCCTTCGCCAGCTGGATGGCGTCGCTCAGCGCCAAGTCCGTGTTCGCCGCGGTCACCGCCATGATGATACACGACGGCTCGCGGATGAAGCGCACCACCATGTTGCGCAGGATCTCCTCGATGTTGCGTGGCTGGTCGCCCACGGGGTTGCGCGTGATGCCCGGCAGATCGATGAGCGTGAGGTTCACCACGTTCGGCGAGTAGATCTTGAGGTTGATGGGCTTGTCCGTCACGCACACGCCCGTGCCCGTCTCCCTCTCCGTCTGGCTCACGATCTCGTTCCGCACTTCGTCAAAGTCGTAGAACTGCTTCGTCGGCTTATGTGCAAACACGGCGTACTCTACTCCTCAACGGCGAAGGAAGAACCCACCCGTCGCCAGGTCTTTGACGTAGACGAGCTGCAGAATCAGCGGGCAGCGCGTGACGATGCCGCTCCCGCGAGGAAGGAAGTCTCTCCCGACGATGTTCTCCAACACGGAGCTCTTTCCGCTTGACTGTCCGCCCACGACCGCGATTTGCGGGAGGTCGATTGTGTTGCCCCCTACAGCGTGATCCTGTTTAAGAATAGCGCACCCACGATGGAGAAGACCTCCTGTATGTCGTTGATGATGGAGATCAGTCCCTGCATTCCGAAATCACTCTTGTTTCGGTCCATTGTGTGGTTGTAGAATAGATATGGGTGTGCCGCAATTCGGGACGATTTCGGTGGTCCCTTGAATTGGAGTGTTTCCGTTCCCTCGTAACGCGGATTTGAAGGGCATAAGTCGGAGATGTCGTGGGCAGGAAATGAAGCAGCAATTCGCTTGCGCTTCACTGAAACGCTCCCTTCACTCTTGAACAAACACAACGCCAGTTTACATTTCGAACGAAGCCCTAACGACTTCACGAGACGCATCGTGTCTTCGATGCTTCTTCTGATTCTGATGGGAGACACTGCGACGACGCTGACTTGAAAATGCATTTGACATCTCGCGCGGCTTCACCTGAATGGCGTCCATCGCCTCCTTCCCTCGCAGGCGCATGAACAGCAACGCGATCACAACGGTGATGATCACGATGGAAACGACAACAGCCACCACAACAAGCGCCATCACCGACACGCACATCCCGTACTCCTCGCTCCACTCGCCGTCGTGCTCGCCCGCCTCACACGACCGCGTCAGACTCCCGACAAACGCTCCCTTGTTGTGACAGTCGTACACGTACGACTGCCCGACCTGGATCTGCGGAAACACGCCCAGCGCCTTGCAATACCCCTTGCGCACCGTCAGCAGGAGCATGAAGAACGTGGCGCCGCTGTCGTTCTCGCCGTACACAGTGTACGACCGAGCCGTCTGGAGAGCGAGGGGCGTGCCCGAAATCTCCCCTGTTTTGGGGTTGATGGTGAGGTTGGCGGGAAGCCCCGGCTCGACGTAGAACCGCGAGATGGTGTTGGTGAAGGTGGGTCGGATCGGCACCATGGGCACCTCGTGCGCGATCACCACCATCGACGACGGGTACAACAGGTCCGCCGGCGGGCGCTGCTTGCAGTGGTCGTAGAAGATGTCGGAGAACACGCCGTTCCGGCAGATGCGGTACGAGTAGCCCTCGTAGTTGTCCTTGCAGGGTCCGGGACTCTTCCGCATGTTGTAAACGGCAGGGTAGTCTCCGAGCGCCATGCAGTACTGTCCCTCCGTTCGCACGGTCGCCACGGACACCTCCGCTAGCGCCACCAGCTCTGACCGCGAGTTGATCCCGTCGAGCGTGATCTTGTAGTCCGAGTAGCCCAGAAGCCCCTGCGGCGTGTCCAGGAGAATGACGCTGTCCTCCTTGGTGGAGAGCTGATACCACGAATCCACGTGGTCCCAGGAGGCGTTGCGCGCCGTCTTCACCCAAATCGACCAGGAGGTGGACACGGGGTACACGGTGTAGAGGGCCACTGAGTTGAAGAACACCGACTCGGGGATGTGGTAGTGCCAGCGGAACGAGGCGTCGAGGTTGTTCTCGAGCACCGCGTGTGTGAGGATCGAGAGGTCGAGGAGGTCTTCCAGACGGCCTGACTCGATGGGCTTCACCTCCACGCCGTCCACCGTGTTGTAGTGCAGCACGCACGACTCGGCGCGCCACACGCCCGAGAAGCTCAGCTGCGGAGGCTGCGAAGACGGCGCGTCGAACGATCGGTGGTGCTCCACGCCAAACACCACCCGGTCGCTGCTGGAGGAGAAGTAGAGAAGAGGAATGTGGATGAACATCGGCGTCGCGAACGCGTGGTTTCTGTCCGCCAGCGTGGCGTTCGAGGGGCTCGAGGGCAGGTTGCTGCGCGCCACGACAGCGCCGTTGTAGTACACAATGATGCCTCCGTTGAAGTGCGCGCGCACGGTGAGCACGGAGAAGGTGGCGAGGCGCGGGGCTTGGAGCACAATACGAGCAAGGGTCGTTATTGTTGAAGAGGTCCCGATGTCCTCCAAATGCATGAAACCCCACGTTACCGTGGAAAACGACGGCTGAAGCCACTCCGCCGGCACCTCCTCCTCCACGCGCAGCACCGCCCACAGCGTGCGGTTCGCGGCGAAGGGCATCTGATTGGAGAAGGTGGTGGTGATCACTTTCACCGTCTTCATCAGCTCGTTGCTGCCGTCGCTGTCGTCATCGCTGTCGTCGTCGTACAGGATCGACTGCGTGCTGAGCGGGATGCGTCCGCTGTCGGCAGAAAGCCGGTATCCCCGCGGGAAGTCGATGGTCTTCGTGGCGTCGTAGCGAAGGAGGAGGTGGTAAACGGACTGCTGGAGACAGTACGCGAAGGTGTACGTGGCGTAGGGGAGAGTGAACGAGGAGAAGGAGGTGGAGGGCACGGGCGGTAGCGAAGACTCCCCGAAGATGGAGAAGGAGAGCAGCTGTGGGTACGCGTCGGTGCGGATGGAGAGGTGAACAATGGAGTGGTCAGGCGTGCACTCCACCGTGACGAGGTTCAGCACCAGACTCGTCACAGTGCCGTCGTACCGCTTGCACTGGACTGAGTAGGCAGCGTCGTTTGCCTTCTCCTCCAGCACGCCGACGACAGTCCCAGTAGCAGCGTCCATGGCGAGACCTCGCGGAAGCGGCGTCACGGCGGTGAAGAAGGAATAGCCCTGCGACGCGGGGATGATCGTGCCGACGTCCTCGCCCACGAGCACGTCGGTCGTGGGGTATGTGGGCGTGACAGACTCCCGGTTCATCTTGTCCGTGAAGAGGCGCCACTCCATCAGCGACACGCCAGCGTCCTCGTCGCAGGAGAGCGTGATGCGGTACTCCGAGAACGGCTTGATCGCGGGGAGGAAGAAGTCTCTGCGCGTGCTCGTGTCGAAATAGAGAACGGAATCCATGAACAGAAGCGGCGTGTACGCGGCGTCGTCCTCGTTCTTCGCCTCGACGGACAGTGACGAGGCGGTGTATCGCTTGTCCGAAGAGCCATTTTGCTTGCTCAAAGAAGAAACAAGCGCCATGCGCGAGATGGTCTCCTGGCGCTGGTGGCTGAACAGGATGCGGAAGGTGTTTCGCTCGGCGGCGAGCGCGTTGGTGGCGGAGCAGCCGTCCAGCACGAACGCTCCCTTCACCAGGTTCGACGACTGCACACGGTGGTCGAGCACGCGGTCCGTGGTCAGCGAGCCGAAGAGACGCAGGTAGGCGTCGAACACCACGTGCGTCTGGGAGGGGAGGAGAGAGAACAAGGCGATGGCGATGGTGTTCTCGCCCTCGCGCAGCAGCATGCGCTTCTTGAAGAACAGGGGGAGGGACACGGTGCGGAAGAGCGTGTAGTCGAAGGACCCGGTCGCCCGCGTGTTGTTGTCGATCACGCCGTCGCCGATGTGGAAGCGATACACCTCGACGCCGTTCAGGTACACCACGCACCCGAACTCGTACACGATACCGATCTCGAAGGCTCCCGACGCCGCGAGAAGGTCGGCGGACACGGCGAATTGCTTCTTGAACAGCTGGATGTGGCTCACAGCCTCCGGGAAGCGCCCGGGCAGCCGCAGCACCCAGCCGGAGGGCGTGGCGGTTCCGTACCAGTCGGCAGGGTACTCAGTTGGCATGAGACAGAACCACTCCTCGTCTGGGCGAATGGAAGGCTCGATGTTCACCTCCACGGAGGCGGAGAAGGTGGTTTGGCGATCGAAGCGCGTGCGCAGGATCATTTGCTTTTGGTGCGCGTCGAGAAAGAGGTTCAGCGTCAGGTAGGAGTCCTCGCTCCACGCGTCCAGCGCCGCCGAGCCCATCTCGACGCGGTACAGCCCGTGATCCAAGCACAGACGCTCCACGACTATCTTCTTCTCCTCCTGGCTGCCGAACGCCTCGACAGCGAGCACAGACTTGGTCGTCTCCAAATCGACAATGCGGAACCACTCGTAGATGGCGTTCTTGGCGCCGTAGCGGCGCACGACCTCCACCTCGTTCCTGCCACACTCCTTCACGGTGATGTTGATGTGTGTGACTGCGGGGAAGGGATGGCTGGCTGTCACCGTGTACATCGTGTCGGGACTGACCTCCAGAGGAACGCCGTAGATCACGCAGTACGTGCTGTCGAAGAAGAGCGACGGCAGCTCGGGCGAGATCGAGCAGTTGCGGTACCCCTGGTTCACGGGGTGGATTTGGATGCTCTTCTGGTAGCGATAGAGCACGATGAAAGCGGGAGAGTACGTGAAGGGTACGGTGTCGGGCGAGTGGCAGACGAGAAGCTGTAGTTCGTTGATGGAGAGGGGCGACAGCGTGGTCGTCGCCGTCACACGGAACGACTTGTAGTTGTCCCTCTGGAGAAAGAACGGGAACTCGGCGTAGCTCTGCGTCGTCCAGGTCAGTTCGTCGTACTTCCCGAAGATCACGGCTTCGCCGGAGACGGTGACGCCCTCAATGATGAACTCCTTCGGAGCCGTCGCGTGGTTGGTGAAGGCAGACACGCGCACCATATTCACCTGTGCCATTCTACGAGTGAAACGCCAGCGAAACGCCAACATATCGTCGTAGGTGATGGAGAGCGTGGTGGAGAAGGCGTCGGTACTCCAGAAGGACCCGCGGTGGAAGTCCATCACCACCTCAGCGGTCGTGGACGCGTCAAAGGCATCGATGGAGACGTGCGGCGAAAAGGGGAGGATGAAGCAAGAGTCGGTGGCCGAGGTGGCTGCGAGTCCCTGCAGGTATGCGTCGAACGAGGCGGCGTTCATTTGGAAGAGGGAAATGAAGTGCAATTCGACAGCCAGGGTGTTGGTGCCCAGAAGAAGCTCGTTGCCGTGGCGATAGTAGGTGTACCACGACTCGTCGCACTCGGAGTAGGAGGCTGTCGTGGATGGCTGCACTTCTCTAGAGATGAGCGGCGATGTGATGCGATCACCCTGGAGGCATGTTTTCACGAACCACCTCGGCACCGTTCAGATAGGCTATCAATCCCTGTCGAAAGAGGAGAGAGAGCTCATACGCCGCCGAGGCATAACGATTGGAAAAGCTCACTCTATAGTAGATGGAGCTACTGTAGCCGTGAACAATTTTCCCTCCCGTGATCGTGAGCCAGTCGGAGTCGTCGTAGTTCGTGGTGAACCAGCTTGGTTGGTTGCAATTGAGAGCGTAACGCCAAGTAGACTCCTTCTGAACATTCAGTTTGACTATGTGTTAGTAGGGGAAACAATGAGAACAAGAAATGTCGAACTTGGCCTCCTTCAACGCCAGCATTTCGTTCTTGAAGATCACGTTGTCATAGATACCGTAGATTTCGATCCAAGAATCGATAGACCACGAGTTTTCATTTCTAGTCATGACTCACAGGGACAATCGTGACTTGTCTCGTAGAACAAGGGTGTACAAGAGATCATCGTTTGCAGGAAGGTCAACAACTAATGTTACAGTATCGTAGTCAACAAATAAAGGACTGGAATAGAGTAGAGTAGAGCCGGAGAAGAAGTGAAAGGATTCTTCATCCGCGTTCTTCCCACTCCTCTTCACAACAGTTACGGAGATGACTTCCTCCGATGTTGAAAGACAGAGGCAGATGCCTATTCGCTTCACAAAGTGTAAATAGAGACGTACATAGACAAAGGAATGCAGTCAGATGATGCATAGCATGTCCTATTTGAGAAAACCAAGGGACGACCGAAATGGCGAGTATTTTTGGAGCGTGTGTCCAAGATTGGCATCGTTTTTCGCCACAATAGTCATTGATAACAGATCCAGAAACCGATCTTTGATTACAATGCCTAGTGGAGAGTTCAAATTACCGCGGAGCGTGTAATGATATAGACGATATAACGATGATGACCTCTTCTCAAAATGCAGAGCATGCGGCATGATCATGGATATAGGAGAAGTCCAAATGCACGACAGTGTGTGTAAGGCGTCAAAAAGTGAGAAGAAGAGAGTATTTGCTCGTTGTGTGGGCTATTACGAATAGGTTGCTTTGAATCGCTATGAAATGATAACAGGACGGGATCGCAACATATTGGAGGGCTTTGGGTGATCCTTGTTTCGTAGTGTTGATTCGTAGATTGGCGGAGGACGGTAATGATGGATCGAAGAAGAAGCATCACAAGCACCATTCCGATGCCGAAGGAGCCGCTCCCGAAGATGATTCGAAGGCAAAGAGCAACGATAACGACGATGAAGAGAGGAGAAAGCGCAAGGAAGAGCGAAGGAAGAGAAAGGAAGCCGAGGCGGCTGCTGCTGAAGAAGAGAAGAAGAAGACCGAAGAGGAGGAGGAGGCGAGACGAAAGAGACATGAAGAGAGACGAAAGCGAAAGGAGGCGGAAGCTGCTGCTGCTGCTGCTGCTGCGGCGGCGGCTGAAGAGGAGGAGAGAAGGAAGAGACATGAAGAGAAGAAGAAAAGAAAGGAAGAGGAGGCTGCGCGCGCTGCAGAGGAGGCGAAGAAGGCAGAGGAAGCGAAGGAAGTGGATGACGAGGAAGAAGCGAGAAGGAAGCGGAAAGAGGAGAGAAGGAAGAGACGAGAGGCGGAAGCTGCGGAAGAGGAGGCGAAGAAAAAGGCAGAAGAGGAGGAGGAAAAGAAGAAGGCGGAGGAGGATGAGGAGAGAAGGAAGAGGCATGAAGAGAGAAGGAAGAGAAGAGAGGCGGAAGCTGCGGAGGCTGCCAGAATCGCTGCTGAAGAGGAGGCGAAGAGAATTGCTGAGGAGGAGGCGAAGAGAAAGGCAGAAGAAGAAGCTAGATTGAAGGCTGAGGAGGAAACCAGAATCGCTATGGAAGAAGAAGCGATGAGAAAGGCTGAAGAAGAGGCGAAAAGAAAGGCAGAGGAGGAGGCGAAGAAGAGAGCGGAGGAGGAGGCTGCTCGTGCCGCGGCTGAAGAGGAGAGAAGAAAGAGACATGAGGAGAGACGAAAGAGAAGAGAAGCCGAAGCTGCGGAAGCGGCTCGCATTGCCGCTGAAGAGGAAGCTAAGAAGAAGGCTGAAGAAGAAGCGAAGAGAAAGGCAGAGGAAGAGGCAAGATTGAAGGCTGAAGAGGAAACCAGAAAGAAGGCTGAAGAGGAAGCTGCTCGAATTGCGGCTGCTGAAGCTGCCAGAATCGCTGTGGAGGAGGAAGCTAAGAGAAAGGCTGAAGAGGAAGCTAAGAAGAAGGCGGAGGAGGAAGCCAGAAAGAAGGCGGAGGAGGAAGCGAAGAAGAAGGCTGAAGAGGAAGCAAAGAAGAGAGCAGAAGAAGAAGCTAAGAGAAAAGCTGAAGAGGAGGCGAAGAGAAAGGCAGAAGAGGAGGCGAGAAAGAAGGCGGAAGAAGAAGCAGCCCGCGTTGCGGCTGAAGAAGAGAGAAGAAAGAGGCATGAAGAGAGAAGGAAGAGAAGAGAAGCCGAAGCCGCTGAAGCTGCCAGAATTGCTGCTGAAGAAGAGGCGAAGAGAATTGCTGAGGAGGAGGCGAAGAAGAAGGCGGAGGAGGAAGCTGCCAGAAAGAAGGCTGAAGAGGAAGCTAAGAGGAAGGCTGAAGAGGAGGAGGCGAGACGAAAGAGACACGAGGAAAGAAGAAAGCGAAAGGAAGCCGAAGCGGCGGAAGCAGCTCGTCTTGCCGCTGAGGAAGAGGCGAAGAAGAAGGCGGAGGAGGAGGCGGCGCGTGTTGCTGAAGAAGAGAAGAGAAAGAGAAAGGAGGAGAGAAGAAAGCGAAAGGAGGCCGAAGCCGCTGAAGCTGCCAGAATCGCCGCTGAAGAGGAAGCTAGAAAGAAGGCGGAGGAGGAGGCGAAGAACAGTGAGATCATTCCCTCTCTATCACCCGTAGAGATCGTGTTCATCTGCAAGGTGTGTGGCAAGGGTCTGACGGAGGAAGAAGGGTACACGCACGCCATCACCTGTCGTCCGCCGCGCGGCTTCAGAGGCGAGCAGCTGCTCCGTATCGAAGAGAGTCCGAAGGAAGAGGCGAAGCCTGAAGCTCCCACGCCCAAGAAGGAGGCAGAAGGTGGAGGTAGAGTGAGTCGGTGACGCGTAGATACGTACATATGCAACGTGTGCGGTCAGGCGGTCGCCGAGAGCGAGTGCGCGGCGCACACGACGACGTGCCCTCTCCCCAAGCGCTTCACTGGAGAGCGCTTCCTCAAGGTGGAGGACAAGCCCAAGGAGGACGTGGTGGTCGTGCTCCCCGTCGAGGCGCCCAAGGAGAAGCCTGAAGAGAAGCCTAAAGAGAAGCCTAAAGAGACTCACAAGGAAGAGAAGCCTGAAGAGAAACCCGAGGACACTCACAAGGAAGAGACGCACAAAGAAGAGCCTGAAGACGCCGGCGCGAACCCCTTCGAGATCGAGCAGCCGTTCGAGTGCGTGCCCGTGGAGTTCGAGGTGAACCCGTTCGAGGAGGACCTGACGGCGGTGGCGCTGCCGGAGGAGAAGGAGGAGGAGGAGGTGAAGGAGACGCAGAAGAAGGCGGTGGTGAACCCGTTCGGCACGGAGGAGGCGCTGCAGATCGAGGCGAAGGAGGAGGAGAAGCCCGCCACCGTGTTGGTGAAGTCTGCCAACCCCTTCGACGACATGTCCAGCGACGACGAGGCGGGCAACCCCTTCGACGCGCCGAAGCCAGCCGTAGCGGCGCAGTCGTCGAACCCCTTCGACGCTCCCAGCGACGAGGACGACGAGGAGGCGGGCAATCCCTTCGACACGCCCAGCAAAGAAGAGGGAGGCAATCCTTTCGACGCTCCCAGCGACGAAGAAGGAGGCAATCCCTTTGACGCGCCCGCCGTGGCGCCCTCGCAGTCGACGAACCCCTTCGACGCGCCCAGCGACGAGGAGGGAGGCAACCCCTTCGACGAGGCGCCGCAGAAGACCGCCCTGCGCGCGCAGTCCGTGGTGCAGGAGACGACCAACCCCTTCGACGCGATCCAGGTGGAGGAGAAGACGGTGACGGCGTTCTCGAACGTGGAGCTGAAGCCCGAGCCGAAGCCGGCGAGCCCGTTCGACGAGGAGAAGCCCGAGCCGCCTGCGGACCAGTTGAAGCGCTTGCAGCTGGAGGAGGAGAAGCGAGTGCAGGAGATGTTGATGCGGGAAGAGGAGAAGAGACGAGAGGAGCAGGAACGAGCGGCGGAGGAGGAGAGAAAGAAGGAGGAGGAGGAGCGTCTGGTGGCGCAGCGCAGAGAGTTTGAAGCGGCGGAGATGGGTGAGTGGCGCGAGGCGCGAGTGAGGGATAGAACGCCTGTGCTTTGAGGAGTCCATTCGCGTGGGCGTGAAGTGTGTGAAGTGGTGTCGCAACAACAGCACTCATGAGACGTGCGTGAAGCTGGTGGACGTGGCGGGTCAGCCGTGCGTGGGGAGTGCGTCGTGGAGCTGAGGCGTAGATGCAGTGGGAGCGAAAGAAGAGGTTCCACAGCGCGATGGGCGTGCTGCCTCTGAGCGAGGTGATTCGCGTGGACGTGGTCGAGAGCGCTCCCATCTTTGCGCTGTGTACAAGCGAGAGGTGAGCGAGGGAGGAGGCGGTGACGCCTAGAGAGTTGCGTTTAGAGTTCCAGACGACGGAAGAGAGGGACAGACTAGCCAGCGGAATCAAGCGATTGTGCCCGAATCTTGCGTAGTGCGTTTTGTTACATTATGACTGGGTTTGTTCAACAAGGAAGCCAACCGAACGTGATGGAGGAGGGAATTGTACAAGATTTGGACCCGCGACGAACGAGGAGGGGCAGCGAGCCCTTCAGCGCCGCCGCGCACAGCGAGAAGGAGCTGCGCTGCGTCCCGATGAGCACCGTGGACTTGGACAGCAGCTCCATCTCCACGAAGGCGTCAAACAGGGACTGATACGCCACGCGGCTGAAGTACCGCGTCATCGTGTGGGACGACTTCCTGTCGAGGAACAGGACGGGCAGCGAGGGGTTGTAGTTGGAGATCATGGATTTCGCCTTCGTCGAGTCCGAAGCCACGACGATGGCAGCATCATTCTTCGTCAGCCCCTCCTTGCACCGATGGAACACTGATATCTCCTTGATGCTCAGGAACGACGACTGGTCCTTGAAGTCGGAGAGCGGATTCCCGCATCGAATGTGCATTCCGATCACCGTCTTGTTCTGAACACCCTCCAGCCGCGCCGCCACCTCCTGCTCGACCTGAGGCAGAGGAACAAGATAGTTACGAAGGATCCGTGACAGCAAGAAAAAGGCGTGAATGTCCAGCGGCGCGGTCTTGTTCGCGGAGAGCGGGAGAAGGCGAAGCGCGTCCAGCTTCTTGAAATTGTCGGGGTTCTGGAGGATGAAAAAGAACAGCGGACAGTTCGTGGACAGCAGGACGGTCTTGTGTGGCATCAGTGATGACAGGGGAAGGGTCGCGAGGTTTCTGGTGAGCGGGGAACGCGCGCTGAAGCACCGGTTGTAGGCCACGAGAGAATCCTTTTTGCTAGGAGGACTCCCTACGCCTCACACTCGAGTCCATCACGCACGGTACGGAGCGATTGTCGAATTCCAGTAGTCCGTGAAGTTGAACACGTTGTGGAATGCGTAGTTGCCGCTGTCTATGCGTAACACGCCAAATCGCACACAAGCACAGTACAAGCGACGATTCGTCAACGCAGCAATGACGAACGCGCTGACCAGTCCATACACATTATTCCCTAAGCCGCTTTCCGAGGGCTTGAAAATGACACTCCCGTTATACACGTGAGGCTTCACTATGTCCTCTTCTTCCCTTTGTGCAACCTGGATTGGGGGTCGCCGTGTTGCGACGACAACAACGCTCTCGCGTTCGCTTTCTTCGATCTCGCTCTGCGAAACAGTCGGTCTCTCCGTGGCGATATCTGGCTCCACGTAAGAAGAGACCATGGACGGGGTCGGCTTCAATGACGCAAGAGCCACCCGATCTCTCTCCCAGGACTGCAGCAACTCACGACGCTGCCTCCTGTAGCTAGACCGCAGGATCCACACCTCTACTCATCAACAGAAGAGCGAGCGCGAACCGAGCAGGTCCAGACAGACGGTGACGATGAGCAGAAGCCACAGAACTCTCATTCATAAATAGAGAACGTGAATTCTGAATCGCGGTGCGTGCTTCAATCAAAACACAAGCCAAGCGAAATAGATATTACAATTGCAACGACGGCATAGCTGACTCCTTCTCCTCCTTCTTCCCATCCAAAGCGGACGCAATACTCTCGACACGACGCTCCAGCTTCTTCACCGACTCCTAGTCCTTACCAACACCTCAATGCCCGCTACCTGCAACTGGATCTGCGATTGAACCATCTGCATCAAGAAGTCGTTCATCCGCTTCAACTCCTCCATCACGCGCAGCGACAGCCCGTCCTCGCTCCTGCGCGCCTCTGCTTTCTTCCCCTCGCTCTTCCCAATCCCCGATTTGATGAGCTTCGAGCCGCCAAACGACCCCGTGCAAATGGGTGCATTCTATCCATCACGTCCCATCTCAACCCTCACAGGATACACGGGGAGTCTGTCCTCGCTCCCAGCTCCCGCAGGACACACAGGGAGTTTCTCTTCGCCGCGCGGCGACGCGTCTTCCTTGTTGATCTGGAGAATGATGTCGTGTACGCTGTAGCCACGATGGCGTCTCGACCCCTCCTCCTTCTCGCTCTCCGCCGTGTTCGTCTCGAACATCGACGTGCTGCGACCGCGGCGGTCGTGCGGCGGCGGCTCCGTGGCGGACACCGAGTTGCTGTGAAGCAGGCTGCGGTGGAAGGCGTGCGGCACGGCTGGGGTTTCTTGCGAGGCGGGGTTGGGCGTTGTGGTGTCATGAGAAGGGCGAGTGGGCGACTGAGCTTCGTCGAGACAGAAGGGGGAGAGAGGGACGGCGCACACGGGGGAGGAGAGCGAGGGCTGGGCTGCGGCGGGCTGGCCGAGAAGGTTCTTCTTCTCGCCGATGGTGATGATGTGGTGCGACGGGACGAAGAAGGTGGGAGACTTGCTCCCGTGCGTCAGAATGTCGTCCAGGTAATCGCGTCCGCAGGAGACTTTGGAAAAGAGAGTCTTGATGGAAATGCCATTGAAGACCTTGAAGTGCGGCAGCCGGTTGTGGAGGAAATACACCAGATTGCGACGGTTCTCCTTGTCCCGCATAATCACAGGGTTGTAGGTGAGATCGAGGGATTCCAGCGACTACGCATCAAACGACGCGCGGAGAAGAACGGAAAGAGAGAGGATGTCTTGGAATGTGTCGTACGAAACGTCGTTGTGAGAGAGGGAGAGAATACGAAGACTACGGAGCTTGTACAGGTCCTATTGCATGAGCAGGATGCCCGACGGATACACGAGGGAACATGCACACCGCATTGTTGTCCAGAACCAATTCAACGAGTCGATGAAGGGAAGTGAGCGGGCGGATGTCAGAAATCTGGTTGTTGGACAAATTCAAATACGTGAGTCTTTTCAGCTTGTGCAGCGGCGTGAGATCCTTGATTTGGTGGTCGCACATCGTCAAGCGCTCGATATCTATCACTGAAGGAGTGTGCGGAGAGAGTACTCTTCATCGCTTCCAGTCCATCGATCTTTACAAATTGCAGAGACACCATTGGGGAAACGCGATACGACAGGTCCGCCTCCTCGACCTCGTCAATGTCGTTTTCGTTGCAGCTTCAAATCATTGCCATTCCGACACGGACTTACTCCATGATCTTCAGCAACTCTGCCTTGGTAAGGCACGTTCCACTCTACGCTTCAGGAGATCAACAAGCACGCCGTACGTCATTTACACTCAGTTGCATTGAAATAAATGAGAAAACGCCGATTTCGTCTTGCACGTTCAGTCATCGCTTGGTAGCGTTCCTTGCCCCCATCGTCGGAATCGAGTGCCCTCTCAAACTTGCCCCAGTCCCTTTCCAGAGCGGGACAGGGGCAGAGCGAGCGGTTTCCGCCACATTTCTTCTGATCCGTTCTATAGGATTGCTCCATTGTGTTTGACAGGATGCAGAAAGAAGAGGTATCCATGACAGTCACGATGACGATGACTGATGCATGCAAGGCGTGGGGAATCGACTCCACAATTGTGAACAACCTAAAGGAGGACGGAATCAAGGAGTTCTTTGAAATTCAGACAAAGGCCGTTCCCCAAATCCTAGATTGTGGGCGTCTCCTTCTCTCTCCTAACGAATAGGTGACCGGTGCAACATTGCCCGTGATATCACGATTTGTGCGCCAACCGGAAGTGGAAAGACACTGGTACTTGATTTCTGTGGGCGCGACAAACTAACGCATAGGTGTATATTATTCCGATTATCCAATCACTCATGCATCGCGTGGTGCCGCGCATCAGGGCGTTGGTGGTGGTTCCTTCGCGTGACTTGGCGCTGCAAGTGAAGTCCACTTTCGATCAGTATGTGAAGGGGACGAGTCTCAAGGTCGGCATTCTGTCTGGAAGAGGCGAGAACGAGTCTCTCGACTACAATGAAGACGACTATTGGATGAACGAGTGCAATATGGAGGAGGATTTGCTCGGCAACTACGAGGAAGTGGATATCGCCATCACCACTCCCGGAAGACTCGTCGAGCACATCAAAACCGATCCCCGCTTCGATATTCAGGTTCTTGAAAGCAGGACGACTCACGAATAGGATCTCCGCTACCTGATCGTGGATGAGGCCGATAAGCTTCTCCTCCAGTCCTTCAGCAATTGGATTCACGTCGTACTTCTTTATGCGCTCGCTCTCCCCCTAGTTGTACGGCAAGCTCGAGGAGACGCCCACATCGCTGTTTGAAAAGAGGGATAGCGTGTACCACATCCGCCCATCATCGAATCGCTCTTCGCACGACAACGGCTCCTTGCGCGTCACACGTAACCCTCCTTCCTTGCTCTCACCCACAGAGGGAGTGCGCAAGATCCTCCTCTCCGCCACGCTCAACAGCGAGAGCAACATCAACATCCAGAAGCTCCGACTGAACAACCTTCTCGTCTACACCGCGAAGAACGTGACCAACGAAAGTGGGGGGCATGTGGGGGGCGTGATCCATAGACGTGTTCATGGTCCCCGAGCAGCTGCACGAGCACTACTACGTGTGCGAGGCGATCCGCAAGCCGTTGGTGTTTATGCAGATTGTGTCGCAGCTGCTCGCCGAGGAGAAGAAGGTGCTTGCGTTCTGCAACAGCATCGACACGGTACATCGCATGTTCACACTGGCGTGTCTGTTCCTGAAGGAGCAGGAGGCGATCATCGCGGAGTACTCCTCGTCGCTGCCGGCGGCGAAGCGCGAGACGGTGATGAGCGCGTTCCAGAAGGGCGAGGTGCGTTTGCTGATCAGTTCGGACAACATCGCGCGTGGCGTGGACATCCCCGATGTGGGCGTGGTGGTGAACTACGACCTTCCGTCGTACACGGAGACGTACATCCACCGCTCGGGACGCACGGCGCGAGCCAGTGAGTGAGGGAGGTGTGTGTGACGCGTAGTGAAGGAGGGCGATGTGATCTCGCTGTTGCGACCGCAGCAGGAGGGATATTTCAAGTACATGACGAAGAAGATTCAGGGCAGTCACCCTGTGAAGGAGGAGGTGAACACAAAGGACGAGGCGATGGAGAAGAAGTACGTGGAGGCGATGCAGGAGTTGAAGGAGGTGATGACACAGGAGAAGCTTCGGAAGCGATGAGTCGTTTTAGTAGTGTGGTGTTTGTTGTTGTATCGTAGTTGTGGGTGGTTGTTCGTGATCGAATGCTGGGATGGGGAGTTCTGCTGGAAATGAGCATTCCTTTCATTCTAACAGAGTGAGTGAAAACCATTCTCAAACAGTGAATGAAAACCATTCCCAAACACATTGAAAGAAAGGGACTCACTGCAAATGGAATACGGACAACACAAACAAACACAACGCTAACCCTTCAGCTTCTTAACGAGGTTCACTACTGACACAGAAGTACACACAACCATGGTGATAAAAGAAATGATGATGACGATGACATCGACCGTCTTAAACACAGGAGACAGCGTCTTCTTAAAGAAAATCATGTGGATAGAGCAAGGCAGGATCGTAGCAACGAGGATGGAGGTGAAATTGCCAAGTGCCATTAAGTCGCCCGCATCAACTCACACAAGGATATTCAAGCTGAGAATGTCGTTGAAGAAGGGGAAGATGTACCCGAGCAGCGAGATGCCGCACACCATCAGCACACGGAAGGCAATGCACTTCTTGTTGGTCACGAAGTACTTGTTCGTCGTGAACGCACCTACCCATCAACCCGCCACGCAACCGCCACCGAAGTTGGCCTCGACCTGCTCGCTGAGCGGACTGATGTAGAGCGGGACGGAGCCGATGGTGGTGATCACCATGAAGATGTCGACGAGGACGTTGAGGATGGAGTCCTCAGGGAAGGAGAGAAGGATGTTGTCGCGAATGTAGCCGTCGGGGCTGATGAACAGGAGGAGGAACACCACGCCCATGAACGCGTAGATCACCGCCATGGCGGAGACGGCGTAGCCGATCGTCTGCGTGGCCTTGCTCTTGCACTCCTTCTTCAGGTGTCTCTAGAGGTGACGGCGGGAGAGGAGGGAGACGGTGTTGGAGAGAAGGAAGAGGATGAACGCGAGCGAGTGCACGAAGAGGCCCAGGTTGCCCAGGAAGCCGGAGAGCGAGGAGGGGTAGAGGTACTCTCTCTTGAAGTTCCAGGAGGTGGTGGTGAGGCCGTAGATGAAGAGAAGAACGAGGCTCAGCACCATCGCGATCATGCCCAGAGAAGACACACCCACGAGGAGACTGGGGTCCTTCAGGAGCGTGAGGACGATGATGATGATGGTGAGAATGAGTTGGAGGATGAGACGGTTCGTGGACTCGGAACCGATTTGGAAGGGAAGCTTGCACATGAAGTCCGTCATGGCGATCTAAGAGTGAGCACGAAGAAGGATGGGTACAATCGTTCCCGTTGACGCGCCAAACAGTGTAATTCCCAGAGCAGCATTGAACACGTAGTAGCCGGGAATACCCATCGTCTATCCTTCAGAAACGCAGTGAATTCGTACGACATAGCACAGGAAGGCGTACTGGTTGTTGGTGTGGATCTTGCCCTTTCCGAGCTAGAGGATGACCAAAATTAAACGCCGATTACATTACGCTTGTCACCCAGCGAATCGTTCGTCTTGATAAGCTGATACGAGGCGAGAATGTAGCCCGCCGAAACAATCACGAAAAGAATCAGCGCCCAGATGATGCCCACCTACACAGTGAAAGGGAAGCAAAAGCAGAACATTCTTCACTGCCACAGGAAGCGCCAAACAACCCGTGCCAGCAATGCCCTTCATGATGTTCATCGCAAGCTACATGTGAGAACGGAGACTTGCGCCGACTCCAAAACTGTTCATCGTCTCGCTGTTGGCGATAGGCAGTTCCTTCGTCTCCTTGACTTCGATACTCTTCACCTCCTTCTGGGTATCTATTTCGTTGGTAATCGCTGTAGAGGCATCATTTGGAAGAGAACTGGCAGCTTCCTTATCTTCCGGAGAAGTCATCGCGACTGCGTTCATTTTCGGGAGTTCGACACTCGTTTCCATTGTCCCTTCAGAGATTGTAGCACTTTGCTAACGAGGGAAACGTGGAAACCCTGAAACAAGAAAACCCATGGATGGGGAAAACGGGATGCGAGCGCCCTTTTGTGAACGGAAAGACAATGACTGGATTGCTCCGTGTGCCACCAAGACAAACACGACGCATCGAAAACACAAAACGGTTCCTTTTGGCCAATGTCTTGCAAAGAATACCTGGAAAAGCTTCAACTCCGCGTTGAAATGTCGAAAGTGCGAGGAAGGTTCCTCGTGACCGGAAAAGCGATTCCTGCGGGTACTCCGTTCTGCGCGCAGACTGACACGCGTAGGAACGACCATTCTCACCTGCAAGCCGCTCAGCTATGCGATTGCGAACGACAAGCAGAATAACGTCTGCTGCAACTGCCTCAAGGTCTTCGCGAAGCTGTCGACGTGCGCGAAGTGCAACTGCGCTCACTACTGCTGTCGCCAGTGCCAAGTCGCGGACTGGTATCGAATTCAGCGGCGTGAGTCACTCTCGTAGGAAGAACCACAAGAAGGAGTGCTCGTGGATGAAGAAGCTGGTCGACGTATTTGCTGCCGGGTTTCGTTTCCTTCTAGAGAAAAATGCCTCTCAACAGCTGCGTGATCGTGATCCGCATGCTCTACCAGATCTGCACGCACGAGGCAGTTCACAGTTACGAGAACGATACGATTACCGGTGACTACACGGACATTCTCGACCACTGCGACAACTTGAGTCCGTATGAGAGCGACGAGTGAGCGTTAGACATAACGAACGAGGAGATTCGAAAGGGCTACGAGGAAGTGGCGACTGTAGGGTTATTCTCCTCGCCTCACGACTAGATCCTCCACGACGTGGTGAAGGAGGAGGCGTGGTACCGCGAGGACGTGTGCCCAATTTCCGTGATTATCGCCTGCATTAGCCGCATGTACAACAACCGCTTCTCCGTGATGGACTACGACAACAACGAGATTGCGATCGGCTTGTACCCGATCGTCTATCTGATAAATCACCGCTGCACGCCGAATGCGACCTTCGTCTTTGATGGCGCCACCCTGCGGCTTCGAGCGACCTCCGACATTCACAAGAACGAGGAGATCAACGTGGGCGTTTCATCCGTGTGCTAACCAGCAGATTAGCTACGTCGACATCTCCAAGCCGACCTTCATCCGAAATCGGTCCCATTTCTGTCGCGTGTTCACGACTAGGATTCTGAAGGACGGCTACGGGTTCCGCTGCAACTGCTCGCTGTGCAAGAACCTCCAGCGCGATAAGCGTCTGTACGGCTTCAGATGTCCGTGCGGCGGCGTGCAGTACCCCACGATCGAAGAGTGCAACAAGAGACCGGGTGAGTGTTGGCGTGACGGATAACAGGCAGAGTTGTGGAAGTGCGAGACGTGCGGGAAGGAGGGGTACTACGCGGACGAGTACCGCATCATCGAGGACGAGCAGTGTTATTCGCTGTTGATCTGGCTTCAGTAGAGGCAGTGGAGGGCGATGAGGGGTAGGACGGACGACGGCGGCTACTCGTACAAGCACACGTGCGAGCTGTTCAAGGAGTACAAGGAGAAGTGCACGGAGGACAACTTCCTGTACATAAAGCTGTTGCAGTACTTGCTGACGTATTTCATCGCGATGAAGGTGGGAGTGGACGGGGAGAGTGAGGAATAGCGCGCCGCGGAGTGCGAAGAAATTAGCGGGATTCTGCTTCGTTTCATGAACACGTACCAGGTGCACAACAGCCGTGCTCTTCTGCAGGAGGTTTGGAATGCTGCGCGTTGTGACGGGTAGTACGTGTCGTGCGGCAAGCTGGATAAGGGGTTGGGAAAGCCCTCCTCGGCGATTAAGTACTACAACCAGGCACTCGAGATGTACGTGCGGTGAAGAGGAGTGACGCGTAGTGCGAGAATAACGGATGGAGAGAATACGCCCATCTACACCATTGTGAAGGGGTTGATCGCCGACGTTGACTTTGCGTACAACGGCAAGTCGCAGAAGGTGGTCCACTAGACCGTGTTTGATTTAGTCCGATTGTTTCTTGTTTACAGCACAGTAGCTAGTAAACTAAACAGGACAGAAGGGCAAACGATTCTAACGCCGTACTTGGGGTTTGTTCCTAACACCACATCGTGGATGGAAAGAGTGGGGGAGTGAGGGCACGGCAAGAGTCCCCAGTTCTACCTGCCGAGTGTGTTTGAAATCGACAATGAGTTTGGTCCAGCAGATTGCCGAGATTGAGGAGGAGATGGCCAGAACGCAGAAGAATAAGG